>Ga0070374_10000024_pt1 | contig 46461 bp, 38 predicted proteins | sample LauGreSuBDMM15SN_2_FD_66374 | JGI IMG/M metagenome (GOLD analysis project Ga0070374, IMG submission 66374) | Freshwater lake microbial communities from Lake Michigan, USA - Su13.BD.MM15.SN (version 4) (version 4) | ecosystem: Environmental > Aquatic > Freshwater > Lake | place: Lake Michigan...
CGGAATTCCTTGAATTTTCAACAGGTAGCTTATGCTAAATAGCCATCCTATATTTACGCCGGCAGCTATTAATCCTCCTCTCATTCCTGATTTTAAACTTTTTAAAAAGGTAATTTCTTTACTTTTCATCAAGCAATTTTAGTCATTTGAATATTACAAAGCAACCATATTTCATCGCTTTCAGCAATTCCTTCCGCATTTGTGTTGGCTGTTCATTTTACTTTGAAAGCATTTCTATTCATTTCTCATAAATCTCAAAACCCACATGGTAGTGTTGTAAGATTTGGTCATTATAACATTGAACTCTATAATCCAAGCTCATAATAGAATGATACGCGTCAAATAACTTAACCGATTAAAGAAAATGAAATATTTTGAAATTGCGCTATAACAAACGCTATTTCAACGGGTGAAGTATCAAATAGCCAAAACCTAAATAAAAAAAACGCTCATATGAAATCAACCAGCTTTGAAACATTAACAACAAATAGTTGTTTATACTATATGCTAAATAAGAGTATATATAAGTTTGAGGTAAATTCAATAAAAGGCGAAGCTGTATCTTTGCAGCAATATGCCGGAAAGGTTTTGCTAATCGTAAATACGGCAAGCGGTTGCGGCTTTACCCCTCAATTCAAAGATCTTGAAACACTGTATAAAAAATACCAGCATTTGGGATTTGAAATATTAGCCTTTCCATCTAATGATTTTGGCAACCAAGAGCAATTAGAAGCAGCGAGCATTGCGGAATTTTGTAGCATCAATTTTCAAACAACTTTCCCGATATTTGATAAAATTCATGTGAAAGGAATTGATTGCCATCCATTGTATAAATTCTTGAGCAATAAATCTCTGAATGGTGTCACTAACATGTCTCCTAAATGGAATTTCCATAAATACCTTATAAACAAAAAAGGCGAATATGTAGATTACTACTTAACAATTACAGACCCCAATAGCAAAAAAATTACCAATAAAATTGAACAGTTATTGGCTGAGAAAACTACATTTTAAGGTTAACAATTGTAACTCCATCACCGCCCAATTCTATCTGTTCATCTGCAAAATGCGCCACAATTTTATTGCTTTGTAATTGCTCCCTGACAAGTTTGCGTAAAATTCCGTATCCTTTTCCATGAACAATTCTGAGTTCTTTTATGCCAAGTAAAATTGCTTCATCTAAATGTTCATTTAAAGCACTCACAGCCTCATCTCCTCTCATCCCAATTAAGTAAAGCTCTGAATTAAAATGTTGCATCTTGTGGTTTATATTGACCCCACTTGAACTAAATTTTTTAGTTTCTTTAAGTTCTTGCACCGCTACCAATTCTAATTTAGATAGCGCAACAGTTGTTCTTAATTCACCCATTGAAATGATGGCTTTACCTTTTAATATCTCCGTAATTTGTCCAATAGCCAATTGACCAATTACCCTAATAGTATCACCTATTTTAAAGGCAGCATTCGTTGTCTCGGTTAATGACTGCTCAGCAGGTTGCACCTCCAATTCGAGACCTTTTTTCAACTCTAAAATATCTTGCTTTACCAGGTTCCTCGCCTTTTTTTGCACCTCACTATCGGCTTGCCTTTCTTTAATTTCTCTGATGGTTGCCTCTATTCTACTGTTTGCTTCACTCACCAATGAAAGGGCCTGTTGTTTGGCATCTCTTATCAATTGGCGCTTATTTTTCTCAATCTCCTCACTTATCAATTCATATTTCAATAGCAAAGATTGAGCTTTAGCCTCTTTCTCTATTACCTTAGTGCGTAAATCATTTACCTGCTTTTTCTCTTTCTCCAATTCTACCAAAAGCTCATCCACCTTGCGTTGTTTATCCCCTACTTTATTCTTTGCATAATTAATAATTTGTTGGCTCAAGCCAGACTTACCAGCCAACTCAAAGGCATAACTGCTCCCGGGTTTACCCAATTCCAACTGATACAATGGCTGCATCTTATCATGATCAAACAACATACTGGCATTTTCTAATCCAGGATGTTGAGATGCAAAGTTCTTCAAATTACTAAAATGGGTGGTAACAATTCCATGGGCTCGCTTTTGAGCCAAATGATGTAAAATTGCCTCGGCCAAAGGACCTCCAAATTGGGGGTCGGTTCCGGTTCCAAACTCATCAATTAAAAACAATGTTTTGCCATCAGCAAAATCACAAAAGCTCTTCATGCTCAATAAATGAGAGCTGTAGGTACTTAAATCATTTTCTATACTTTGTTCATCTCCAATATCAACCATGATATCTTTATAAATACCAATTTCACTATGCGATTCGCAAGGAATTAACAGACCACATTGCAACATAAATTGGAGCAAGCCAACGGTTTTTAAACAAACCGACTTTCCACCAGCATTTGGGCCAGATATCACTACAATATGTTTTCCTTGGTTCAAATCGATGGATAAAGGAACCGTTTCTAATTTTATTTTATCGTGACTTAATCTTAATAAAGGATGGTAGGCTTTTACCAGTTTCAATCCGGGATGCTTACTTAATATTGGCATGTCGGCCTTCATTTCAATAGCAACCATAGCTTTCGCCCTTATAAAATCAAACAAACCCAAACGTTGTAAATTTTTCTCTAACTCAGGAATCTCGGGCCTAATTTGGTCTGTTAATTCTAATAATACTCGCTCCCTTTCCCTCCTATATGCTATTTGAAGCTCTCGCAACATATTGTTTAAATCAAAACATTCGGATGGTTCTATATATACTGTTTGCCCGGTATTAGATTCATCGTGCACAAAACCTGCAACATGCCTTTTGTGTTCAGCCAAAACAGGCAAAACCAAACGGCCCTCCCTTATGGTAATGCCAATTTGGTCTGTTAAATAACCTAGGCCAGTATTCTTATCAAACAATCGCTGAATTTTCTTTCTTATTTCAGTTTCTTTATCCTGAATCTTACTTGAAATTTTGGCCAATTCTGGCGAGGCATTTGGCCTTAGTAAGCCTTCCGAATCAAGCACTCTATCAATCCTTCTAGCAACCAGGTCATTGATGATTAACCCCTCTAATAGCATATCCAATTCAGGATATTTTCCATTTCGCTCGCGCAAAAATTTGGTTACACTTAAAAAAGCTTGTACCACCAATTTAATTTGATGAAATTCCTCTTCTAACAGATAAATCCCCTCAATTTTGGCCTTAAATAACCAAGGACCAACATCATAATAATGCTCATTTGGAAAAGGAGATTCCTCTAATAAAATAGCCTTAAATTCTTTGGTTTGAACCAATATTTTCTGAAGCAAATCAAAGCGATTGGTAAACCTCATCTGATTGGCATAGTGAATGCCCATTGGCGACAAACAACGAGATTCTATTAGTTCTTTTACCTGGTTAAAACCAAGTTTGTTCTCAATATTTTTTGGATATGGCAAAATACGTTTGTTTAATACTAGTAAAATTACTTTTGTTTGGGGGCTATTAAAATCCCTTTGGATCTAGACTCCTTGGCATTTAATAATTCAATGACATTTTGATAAACAGTATCCAATTCATAAGGAACACACAAATAATAATCATAACTTTTTTCAAAATCCTCCTCCTTGATTTGGTACTTATCAAAAATAAATGAATCATAACCTGCACTCATATTTTTTAAAGAATCTAAACTCAGGTTACTGGCATTCAATCCTGCCTCAGCAATGTGCATATCAACAATAATCTCGGCCATTTGGTTTTTTGTTAATAAATTCTTTGGCTTAGATACAGTGTTTAAACTGTCGTTTTTGCAAGAAAATATTAGCACAAACAAGGATAAAATCAGATATTTGTAAACTATTTTTATATTCATGATTGGTGCAAATATTCAAAAAATAAATCAAGAAATTGGCTCTAATGTTAGATTAATTGCTGTAAGTAAAACAAAACCAGTAGAAGCCTTACTAGAAGCCTATCAAGCCGGACAAAAATTATTTGGCGAAAACAAAGTTCAGGAGCTTGTGGTTAAGCATGAATCATTGCCCAAAGACATTGAATGGCATTTTATTGGCCATTTGCAGTCCAATAAGGTTAAATACATTGCCCCTTTTGTTGGCCTAATACACTCAGTTGATAGCCTTAAACTTTTACAAACAATAAATAAGGAAGGACAAAAAATTAATAGGATCATTCCTTGTTTGCTTCAAATTTTTATTGCAAGTGAAGAAACCAAGTTCGGTTTGAACCAAAATGAATTATCAGAAATTTTAGAAGAATGGAAAAATGGTAATTTAGCCAATATAGAAATAAAAGGCCTAATGGGTATGGCTAGCAATGTAAATGATGCCAATCAAATTGAAAAGGAGTTTACCTTACTCAAAATCTTATATGATGAAACCAAAGCTAAATACTTCTCGGAAATAGATAACTTTAAAGAATTATCCATGGGCATGAGCGGTGATTATGCTATTGCCATAAAAGCAGGTTCTACATTGGTAAGAGTAGGAAGTTCCATTTTCGGTTCCCGATACTAGTATTCAATATTTTTTCTAACTTCAGTAAAAATCACTGATATGGAAAAGAAAAAATGTCAATTTTGCGAACAAATTATTCAGGGCCGACAAGATAAAAAATTCTGCGACGATCAATGCAGAAGCGGGTTTAATAATAAAATATACAGCGAAAATAACCGGCAAATGAAACATGTGAATGCCGTTTTAAAAAAGAATAGAAAAATCTTAGAAAGCCTCTATTTCGAAAAAAAAACATCCCCAAAAACAGTATTTGAAAAAAAAATACAAGAATTAGGATTTGTTTTAAACTTCCACACGCACATTGAACAGCTTGATGATGGTGAAACCTGCATTTGTTGCTATGAATACGGCTATGTTCCAACCAGCAATGGAGCACTTGCTGTAATTAAAGTGAAGTAACCTACCTTTGAAAAATGATTGAAATAGGTAAAAATACCACACTAACGGCAAACCGCAACGCAGCAGCTGGAATGTACTTAGCAGATTTGAAAGGAAATGAAGTGTTACTTCCAAATAAGTATGTACCAAAATCATTGAAGGTTGGAGAAATTCTGGAAGTATTTATTTATAAAGATTCTGAGGACAGATTAGTGGCTACCACATTGGTGCCTTTGATTGAACTAGGCGGCTTTGTAAAACTTAAGGTGAACCAAGTTAATGCTTTTGGCGCTTTCTTAGATTGGGGTATGGAAAAAGACTTGCTAGTTCCAATTAAAGAACAATCAGAAAAAATGGAAGAAGGTAAAGAATACCTAATTGCCATGTATGTAGATGAACTTACTGAAAGACTGGTTGGGTCGAGCAAGATAAAAAAGTTTCTATCCAATGAAAAAATCATTTTAAAAGAAGGACAAATGGTTGAGGCAACCATTTTTGAGGATACCCCCCTTGGCTACCTAGCAATTGTTGAAGGAAAGCACAAGGGATTAATTTATCATAACGAAGTATTTGAACAACTTTATAAAGGAAATACTTACCAAGCCTACATAAAAAAGTTAAAGGACAATGGTGAAATTGATTTAAGCATTCAGAAAATTGGGTTCAAACATGTAGATGACCAAACCGAGGTTATTTATAACATGTTGAAGAAAAATAAAGGCTATTTAAACCTGTCGGATAGTAGCTCCTCAGAAGAAATTCAGGCAAGATTAAAAATGAGTAAAAAAGTTTTCAAAAAAGCCATTGGCATGTTATATAAAATGAAAAAAATTAGCATTGAAGACAATGGCATTTATTTAATAGAAAAAATCTAAGGTAATTCAATATAAATTATTTTTAATACCTCAATAAAATCCAAATCAATGTAAACCAATTTTTGCTTTATCAGTAAATACTGTAGGTGAGTCGGTTGTAAATTCAGCCCAATGTTTTAAGCTATTTCTTTGTAAGCACAAAGAAAGTAAAAAACTGAAGGAAGCTTTATTAAATATTACCTAAAAGAGATTTCTTTACTCTCCACAAATACCTATTTTTGTAGTCTAAAAAAACCGCCCGGCACTCCACCGGGCTAAACTGTTTTATGAAGTTAAAAGATATTTTTGACCTATACCTATCCTCAGAAGAATTTTTGGTGTTTAATAATGCCATCGATAATAAAGATAACAAAGTAATTCATATAAATGGATTAATAGGCTCCTCATGCCCGATGTTAGCCGCTTTAATATACGAGCAAAAAAACTGCCCTCAACTAATTATTTGTAGCTCCATAGATGAAGCCAAATACTTTGTTTCGGATATCGAGAATTTAGTCCCAGGTAAAACAATAAATTACCTTCCTTCCTCCTATAAAAGAAGCTTTCAACCAGAAACAATAGACAACCAATTGGTTTTAGAAAGAGCAGAAGTTTTAAATAGACTGAACCAAAAGTTCTCTAAATCGGAATGGGTAATTACCACCGCGGAGGCAATGTGCGAATGGGTAATGAGTGAAAGCGATTTGAACCAAAACACCTATGAACTAAAAGTAGGCGATGCGTTTGATTTAGAGTTCTTCATGGAATTTTTAACTGAACACCATTTTGAAAGAACAGATTTTGTTTATGAAGCTGGGCAATTTAGTATCAGAGGCGGAATTGTAGATGTTTTTTCTTTTAGTAATGAAAAACCCTATCGCATAGAATTAAACGGAGACCAAATTGAAGGCATCAGAATATTTGAACCATTTGATCAGTTATCCATTAGAAAAGTAGATCGCTTTTTTATTATACCTAATGTGCAAAAGGAAATTCAAAAACGACAAAGACTTTTTGAATACTTGCCTATCGAAACAATTGTTTGGACTCAAGATATTTCATTGTGCAAAGATCAAATCAACAGAGGTCTTGAGAGAGCTGCTAAATTCGATATTAAATTACACGCCGAAAAAGAATTAAAATTTGAAGGAATAGAAAATACTTGGCTTGATTCCAAACTTTGGATGAAAGGAATTAATTCATTCAATATGATTGAATTTGGAAATCGTAAAAATAACAAGGCAAATATTACCATTGATTTTTCAACTAGTCCACAACCGGTATTCCATAAAAACTTTAAGCTGTTAATCGACAACTTAAAAGACAATATGGCTAAGGGTTACCAAAACTTCATTTTTAGCGAAAGTAGCAGACAAATTGAAAGACTGTATACCATATTTGAAGACTTGGACAAGGAGGTTAAATTTGAACCAATTTATCATGGACTTTCAAGTGGATATATTGATCACCAATTAAAATGTGCTTACTATACCGAACACCAAATTTTTGATCGATTCTATAAAGGAAAAGTTAAAAGTGGTTATAGCGGCAGCAAACTTATTACACTAAAAGAACTAAGAGAATTAAGACCTGGCGACTATGTAACCCACATCGATCATGGCATAGGTAAATTTGCTGGCCTAGAAAAACTAGAAATCAACGGGCAACTGCAGGAGGCCGTGCGCTTGGTATACAGAGACAATGATTTACTTTATGTGAGTATTAATTCATTACACAAAATATCAAAGTATGTAGGTAAAGAAGGCAGCGTACCCAGGATGAATAAACTGGGAAGCGATGCGTGGGATAAGCTAAAAAGCAATACCAAAAAGAAAGTAAAAGACATAGCAAGAGATTTAATTAAACTATATGCAAAGCGAAAAGGAATGGAGGGCTTTGCATTTTCACCCGATAATTACCTGCAAGTTGAATTAGAGGCCTCCTTTATGTATGAAGATACGCCCGATCAAAGTAAGGCAACCCATGATGTAAAAAAGGACATGGAAAACCCACATCCTATGGACCGGTTAATTTGTGGAGATGTGGGATTTGGAAAAACAGAAATTGCCATCAGAGCTGCATTCAAAGCAATTTGCGATAGCAAACAAGTGGCCATTTTAGTTCCCACTACTATTCTTGCAAATCAACATTACAGAACTTTTAAAGAAAGACTCAAAGATTTCCCATGTAACATAGATTACATCAATAGGTTTAAATCGGCTGCCGAACAAAAGGCTGTGCTAAAAAAATTAGCTGAAGGTAAACTAGATTTAGTAATCGGCACGCATCGTTTGTTAAGCAAAGACACAAAATTTAAAGACCTTGGTTTATTAATTATTGATGAGGAGCAAAAATTTGGGGTAGCTGCCAAAGAAAAATTGAAAGCCTTTAAAAACAATGTTGATACCTTAACACTTACTGCTACTCCTATCCCTAGAACTTTACATTTTTCACTCATGGGTGCCAGAGATCTTTCTATCATCAATACTCCTCCAGCCAATAGGCAGCCTGTTGAAACTACCATGTACAATTATTCCGATGAGATCATTCAAGAGGCAATCATGAATGAAGTGGAAAGAGGTGGCCAAGTATTTTTTGTTCACCATAGGGTAAAAGATATTTACGACATTGGACTTCACATTGAAGCCATTTGCCCTGGGGTAAAAGTTGCTATTGCGCATGGTCAATTGGAAGGTGACCACTTAGAAGATGTGATGATGCGCTTTATTGAGGGAGAATATGATGTATTGGTGGCTACAACAATTATTGAAGCAGGCTTAGATATATCAAATGCAAACACCATCATTATAAACAATGCACACATGTTTGGCTTGAGTGATTTGCACCAAATGAGAGGAAGAGTTGGAAGAAGTAACAAAAAAGCTTTTTGTACACTCCTTGTTCCACACATGGCAAACCTAAGCACAGATGCAAGAAAAAGACTACAAGCGATAGAAGAATTTAGTGACTTGGGCAGCGGCTTCAATATTGCCATGAGAGACTTAGATATAAGAGGAGCAGGAAACCTTTTAGGTGGAGAGCAAAGCGGCTTTATTGCTGAAATAGGATTTGAGATGTACCACAAGATTCTTGATGAAGCTATTCACGAACTGAAAGAAGATGAATTTGCAGATTTATTTAAAGACGAAAAAAACATCAATCACATTGAGTCTAAAGATTGCAATTTAGAAACTGATTTGGAAGCATTGATTCCAGATGCGTATGTTAGAAATATAGGTGAAAGATTGAACCTATATAATGCCTTATCTTCACTAAGCACCGATAAAGAATTAGGTGAGTTTAAATTACAATTGGAAGATAGATTTGGTAAAGTACCTAATGAAGTACTCGACTTAATTGCACTGATTCAATTGAGGGAGATAGGAAAAAAACTAGGTTTTGAAAAATTGATTTTAAAAAGAAAGCAATTGTTGGCCTATTTTCCAGCAGAGCAAAAGCAACACTATTATCAATCAGAAGTTTTTACAGGTATATTAAACTATGTACAACAACATCCTAAAAGATGTAAGTTGAAACAAAGTAACCAAAATCTTATATTAATGATATTTGAAATCAATACCATTAAACAGGCAATTCATTACTTTGAAGAATTACAAAATCTTACTTCTTCACACGACCATGTCGGTCATATTTAAGTTTATATTCTTTATCTTGATTCTCAAAACTAGCGCAGCGCTTAACTTTGCATGCACCAACACATAATATAACCAGAACCAACAATAGTTTAAATAATTTTCTTGAATCCATTTTGTTCTAATAAATTTTATGAAACTTCTTAGAATAAAAAAGGTCCCACAAAGGGACCTTTTTTATTTTCAAATAAAACTTTCTAAGAAAGAATTATTTAGCAGCTTTTTTAGGAGCAGCCTTTTTTGTTGCAGCTTTTTTAGTTGCAGCTTTCTTAGTTGCAGCTTTCTTAGGAGCAGCTTTCTTAATTGCAGCTTTAGTAGTTGCAACTTTTTTAACTACAGCCTTTTTAACTGCAGCTTTCTTAGCAGCTACTTTCTTAATAACAGCTTTTTTAACAGCAGCTTTCTTAGCAGCAGCTTTTTTGGGTGCAGCTTTTTTAGGTGCAGCCTTCTTAGTTGCAGCTTTTTTAGTTGCTGCTTTCTTAGCTGGTCCTTTTGAAGGAGCAGCAGCTTTTTTAGTTTTTTTGGTCGTTGCCATGTTTATAAAAATTTGATTGATTACGAAAACAAAGTTAAAAGTGTATTTAATATTTTCAAGTACTTCCTGTAAATCAATGCAAAAAAATTACCACTTATGAATGTTGATAACTGATGACAATACGCTAAAGTAATTGGTTTTACTATTATCTTCAGCCATCATAATTCCATTAACAATGTGATTAAATACTTTGATTTTTTTTATCATCCTTCATTCACTCAAAAACATTTTTTTGTTTTTATTTGTTATAGTTTTAAAAATTATAAAAATATAAACAGCTCGCACAACCATATTTTACTATAGCTACAAGGTATTCATGTTTTAAAATATAATAAAAATTAAAAGTAAAATTTGAAAGTACACATGAAAACTATTCTTGTATGTTTATATAAAAATTTGACTTATAAAATGCAAAATCAGTATATTTTTTTATACAGTTTAACATAAAAATTAACATGTGTCCTTATAAATTTTGAAAAAAATTAATGCATAGATATTTTTTTCTTTTAAGTATGAACCTTACCTTTAAACCAAACATGAAAATATCCCGATTCAAAATACAATGAAAGCAGAAATTATAACCATAGGTGATGAATTATTATTAGGTCAAGTAATCGATACTAATTCATCTTGGCTCGGACAATATTTAAATAAATTAGGAATAGGTGTTCATTTCAAATCAACTATAAGCGATAGTCGGGAAGCCATTACCAACGCCCTTCTTGAGGCTTCGCATAGAAGTGATGTAATTATTATTACGGGCGGACTTGGTCCTACCAAAGATGACATTACCAAGATAACCATGGCAGATTTTTTTAATACAGAACTAGTTTTAAACCAACAAGTACTTGATTGGGTTCAATCTATTTTTACCAAAAGAAATTTACCATTGATCGATTCAAATAATCAACAAGCAATGGTTCCACAAAGTTGTGAAGTTTTATGGAATAAAAATGGAACTGCACCTGGTATGTGGTTTTATGAAAATGGTAAAGCTTTTATAAGTTTGCCAGGCGTGCCTTTTGAAATGAAAACTATTTTTGAAGAAGAGGCCATACCTAAATTAAAATCCCATTTTAACTTTCCTGCTATCCTTCATAGAACCATACAAACAATAGGAATTGGTGAAAGCTTCTTAGCTAATAAAATTATTCATATAGAAGAAACGCTTCCTAAACATATTAAACTTGCCTACCTTCCATCTGTAGGTTCTGTGCGCCTAAGATTCAGCGCTTATGGTGAAGACATGGATATACTTAATAAAGAACTCAACCCAATTATAATTGAGCTTTATAATACAATTGGAGAGTATATTTTTGGTGAAGGCGATGATTCCATTTCGGAAGTTGTTGGAAAACTATTGAGAAACAAAAATGCTACCTTAAGCACAGCCGAAAGTTGTACCAGCGGATTTCTTGCTCAAATGATAACTTCGATCCCTGGTAGTTCAGATTATTTTATAGGTAGTATTGTGAGTTATGCTAATAGAATAAAAATGGTTGAACTGAATGTTCCTGCCGAAATTATTAATTCAGTTGGCGCAGTAAGTGAAGAATGCGTTATAGCTATGGCCCAAAATTTGAAAGCTAAATTTAAAACTACCTATGCAATTGCCACAAGCGGTATAGCTGGGCCTGGAGGTGGCTCAGAACAAAAGCCCGTTGGTACCGTTTGGATTGCCTTGGCTTCGCCTAATGGCACCGTTGCCAAGAAATATAATATGGGAGATAACCGCGAAAGAACAATTTTAAGAACGTCGCTAACCTCATTAGATATTTTAAGAAAAGAATTATTAATGAGTATTTAAAATTATTAAATTGAACTTTAAATTAACCTCACAATTTATACCTACAGGAGACCAACCTCTAGCTATAAAAAGCTTAACCGAAGGTATCCTAAGAGGAGATAGGGCTCAAGTATTACTTGGGGTAACTGGTTCGGGAAAAACCTTTACTATGGCCAATGTTATTGCTCAAGTGCAAAAACCAACTTTGATTGTTAGTCATAACAAAACTTTGGTTGCGCAACTATATGGAGAATTTCAACAATTTTTTCCGCAAAATTCTATTGAGTACTTTGTATCTTATTACGACTATTACCAACCTGAAGCATTTATCCCTTCTAGTAATACCTATATTGAAAAAGATTTAGCCATCAATCAAGAGATTGAAAAACTCCGCTTAAAAACAATTTCATCTTTGTTAAGTGGCCGAAGAGATGTTATTGTCTTAGCTTCTGTGAGCTGCATATATGGTGCAGGTAATCCTACCGATTATGAAAATAGTATTATCCGTTTGAGCGTTGGAGCCAAACTTTCTAGAAATACTTTATTGTATGCATTAGTAGATTCACTTTATAGCCGAACAACAGCAGATTTTCAAAGGGGCAACTTCAGAGTTAAAGGAGATGTTGTAGATGTATTTCCTGCTTATGCCGATACCGCTTTTAGAATTTCCTTCTTTGGCGATGAGGTAGAAGAGCTAATTATAATTGACCCTATTAGTGGAAAAAAGCAAGAGTCGGCAAGCCACATTGCAATATTCCCAGCCAACATTTATGTGACCCCAAAAGAACAATTGCAAGAAGCCATTCATGCCATACAAGACGACCTCATTTTACAACTGGATTATTTTAAATCTATAGGCAAACACCTTGAGGCAAAAAGGCTAGAGGAGCGAACCAATTTTGATTTGGAAATGATTCGCGAATTAGGTTATTGCAGTGGTATAGAAAATTACAGCAGGTACCTTGATAAAAGAAAAGCTGGTGACCGACCTTTTTGTTTAATAGATTATTTTCCGGAAGATTTTTTATTGATTGTTGATGAAAGTCACGCCACAATGCCGCAAGTTAGAGCCATGTATGGGGGGGATAGAAGTAGAAAAGAAAATTTAGTTGAATATGGATTTAGGCTTCCTTCCGCTATGGACAACCGCCCTCTAAAATTCAATGAATTTGAAAAGTTAATTCCTCAAACAATTTTTGTAAGTGCCACCCCTGCCGATTATGAAGTAAGAGAAGCCGAAGGAATTGTAGTAGAACAAATCATTAGGCCTACCGGCTTACTAGACCCAACCATTGAGGTAAGGCCTTGCCTGAACCAAGTAGATGATTTATTGGAGGAAATTGATGAAAGAATAAAAATGGGCGACCGTGTTTTAATTACTACTTTAACAAAAAGGATGGCCGAGGAATTGAGTAAGTACATGACCAAGCTAAACGTTAAATGTAGGTATATACACAGTGAGGTAAAAACAATTGACAGAGTTGAAATATTAAGAGATTTAAGACTTGGGAAATTTGATGTATTAATTGGTGTTAATCTATTAAGAGAGGGCCTAGACTTACCAGAAGTAAGCCTTGTAGCAATTATGGATGCAGACAAAGAAGGTTTCCTTAGAAATGAAAGATCTCTTACACAAACAATGGGAAGGGCTGCAAGAAATGAAAGAGGGAAGGTAATTATGTATGCAGATAGAATTACAGATAGCATGCAAAAAACAATTGACGAAAATTCCAGAAAGAGAGAAATTCAAATTGCCTATAACACCAAACATGGCATTACTCCTACCACTGTTAAAAAGAGTATTCAAGAAATCATGCAACAAACCAGTGTGGCAGATTCTCAAATATTAAAAGCTGTTCCTACTCCTTATATAGAAAATGAAATGATTAGTATTGCTGCTGACCCAATTTACCAAAACATGAGTGAAGCCCAACTCAATAAATTGATTGAAGAAACTAAAAGTAGAATGAACAAAGCTTCTAAAAATATGGATTTCTTTGAAGCAGCTAGATTAAGAGATGAAATGTTTGCATTGCAAGCAAAAGTAGAAAATATAAAATCATAAGAATTTACTTAGTATGTCTAGATTTACAGATCTTCAAAAAAAATTTAAATTTGATCGCTACACAGGTTTCGGTGCTGGTGCCAATAACCAAGGCGATAGGCTGCTTAAAAGAGATGGAACTTTTAATGTTCTAAGAACTGGTCAAAGTTTTATTGAAAGAATTAGCCCTTTCCACCAACTCATCACCATGTCGTGGGGGCATTTTATTATACTGGCATTGTCTCTTTTTACCGTTTTGAACCTAATTTTCACTAGCTTATATTACCTAATTGGCCTTGAAGATTTAACAGGTTTGGTTCAAAAAGAAAATACAAGTTTATTTATAGAAGTATTCTCCTTTAGTGCTCAAACATTAACTACTGTAGGCTATGGAAGAGTAAACCCCATTAACGATTGCGCTAGCTTATTAGCTTCATTAGAAGCTTTACTAGGTTTGATGAGTTTTGCTTTATTAACAGGTGTTTTATATGGAAGATTTTCTAAGCCTAATGCCAAGCTATTATTCAGCGAGAACGCAATAATTTCGCCTTTTCAAGAAAAAACCGCGTTGATGTTTCGCATTGCAAATCAAAGAAAAAACCAATTAATAGAATGTGAGGCCAATGTACTTTTTAATTACCACGACAAAGAAACAGGCAATAGGAGATTTATTAATATTGATTTAGAATACGCAAAAATAAACGCGCTCTCACTTAGCTGGACCCTCGTGCATCCCATAGATGAGAAAAGTCCCATGTTTGGACTTTCAATAAATGAACTCAAAGAGATGAGTCCTGAAGTTATTTTGATGTTTAAAGCCTTTGATGATACTTATGCCCAAATCATCCATACAAGACATAGCTATAACTTCAATGAAATAATTTGGGGTGCAAAATTTGTTCCTATGTACAAAAGATCAGAAAATGGAAAAGCAACGGAATTGGAGTTAAACAAAATTGGGCAAATCCAACGAGTAGATTTGCCCAATTCTTTATAAATATTCGGTTCGAACCTAATTTAGGAATTGAACCTTAAATTTACCTTCAGTGATAAGAACAGATGTTACGTTTTCTTCTAATTGAAGTGTGCCAGAAAACGTTCCACTTACAAATTGATCTTTTGCCAAACTAAATTTATCAAATTTAATGTTTAATCCACTACTTGCAGATGCTGGTGTTGCAGTACTTTTAAATATATACAACCCTTGATTTTTATATTCACAGGTATTTACAAAATCATTCTCGTCTAATTGATAACTCAAGCCATCCACCCAACCTGGTGCCTTATACTTTAATGCAAATGTGATTGTAGGAAACTCCTTTTCACCTTTGGCTCCTATTAAAAAAATCTCTTGAGCATTATTAGGATCGTCCTTAACTAAATTCATTGATTTAAAATCTGTAAAAACACCATTAACCTTACATGTAAAATAATAGGTAGGTGTATTTGTGCCACCTCCATTGTTACCCCCACCTGTTGTGGGACTTTCGGTTTTACTGCATGAAGAAATAGCCAGAATAGCCAGAGAAAAGATGAATAATTTGAATTTTTTCATAAGTTTTAAAATAGGTCCTAATTATTTGGTTTACAAATGTCAATTAAAAAAATCAATAAAAAAAGCCCATCAATTAAATTAACGGGCTTTATAGTATTTACTTATAGCCACTTAATCGAAACGATGTGCCGTTTTCTTGAGCTCTTCTGGAGATAAACTTTTAAAATAATCATAGGTAATTCTTAACCCTTCTTCCCTACTTACTTTTGGCTCCCAACCTAAAATTGCTTTTGCTTTGCTAATGTCTGGCTTTCTTTGTTTAGGGTCATCTGTAGGTAATGGTTTTGATACCAACTTCTGATTTGTGCCCGTTAATTTAATGATTTCTTCACCAAACTCTCTGATAGAAATTTCATCAGGGTTACCAATATTTACTGGTTGGGCATAATCACTTAATAACAATCTATAAATACCCTCAACCAAATCACTCACATAACAAAAACTCCTAGTTTGACTACCATCACCAAACATGGTTAAATCTTCACCACGCAAAGCTTGTCCAATAAAAGCTGGCAATACCCTGCCATCATTTAATCGCATTCTTGGTCCGTAAGTGTTAAATATCCTTACAATTCTGGTTTCTAACCCATGAAAAGTATGATAAGCCATCGTCATAGCTTCTTGAAACCGTTTGGCTTCATCATAAACACCTCTTGGCCCAACCGGATTAACATTACCCCAATATTCTTCAGTTTGAGGATGCACCATTGGATCTCCATAAATTTCACTGGTAGATGCAATAAGAACTCGTGCATTTTTAACCCTAGCTAATCCTAAGCAATTATGAATGCCTAATGAACCTACTTTTAAAGTTTGAATTGGAATTTTTAAATAATCAATTGGACTTGCAGGTGAAGCAAAATGCAATATATAATCTATGTCTCCTGGCACGTGAATAAATTTACTTACATCGTTGTGGTAGAATTCAAATTCCTTTATTTTAAATAGGTGTTCTATGTTTTTCAAATCACCTGTAATAAGGTTATCCATGCCTATAACATCATATCCTTCCGCTAGGAAACGATCACATAAATGGGAACCCAAAAAACCAGCGGCTCCTGTAATCAATACTCTTTTATTTGCCATGTTTACTTACTTGTGTTTATACCTATGCAATAATAATCAAAACCCTGCTCTTTCATCTCTTCTATATCATAGATATTTCTGCCATCAAAAATCACTTTCTGTTTCATGAGCTTTCCCATTACCTTAAAATTAGGGGTTCTAAACTCTGGCCACTCAGTTACAATTAATAAAGCATCAGCATCAATCAAGGCATCATTGGGATCTTTACAATACTCAATAGTTTCACCTAAATCCTTTTTAGCTTCATGCATAGCCACTGGATCATAAGCTTTAACATTGGCTCCAGCACGCAATAACTTTTCAATAATTACCAATGATGGTGCCTCACGCATATCGTCTGTTTTAGGCTTAAATGACAAACCCCACATGGCAAACGATTTACCTTTTAAGTCACCCTTAAAATGCATGCTGATTTTACCAAATAAAACACCCTTTTGATCTTCATTCACATCCTCTACTGCTTGTAAAATCCTCATGTTATGTCCATTCTCGCTGGCAGTTCTAATCAAAGCTTTCACATCTTTTGGAAAGCATGATCCCCCGTAACCAATTCCAGGATAAATAAATCTATTACCAATTCTTGGATCACTTCCAATTCCTTTGCGAACCATATTTACATCTGCTCCCATTATTTCACATAAATTAGCTATGTCGTTCATAAAACTAATTTTTGTTGCAAGCATTGAGTTAGCTGCATATTTGGTCATTTCGGCACTGGGTACATCCATAAAAATAATAGGATGACCATTCAGCAAAAATGGCTTATACAATTTACGCATGATATCCTCTGCGGCCTTTGTTTCTATTCCAACCACAATTCTATCAGGCTTAAGGAAATCGTCTATTGCTGCTCCTTCTTTTAAAAACTCAGGATTTGAAGCAACATCAAAGGCTATTTCAACATTTCTTTTTGCTAATTCACCTTGAACCGCAACTCTTACCTTTTGCGCAGTGCCTACTGGCACGGTGCTCTTAGTTACCACTACAATATGATCAGTTATATGAACACCAATTTCTTTGGCTACACCAATTACATATTTTAAGTCTGCTGAACCATCTTCACCGGGAGGCGTACCTACCGCAATAAAAGCAACATCTGCTTCTGGTAAATTCTCTCCTAAGTTAGTTGAAAACTGCAACCTGCCCTTTTCAAAATTTCTTATCACCATTTCTTCCAAACCAGGCTCATAAATAGGCATTATTCCTTTTTTGAGATTTTCAATTTTCTTTGCATCAACATCTATACAAACTACGTCTATTCCAACCTCAGCGAAGCATGTTCCTGTGACCAATCCAACATAACCTGTTCCAATTACAACGATTTTCATTTTCTTTATTTTTAATTTTCTTTGATAAAACCATTTGTGCTAATTATTTGACTTCATAAACAACAATAATTGTAGCCCAACTTCTTTAATACTTGGTCGAAAATATAAAATCAATATGTATATTTTTAGTTCTTATTTCAATAACTATATTTTTTTTTAGAATCCAATTGAAAATAACCATATTTGTTAAAACATGAATATACGCAAACACATGATTTTCTGTGCAATAGTTGTATTTTATTTCCCATTTCAATCAAGTGGGCAAGACAAATATATGTTTGGAAATAAGATATTCAACCTACAATTCTTGTATAATTATGGTATTCCCAAGCAAGATTTAGCCGAATCGTTCGGCAATTTTAGTACTATTGGTTTCGGAGGAATGTTTAAAACCAAAAACAATTGGGTAGTTAGCGGAGAAGTTAACTACCTATTTTCCAAAAATGTTAAAGAGTATGATCTATTTAATAATATGGTATCAAGTGGAGGCTACCTCGGAACTACAGGAGGATCGCCAGGAAACTACTTGGTAAATTTAAGAGGAGTTTCTGGCTTTGTTAGAGCTGGCCGATTATTTGCTTTTAACAAAAGAAATATGAATTCAGGTATATTAGTAAAAGCCGGAGTGGGTTATATCCAACACCACATTAATATTTTTACGCATGATGGCAATATCCCACAAATAGATAATAATTATGCCAAAGGGTATGATAGATATACTACCGGCTTTGCTATAAATGAGTTTATTGGCTATTCATACCAAAGCGCCAACAGGTTACTCAATGTTTATATTGGCGTAGATTTAATGCAAGCAAAAACATATAACAGAAGACAATACAATTACGACCAAATGGCCTTTGATACTGGCTCAAAAAAAGATTTTGCCACTACATTCAGATTAGGCTGGATGATTCCAATTTACCTAAACACCAAAGATGAAAATGAATTCCACTTCAGATAGAATTATCATTTCAATTGGGTATTATCTTTATATCATAGGAAGTAATTTTTTTTTCCTCTTAACTTATATCTTATCCCCTTTCCTTGAGCGTGCGAAATTACTCGTTAACGGACAAAAAAATTCGCTTAAAAATATCCAAGAAAACGAGGCAAAATTTACTCAAAAATCCATTTGGTTTCATGTTTCTTCTTTAGGTGAATTTGAACAAGCCCGACCAGTAATAGAATCTTTAAAAGGTAAATTCAATAACCACAGAATTGTAGTTACATTTTTTTCGCCAAGTGGCTACAATCAAAAGAAAAACGACCCTTTGTGCGATGCTGTTTATTACCTTCCTTTTGAAAGTAAAAAAAAAGCAAAAATACTAATTAACGCCATCCGCCCTACTATGGCATTTTGGGTTAAGTATGATTTTTGGTTTTGTTATTTGAATGAATTAAATAAAAAAGGAATTCCTATTTTTTTAATAGCTGCTCAATTCCGTCATTCTCAAATATTTTTTAAACCTTATGGTAAATTTAAAAGAGAATTGCTGAACCTATTTTCCCTAATATTTTGCCAAAATCAACAATCAATTGACCTGTTAAACAGCATTCATATTCATCAGCACATACTCTCTGGCGATAACAGATTCGATAGGGTGCATCATATCAGTAACCTTCAAGAGGAGGTGCCTCATATCAAACAATTTCAGCAAAACAAATTCACCCTCATTGCCGGAAGTTCCTATGAAATTGAAGAGGACATGATTGCGAATTCAATAACCCATTTAAACCAAGATATTAAAGTTATCATTGCCCCGCATTTTGTGAATGAAGCAAGAATTCTATCAATTGAAAAAAGATTCAAAAACAATACCATCAGGTATTCTAGCATTCATTCCGATACCAAGAATTTGGATCAACAAGTTTTAATTATAGATAGTATTGGATTACTTGCGAGGCTTTATAAAAACGTTCAATCTGCTTTTATTGGTGGTGGTTTTGTAGAAAACGGACTACACAATTCGCTAGAAGCGGCTGCATTTGGAATGCCAATTGCCTTTGGACCCAAACTCAAGAGATTTCCTGTAGCCCAAGAGTTGGTTCAAAAAGAAATAGGATTTATAATTAACTCAGCAAATGAATTCAGTGCCTGGCTAAAACATGTTGTAGAAAACCCAGATTTTACTGCTAATGTTGCGAAAAAAAGCAGAGATTTTGTTGCCTCAAATAAAGGAGCCACTGAAATCGTTGTCAAAAAAGTGCTCGAAAAAATTAGCTAGTTGTGCTTACTTTTTTTTCTTTTTTCTCTTTCCTGATCCAAGACATTTTTGAGAGAATCAACTCCTAGAGTAGTAATAGGACTTGGAGCTACTTGTTCAACCTGCACTTCTGCCTCTTGTGATTTTGGGTGAATTACACCACATGCAATTAAGATCAGGCTAATGCTGAACAATAAACTTAAATGTTTGCTGTATACCTTCATCAGATAATAAGTTTACAAAATACATACCAGGTGGCAAATCCCTGGTATCAAGCGTTAATTGGTTCAAGCCCGGTTTGGCCCAATCTGCCCCAATCAAAGCATGGTATTTTCCATCAATTGAATACAATTCCATCCTCAATAATTTCTTCTGCTTTGATTCAAACTCAAAATTTATTTCTTCTGAAACCGGATTTGGATAAGCCTTACCCACAAATTTTTCTTGGCTATTTTGTGCAATTATTCCAGATAAAGGATCATTGGTTTTTACCCTTCCAATCCATGAACGGTATTGGTTTCCTATTGTACCCCAAGAGCCATTCATCCAGGCCACACCTAGTTCATTGTACTTTTTCTGAATACCAGTGTAATCTCCCCAACGCTCTAAATTCCCTCCTTGATACTTAAAATCACCTTCTCCTTTTTTCACAAAAACAGGACCAGAAACATTGAAATTCCTATCTACATAAACTACAGAAGTTCCTGGGAATTGCTTGCTGGATACATGAGAAAATGTGATCATGCTGCTATGGTCGCCATTTTGACCCGAACCTACATAGGCAATGCTTGGGTAGCCATAGTCTAAGGTATCTGATGAAATAATACTTGCCTCTAAACGCGGTGTAGCAGTCCATATTTCATGTATGCGGCCAAAATATACTGCCGGACTAAACAAATTTGTATCTATGGTATTACCAACATAACTAATCACTCCATTTTCATACATTGCACTTAAAACGCGGGCATCATTGGTTTGCAATTTAACTGCATTTGGCTGAATGGCATTTGGCTGCAAACCATAAGTTAAAGGGCTTCTTAAAACGCGTGTTGTTAAAGTTGCAGTGCCAGATTTAATGGTATTGCTAATATAATGAACAAATACAGTATCGTTCATTTTATCGGAAGGCCTATGAGATAAAAAATAAGCCCCAGGACCATAAAGTTTAGAACCACCTTTTGCCGGACAAAGACTCCAAATTGGCTTACCATTATACCTAATATTGTTGTATACTTTCTGAGGCAAAGAATCTCCGGAATAGCCTTTCATTTTATCAACCTGCCAAATATAGGATTCTATAAATCCTTCTTGCCATGAACCATTATCTTTTAACCTATTTACGGTAATAAACAACTCGTCTTTGCTTAATGAAACAATTGGATAATCACTCCAACTGCTATCGCCTGTTACATTACCTGGCAATTGATATAAATTCCAAGTTTTAGTTGGGTCATTAGTGGTAGAAAATCCAATGATAATTCTGGTATCTTCACTAGTAGAACCTTGCAAAAAAACCAATATAAACCTATCCATTTCTGGATCATAAATAGTTCTTGGATCATAGGTTCTATCTAAAACGCCAAGCACTTTACCAAATGCAGACAATGTTCTCCCAAAAAGATATTTACCTGTATCATTATACACTTGAAAATTTGTGTTCACACAACTAATCATCATGCCATTATTGCCTATTGAAAAATCGTTATCGTTTGGCGCACCCTGACTAACATTAGCAGAAAAACTCCTGCTTACAGTTGGTGCAACTGCGGCGGCTTTTTTATATAACGTTGGCTGTTTATTAACCTTGGTTCTTTGCAGATCCAGTGATAATTTCTGCTGCTGAAAATCGGAAAGTGGAGAAGGGATTGGCTTAATATTCGCAATATGAACCTCAGGTAAAACTGGCAATTCTGCTAGGTTTACGCGAGCTCCTAATGCAGAAACTATATCTATCGTTTTATAGGTAAATAAATCATCTTGCTGTGCATTTACAGATATAAAACTAAAAATTAGCAGGAAACTTAAATAAAAATTTTTCATGATGCCATTCATTTTTCTTATGGCAAGTTAACTAAAAGTATTGAGCTTGCAAAAAACTAAAATTAGGATTGTATCAGGATCGTTTTTTCTTTCTTACTCGTTAATTTTCCAATTGGTTCAACACTGTTAACTCCATTTAATTGTAGTATTTCTTGAACCAATAACAATGATTCTGGGGCTATTGCAATCAGCAAACCACCACTTGTTTGAGGATCATTCAACACTTGAAATGATGGCATATCCGCAATGCCTTCCACACTTTTTTCGTAAGCATTCCAATTTCTGTAGGTGTTATCAGGAATAATATTTTGCATTAAATATTCTGATAAAAAATCAAATTTAGGCACCTTCCCCCAATTCAATTCTGCAGAAAATTCAGTACCACACATTTCTATTAAATGGCCCAATAAACCAAATCCTGTTACATCTGTTAATGCATGAACAGCTATTTGTTCCGCCAAAACTTCACCTACCTTATTCAGACCGCACATAGATTTAATTGCTGCTGCTAAATGTGCCTCTTGCACTAAACCCCTTTTTGTTGCTGTTGCAATTATTCCTGTGCCAAGTGGCTTAGTTAATAGCAATAAATCGCCAACTCTTGGTGTATTGTTTCTTTTTAAATATTCGGTTCGAACCAAACCTGTAACAGTTAAACCAAAAAGCGGCTCCTTACTATCTATGCTATGTCCGCCCGCAATAGGAATACCAGCTTCCTTGCAAATATCTTTTGCCCCACTCATTACCTTATTAGCAAGTTCTAGAGGCAAAGTACCAATTGGCCAGCCGAGAAGTGCGTTTGCAAAAATTGGCTTACCTCCCATCGCATAAACATCACTAATGGCATTAGCTGCTGCTATCTTACCAAAGTTATAAGCATCATCTACAATTGGCATAAAAAAATCAACTGTATTAATAATTGCCTGCCCATTGCCAATATCCCAAACAGCTGCATCATCATTGCTGTGGTTACCAACAAGTAACTCCTTAAATTGTGTTTCACTTCTTTCAGTTAAAATAAGCGCTAGGTCTGCCGGCGCCATTTTGCAGCCACAGCCTGCGGAATGCGAGTATTTAGTAAGTTTATGCTCTTCCATTTTATAAATCTATTGTTGGCAATTTTGAGTTGATAAAAGTAAGCAACCTTAGCTGCACTTTTGAGTTAATCATAAAAAAAAGCGGCCTCCAAATTTGGAAGCCGCTTTTTGTATTTAGGTTAATTTATAATTAGTCTTCTTTTGAAGCCATTAACAAATCGTATTCTTCTCTTGAACCAACAACCAATCTCTCATAATCACGGTTACCAGTACCTGCAGGAATTAAGTGACCAACAATTACGTTTTCTTTCAAACCTAACATGCGATCAACTTTACCTGAGATAGCCGCTTCATTTAAAACTTTAGTTGTTTCCTGGAACGAAGCCGCACTCATGAAACTATGTGTACCCAAACTTGCTTTTGTAATACCCATGATAATTTGTGTAACAGTTGCAGATTGAGCATCCTTTACTTCTACCAACTTCATGTCTTTACGTTTCAATTGTGAGTTCTCATCACGTAACTTACGAATGCTGATTATCTGACCAGCTTTTACAGCGGTAGAATCGCCTGGCTCAATAACAACCTTCTTGTCGTAAATCCAATCGTTGGCTTGTTTCAAATCCCAACGACTAACAAATTCACCTTCCAAGAAAGTAGTATCACCTGGATCAATAATTTCAATATGTTTCATCATCTGACGGATGATTACTTCAACGTGCTTGTCATTGATTTTTACACCTTGTAAACGATAAACCTCCATGATACCATTCAAGATATAACGTTGAACAGCCAAAGGACCTTCAATACGTAAAATATCTTGTGGGCTTATAGAACCATCAGATAAAGATGAACCAGCTTTTACAAAGTCGTTTTCTTGAACCAAAATATGCTTTGAAAGTGGAACCAGGTATTTCTTTTGTTCGCCATCCTTAGAAGTAATCATGATTTCGCGATTACCACGCTTGATACCACCAAAAGTTACCACACCATCAATTTCAGTTACAATTGCAGGGTTTGAAGGATTACGTGCCTCGAATAATTCAGTTACACGAGGAAGACCTCCTGTAATATCCCTTGTTTTACCAACAACACGAGGAATCTTAACAAGGATTTCTCCCGCCTTAATCTTGTGTCCGTTTTCAACAATGATATGTGCACCAACAGGTAAGTTATATTCTTTAGAGTTCTTGTCTTTTCCTTCACTTACGATTAGCGATGGAATTTTAGTTTTATCTCTACTTTCTACAATTACTTTTTCCTTATGGCCAGTTTGCTCATCACTTTCTTCCTTGTAATTCACATTTTCAATAATGTTTTCGAAACTTACTTTACCAGTAAATTCAGAAATAATTACTGCATTGTATGGATCCCAAGTACAAATAGGAGCACCCTTTTCTACTGCATCACCGTTCTTAACTATCAAATGAGCTCCGTAAGGAATATTGATTGAAATAATTGGATTGCGTGTTTTTGAATCCAAAATACGAATCTCTCCTTGACGACCAACAACCACAGAATTGATTGTTCCATCTTCAGCTTTCAAATCTGTTGTTCTAATTTCCTCAAATTCAAGGATACCACCAAATTTAGCAGACATATGTGATTCAGAAGCAATGTTGGATGCCGTACCACCCACGTGGAATGTACGCAAGGTTAACTGAGTTCCAGGCTCTCCAATTGATTGAGCTGCAACCACACCAACCGCATCACCTATTTGGGAGTTTCTGCCAGTTGACATACTTCTACCATAACATTTACTACAAATTCCATAGCGGTTTTCACAAGTAAGTGCAGAACGAATTTCAACGATTTCTATCGGTGATTCTTCAATTTTCTTGGCAGCTTCTTCCATAATTTCTTCACCCATGCTAACGATTAAATCGCCGCTCATTGGATCATAAATATCATGAACACTTGTTCTACCTAAAATACGCTCGTACAATGGCTCAACAACTTCTTCATTGTCTTTTAATGCACTAATTGGAATACCACGTAAAGTACCACAATCTGGTGCACTAACTACCACATCTTGGGCAACATCATGCAACCTACGAGTAAGGTAACCAGCATCTGCAGTTTTCAAAGCAGTATCCGCCAAACCTTTACGCGCACCGTGAGTAGAAATAAAGTATTCAATTACAGAAAGACCTTCTTTAAAGTTGGAAAGAATTGGATTTTCAATGATCTCTCCAGTTCCTCCACTCAAGTTCTTCTGAGGTTTCGCCATCAATCCCCTCATACCACCCAACTGACGAATTTGCTCTTTGGAACCACGGGCTCCAGAATCCAACATCATATAAACTGGGTTAAATCCTTGTTGGTCTTCTTTCAATTGCTTCAACAAAGTATCAGCCAAGCGAGAGTTGATACGTGTCCAGATATCAATTACCTGGTTGTAACGCTCATTGTTGGTAATGAAACCATTGTTGTAATTATCCCAAATCTCATCAACTTCTGCCTGCGCTTGCTTAATAAATAATTCTTTTTCAGAAGGTATATTTACATAAGACAAGTTAAAAGACAATCCGCCTTTGAATGCGAATTGGAATCCGATATACTTAATATCGTCTAAGAAATGAGCACAAACATCTTGGCCACATTTTTTAAATATATTTCCAATAATATCTCTTAACGACTTCTTAGTTAACAGCTCATTGATATAACCAAAATCCGCTGGTACAACTTGGTTAAATAAAATTCTGCCTAAAGTGGTGTCAATTATTTTACTAACCAATTGGCCTTCTTCCATAACATTAACACGGCATTTAACCCATGCATGTAAATCAACTTTACCTTCATTGTATGCTATGTTAGCTTCTTCTGGAGAATAAAATCTCAAGCCTTCGCCTTTGATAGGATGCTCTGGTGTATGCTTGCGACCTTTAGTTACATAATATAAACCCAAAACCATGTCCTGAGAAGGAACAGTAATAGGCGCTCCATTTGCTGGATTTAAAATACTATGTGGTGCCAACATCAACAATTGGGCTTCTAAAACTGCTGCATTTCCAAGTGGCACGTGAACAGCCATCTGGTCACCGTCAAAATCCGCATTAAAACCAGTACAAACCAATGGGTGTAATTGAATGGCTTTACCTTCAACCAATTTAGGCTGAAAAGCTTGGATACCCAATCTATGAAGCGTTGGTGCACGATTTAGCAATATTGGATGGCCTTTTAAAATATTTTCTAAAATATCCCAAATTACAGCCTCTTTGCGATCAACTAATTTCTTAGCAGATTTAACTGTTTTAACAATACCACGTTCAAGTAACTTGCGAATGATAAACGGCTTGAACAACTCTGCTGCCATATTCTTAGGAATACCACACTCATGTAATTTCAAGTTTGGTCCTACCACAATTACCGAACGACCAGAATAATCCACACGTTTTCCCAATAAATTTTGACGGAAACGACCTTGCTTTCCTTTAAGCATATCACTCAAAGATTTCAAAGGTCGGTTACCTTCAGTTTTTACGGCACTAACGCGACGGGTATTATCAAATAATGAATCTACCGCCTCTTGTAGCATACGCTTTTCGTTTCTCAAAATCACCTCTGGAGCTTTAATCTCCATTAGGCGCTTCAAACGATTGTTACGAATAATCACACGACGATATAAATCATTTAAATCCGAGGTTGCAAAACGACCACCTTCCAATGGAACTAACGGACGTAATTCTGGTGGTATAACTGGAAGAATTTTAACAACCATCCACTCAGGGCGGTTGTCGCCATGACGCTGTGAGTTGCGGAATCCTTCAATTACTTTTAAACGCTTCAAGGCTTCGTTTTTACGCTGCTGTGAAGTTTCAGAGGCAGCTTTTATACGGAGATCAAAACTTAAATTATCTAAGTTAATTCTAGACAACATGAACCAAAGTGCTTCACCACCCATTTTGGCGATAAATTTATTTGGATCAGTATCATCTAAATGTTGATTATCTTTAGGCAATGAATCTAGAATATCTAAATATTCTTCTTCAGTAATCAAATCATTTATTGCTGAACCATCATTTGCTTTGATACCAGGTTGGCATACCAAATAACGCTCATAATAAACAACCATATCCAATTTCTTGGATGGTATGCCTAACAAATAACCAATTTTATTTGGCAAAGAACGGAAATACCAAATATGAGCAACTGGCACCACCAAATTGATGTGTCCCATGCGCTCACGTCTAACTTTCTTTTCTGTTACCTCAACACCACATCGGTCGCAAACGATTCCTTTGTAACGAATACGTTTGTACTTTCCGCAATGGCACTCGTAATCTTTGATTGGTCCGAAGATTCTCTCACAAAACAAACCACCCATCTCCGGCTTAAAGGAGCGGTAGTTTATCGTTTCGGGCTTTGTAACCTCACCAAAAGACCTGGTTAAGATATTTTCAGGAGACGCTAAACCAATACGAATTTTGGTGAAATTGGATTTTATTTTTTGCTCTTTTTTCAAAGACATGTTTGCGTTGTTTTATTTTGTGATATCATCATGTAAGGGCGAATCCGCCTGCTGGCGGATGCCCTCGCATGGTGACGATTATTTTTACTCAAGTGTTAGTTCTAAACCTAAACCACGTAATTCATGTGCCAATACATTGAATGACTCTGGAATACCAGGTGTAGGTAAATTATCACCTTTCACAATGGCTTCATAAGTCTTCGCACGACCAATGATATCATCTGATTTCAGGGTTAAGATTTCCTGAAGAATGTTAGCAGCACCGTATGCTTCTAAAGCCCATACCTCCATCTCACCAAAACGCTGACCACCAAACTGGGCTTTACCACCCAAAGGCTGTTGCGTAATTAATGAATAGGGTCCTATAGAGCGCGCATGCATTTTATCATCAACCATGTGCCCAAGCTTAATCATATAGATTACACCCACTGTTACCGGTTGATCAAAACGATGACCACTTAATCCATCATTCAAGTAGGTTTTACCCCAATCTGGAATACCTGCCTTACGGGTATATTCTAGCACTTGATCATCTGTTGCTCCATCAAAAATTGGTGTTGCAAACTTCACATCTAACTCTTTTGCGGCCCAGCCTAATACTGTTTCGTATATCTGACCCAAATTCATACGTGAAGGTACGCCCAATGGGTTCAAAACGATATCTACTGGTTTACCATTGTCCATAAAAGGTAGATCTTCTTCGCGCACGATACGGGCTACAATACCCTTGTTACCATGACGACCAGCCATCTTATCTCCTACTTTCAACTTACGTTTCTGAGCGATATAAACTTTAGCTAATTTCAAAATGCCTGTTGGCAATTCATCACCTACACTGATGGCATATTCTTTCCTGCGGTAAAAAGCCAATTCTTGGTTGTGACGATTCTTGAAATTTGTTAGAATAGAACGAATCAATAAATTTTTCTCTGCATCGCTGGTCCAGTTATTGGCCATTACGTTTGAGTAATCTATATCGTTCAAATTCTTCATGCTAAACTTAGATCCTTTAGCTATTAGTTCTTCGTTGTATACGTTGAATACACCAGCAGAAGTTTTACCTGAAAGAACCGTGAACAATTTTTCAATCAAAATATCTTTCACATCCTTAACATTCTTCTCATGCTCGTCTTTCAACTTAGCCAACTTCACTTTATCATCTACCTTTGCAGATTTTTCTTTCTTAGCACGCGCAAATAACTTCTTATTAATTACCACACCATTTGTAGATGGAATAGCTTTTAACGAAGCGTCTTTTACATCTCCCGCTTTATCGCCAAAGATTGCACGTAATAATTTCTCTTCTGGAGATGGTTCAGTTTCACCTTTTGGTGTAATTTTACCAATCAAGATATCCCCTTCACCTACTTCACAACCTACCCGGATCAAACCGTTTTCATCTAGGTTTTTAGTAGCTTCCTCACTCACGTTTGGAATATCATTGGTTAATTCTTCTTCACCACGTTTGGTATCTCTAACCTCTAATTCATATTCTGTAATGTGAATAGATGTAAAGATATCTTCTTTTACAACTTTTTCAGAGATTACAATCGCATCCTCAAAGTTGAAACCTTGCCAAGGCATGAAAGCCACTTGCAAGTTTCTTCCCAAGGCCAATTCACCACCTTCTGTAGCATAACCTTCGCACAATACAGTTCCATTTTCTACCTTTTGTCCTTTGCGAACAATTGGCTTCAAGTTGATACAAGTATTTTGATTGGTTCTGCGGAATTTAATCAATGGATAAGTTTTGGTATCAGTTCCGAAACTAACTAATTTGTCTGTTTCAGTTTGCTCATAACGAATACGAATCTCATTGGCATCTACATATTCTACAATACCTTTTCCTTCAGCTACCAATAAAGTGCGTGAATCTTTGGCAACACGACCTTCCAATCCTGTACCAACAACTGGAGCTTGAGGCTTCAATAAAGGTACTGCTTGGCGTTGCATGTTTGAACCCATCAATGCACGGTTCGCATCATTGTGCTCTAGGAAAGGAATTAGTGAAGCCGCAATAGAAACAATCTGGTTTGGAGCAATATCCATGAACTCCAATTTATCATGTTCCACCATCGGGAAGTCACCTTCATAACGTGCCTTAACCTTTGGATCAGTAAAGTTACCATTCTTATCGTATTTCGCATTTGATTGCGCAATTACTTTTCCTTCTTCATCTTCTGCACTTAAATAAGTAACAGGTTCGTTGGTCATAACTTTACCTTCAGTAACTTTCAAGTATGGAGTTTCAATGAAACCCATTCCATTGATTTTAGCATGAACGCAAAGAGATGAAATCAAACCAATGTTTGGTCCCTCAGGTGTTTCAATGGTACACAAACGACCGTAGTGAGTATAATGAACGTCACGCACCTCAAAACCAGCGCGATCTCTACTTAAACCACCAGGTCCAAGGGCAGACATTCTTCTCTTGTGAGTGATTTCCGCCAATGGATTTGTTTGATCCATGAACTGTGAAAGCTGATTGGTTCCGAAGAATGAATTGATTACAGAAGACAATGTTTTAGCATTGATCAAATCTGTTGGTGTAAACACTTCATTATCGCGGATATTCATGCGCTCTCTGATGGTACGGGCCATACGGGCCAAACCAACACCGAACTGAGAATACAATTGCTCACCTACAGTACGTACACGACGATTACTCAAGTGATCAATATCATCCACATCTGCTCTTGAGTTTGATAGTTCAATCAAATATTTAATGATAGAAACAATATCGTCTTTGCTTAAAACACGATTGCTCAGAGGTTCATTCTTGTTTAACTTGCGGTTAATCCTATAACGACCTACATCACCTAGATCGTAACGTTTTTCGGAGAAAAACAATTTTTCAATTACACCACGAGCTGTTTCCTCATCTGGTGGATCAGCATTACGCAATTGACGATAGATATGCTCATGAGCCTCTTTACCACTGTTTGCAGTATCTTTTTGAAGCGTGTTCAAAATGATAGCAAAATCATTGTGGCTAGATTCATTCTTGTGTAATAAAATTGTTTTAACTTCTGCTTCAACAATTAAATCGATATGACCTTCTTCGATTATAGTATCACGCTCAATGATTACCTCATTACGCTCAATTGATACTACCTCTCCTGTATCCTCATCAACAAAATCTTCAATCCAAGTGCGTAAAACCCTTGCGGCCAATTTACGACCTAAAACTTTCTTCAATCCAGATTTGCTAACTTTTACTTCTTCTGCCAATTCAAATAAGTTAAGAATATCCTTATCAGATTCAAATCCGATGGCGCGCAATAATGTAGTTACTGGAAACTTTTTCTTGCGATCAATATAAGCATACATTACGTTGTTTACGTCAGTAGCAAATTCAATCCAACTTCCTTTAAAAGGAATTACCCTTGCAGAATAAAGTTTGGTACCATTGGTATGGTAACTTTGTCCGAAGAATACACCTGGAGAACGATGCAACTGAGAAACAATGATACGCTCTGCACCATTGATAATAAATGTTCCTCTTGAAGTCATGTATGGGATAGTTCCCAAATACACATCTTGCACGATAGTTTTGAAATCTTCGTGCTCTGGGTCATTACATGAAAGTCTCAATTTTGCCTTTAAAGGCACTGAATGTGTTAATCCTCTCTCAATACACTCATCAATTGAATAACGAGGTGGATCAACGAAATAGTCAAGAAATTCTAGAACAAAAATATTTCTTGTATCAGTAATTGGAAAATTTTCCAAAAACACTTTATACAAGCCTTCATTTGTTCTGCTTTCAGAGGTTGTATCCAACTGAAAAAATTCCTTGAACGACTGCAATTGTACATCCAAAAAATCTGGATAATCAATTACAGGTTTGACAGAGGCGAATGAAATTCGGTTTTCTGTCGTGTTATTAATTTTGGCCAATGTTAAATTATATTATAAAGGTAAACCAATCTCACGATTTGCATAAACAAAGATGTGACCCACGACAAAGGTCGGGGTCACATTTTCAAAATCAATTGATTTTGAACTACTTAACTTCAATCTCAGCTCCTGCTTCAGTAAGCTTAGCTTTCAAGTCTTCAGCAGTTGCTTTGTCAACACCTTCTTTGATAGGTTTTGGAGCACCGTCTACCAATTCTTTAGCTTCTTTCAAGCCTAATCCTGTTAGATCTTTTACAATCTTAACTACGTTAAGTTTGTTAGCACCAGCAGCTTTCAAAATTACATCAAATGATGTTTTTTCTGCTGGAGCTTCAGCTGCAGCTGCAGGAGCGGCAACAGCTACAGCAGCAGCTGCAGGCTCTATACCATACTCATCCTTCAAAATTTTAGCTAATTCATTAACTTCTTTTACTGTTAAGTTAACTAGTTGTTCCGCGAACGCTTTTAAATCTGCCATTTTTCTAAAATTTAATTGTTATTAATTGTTTTGTTTTTGTTTTTGTATAATTATTCTGGACGCTCTGATAATGTTTTAACAACACCTGCAATAGTGCTTCCACCTGATTGCAATGCGCTGATAACATTTTGAGCTGGTGATTGTAACATGTAAATGATATCACCTATTAATTCATTCTTAGATTTAAGTGCAATCAATGCATCTAATTGGTTATCGCCAATAAACACATCAGCATCTATACAAGCACCTTTAAGTGCTGGAATAGTATCTTTCTTTCTAAATTCTTTGATTGCTTTTGCAGGTGCTTTCATGTCTTCGCAGAACATCAAAGCCGAATTGCCTTTTAAAGTATCTACCAGAGCACCAAAATCACGACCAGATTTTTCGAAAGCTTTTCTGATAACTGTATTTTTTGCTACTTCTAGGGTAATGCCATTTTTAAACAACATCCTTCTTAGGTCACTTGTTTTTTGTGCATTCAAACTATTAATATCCGTAACATAGATATTCTTGTATTGGGTGAACTTTTCAGCCAATGCGTTTATTGCTATTACTTTGTCTTCCTTTTTCATTACGGTCTTAGATTAAATACCTGGTACAGATTTGGTATCAACAGTGATTCCTGGGCTCATGGTACTGCTTACATGAATACTTCTAAAATAAGTACCTTTAGCAGAAGAAGGTTTTAATTTAGCTAATGTTTGGATCAACTCTACTGCATTTTCAAACAATTTCTCAGGGGCAAAAGTTGATTTACCAATTGAAGTGTGGATAATACCTTCTTTGTCTACTTTGAAATCGATTTTACCTGCTTTAATTTCTCTTACAGTTTTACCTACTTCTTGAGTTACGGTACCACTCTTAGGATTAGGCATCAAGTTACGAGGTCCTAAAATTTTACCTAATTTACCTAATTTAGCCATTACTGCAGGCATGGTAACGATGATATCAATATCAGTCCAACCTTGCTCAATTTTTTGAATATATTCATCCAAACCAGCATAATCTGCACCAGCTTCTATTGCTTCTGCTTCTTTATCGGCTGGAACTAAAGCTAAAACTTTAATTACCTTACCAGTTCCGTGCGGCAATGCTACAACACCACGAACCATTTGGTTCGCTTTCTTTGGATCAACACCCAAACGAACATCGATATCCACTGAGGCATCAAATTTGGTATAAGTGATTTCCTTTACCAATTTAGAAGCTTCTGTTAAAGTATATGCCTTTGCAGCATCAACTTTTTTCAAAACTTCTTTTCTTTTCTTACTTATCCTTGTCATCTCTTAATTATTTTAATTGTTAAGCGGATTTTCACCAGAAATGGTAATACCTAAGCTACGTGCACTTCCAGCTACCATTTTCATTGCAGATTCTACTTTAAAGCAGTTCATGTCTACAATTTTATCCTCAGCAATCGCACGAACTTGTTCCCAAGTTACAGTGCCATTTTTCTTTCTATTTGGCTCAGCAGATCCTTTTGCAATTTTTGCTGCTTCAATCAATTGGTTCGCAACTGGTGGTGTTTTGATAACAAAGTCGAACGACTTATCACTATAAACACTGATTACCACTGGTAATATTTTTCCAGCTTTATCTTGGGTTCTTGCATTGAATTGCTTGCAAAACTCCATGATATTTACACCCTTTGATCCAAGAGCAGGACCAATTGGAGGAGCTGGATTAGCAGCGCCACCTTTTACTTGAAGTTTAATAAAACCTGTTAGTTCTTTTGCCATAACATCTAATTTTTTGCTCGTATGTACGAGACTATACTACAATTAACTTTCTTTTTCTACCTGTCCAAAGTTCAATTCCAATGGTGTTCTTCTTCCAAAAATCTTAACCATTACTTTCAACTTCTTCTTGTCCTCACTTACTTCCTCAATTAAACCGCTGAACCCAGTGAATGGTCCATCAACAACTTTCACACTTTCACCAACAATATAAGGCTCTATCAAAGTTTCACCTTGTTCTGATATCTGGTCAACATTACCCAAAATCCTACTAACCTCTGAAGGTCTTAAGGCTGTTGGCGCTATTTTTCCTCCCAAAAAACCAACTACTCCATTAATTGAAGTGATTACATGGCCAACCTCTCCAGCTATATCTGCATTGATCAGAATATAGCCTGGCAAATACGTTTTTTCCTTACTAATTTTTTTACCGTCTTTAACCAGGTAAATTTTCTCAGTTGGAATGAGTATTTGCGGAACCTGTGGCTTTAGCCCAGCTCTTTCGAGTTCAACCTCCAGCTGTGCTTTAACCTTTTTTTCTTGACCGGTTACAGCACGTACCACGTACCACTTAAATTGTTCAGTTCCTTGTTCTGTCATGATTCAATTTATAATGATCTTAGCTTTGGAATAATTGGTAAAATAGTCCAAGTGAAGCACTACTTGCCAAGTCAATTACACCAATTAATAAGGCAATGATTAACGAAGCAATCATCACGATAATGGTACTTTCCTGCAAGTCTTCCCAGCTTGGCCAAGAAACCTTATTCATCAATTCATCATAAGACAACTTGATATATTCTGTAAACTTGTTCATATTATTTCTTTTGCACGGGAACAAGGATTCGAACCCTGATCAAAGGTTTTGGAGACCTGTATTCTACCATTGAACTATTCCCGTATAGACAATAAATGTTGGCTGGAAAACCCAACCAACACTTATTTTCTAAATTGTTTATTAAATTATTTAATAATCTCAGTTACCTGACCAGCACCTACTGTTCTGCCACCTTCACGGATAGCGAAACGTAAGTTCTTTTCCATTGCAATTGGAGCGATCAATTCTACTGTGATAGTTACGTTATCACCAGGCATTACCATTTCAACACCTTCAGGTAATTGACATTCGCCAGTTACGTCTGTGGTACGGAAATAGAACTGAGGGCGATATTTGTTAAAGAATGGAGTATGACGTCCACCTTCTTCTTTGCTCAATACATAGATTTCAGCTTTGAACTGAGTGTGTGGCAATACTGAACCTGGCTTACAAATTACCATTCCTCTACGGATTTGGTTTTTATCAACACCACGTAACAATAAACCTACGTTATCTCCAGCTTCACCTCTATCAAGGATTTTACGGAACATCTCAACACCAGTTACTACTGAAGTTAATTTTTCTGCTCCTAAACCAATGATATCTACTGACTCAGATGAATTCACGATTCCACGCTCAATACGACCAGTTGCAACCGTTCCACGACCAGTGATCGAGAATACGTCTTCAATTGGCATTAAGAAAGGAAGTTCAGTTGCACGAGGAGGTACTGGGATATAGCTATCAACTGCATCCATCAATTCCATAATTTTACCAACCCAATTAGCATCTCCATTCAAACCACCCAAAGCAGAACCTTGAATAATTGGAATTTCATCACCAGGGAATTCATATTTGTTCAACAAATCACGGATTTCCATTTCAACAATCTCTAACAATTCAGGATCATCTACCATGTCAACTTTGTTCATGAATACTACAATTCTAGGTACACCTACCTGACGAGCCAAAAGGATATGCTCGCGAGTTTGTGGCATAGGACCATCTGTAGAAGCTACTACTAGGATAGCTCCGTCCATCTGAGCAGCACCAGTTACCATGTTCTTTACATAATCCGCGTGACCTGGACAGTCAACGTGAGCGTAATGACGGTTTGCTGTTGAATACTCAACGTGTGCTGTATTAATTGTAATACCGCGTTCTTTTTCTTCAGGAGCTGAGTCAATTGATTCAAATGAACGAGCTTCTGATAAACCTGCATCTGACAATACTTTAGTAATTGCAGCTGTTAAGGTTGTTTTACCGTGGTCAACGTGACCAATTGTACCGATGTTAACGTGTGGTTTACTGCGGTCAAATTTTTCTTTAGCCATTTTGTTTTATATTTTAAGTTTTAGTTTCTATTTGAGCCGTTGAGCAGAATCGAACTGCCGACCTCTTCCTTACCAAGGAAGTGCTCTACCACTGAGCTACAAAGGCTTATGCAACTCAATTTGCACTGAGTTGCATTTCCTTGATGAACATAATAAAAAGACATTCTTTATCTGCTCAAATTAATGAGCGAGAGACGAGGCTCGAACCCGCGACCTACAGCTTGGAAGGCTGTCGCTCTACCAACTGAGCTACTCTCGCTTTTTAGCCACCAATGCCTGAACAAAGGTGGGTGAATATCTTTAATGGTACATAAACGCCTTACGTGCTAATCAGCACAAGGTGGGGAGAGAAGGATTCGAACCTTCGAAGCTCTCGCAACGGATTTACAGTCCGTCCCATTTAGCCACTCTGGAATCTCCCCATCACTTAAACCCAAGGGTTTAAAGTGGAGCCACTTGCCGGAATCGAACCAGCGACCTACTGATTACAAATCAGTTGCTCTACCAGCTGAGCTAAAGTGGCATTGTTTTTAGGACCTTACCAAAGTAAATTCCAACGACGTTTGTGTCCATTTTAATTTCCAAAAACAGCTATTGCGCTAATTTTCTGGAAGTTAACCTGCAAAGAACAATTCTACATTATGCCTTTTTATTTAAAAAGGACTGCAAATGTAGTGTTTTGCAGGATGTTTACAAGCAGGAAGCAAAAATATTTTAAAGAGAAGTTGAAGCGTAACAGTGAGGCAAAGCTAAAGATAACCTTTAATTACGCAAATCTATTTGCAATTATTAAGCGTTTTTTTCAAATTTAGCCTAATTTTCAACGACTTAATTGCAAGCTTGTTTTGGGGCTCCTTCTTCATCTTTCCAACATTCACCCAAAATTGTTGCCAGCGCGGGTACAAAAAAAACTTTTTTTACGCAAAAAATTTCTCATTTTGCCCAAAATATCCATCCTTTTCAATCCAAAATATGAAAAATAGGTTTGCTTTCTCCATCATTTTTTCTTCCTTTTTTACTTTTTCCGGATTTGCTCAATTGCCAAAAACCAATTTCAAGGCAAACTCTACTCCTACATTTCACGAATTGGTTCAAGCCTACCAAAAACTAGATTCCGCTTGCGAATTTATGCAATTACATACCATTGCTTACTCCGATGCCGGAAATCCTATTCATTTGTTGGTGGTCAACAAAAACAAACGGTTTGAACCCAACATGGCGTGGAATAGAAATGTGGTATGGCTCATCATGAATGGCATTCACCCCGGCGAAAGTGAGGGTGTGGATGCTTCTATACTTTACCTCAACGCCCTTGCCAAAAACCCAAAGTTGATCCCGGAATCCGTTACCATTTTAGTTATTCCTGCCTATAATATAGACGGCCTCCGAAACAGAAAAGAGTTTACTCGTGCCAATCAAAATGGCCCAATCGAAAAAGGATTCCGCGCCAGCGCCTGCAATTACGATTTGAACCGAGATTTCTTAAAGGCCGATACCAAAAACACCTTTGCCTTCTACCAAATATTTCAGCAATGGCAACCAGATGTGTTCCTTGATACCCACACTTCCAACGGCGCAGATTACCAATATACCATGACTCTCATTACCACTCAAAAGCAAAAGATGGGCGGACCAGCAGCCGATTTTCTCTACAATGATATGAATCCTTTCATATACAATGACATGCAAAAGAAAGGATATGAAATGTGCCCCTACGTAAATGTATTTGGCCAATCGCCAGATGAACAAGGTTATGAAGTGTTTATTGAAAGTCCAAAGTTTTCAACTGGATATGCTGCCCTTTTTGGCACCTTGGCTTTTGTAGCAGAAACACACATGCTCAAACCTTATCCAGATAGGGTAAAAGCCACTTATGCGCTGCTAGATGCTTTTCAGAGCTATTGCCAAACGCATAAAAAAGAGTTGGTTCGAACCAAAGAATTGCAACAGATATGGATACTGAAACAAACACAATATGCCAGCAACTATAAGGTGAGCAGAGAGGCCAGCAAAACACTACAATTTAAAGGCTATGAACTCGAAAAAAGAAACAGCACCCTAGGCAATTACGAACGTAACTACTATAATAAAAGCAAGCCTTTTACCAAGCCTATCCCCTATTACGACTCATGCTATGCAACCTTGAACCAAAAGATTCCAAGCTATTTTGTATTGCCCCAAGCATGGTCAAAAGCCAAAGAACGGCTCAAAGCAAACCATGTGCAAGTATATGAAATAACCAAAGATACCAGCATAATGGTAACAGCAAAATATATCAGCAGTATTAAAAATAGTCAAAACCCCTATGAAGGGCATTTTGTGCACAGCGGTGTAGAAAGTATCAGCAAACAAATGCCAATTACCTTTTATGCCGGAGATTGGATCATACCCACAAAACAAAATGGCATGAGGTATATTCTGGAAGTGCTCAACCCAGAAACTTGGGATGGCTTTATGGCTTGGAATTTTTTCGACCCAATCCTGAATGAGAAGGAAGGATTCTCAGATTATGCTTTTGAAGAAGATGCGGCGTTATTACTGGCCAATAACCCAGAATTGCGCAAAAACTTTGAGGCCTGGAAAACACAAAACCCCGAAAAAGCCAAAAGCAAATTCGAGGTTTTGGGTTATCTCTACAAAAACTCTCCGTACTACGAAAAAGAACACTTACGGTATCCTGTGTTTTTTATTGATTAGTTTTTTTGCCACCAAGGCTCGAAGGCACAGCGATTTTTCTGCCACCAAGGCTCGAAGGCATAGAGATTTTTATTTTATTTTCTTCCTTTTAGGAGTTTTATTGACACTGAAAGGGTCACATATTTATAGCATTTTATTTCCCTATAAACATGCGACCCCGAAGGGGTCGAACGTGAATAAATAAAAAAAACTTGGTGCCTCAGCGCCTTGGTGGCAAAATAAATTACTTAACTAAATAAAAAAAAACTTGGTGCCTTGGAGCCTTGGTGGCAATTTTTTACGCAGATTTAGCCTGTAGTTTTTCTTTGTGTTTGCGGATTTGGGCTACCAATTTATCTAGTACCAGATCTGTTGCGGCCTCAAAAGTGCTGTCGTGCTCCTTTGCAAAAATAGGGTTACCGGCCACATTCATTTTAATCTCTACCACTTTATTATCACCCTCTTTGTCCTTATCCAATTTCAAGTATACATCTGCATGTTGCACGCCATCAAAAAAGGTTTGAGTTTTCTCTACCTTGTTCTTAATAAAATCTAGCAGCTTCTTGTCTGCTTTAAAGTGAATGGATTGAATTTCGATCTTCATACTTTTTTTTATTTATTGTTGAGGAAAGGTTCATACCTGCCAGATAAACCAATTCCTGCGGGCAATTAATAGAAGGCAGGGTTTAGGACCGTGGATGTTTATTTTTATAAACTTGTTTTAATCTTTCAATACTGTTGTGGGTATACACTTGCGTAGCAGAAAGGTTGGCATGACCCAATAGCTCTTTAATGGCATTTAAATCGGCACCGTTATTGAGCATGTGTGTTGCATAGGTATGCCTCAATACATGGGGACTCCTTTTTTGAATGGTGGTAACCTCCGATAAATGATCGTGCACCAATCTGTAGACCAGCTTTGGATAAAGGACTTTTCCAGTTTTGGTAGTAAACAAATTGGCTGAACCAATACCTTCAATTAATCGCAAATCAATATAAGCAGATGCCAATTGGGCCAACTCGCGGGTAATAGGAATAATTCGCTCCTTGCTTCTTTTTCCTAACACCTTCAGCTGCATTTTAAACAAATCAACATCTTTCACCTGCAGCCCAATTAATTCAGACTGTCGCATGCCAGTACCGTAATACATGTGCAGAATGAGTTCATTGCGCTTATCGTCAAAACTATCAGTAAACCGGGCTTCATCCAACAAGTTTACCATCGCTTTCTCTTCAACAAATACAGGCAACTTGCGGGAGGCTTTGGGCAATAAAATTTTCTGCATGGGGTTGGTTTGAACCCACTCTTGTTTCAGCAAAAATTTATAAAATGATTTGAGAGTAGATATTTTCCTTGAAATACTGCGAGGCAAAACACCTTGGTTCATTAAATGGGCAATCCAGGAGCGAATTTGCAAATGGTTAAAACCAGCTAAATCTTTTACGCTATAGGTAACGGCAAGGTAATCCGAAAATTGATGGAGGTCGCTATTGTAGGCCAAAGAAGAATGCTTGGATTGCTTCTTCTCAAACTGCACAAAATTCAAAAAATGATCAATGGCCTCTTGCAATAGCATCTGGAGTAATTGTTAAAAGCAAGGTAATCAATTTTTGGCAAGATTTTCAAAAATTAATGTCAAAAAAAAAGCAGCCTGATAATCAGGCTGCTTTTATATAAAACTACGAGGTCTTATGCTTGGTCTTGTTGTTGCATCTTCAATTTGTAGGCAGCACGGATTTTCTCGTGACGCTTGTTAATGCAATGCTTGGTGAAAGCTTGGCGGGCACGAAGCTCCTTTACTACACCGGTTTTCTCAAACTTCTTCTTGAACTTCTTAAGAGCTCTGTCCAAAGATTCATTTTCTTTTACGCTGATATGGATCATATTATGTGCACCTCCTTTCCTTTAGATTTTCCCTTTTCAAGGGATGCGAAGGTAGGAGAATAATTTGAAAATACAATCTCAATGCAAATAATTGTGGTTTTACGAGAGTGCTTAATATTTGACCCCTTCGGGGTCACATGTCTATAGCACATAATTTACCCTATAAACATACGACCCTTTCTGGGTCGAATAGGAAATTATAAAATAGCCATTGCAATATGAATATATGTAATTCAGTCAACATACTGACTGAATTAAGTTAAATTCAGTCAACATAATGAATGAATTAAGTCAAATTCAGTCAACATAATGACTGAATTAAGTCAAATTCAGTCAATTCAAACTTTAAAAATGAATGAATTTATACTTAAAACTTAGAATATCAATTAATTAAATTGAAAACAGCTCTTGGGTTAAATATTCCCATGTAAATTTGGCTTTTTCGGAGGCTACACCGGCCACAAAATTTGCCTCGCGTTGGTTTTGGTAGAAGTCGGATATGGCATTGGCAATTTGAGAGGAATCTTGCGAACAAACATAACCAACTTTGCCAGTAGGAACCAATTCGGCCAAGCCACCTACATCTGTAACCAACATAGGTTTGTTATAATAATAGGCAATTTGGGTTACGCCACTTTGTGTGGCACTCAAATAAGTTTGCACCACCATATCTGCAGCCGAAAAATAATTGGCCACTTCTGAGTTGGGTATAAAATCTGTTTTTAAAACCACATCCTCCGACAATCCCAATTGGGTTATCTGTTCTAGGTAGGGTTCTGAAGCTTCATAAAACTCTCCGGCAACAATTAATTTTACTTTTAGTTGCTGCCTATCCAATTTGGCAAAACTCTCTAGCAATAGGTTCAAACCTTTATACTTTCTGATGAACCCAAAAAACAAGAGGTAATTGAAATTAGGATCAAGCCCAAGCCTTTCTTTTGCCAATTTCTTTTCAATGGCAGGACCAAACATATCGTACATGGGATGTGCCACATAAGCTACCTTTTTATTGGGCTGCAATGCTTGAGCTTGCGCTTGCACTTCTTTCGACATGCTTAAAAAACCATCGCAAGCATGGAGGAAATAGCTGGTAAAAGCGGTATCAAAAAATCGCTTTTCGTGGGGCACAATATTATCGGTGATGGCCACAATTTTGGCACCAGATTTTTTAAGTAACCTAGCAATGGTACCAAAAGCAGGTGCCATAAAACTCATCCAATACCTAAAAATAACTAGGTCGTATTTTTGTTTCGCAAACTTATTGCCAACCATTACCCAATTTAATGGATTAATAGAATTAATGGCACTATGAATAAATATATCATTGGGTTTTGGATCACCCGAAAATTGCGTTTTTCCGGGAAATAAAATCTTGGGATATTGCAAAGAGAAACTCAGAATTTCGCAAGAGTGGCCTTGAGTTTTAAACTCTCTGCACAATCTTTCATCATAAGTTGCTAGTCCACCTCTGAGCGGAAAAGCAGGACCAACAATCAGTATTTTTTTCTTACTCATCAACACCTAAGCGTTTGGTAATGCCATATACATTGCGCTCTGTGGCATTTCTCGAAATCATTTCGCCGATGAAACCTGCTAAGAATAATTGTGAACCCACTATAAGGGCAACCAAGCATAAAAAGAACAAGGGTTGGTCGGTAATATTTCTAGGTACGGTATCTCCATTATAGATGAGATAAATTTTTTCTAGGCCAATATACAAGGCACCCATAAAACCAAAGATGAACATGAGCGTGCCCCAAACACCAAAAAAGTGCATGGGTCTTTTGCCAAATTTAGATACAAAGAAAATGGTGAGTAAATCTAGAAAGCCATTGATAAAACGCGAGATACCACCAAATTTGGTTGAACCATATTTACGTGCTCTATGCTGTACTTCCTTTTCGGCAATCTTTTTGAATCCAGCCCACTTAGCAATAACAGGGATATAGCGGTGCATTTCATTGTAAACCTCAATAGACTTAACCACCTCTTGGCGGTATGCTTTTAGTCCGCAATTAAAATCATGTAAAGGAATACCAGAAATTGAACGCGTAACTGCATTGAAAAACTTGGTTGGAATGGTTTTGGTAATAGGATCAAACCTTTTCTTTTTCCAACCACTTACAATATCGTAACCTTCTTCAACAATCATGCGGTATAGCGCAGGGATTTCATCTGGACTATCCTGCATGTCTGCATCCATGGTAATGACTACATCACCCAATACGGCATGGAAGCCAACATTGAGAGCGGCAGATTTACCATAATTTCTTCTAAACTTAATGCCCTTAATTCTCGAGTTTCTTTGTCGATTTTGCTCAACAATTTTCCAAGAATGATCATTACTGCCATCGTCTATGAGTAATATTTCATAGGTAAATTTATTTTCATCCATTACCCGCTCTATCCAAGTCAAAAGCTCAGGGATAGATTCTTCCTCATTTAGAAAAGGGATAACAACAGAAATAGCTATATTAGAATCACTCATTAATTTTCGCTCAAAGAATTATAAGAACCATCTGGATCAATACGTTTGGTAAAATTTGAAACTATCAAGGAGGCAATTAATCCGTAGAACAATTGACCTAAAAGTCCCATTAAGGCAAATATCCATGGCTTGTTCATCTTACTCATCATGCCTATTGCCATTTCAATTGCTTCTTCACTCTCACCTTTTTCAATCATATCGCGCTTAGCTTGATTGATGATATTTTGCATAAAATCTGGGTCGATAAAAGTTGCAAAAACAAAGGAATAAACCGAGACTATTAAAGCTGCTACTAAACTGATGAGCATACCAGTACTTACCCCTTGTCCGTATGTAATAAACCCATCCATCACATTGTCTCTCCTCGATAAGATACCGAAGTAAACAGAGCCCAAAGTTATTACAATTAAGGCAATTGTGCTAAATACATCCATCTTACTTTGCATATCTAGTATGTACAAAATAAGGTTTAAAGCAATTGTAATTAAAGCATAAATAAGGCTAAATTTAACAATAATTTGCCATTTGTTGGCTGTAACTTGTGTTTCCATAATTTTATTTTAAAGGCTAGTTTTCATTAAAAGCAATCATGCCGTGGAGTATAGCAGATTCGAATGGTGATAAAACTTCCGCTACTTCTGCTAGTTCAATTCCATCTTCAATAAACTGAAAGAACAATACCAAGGAAACAAAATAAGCCTGCAAACCAGTTTCTTCCTTCACTGATTTTTGAATAAATCTAATTCCAGCTAAATCTGCATCTAATAAATCTTCGTTTACAATAAGGCTTTCATAAATGCGGTATTCATCTTGAAACTCGTCCTCTCCTACCAACAAAAATTCATTTAAGAAATCTTCCATGGTAATATCTACTTCTGTTTCTTTGGCTTCACTCAAATAAAGAAACAAGTTCAACATTTCTGAACCTTTATTAAGAGTTTTGTTTTCAATTTCATTCCATTCAGGAGAATCAAAATATTCTTCATCGTGGAGCTCGGCTGAAAGAAATTGAACCATCAGTAAATCGAATAAAATATCAGCCAATTCTGCTTGGTCAGGATGCTGTTCTGTCCAGCTATCTAATTGAGTATTTCTATTTATGAATTCTGTTTCTTCATTAAAAATAATACCACTTAATTCATTGAATAAAACTGTGATATTTTGTTTACCATTAAAGTTTACAAGTATGGCGTGTAAACTTTGCTCTACTGCAATTTGAGAAGGAATGAGTTGCGACATAATTAATTGTTATAAAGAGCATTTTTACATACCACATGGGCAATTGCTCCTTGAATTTTTTGTTTAAGAAAGGGAGTATTTTCTGATTTAGAAAAATTATTGTTAAAGACCCATGATTTGTTGTTATTAAACAAAGTTAAACTAGCCACAGCGCCTTTCTCTATCATAATTTTAGGCAATTCTAATAAGTTTCTTGGACCTGCACTAAGCGCCCTAATTACACTTGATAATTCTACCGACGCAGGTTTGTTGGCCAATAAAATTGGAAGCAAAACTTGCAATGAAATCATCCCAGGTTGGGCATACTCAAACTCAACTTCTTTGTTTTCTTTATTTTGAGGCAAATGGTTGCTCACAATTGCATCAATCGTTCCATCTTGAACGCCATCCCATAAGGCTTTTTGATCTGCTTTAGACCTTAAAGGTGGTACTAACTTATAATTGGCATCATAATCCAATAAATTAGTATCGGCAAAACAAAGGTTAGCAAAGGCAACATCGGCAGTAACTTTTAAGCCTTGCTTTTTAGCCCTCCTTATGATCTCAACGGTACCTTTGGTAGTAATGGCAGAAAAATGCAAACGTCCCTCGCTGTATTTTACCAGCTCAATATCTCGTTGAATCATTATTTCTTCAGATAAAGAAGGAATTCCTTTTAATCCTTGAACCATGCTTGTTTCGCCTTCATGCATGATGCCACCTGCACTAATATTGGCATCATCAGCCATTACCAGGGCCAAGCCATTAAAAATTTTATTGTACAACAGTGTTCTAAGTAATAAACCAGAATTAGCAATTGGCCTATTGCCATCAGTAAAACCAATAGCTCCAGCCAATTTCATATCGTACAACTCCGCCATTTCTACACCATCTCTGTTTTGGCTCAAACAGCCATAAGGATATAGGTTGATGGGTAAATTGTGGCTTTGTTTTACCACGTAATCAATGCCAATTTTAGAATCGCGCGCGGGGATGGTTGAAGGCAATACTGCCACATCTGTGAAGCCTCCAGCTAAGGCGAGCTTAGCTCCAGATTGTAAGGTTTCTTTGTGTTCATTGCCTGGATCACAGAAATCTGCTCGCATATCAAACAAACCTGGAAACAATAGAAGTCCTTTTGCATTGAGCTGTTTTAAGCCCTTTATCTCTAAATCAATTGCTTTTTTTGCTGAAACAGTAATTTGTTCAATTACTCCTCCACTGACTAAAATATCACAAATTTTGCCATGAAATGGCGACTGAATATCACAAACTTGGGCGTTGCTTATTAATAACTTCATCCGAGAAAGAATTGCTCTCTAATTTGATATAAAGCAAATGTAATATTTTTTTTTAATCATTGCACTTTTTCTCGATAATTCCTGGTAATTGAATTACTTCAACCAAATAATCAAGCCTACCTCTATTAAAAGGAAAACCAATGCAAAACACAAAGCATAAAACCAATATTGGGTACCATTCATTTCTTGGTCGATTTTACTTTTTAACAATGAAATGTCTTTATCTAAGGCACTTGCATCAATCTTTTTTGCCAATTCTTGTGCATCCATAAAACCAGGCTCCGATTCATCTCTTGGATAATTGAAGGCCAATTTTGACCATACATCTGCTCCATTTTGCAAGGTATAAACGCCTGCTTTTTTTAATTGCCCATTTAATTTACCAAAACCATTCCCCTCTTTTATTTGAACTTCAACCAAAAACGTTTGCTTAAGCCTTTGTAACGACAAAACTTTTTGTATGTCTTTGGCTTCAAAACTAAAACTGCTTTGATCTGTGAGGGTATAGCTTGCAGGTAAATTTAATTTGGTTTGTAAAGGCAGGTTTAGCATAAAAGGCACGAAAAGCGGATTTTGAGTAAAGTTGGTGCTACTTTTATTGATGGAGCTTGCCAAAACATAACAATTCCCTTGGCCCAATTTGCTCCTCACCAAAAACGGAAAATCATTGCCTAAACTCATGATTTTTCTATAACTTGAATTAGCGCCACTTAGCTGCCAATATTGGGTACATTGCGGTAAATTTGCCAATTCGGGTACTTTTGAAAACACTTTATCAAAAATAGGATCTTTGGTTTCTATGCTGCTAACTGTTGAGGCTTGTTTCTGCAAACCGCCAAGGTTTATGCCGGTTTGAACCAAAAAACTCTGAATGCTAAATAAATCGCTTGGTGTATTAGATGGTATAAAAAACAAGGTTCCACCCCCTTTTATAAATTTTATTAATTCTTGGTTCAAGCCTGAACCTAAAGAAACCGGTTGGTTTAAAATAATTAAAGACTGGCTGCTGAATTGAGCAAAATTTAGTTGCCTTATGTTTACCTCATTTAAATGGTAAAATGGATCAAGCGAATATACTTTATTTATACTTTCTTCATTGGAAGCATCATTCACTAGCAATACATTTACAAACGCTTTAGCCTTAGCCGCCAAATAATAATGATCATCAAATACAATTGGAAAA
>Ga0070374_10000044_pt1 | contig 38364 bp, 31 predicted proteins | sample LauGreSuBDMM15SN_2_FD_66374 | JGI IMG/M metagenome (GOLD analysis project Ga0070374, IMG submission 66374) | Freshwater lake microbial communities from Lake Michigan, USA - Su13.BD.MM15.SN (version 4) (version 4) | ecosystem: Environmental > Aquatic > Freshwater > Lake | place: Lake Michigan...
TGGCCATCAGTATCCCCATGGTGGTTTTTGGCAGCGCCATCATGATCAAGCTCATGGCGCGTTTTCCCATCATCGTTACCTTTGGTGCATGCCTCATTGGTTGGGTGGGCGGCGAAACCATTGCCAGTGATGTGGTGCTTCGTGAGTTCTCGGAAGCAAACCCGTGGCTTCATTACGCAGCGGCCACCGCTGGCGCTTTGGCTGTGTTGGGCATTGGCAAGTTCTTTCAAACCAAGCATGCAAGCGTGGAAAAAACAGACGATTCTGCTTGATTGATCGCAAGCATTTGTAGCCAAGCCGACCCCCCGTGGTCGGCTTTTTTACGTCCTAATCAGGGTCTTCAAGATTAAAATTAACCACCACCTAGGAACACCATGACACGCCAACGCTCCCTCTATTTTCGCGGCTTCACTTTGATTGAGCTCATGGTGGTCATTGCCATCATTGGCGTTTTGGGCTCTTTGGCATTGCCCGCGTATCAAGACTATGCTGTGCGCGCCAAAGTGTCTGAAATGATGCTGGCGGCCACACCGTGCAAAACGGCCGTCACAGAACTGGTCAGCTCTGCCTCTCAGGCCGACATCAGCACCCTGCTCCCCGCGGCGTGTGCCACCCAAGCCTCTAAATACGTTGTCAGCATGGCTCTTGATGCCAACGGCGTCATCACTGTGGTGGGCAACCCTGCCACGCTTCGTGGCAACACCAATGACAACAGCAATGCTGTCTCTCTCACCCCCGTCCAAACAGGCACAACGGCACTGGTCGGAACCACCGATGGCGGCAAATCCATTGGCGCTTGGCTTTGCGGTCCTGCCGCAAGCAACCCCCTCAACGCCAAGTACTTGCCCAACACTTGCAAAGGCACATGAGTTCGCCTTGTTTAAGGAGCCACCCAATGCCCCGACTTCCCGCCTTGCTTCTCTAACAGCTTCACATCGGTAATGGTCATACCGCGGTCGGCGGCTTTGCACATGTCATAAATGGTGAGAAGGGCCACTTGAACCGCCGTGAGGGCTTCCATTTCTACGCCTGTTTGCCCAACAGTTTCTGCTGTTGCCTTGCAAACGACGCTGGGCGTTTGCGCCTCTGACAAAACCTCAAACTCGACGGCCACCCGAGTGAGGGCCAAGGGGTGGCACAAAGGAATCAAGTCAGAGGTACGCTTTGCGCCTTGAATGCCAGCAATGCGCGCAATACCCAGCACATCGCCTTTTTTGGCGGTGCCTGATTGGATCAAGGCCAGCGTACTTGCCAGCATTTGAATGCGGCCCGTGGCCACGGCAACACGATGGGTTGACGCTTTAGCGCCGACATCCACCATATGGGCTTGGCCTTGGGCATCAAAATGGGTCAAAGGGGATGACGTGTTTGGCAGAGAATCAGACATGGCATTGGCCTAGAAAACTGGTAAAAACCATTTACAAAAGGTTAACGAAGTTCGAGCATGATACGGTTTTCGAATGCCCCATAGAAATCGGTACTTATCCATTGAAGCGCATTTCTTCAAAATCTAAGCCTCTGCTGGCGTTGTTGGCCATTTCCCTGTGGATCACACCCGTGTGGTCTCAGCGCTCTGAAACGGCCATCGCAAACAGCTTGCCGGCCTTGGGCGATGGCTCAGACATTACCCTGAGCGCCGAGCGGCAGTTGGGCGATCGAATTGTGCGCGAGTTGTACAGAGATCCCGACTATTTGGAAGACCCCATCCTAGACGAATATTTGCAAAGTCTCTGGCAACCCCTGGTACGGGGCGCGCAGGCCCGAGGGGAGATGACGCCCGAATTGCTAGAGCGATTTGCTTGGAAAATTTTCATTGGCCGCGATCGTTCGGTCAATGCCTTTGCCTTGCCGGGTGGCTATCTGGGTGTTCACTTGGGGCTTATCAGTGTGGTGAATACGCGAGATGAATTGGCTTCCGTGATGGCACATGAGTTAAGCCATGTCACCCAAAGACACATCGCCAGATCGATCGGAGATCAAGCGCGCATGACGCCATGGCTCATTGGCGCCATGATTTTGGGCATGTTGGCGGCCAGCAAAAGTACACAAGGCGCTCAAGCCGTGATTGTTGGCGGGCAAGCCATGGCGGCGCAATCCCAACTGAATTTTTCTCGAGACATGGAGCGCGAGGCCGATCGAATTGGTTACGGTGTGATGTCGGAAGCGGGGTTTGACACGCAAGGTTTTGTCACCATGTTTGGCAAATTGCAGCAAGCGGCGGGCTTGAACGACAGCGGCGCTTTTCCTTATCTGCGAAGTCACCCTTTAAGCAGCGAGCGCATCGCCGATATGCAAGCAAGACAACAACTTCAAGCACCCCGTCCTGCCAATCAGGCGAGCGATATCGAGCAGGCCATCATGTCTGCCAGAGCGCGTGTCTTGGCGCAGCCTGGCGTTTGGGCCCTAAGGGCTTGGGCCAATGAAGCAAGCGACACTGGCATCGACAAACAATCGCTGAACAAGCGCATCGGCATTTTGTATGGCGCAAGTATCTCCTTGATGCAGCTGCGGGACATGTCGGCAGCGCGCTCCTTGTTGCCACACTTGCGCCAAGCTGTTGGCGATCATGGATCTGCACTGCGCCTCATTCAGTTGTTAGAAGTGGAGATGGCCTTCAAAGAAAATGACATGCCTGGTGCATTGCGCGCATTGAATGCTGTGACACGCTTGCCTTCAAGTCAGTGGCAAAGGCCAGAGCTCATCTCTGTTGCTCAGGCTAGCGCTAGGCTGCAATCGACTGCGCCATCGATGGATGCCTCGCAACTATTGGCCAAGAGTGTTTCTGCTTTGCAAGCTTTGGTTTTGAAGTCCCCTCAAGACGCCCAAGCCTGGCAGGTGTTGGCCACCTCATTGGCTGCGCAAGGCCGAAATTTGGCCTCATTGCGAGCGGAGGGAGAGTCGCAGATGGCACGCATGGATTTTGGCGCTGCCGTAGACAGGTTCAGGGCGGCTCAGGATGCTTCTAGAAACAACTCGCCGCAAATAGGGGATCACATTGAAGCATCGATTGTCGACTCTCGGTTGCGGTTTGCACAAGGTATTTTGCGTGAGCAGTTCTTAGAAAAACAAGCTCGCTAAACACGGCGGCGCTTCAAACTCTGGGCTCGCATTGGCGCCAACCATGCTGAGGTTTTTCACACCGCAGTAAACCCTCCGCTTGTGCTTGGGCGTGTCGTTCAAAAACCCATTGTTGCTGAACTTTTTGAAACACATAATTGTCTCGAAAGTAAACAAAGTGGCCGTCAGGGCCAGTGTAAAAGTAGTCTGTAGTGAATTTAATTTGACCCTCGGTGACTTGCCAGTTTTAAAGGGTTTTGACCGCCAAAAAAGTTTTGGGGTCGATGTGTTGAAGCTGCCGAATGCTTCTCACTTTGCCATCTCTTTTTGCAGCGACGAGCGTTCTTGTATCGTTTGCAAGCACTGCGTTGGTGAATGCTGCAATCATGGGCATGGCATCGGCAATTTGTTGCAGTTGCCACGCACTTAAGTTTTCAGCTCTTAAATTGAAAGCTTTTTTTTCGTAGAGATAAGGCGCCTGGATTGCAAATTCAACACCCCTGATGGCATCTACATGGCCCTTGTCAACAAAAAATTCTGCGCTGCACCCAGCAGAGAACAACAAGCAAAGCCACGACACCATTGCGCCTAAGGGTTTTAAGCAGGCTTGAAAATGCTTCACTTGCTGTTCTCCCTGTGTGCAAGAAATCAACGACAGCTTTGCTCTTGTGCTAGCTTGAATGCGCGTGCGCCAAACAAGCTCACACTCACGCCATAGACACCGGCAATGAAGTGGCACGTCAAGGTGTTGCCCTCTTGTGCGCCACAGTCGTTCAAAATTTGGTTGCTTAAATTGGTGTCGGCTGTGCTGCGGCTAAAGCCACAGGTTGCGTAACTTTGATCGTGCTGAAAACAGGCTTGTGAGACATCGATGCCAAACAGCATGTCTGGCACAAACGCATCGCTTTTGACGGTTCCGCAGCCTGCCCCTAATGCATTGCCGTCATTTCGGATGCCGTTGGAAGTGCCTGAACCAAAATTAAAAAAATCCCAAAATCCACCCCCTTGAACTTGTCGGGTGAATTCGATGCTGCAGTCTTGCATGATGTTTTTCCTTGTTTGTTGAATCAATTTAAAATGATGATGTTTGCTTGTATTTTTTAGTTTGCTGTGTGTACTGGGTTTTTGTTTATGAATAAGAATTAAATATTCATAGACCCATCTTAGGTTGGCTCTAACGCTTTGTTGCCTGCAAAATCTTGCATGAATGGCATCACTCGCATCAACGGCATCAACGGCATGAATACGAAGTCCTTCACAAACGGCTATGATCTCGATCCCTCTTCAAAGCACTTATGGCCGGCATCCACATCACTGACATCGAAGCGTCCATCAACTACTGGCGCGAAAAAAACCCATCGCCAGATGGCGTGGCTTTGCCAAGCGAGTTAAGAGCCCTCGCAGAGGTCTATGCACTGATGGTTTATTTCAAAGAAGATTCGGCAGATGAATTGACCTTGCCTTTGGCTGCTGCCGAGGCGTGGCAAGCTTGGTACGCCAGCACACCCGATACACCCTGCATTGCCATCTGCTCAACGTTCCAAGGCGATCCCGCTTGCAAAGGCTGTGGCCGCACTTTTGAAGAAGTTCAGCTTTGGACTGAAATGAGCCCAGGCGAAAAGCGTTCAGTTTGGCGGCGCATCACTATCGATGGCACCTCATGGCGATTTAACCGATACGCTGAGCGTGCGGCCGAAGATCGCAGCTTGGCGCGCGCTGCCGCAGATGCTCAGGTACCCCTGGGTTTTCAAAAATGAATGATTAATTGCTGAATTATTTCCAGCGCATCACTTCAAGGTGCACACTGTCTTTGGCGTTGCTCAAAGTGATAGCGCCCTCTTGCACGGTGGCTTGCAATTGCATGCTTCGCTCGGCCAGTTTGGCCAATGCCTGGCTGGCCTCTGTAGGAACCCGCCACACCTGCAGCTTTTCCATGCGGCTGAGCTTGCTCTCGATGCCGCGCCACCAAACTTCAGCGGCATGGTTAAAGCAGTAAACCATCACGGCATCTGCTTTTTGGCACGCTTTATTCAAGGGCTTGTCTTCCGGTTGCCCTACCTCCACCCACAAACGCGTCTGTCCTGTGAAGTCGCGCAGTGACAAGTCAGGATCATCGGGGTCAGACAAGCCGGCACCAAAAGCCAGCTGACCGTCGCCATTCAACTCGGCTTGAAGCCTGAAGGCGTTGTGGGCAAGCGCCAACAAACGAATCATCATGCGCTCGTCGGTTTCACTGGGATGCCTGGCAAGCGTGAGCGCATGGTCTGCGTAATAGCTGTTGTCAATGTCGGCGATGGAAAGGTTGACTTTGTAGATGGTGGACTTGAGGGCCATGGGGTCGAACTCGATGAGGTCTGTTTAAACGCGTTGGGCCAGCTCAATGGCTTTGCCAATGTAGCTAGCAGGCGTCATGGCCAAGAGTCGGTCTTTTTCTGACTGGGGTATGTCAAGTTCGCGAATGAGGCCATGCAATGCCTCGGCAGTGACTGTTTTTCCACGCGTCACTTCTTTTAACTTTTCGTAAGCGCCTTGCACACCATAGCGTCGCATGACAGTTTGAATAGGCTCGGCCAAGACTTCCCAAGATGCATTCAAATCTTGCGCGATCACTTCTTCGTTCAACTCTAACTTTTTCAAACCTGTCATGAGCGAGGCATAGGCCAAGGCCGTGTAACCCAAGGCCACGCCCATGTTGCGCAAGACGGTGGAGTCTGAGAGGTCGCGTTGCCAACGGCTCACTGGCAATTTTTCGGACAAGTGTTTAAGCACCGCATTGGCCAAACCCAAGTTGCCCTCGGCATTCTCAAAGTCAATGGGGTTGACTTTGTGGGGCATGGTGGAGGAGCCTATTTCGCCAGCTTTCAAACGCTGTTTGAAATAACCCAAACTGACATAGCCCCAAATGTCGCGCGACAAATCGATCAAGATGGTGTTGGTGCGTGCGGTGGCATCAAACAACTCGGCCATGTAGTCGTGTGGCTCAATTTGAATGCTGTAGGGCTGAAATGACAAACCCAAGCCCCAGTGTTCTGCGGAGCCACCAGGCTCATTGGACTCTGGGGTTTCAACCACTGATTTGGAGAAGGCTTCCCAATCAAACTCTGGCCACGCAGACAGGTGCGCGTTGTAGTTTCCCACCGCACCATTCATTTTGGCTTTGAGGGGCACCGCTGCAATTTTCTCGCGAGTGTTGCGCAATCGGACCACCACATTGGCGAACTCTTTGCCCACCGTAGTGGGGCTCGCCGTCTGCCCATGCGTGCGGCTCAGCATGGGTATGGCTGCATAGGCATGCGCCATGCTGCGCAATTGGGCAATGATGTCATCGAGCGCTGGCAAAATCACTTTTTGCCTTGCGCCTTTGAGTTGCAAGGCGTGGCTGGTGTTGTTGATGTCTTCGCTGGTGCACGCAAAATGCACAAACTCAGAGGCCTGCTCTAACTCTGGGCGATCTTTGAATTTGGATTTGATCCAATACTCAACCGCCTTCACATCGTGGTTGGTGACCTTCTCAATGTCTTTGATGGCCAGTGCATCTTGTTCTGAAAACTGTGTCACCAAGCCCGTGAGATAGCGCCTTGCGCCCAAAGACAATGGCTTGAACTCATCAAAGCCTGCATCAGACAAAGCAATGAACCATGCAAGCTCAACTTGCACTCGGCGGTGCATATAGCCTTGCTCACTCATGAGCGGTCGCAAAGCATTGAGTTTGTCGGCGTAACGACCGTCCAACGGGGACAGGGCGGAGATGGGGGAAGAAGTCATGCCCACATTGTAAGTTCTAGCCCTTACAAGGGAAAAGCATTTGGATTCCTCTAGAATACAAGCTACTGTTAACTGCATTTTGACTCTTTTAGACACTTACAAACCATGAAACTGATCGGTTCACCTACCAGCCCCTATGTCCGCAAAGTCTGCATCGTGATGGCGGAGAAAAAGTTGGACTACCGCATGGTGGCCGAAGACGTTTGGTCTGCCAGCACCACCATCAACGCCTCCAATCCACTGGGCAAAGTGCCTTGTTTGGTGCTTGAGGGGGGTGAAGCTGTGTTTGACTCCCGCGTCATTGTCGAATATTTGGACACATTGTCTCCCGTTGGAAAGTTGATTCCAAGCAATGGACGTGAGCGCGCAGAAGTAAAGACTTGGGAGGCATTGGCCGATGGTTTGCTAGATGCCTCCATATTGGCTCGCCTAGAAGCTGGCTGGGCACACCGCACGCCCGAGCAGCGCAGCCAGGCATGGATAGATCGCCAACTTGGCAAAATTTCTGAATCGCTAAGGGCCATGTCAAATGGCTTGGGAGATAAGCCCTATTGCTCAGGCGCCTCCATGAGCTTGTCTGACATCGCGGTGGGCTGTGCCGTGGGCTATTTGGACTTCCGTTTTCCAGCCATTCAATGGCGCAGCACTTATCCCAATCTTGACAAACTGTATGAAAAGCTCATGCAGCGGCAAAGTTTCATCGACAGCATGCCCAAATAGGTGACGTTCTGAGCTTTCTGAGCTCTGTAAACTTTGTGGGCTCTATGAGTTGGCGCGCTTTTTAAGCCAGCGCATCAAGCCGCCCACCCACGGCAGCTTTTCATACAGCTCTTCGGCCGCATCCCAATAGTCTCGGTGCAGCGTGATGAGCATTTGATCGTCCAAAACCAAATGCGACGTGCCAAGCACCACCTGCTCGGTGATGGTGTCAAAACGCTTGAAGCGAAACCTAAATTCCCATGTGAGAAAGGCTTGGTGGCCGTCCACCACCTGAGCGGTGATGACAAAGTGCGGATTCTCCAGCGATTCATACATGTGAAGAAAAATTTGCTCAATCGCCTTGACGCCCTGCACCGCATTGAACGGATCTTTAAAGCGAGCATCCGGGCTGTACCAGTTTTTGAACTGCGACAAGCTCTGCGGCTGCAGTGTTTCAAAAAAATGGGCTATTTCGGTAAATCTCTGGCGGTGGCTCATGCTCAAAGTCCCGTGAAACGACGCACCAACGCAAAATAGGCACGATACGGTAACAAGCGCATCAGCTTCAACCATCCTGTAAAGCGCTTGGGAAAATGAATGTCAAACAAGCCTTCTGACCACCCCGCCAACATGGCTTGAGCAGCTTGCTCGGGTGATAAAAGCGCGGGCATTTGAAAGTTGTTTTGTGCCGTCAAGGGCGTTGCCACAAAGCCGGGGTTGACCACGCTCACACCAATGCCCTTGTCTTGCAAGTCCATGTACAAGGTTTCTGCCACATGCGTCACGGCGGCCTTGGTCGGACCATAGGCCAAACCATTTGGCAAGCCACGCCAACCCGCCACGCTGCTCACCACACTGATGTGGCCAAAGCCTTGTTGCAAGAACATGGGCAAGACCGCGTCCAACACGCGCAGCAGGCCGTTGTAATTGACGTCTTGGTGGCGCAGCATGTCGGTCAAATCGAACTCTGTGGCGCGTTGCGCGCGGTAATGCCCAGCGCAATACAACAAGAAATCGAGTTTGCCGCCGGCTGCAACCTGCCGAGCCACATATTTCACTTGCAGCGCATCTGTCACATCCAAGGAGAGCAACTCCACGGGCAGGCCTTGGCTTTTGCAAGTTGCAGCCCACTCAGACAAAGTGCCCAAATCTCGAGCCGAAACAATCACCTGTGCGCCGGCTGCATGCAAGGCTTTGGCACACGCCAAACCAATGCCACTTGAGGCACCGACCAACCAAACACGTCGGCCTCGCCAGTCTTGAATAGGCGCATTCAGTGGCGCACCCCATCTTCGCTTTGTAGGAGATGGCGGCGCTAGCGTTGTCGCTTTAGGCGCTGCGACTTTGGCGACTTGAAGGCTCACGGCTTCGCTCCTGTCGGAGTTTCACGCCGAGAGAAAGACAAGGTCACTTCGCCCAAAGTCACACCCAGCTTGCTCATGGCGGCCTTGTTCAACATGACACGGTCGTTCATCAAATACATCCAGTCGTCAAATTGAACTTGCCAGACCGTGCCATCGACAGGCAAGGCCAAGGTGTACTGCCATTGGAACGCATTGCCTTTGGTTTGGCCTGTTGCCATGCCCACCACATCGTCTGCACGGCCCTCATAGCGGCCATTGGGCAAAGCCTTCAAGCGCCAAACTCTGCGCTGCAGGGTGCCGTCTGAATAGGTGAATGCTTCATCCAACACGCCTTCTTCACCTTGCCATTGGCAATCGATGACGACCGTGAATCGCTTGACGACACGGCCGCTGCGATCCGTGAAAACACCCCAAGCATCCACCGTGCCGGTGAAGTACTTGCGCAAATCTAGGACGGGTGTTTCAGCGGCGTAGTCGGAAATTTGAGGCCCCGCACAAGCCGACAAGGCAAGCGCACTGCCTGTTGCCAAACCAAGCGTGCTGGCACGGGCCAGCCATGGCGCGCTCAAGCTTTGAGTTAAGTTTTGTAACCACAGACGTCGATTCATCAATCACTCCTAATTGCCGGCTGAAGCGCTGGCTGTTGAATCCAAAAAACATACAACGTTGCGAGCGCCAAAAGTTTCAAGACGCACGGCAACACGCCATAGGCCAAGGACAAAGCACTCAAACCATCCGGCGTTTGAGTGCCTGGTGTATAGCCCCAATAAGACAAGAGCGGCAAGCAAATTCCTGCCGCCAAAGCCAAATTCAATTTGCTGGCCAAATTCCACCAGCCCAAATAAAGGCCTTCGGCACGGCCGCGATGGCCCAGCGTATCAATCACCCGATTGAGCAAGGCCGTGGGCACCACCAAATCGGCGCCCAAAGCAATGCCAGAGGCGATGCAGACCGCCAGAAAAGCCATCTCATCGCCGGGGCCAAGAAACCCCACACCCGCAAAGCTCACAATGGCCAAGGCCATGCCGTAGAGCCACGTCTTGGGCAAGCCATACATGCGCACGAATTTGAGCCACAAGGGCAGTGACAAAGTACCGGCCAAAAAATACGCCCCCAAAAACAAAGCCGACATGTTTGAGGACGCTTGTATTTGATCTTCAACAAAGAACATCACCAAACTAGCAGGCACAGCGCTGGCGATGCCATTGAGCAAAAAGACGATCAAGAGTTTTCGAAAGCTGATTTGACGCAGTGGCAAATAGTTGTCTTTGTCGGCGCTGTCGTTTTGATGCATGTTGGCATCGCTGGCCGGAAGGGTGCGCGCCTGATTCAACACCAGGGACCACAAGAAGAGGCCGAAGAAAAGCATCACGCCCAAAAAAAACGTGGTTGGCAACCACCCCGCCATGACCGGGAGCGCAGAGGCCGCGACCACGCCCACCAAACCTGCGCCTTCGCGCCATGCAAGCACTCGGCTTTGCTGGCTGGCCCCACCGCCCAAGCGCGACGCCCAAGCCTGGTGGAGAATGCTCAAGCCACTGAAGGTCAGATGACACAGCATCACGCAAACAGCCACCCACATCACGTAGGCAAATGGTTCATCGAAGCTGGGTGGGAAAAAAAGTGCAATGAAGGACAGCAACAAGCCGATGGCATAGGCCATCGCAACGCCAACAACGTGCGCTGTCGATTTGGCATACAGCGCATCGCTGAAGCGTCCTAGGAGCGGATCAATCAAGGCATCGGCCAAGCGGCTGAACAACAACACCGCACCCAAGCTGGCCAGTGGCACGGCAAACTGCGTGGCATAAAAATGCGGCAAGTTGACATACATGGGCAGCGCCACAAAAGCCAATGGCAAAGCCAGTAAACCGGCACGAAAGCTCAGGCTGTGTGAGGCTTGAGACTGCATGTTCATAGCGCCTTCATCCAAGCTTGACGAATAGCCGGCGCAGAGGTCGACTCGTGCATCCAAATTCCAAAAAACAGTTGAGCAAACATCGGGTCTTGAATGCGGCCAAGCAATTTGTCATTCAACAAAAATTCCGCGCCCACATTGGGCACATAAAGGCCTTGCAGGCGGTCACCCTTTTGCACGTTGGGAAAAATTTCCAGCATGGCTTTCAACCAACTGCTTTCTTGTTCGCGCGTGAATGGCCCAACTTTTCGCATCTCATCCACAGAGCGTTTGGCAATGGCTGAGCCTTCCAAGCTTCTCAAGTAGGACAATTCCAAAACAAAAGAATGCTCGGAATATTTTGGAATTGAAAAGCCCGGCAGAATCCAAACCCGCGCGTCATAAACGTCAAAGCCCCAAACGCTCAAACGCTGTTGGTTTGAGGGTTTGGCGCCAGGCAGCAAGACTGACGACGCTTGCACAGACACGCCCGCAAACAGACTGGCGCACAAAATAACCATGCTTGAGAACCGGCGTAGGGACAGGCAAGACAACATATCAGGCCCTTTTTTGCAAGGTGAACTGCATGACGTCGGTATTGGCTTCGTCAAATGCGGCTTCACAATAGGCCAAATAAAACTCCCACAAGCGCAGGAACTTGGCATCAAAACCAAGCTTTAAAACTTGCGATTCTTGCGCCATGAAATCATGCCGCCAACGCCTTAAGGTTTCTGCATAATCGGGCCCAAAGCACAACTCATCAATCACCTCTAGGCCTGCCAGACGTGCTTGTCGTCTGAACTCTGAGGGGCTTGGCAAGCATCCACCAGGGAAGATGTATTGCTGGATAAAGTCCGTCGACTTTAAATAGCGGTCAAACAGCGCGTCGTCAATCACAATGCTTTGGATGCACGCTTTACCGCCCGTCTTGAGCATTTTGGCAATGGTTTGAAAATAAGTGGGCCAGTACTCTTTGCCAACCGCTTCAATCATCTCGATAGAGCACACGGCGTCGTAGGGGCCATCGTCAATGTCGCGGTAATCTTGCAAACGCAAATCTGTTTTTTCAAGCTTGCCGTTCATTTCCATGCGTGCCTTGGCAAAAGCCAGTTGCTCCGTAGACAAAGTCACGCCCGTCAAACTTGCACCAAAGTCCGAGGCGGCCATTTCGGCCAAAGCACCCCAACCACAGCCAATTTCCAATACGCGCGAGCCCACACCCACATCGGTCATGCGCAAAGCCCTACGAACTTTGGCCCGCTGTGCTTCGGCCATGCTTTGATCAAAGTCGCCTTCAAACAAAGCGGAAGAGTAATTCATGGTGCCATCTAACCAGAGCTCATAAAAAGCATTGCCCAAGTCGTAATGCGCGTGAATATTTTTTCGGCTGTTGGCTTTGTGATTTCGATTTAGCAAGTGCTTGATGCGATAGGCCATGCGGCCCCACCAAGTGCCAAAAATCAAATCGTCCACCACGCGTCTGTTTTGAATCATGACGCGCAGCAAATCACTCAGCGAAGGCGTGCTCCAGTCACCTGCAATGTAGGACTCTGCAAATCCGATGTCGCCAGACTTCATGCTGGCGGTGAAAGCATTCCAGTTTTGCAAACTGATGGCGGCATGCAGCGTGGTGGAATTCCCAAAGACTTTGGTGCTGCGGTCTGGGAACTGAACGGTGAGGGTGCCATGCTCCATTTTTTCGAGCAATTGCAATACACGGCGGACGGCCATCGGTGCAGATTGAATTTCAGCAGATCGGCTGCTGGAGGTACTGGTGTTCATGTTCAGCTGGTTTTGGATATGACTGTTGTAGAGACTTGCGCGCGAGAAACGTCTTGATGCGGCGGTTCTGGCTTGGCAAAAAATGGCACGCGCTTTAGCCAAAGTAGCAAGGCATGCCAATGAATTCGAAACATCACGGCCACGGTAAACAGGGGGTAACGCCAAAGCGTGCGGCGAATCTCTTCTTGCGTGGCGGGCACCAAGGTGCCACTGATGCTGGTTTGAATCAAGGGGCCATTGGCGTCGTCGTGGTCAACTCTGGCCACAAGCCGCTCCGATGCGGTTCGCATAAATCGAAAGCGATACTGACCTGCAACCTCACAAAAAGGCGACACGTGAAATATTTTGCGGGCAAATTCAGTTTGGCCAAACCTGGGCTGGGGCAACAAATAACAGTGTCGCTCGCCAAAGGTGTTGTGAACTTCGGCTAAGACGGCAGCCAGGGTGTTGTCTGCTCGGTGGCAATACCAAAAGCTCACCGGCTTGAAGGTGTAGCCAAACACCCTAGGAAAAGTTTGAAGCCAAATTTCGCCATGCGCATCTTGAATGTTTTCACTTTCAAGCAACTCTTCAATCCATCCCAGCGCGCCCCCCTGTTCAGGTTGTCGGCCATCACCATGATCAACGTCAAAAAACGAAAGCATCCCCGCTTGGTTAATGGACAAGTCAGTTTGTTGGCGTTTGTCTGAACTCAATGGGCCAGCTTGGATGGCCTTCAAAGCCCTCATCGGCAGCATCAAAAAATAGGCGCTGTAATCAAACGCGTGCCGAGTTGGCCGAAGGCGAACATGTCGCACGAGACCATGCCCAATCAGCACGCCACCAGTGCTCATGCATGCACCTTTTTCAGCAGTTCTCGAGCAGCCGACAAGCCCGATTTCAGTCCGTCTTCATGGAAACCATAGCCTAGCCAAGCGCCTGCATACCACGTGTGTTGCTGACCTTGAATGAGGTGCATGTTTTGTTGGGCATCAATGGCGGCCAAGTCAAACACGGGATGCGCATAGGAGATAGTTTGAATGATTTTTTGTGGGTCTATGGCTTGGATGGGGTTCAGCGACACCACCACTGCTTGCGAGAAAGGCAAGGGTTGCAGCATGTTCAACAAGTAGTGCAAGCAAACTCGGGTGCTTTCCAATTGATCGCTTGCAGCGCGCGCGTAATTCCAGGCGGCCCAAGCTTTGCGCCGGCTTGGCAAGACTTTTTCGTCGGTATGCAAAACCGCCACATTGTCTTGGTATCGAATGGCGGATAAGTTTTTCACCTCGGCGGGGCTGGGCTCTCTTAAAAGACGCAGCGCTTGGTCGGAATGAGTACAAATGACCACTTCGTCAAATCGCTCTGCGTGACCCTGCGTGATGACGCGCACACCTTGTTCGTCTCGCTCAATCAATTGAACGGGTGTGTTCAAACGTTTGTCGGCGATCTTGCCGACTATTTTTTCAACATAGTTGCGCGATCCCCCTTTTACTGTGAACCACCGCGGCCGATTGCTCACTTGAATCAGGCCATGGTTGTGACAAAACCGGATCATGGTGGCCACCGGAAAAGCCAACATTTGATCGGTGGGACAACTCCAGATGCAGCCCATCATGGGCAGAAAATACCAATTCTTAAAGGCCTCACCAAAGCCATGTTGCTTTAAGAACTCAGAAAGTGGCTGACGCATTTCACGTTCTGATTGTTGTTCTGCAATTTGCGTACACAGCTTGTTAAAGCGCATCACATCGAGCAACATTTTTAAAAACTTTGGGCGAGCTAAGTTGCGGCGCTGCGCAAACACCGTGTCTAAATTGCTGCCACTCCACTCCAGTGTTTCCTGGCCCCAGGCATTGGGAGCCTGAACAGAAAACGACATGTCAGAGAGTGCGGTTTGGACACCCAGCTCCTCAAACAAATTGATCAGGTTGGGATAAGTTCTTTCATTGAACACCAAAAATCCTGTGTCGACGCCATAGGTGAGCAAGCCACTATCTGTTGGCAAGCTAATGTCGACCGTGTTGGCGTGCCCCCCAAAATAAGCGCCCGCCTCCAACAAAGTGATATCGGCCTGGCCTTGCAAACTGTGCGCAACGCCTAAGCCTGAGATGCCGGAACCCACAATGGCAATCTTTTTGTATTTCAAAGTTTCAATCTTTCTAACAAGACGTGTTGAGGCCTACTCACAAACGAGTTAGGAGGCTTTTTGTCCTAAGCTTTTCTCAATCGCTTGTGTCAAGCCTTTGCTTTCGGGGGTTGTCAGGCTGTTGTAGCTGTCAATCAAGCGGCCATCGCGGCCGATCAAATATTTGTAAAAGTTCCACTTGGGTCTTTGGCCTGGGTCTTTGGCGAGTTGCTTGAAGAAGGGCACGGCCGCATCGCCCGTCACGGCGGTTTTGGTGAACATGGGAAACTTCACGCCAAAGGTGTTTTCACAAAATTCTGCAATGTCTTGGTTGGAGGATTTTTCTTGGGCGAAATCGTTGGAAGGAAAGCCCAGAACGACCAAGCCTTTGTCTTTGTATTTGCTGTGCAGGGATTCCAAACCCTTGTACTGCGACGTAAAACCACAATAGCTGGCCGTATTGACCACCAAGATGACCTTGCCGCTGTATTGACAAAGCGACTGTGGCTTTTCGTCTTGCAGTCTTGCAAAGGTGTGATTCAGCAAAGCAGGACACGTCGCCGATGAGGTGTCATTGGCGGCGGGCGTCTGCGCCCACACCATGGGCATGGCCAACACCCCAAGTAACAAGACGCATGGTTTGAAAGTGTTAAAACTTGGCATAAACTGTCCGTTCTGTTTTGTGACTGAGCAGTTTACTTTTATTTTTTTAACTTGTCACGAACTGATTAAAGGCTTTGCTGAAGAGGGAAATACTGCCGCCCACAAGGCCAGAATGGCTTGTCTTTCAGCCTGCAAAGAGGCCTGGGAAACCTGCGTTGGCTCTTCATTCAGCCGGGCCTTGTGTTGCACTCGGCGCAACTCTCGGTAGGCCGATGCCGCCTTGAATCCCACGCCATGGGGCAACAAACCGGCTGTTTCTGCACGCTGAAGCAGGGCAATGTTGCCAACGTTGTGGGCCATTTCGGGGTGGATTGCCGAGTGCAATAAAACCAAAAGCTGAACCGCAAACTCTGCATCGACCATGCCACCTGGGCTGTGTTTCACATCAAACAGCTCTGGCTTGATCACATGTGCGGAGCGGACGCGATTGCGCATGGCCACAATTTCAGACTTCAACGCAGATTCCTCGCGAGGAGCGCTGATGACGGCGACTTGAACTTGGTCAAAGAGCTTGGCAATGTGCTCATCGCCCATCACAAAGCGGGCCCGTGTCATGGCTTGATGCTCCCAGGTCCAGGCTGTATTGCTACCCCTTTGTTGTTGGTAATCGGCATACGCGGCGAAAGTGGTTACCAACAAACCTGAACTTCCGTTGGGTCTCAGTGCGGTGTCAATTTCAAACAGGTCGCCTTCCGCCGTTTTGACGGTGAACCAATTGATCAGCTTTCGAACAAAGGCGCCATAGACCTCCTGGGCCCTTTCGTCGGCGTCTTCGTAAACAAAAACAATGTCCAAATCGCTGCCATACCCCAGCTCTTTGCCACCCAATTTGCCGTAGGCAATGATGCCAAATTGAGGCGCTTCACGGTGCCTGCTTTTCAGGCACGACCAACACCACTGCGCCGTGATGCGCAAAACTGCATCGGCCATGGCGCTTAAATCATCCGCCACTTGCTCTACCGTCAGGCGCCCCTCAACATCACGCGCCAAGGTTCGAAAAACCTCTGCGTGGTGAGCTCGGCGCAGCAAATTCAACAAGTTCTCCTCGTCGTCTTCGCCTGTTCTTTTCAAGGCCGCTCGCCGCGCTTGCAATTCCGCTTCGAAGTCTTGGGCCACAAACCTTTGTTGCAGCACATCTCCATTGGCCAACTCATCAATCACGCCGGGATGTTGCACCAAATAACGCGCAGGCCATTTGGCAGCGCCCAACAGCCGCAACAAGCGCTCATGCACGGCGGGGCGCTCGAGCATCATGGCCAAGTAACTTTCGCGGCGCATCAATGGCTCCATCCAGTCTGCCATTCGCACCACTGCATCCACCTCAACACGCCCTTCTTGGAGCCACTGGGCCGTGCGCTGCAACAATCGCATCAAGCGACCCCGGGCATCGTCTCTCAGGCCTTTGACTTTGGGGCTGTCTTGCCAATGCGCCAAACGCGCTCGCGCCTCGCCTTCAAACAAATCCAACACGGCCTCAAGTTCAGGGCGCTCGCGACCCGTTTGGGTTTGACAAGAGTTACAGTCCCGATCACCCCCCAGCAGAATGTCAAATTCGTGCGCGACCACTTCACGGTGAGCATCTAAATCTGTGAGGAAGTCACAGGCTTGCGTATATCCCATGGTGCTGGCAATCCACTGCAGGTCGGCGTCTTGCGTGGGCAGAACATGCGTTTGCTGATCATCCAAGTACTGAATGCGATGCTCGACTTTTCGCAGAAAGACATACGCCTGTGTCAAAGCTTGCGCCGTTTCTGCGGGCATCAGCCCCGCTTTGGCAATGCGTTGAAGCGCATCCAAGGTGGGGCGCGTGCGAAGCTCTGGAAATTGTCCGCCTCGAACCACTTGCAAGAGCTGCACAGTGAATTCAATTTCGCGAATACCGCCGCGCGAAAGCTTGACGTCGTTGACGCGCTCAGGATGACCTGCACTCCTTTTGGCGGCGTGATCGCGAATTTGTTGGTGCAAGGTTCTTAAAGACTCAAAGACGTTGTAGTCGAGGTAACGTCTGAATACAAAGGGCAGCACCACACTTCGAAGCTTGACCGCCGAGCCATTTTCAACAGCGCTTCGGGGTGCAATCACGCGACTCTTCATCCAGGCAAAACGCTCCCACTCTCGACCCTGAACCAGCAAATACTCTTCCAGCGCGCCCAAAGAGAGAACACTGGGGCCAGAGTTGCCATTGGGCCGCAGCGCCAAATCCATTCGAAATACAAACCCGTGTTCGGTGGTGTCGCCCACCAAGGTAAAGATCGCCTTGACGGCTCGGCTGAAATATTCCTGGACGGAGATCTTGCCTAAGCCCTGGGCGTTGCCTTCCGTCTCACCGTCTTCATCGAAGACATAGATCAGGTCGATGTCGCTTGAGACATTGAGCTCTCGCGCACCCAGTTTGCCCATGCCCACCACCCAAAGCTGGGCTTTCTCGCCATTGGCGAGCAAGGGGGCACCATGCCTCGCATCAAGGTCTTGAAAAGCCTGCTGACAGGCCTCATCCAACGCCAGTTCCGCCAAATGGGTGACCGCAGTGGTGATTAAGTCTAGAGGTGCGTCTTGCTCACAGTCCATGGTGAGAAGGCGAGCCATGGTCCATTGGCGCAAGATTCGCAAAGCGGGGCCAACCTCGTGGCCCTGCGCGCGCAGTTGTTGGTAGGCTTGCGCCAACAATTCTCGATGCGGCACCCCTGCGGGCAAGCTGGCAAAAGTATCTGCGTAGCGCCTTTGAAGCCGTTGAAAAAATCGCGATCCTTCGGAGAGTGGCATTGGGCGCTTTGAATCCATGACTTTGGCTGTCTCAAATGGGCTTGTGGCGGTCATAATTCCCTGCCTAGGTCTTTATGTCCGGATTGTCATTGGAATGTTGAAGTTTTCTGCCATCTCCCAAATTACAAGCACTGCTTTGCGTTTTGCCGCATGGCTCTTGTTGCTGGTTGGCTTTGTCTTGGGAATGGCGTGGAGTGCACTGCATTTTTGGATTGTGCCCCGAATTGAAGACTTCAGGCCCAAATTGGAAAAGATGGCCACGCAAGCCATCGGGGTTCCTGTTCAAATGGGCAAACTGACGGCGGTTTCCACGGGTTGGATGCCCACTTTTGAAATACACGATCTCGCCCTCCTTGATGCAGAAGGAAGACGCGCACTCACTCTGCCCAAAATTATTTTTGCCATCAGCGTTCGATCCGTTTTGAACTTAGGGGTCGAGCAGCTGGTCATCGATTCACCCACGCTAGACATTCGCAGAACCGCAAGCGGCGAGTGGCGCATCGCGGGTCTTGCTCTCAAAAAAGACAACTTCCCTGACTCAGCGGCAGCCGACTGGGTTTTTTCGCAAAGAGAAATCCTTGTTCAAAATGGTTCTGTGATCTGGACGGATGAATTCAATCCCCTTGAAAGAGAAAAGCCAGCACTGAATTTGAGCCAGGTGTCTTGGGTTTTGCGCAATACAGCACGCCATCATTTGTGGCGACTAGATGCCACCCCACCCAATGGCTGGGGTGCGCCCTTCACACTCATGGGCGATCTACGGCGAGGGCTTTTATCGACACACGCTGGTCGGGTGAAAGACTGGAGTGGTCAACTTCATGCCGCGTTTTCAGATGTCGATTTGTCTCAGCTCGGCCCCTATTTGCCTTGGAAAATCAACGCCACCCAAGGTCAAGGCGCTCTGCGCGTGTGGGTCGATTTGAAACTTGGCGACATTCAGCAAGCCACCGCCGATCTGGTGTTGGAAAACGCAAAGGCCCAACTCAGCCCCGAGCTGGAGGCCTTGTCGTTCAAACACATTGCGGGTCGGGTCTCTGTCAAAGCCAAGCCCCATGGTTTTGATTTCTCAACCGAGGGCTTGCGCTTTGACACAGCCGATGGTTTGAATTGGCCTGGTGGCAATGTCAGCCTTTCCTATTTGGAGGCGGACCAAGGCAACAGTGCGCAAGGACGTTTTCAGGGCGACACCTTGGATATGCTCGCACTTCGAAACATTGCCCTTCAATTGCCGCTACCCCCATCGGCTCGGCAAACACTTCAAGCCCACAAATTCAGCGGCTTGGTCAACACACTGAACGTTGAGTGGACCGAAAAAAATAGCGGCACAGAAAAAACATTCCAAGTGAATGCAGCCAATGGCCGTTTCGACAACTTCTATTTTGAAGCAGGAAAAAGCGGCACTGAATCCGAAGCTTGGCCAGGCATTGAAAATGCCAATATCAGTTTTGACATGACCGCCGCTGGCGGTAACGTCAAAGCATCCATCGACAAAGGCGCGCTTCAAATCAATCGGCTGTTTGAAGACGCGAGAATTCCGTTGGACAAATTGCAAGCCGCTGTGAAGTGGCAGTATGAAAAAAATCAACTGTTGGTTCCCGACTGGCAGTTGAGCTTGAAGAACGCCGACGTTTCAGCGGATCTCAAAGGCAGCTGGAAACCTAGCCCCCTAACTAACCCTCAACCTAGCCCCAAAGATGTCAACTGGGGCGTTTTAGATTTGCAAGGCAACATCCAGCGCGCTGATGCCACTCGTGTTCACCGATACTTGCCATTGAGCATTCCCCAAAACGTTCGGCACTATGTGCGGGACTCTGTTTTAAAAGGCACCTTACAAGGCGTTTCCGTCAAAGTCAAAGGCGACCTCAAACGCCTGCCCTTTGCCAAGCCCAAAGACGGAGAATTCCGTTTCGCGGGCAAAGTCAAAGACATCCAATATGCCTATGCTTTGGCCAACAGCGCTGAAAGCGTTTGGCCACACATGAGTGAAGTGAATGGGGATATTGTTTTTGACAGACTCAACTTCAAGGTCAATGGCGCATCTGGCAAATGGGGCAACACGCCTTTCACACAAATCAAGGCTGAAATTCCCAGCCTCATCGCGCCAGTGCTTGTGAATGTGCAAGGAGAATCTAGAGCCAGTGCCAATGTTCTCTTGAATGATCTGCGTTTGTCGCCTGTCAATCAAATGCTCAGCGGCGCCCTCGCCAAGGTCAGCAGCACGGGCACCGTGTCATCGCGGCTGAAGTTGTCGTTGCCGCTAAGCTCGCTTGATAAATCAAGTGTTCAGGGCACGCTGGCCTTGAGTGGCAATGACGTTCGAATTCAAAGCGACTTTCCAACCATTGAAAAGGCTCAGGGCACCATTCAATTCAGCGAGGCTGGGTTCAATTTGCTTGGTGTGAGCGCGCAGTTTTTAGGCGGCCCCATCAAACTCGAAGGTGGCTCCCGAAAACTCGCGCCGCGCAGCACAGAGGCCAACCCTTTCTTTCGCATTCAAGGTCAGGTAACAGCAAACGGTCTTCGACAGGCCAAAGACTTCAGCACCATCGGCCTTCTTGCTCAGCATGTCAGTGGCGCCAGCACCTACACCGCCAGTTTGGGATTCAAGGGCGGGCAAAGTGAGCTCAGTATTCAGTCACAACTTCAAGGGGTCTCCCTTAACTTGCCAGCACCTTTTGGCAAACGTGCTGATGAGTCGACGGCCTTTAAATATGAAAGCGTGATTCAAAACCTGAGCAATGTACCGCCTTACAAAGCGCTGCGAGACCAACTGCAAATATCCTGGGGTTCCGGCTTGTCCGCCTCTTACTTGCGCGACCTGACTGGCGCAGAGGCGCGTGTCATCAATGGTCGCGTGCAAGTGGGTCAAACCATGGCGGCATCTTCACCCAACACGCTCGACTCTGGCGTGACGGCCATTGTCAACCTTCCCTCGTTTTCCATTGACGAATGGATTCAAGTAATCTCCCCACCGAAGTCAAGTCCTGCATCGCCTTCGGCATCCAATGCAGCACTCAGCTCGGCCACATCTTCCTACCTTCCTTCTCGCATGACGCTGAAGGCCAACGAGGTCACATTGCAGGGCCGGCAATTGCACAACGTCTTTGTCAACGGGTCGCGTGAAGGTGCCTTGTGGCGCTCCAATCTGGATGCCAGAGAGTTCAGTGGCTACCTGGAGTACCGCCAATCCAACAGTCAAAGTGCGGGCCGCATTTACGCACGTTTGGCACGCCTGAGCTTGCCACCCTCTGCCGATCAAACCGTTGAATCTTTTCTAGAAGACTCCCCAGTGAGCATTCCAGCCTTGGACATTGTGGTGGATGAGTTGGAGTTGCGTGGAAAAAAACTGGGCCGTGTCGAAATTGAAGCTGTCAACACAGAGTCGGCTCAAGCCAAGCAAGCGCCAGGTCGCGAGTGGCGTTTAAACAAGCTCAACATCACCACGCCTGAAGCCAGCTTCAAAGCGAACGGCAAGTGGGTCACTGCGCGGGAGGGCGCTCAACAGGCCAATACTGAAATGAATTTTCGATTGGATATTTCAAATGCGGGTGAATTGTTGAACCGCTTGGGCACAAAAGATGCGCTCCGAGGAGGGGCTGGCAAATTAGAAGGCGATGTTCAGTGGCAGGGCTCGCCAATGACGTTTCATTATCCAAGCATGAGTGGCCGCTTCAACTTGACCATCGGCCGCGGACAGTTTTTACAAGCGGATCCAGGCGTTGCCAAGTTGTTGGGCGTTTTAAGTTTACAAGCTTTGCCGCGCCGATTGTTGCTTGATTTCAGAGATGTTTTCAGTGCAGGGTTTGCGTTTGACTCAGTTCGAGGCGATGTGTTGATTCAACAAGGCATTGCCAGCACACGCAACCTTCAAATGAAGGGCGTCAATGCGGTCGTGCAAATGGATGGCAGCTCGGACATTTCGAGAGAAACACAAAATTTGCGCGTTTTGGTTTTGCCAGAAGTCGATGCAGGCACGGCCGCGTTGTTGGCAGGCATTGCGCTTAACCCGGCGATCGGATTGAGTACATTTTTGGCGCAATTGATTCTCAAGCAACCCTTGAGTCGCGTCAACACGCAAGAGTTTTTGATTGATGGCACATGGACCGATCCCAAGGTGACCAAAGTTGTCAACAGCGCCGTTGCCCCGTAAGCTTGACGGACACTTTTGCAAATGGCGCAAGCAACTTCATCATCATTGCAAAACACGCACATTCTGTGGCAGTTTTTTAAACAAATCACTCGCTCATTTACCGATCGTCGGTTTTCACTGTGGATTGCGCTGGTGCTGCTGGTGGTGGCGCTGCTGGTCACTCTGGTTTGGCTGGCCGGTCGATATGAAGCCAGTCAATACCAAGCCGAACTAGACCGCGATACAGCAGATGCCGCGAGTGACATTCGAAATGGTTTTGATCGCAACGTTTTGATTTTGCAAAATTTACATAGCAAAGCGCTGCCATCAAAGCTTTGGCAAGCAGAGGTTGCAGACCTTTTGAGTCAAAACAGGGAGTTACTTCGCATCGAAAAAAGAGACTTGCAAGGTCTTGTCTTAGACGCGGTGTCAACCCCGCTGAAGCCAGAGTTGTTCAGCGACAAATCTCGCATGAACGAGCATGCCGAAACCATGCAAGCTTGTATGCGAGCTCGCCGACAGAATGGCCCCGCCTATTCACGAAGCTACTATGTGCCCCAATCCAATGGCTTGGGCTTAGAAGTGATGGAGATGTGTTTGCCCATGATTGAGCGCGGCAACATGGCTGGTTTCACGCTGTTAACGTACAGTCTGCAAGAGGTCTTGGCAACCAAGTTGGGCGAGACTTACGGCCAACGCAATCAACTCTCTTTCATTGAGCCAGACGGAACACGCCTTGCGGTTCACGGCACCTTGCCGCGCGCCAAACGATTGTTCACCGCGACCCAGCTGCTCGACTTACCTGGCACCACCCTGATGCTTCGGATGGATGGTCGCCGCGCGGTACCCGACTTATTGCCAAATATCTTGCCCGCTTTGGTCACAGCCATGTCGTTTGCGCTGGTTTCTGTTTTGGTTTTGTTGGTCAAAGACTCCCGCCGCCGACTCAAGGCCGAGCGTGACTTGGCAGATGCACTTGCATTTCGCAAGGCCATGGAAGACTCCCTGGTAACAGGTCTTCGCGCGCGCGATCTTCAAGGTCGCATCACCTATGTCAACCCCGCTTTTTGCCAGATGGTGGGATTTGAAGCCGAAGATCTTTTGGGAAAGTCTGCACCCATGCCTTATTGGCCCACCGAAATGGTGGGCGAGTATCAGCAACGCCAGGCGGTGCGCTTGGCAGGCAATGCGCCCCCCAGGGAAGGCTTTGAATCGGTGTTTGTGCGAAAAGATGGCGCGCGTATTCCGGTGCTCATTTTTGAGGCGCCTTTGATCAACGTGCTTGGCCAGCAAACGGGCTGGATGAGCGCTTTTTTAGATGTCAGCGAGCAACGGCGCGTCGAAGAGCTTTCTCGCTCGAGTCAAGAGCGCTTGCAAGCCACGGCCAGGCTGGCAACCGTCGGTGAAATGGCATCACTCTTAAGTCACGAATTGAATCAGCCACTGACGGCTATTTCAAGCTATGCCGCCGGCTCTTTGAATCTTCTGAAGCACCCAGAGGAAAGCCAAACGTCGCCCCAATTGAGCGACCTTCAAATGGCCTTTGAGCGGATTTCGGAGCAGGCAAGTCGTGCCGGCAAGGTAATCAACAGCGTGCACGATTTTGTCCGGCGCAGAGATCAAGTCAAAGAGGTTGTCAAACCCGAGTCAATCATTGATGCTGTGATGCCTTTGGTGCAATTGCAAGCGCACAAACTTCATGTGCGCATTCAAACCAAATTGGATCCGCGCTTGCTGCCCGTTCTTTGTGACCGCACCATGGTTGAACAAGTTCTTTTAAATCTTGCGCGCAATGGGATGCAAGCCATGGATCACCCTTCATGTCATCAACGCACCCTCACGTTGCAAGTGAAACGCGCCGCCTCTAACCAGTCACAAGCTTGGGTTGAGTTTTCGGTGCTCGACTTGGGTCAGGGGATCTCACCAGATGTCGCCCAAAATTTGTTCACTCCTTTTTTCACAACCAAAGCGGAAGGAATGGGTCTGGGACTCAGTCTGTGCCGAACGGTTGTTGAGCAGCACGGCGGCCACTTGGAGTTTGAAGCCAATGAGCCTTGCGGCACATTGTTTCGATTTACCCTGCCTACAGCAGCCGAAATTTAAGCCGCCTTAAAATCAAATCATGCAACCCGCTCTCAATGCCTGTGTTTTCATTGTCGATGACGACTCAAGTGTTCGCGATGCCATGGCCTGGTTGCTTCGCTCGAGGCGCCTGATGAGCGAGTCTTTCGCAAGTGCCGATGCATTTGAACAAGCGCTAAAAGAAAAGTTTCCCGGACCCAAAATACCCGTTCCAACACAAGCAGGTTGCATTTTGTTAGATGTTCGAATGCCAGGACAGAGTGGCTTGGCGCTTTTTGAAACGCTGATCGGCAACGGCCTTGCCCACACTTGGCCTGTGATATTCCTGACGGGGCATGCCGATGTGCCCACAGCGGTTGACAGCGTGAAGCGGGGGGCGTTTGATTTTTGCGAAAAGCCCTTCTCTGACAATGCCTTGGTAGACCGCGTGGAACAAGCCTTGGCTTTGTCTCAAGAGCGGCTAGCTGTTCATCAGCAAAGTGCGGGGCTGGTCTCGCGCTTAGACGACCTCACCGAGCGAGAACGCGATGTCATGCGACTGGTGGTCGCCGGGTTGCCCAACAAGCTCATTGCAGACCAACTTGACATCAGTGTGCGCACGGTGGAGGTTCATCGTTCGCGCGTTTTTGAAAAGATGGACGTCAAATCTGCCGTTGAGTTGGCCAACTTGCTTCGCGAGGTTTGAATGAACACACCCACCAACTGGACAAGCATTCAATCTTTGTCTGACGGCTTTTGGTCGCGCTCTTCTTTGTCGTCAGGCTTTAACTCGCCCTTGTCACGACCCGAAAACATGGTCCACCAAACAATCAACACCAGCAGAACCAGTGCCAACAGCGCTTCTAACAGTATCAGGCCCATGCAAAAACTCCTTCGATCATGGATTGTAGGGAGCATCTGCATCATTGTGTGTTGGCTCTTGACCGCTTGTTCTTTGCCTAGAAAAGCACCGCCCGTGGCGCAGCCCTCCACGCCACCCCCCGCTTCTGATGTGGCTGCTGTTGTAGCGGCCCCGCAAGCTGCAACTCGCGAAGCGGCTCCCCCAGTTTTGACAAGGGCCAAAAGCAAATGGGTTTTGGCAACTTGGGCGGAGTTGCCTGGCTTCAGTGCTGACAACTTCAATGAGGCGTGGGTGGCTTGGCGGCAAAATTGCGCACGCAGTTCGCCCAACTTGCCCCATTCCAAAGCGCTTTGCGACCATGTCAAACGTTTGGATGGGCAGTCTTCGGAGGCCCAAAAAACCTGGTTGATGCAAAACTTTCAACCCTACCGGGTGGAGAGTTTGAGTGCCACGGCATCGCCAGCAAACGGGCTTTTGACCGCCTATTACGAGCCTATTTTTGATGCCTCGCGCAGCGCAAAACCTGGGTTTTCAACTCCTTTGTACAGCCTGCCAGCCAATCTGAAATCACGGTCACCCTGGTACAGCCGAGAAGAAATATCGAAGTTACCTGCCGCTCAAGCCGCGCTGAAGGGAAAAGAGATCGCCTTCATTGCCGACCCCGTCGATGCCATGGTGCTCCAGATCCAAGGTTCTGGTCGCTTGTGGGTGACACAAAACGACGGCAGCCGAAAGCAAATTCGATTGGCTTTTGCCGGCACCAATGACCACCCCTATCAAAGCATTGGCCGGTGGCTTTTGGATCAAAACCTCACCAAAGACGCAACTTGGCCAGGAATTAAATCGTGGCTTGCACAAAACCCACGAAGAACCCAAGAGCTGATGGCGCGAAATCCCCGATTTGTTTTCTTCAAAGAGGAGGCCCTCAATGGCCCAGACGCTCTTTTGGGCCCCAAAGGGGCCATGGGCGTTCCACTGACAGCAGGGCGATCCATTGCCGTCGATCCAGGAAGCATTCCTTACGGCTCGGCGGTCTGGCTTTCAAGCAATGGCCCTCAAGCCTCACTCAACCGCCTGGTTTTTGCACAAGACACGGGCAGCGCCATTCTGGGCGCCGTTCGCGCCGACTATTTCGCGGGCACCGGGGAGGCCGCTGGGGATTTGGCGGGCCGTCTCAAACAAGACATGAAAGCATGGGTTTTGCTTCCAAGATAAGCTTTGCCACTCTACACTGTGGTTTCGTGCCAATGAAAGTGAAATACCATGAATGCTCCTTTGCCCGATCACTTGCGCCACGCGCTGGCAACCGTCACCCTCGATGACAAATACAGCCTGAAATCAGGCCGTGCGTTCATGAGTGGTGTGCAAGCCCTGGTGCGCTTGCCGATGCTCATACAAGAGCGCGATGCCATGGCGGGCAAAAACACCGGCGCATTGATCAGTGGTTATCGCGGTTCACCCCTGGGTGGCTATGACCAAGCGCTCTGGAAAGCTAAATCCTATTTAGAAAAACACAACATCGTTTTTCAGCCAGGGGTCAATGAAGAGTTGGCTGCAACGGCCTTGTGGGGCACCCAGCAAATGGGCTTTGCGCCACCAGGCACTCAAAAGTTTGATGGTGTGTTTGGTATTTGGTACGGCAAAGGTCCAGGTGTGGATCGCTGCTCCGATGTGTTCAAACACGCCAACATGGCCGGCACCACGCCATGGGGCGGCGTTTTGGCTGTTGCTGGTGATGACCACGTTGCCAAAAGCTCCACCGCAGCACATCAAAGCGATCACATTTTCAAAGCGTGTGGCTTGCCCGTTTTCTTTCCAGCTTCTGTACAAGACGTTTTAGATCTTGGTGTGCACGCCATTGCCTTGAGCCGCTTTGCAGGCGTGTGGTCTGGTATGAAAACCATTCAAGAAGTGGTTGAATCTAGCGCCACGGCCGATATCAATGCCGGCCGTGTGAAGATCGTTTTGCCCGATTTTGAAATGCCGCCAGGTGGCGTGCACATTCGATGGCCCGATCCAGCACTTGATCAAGAAGCTCGTTTGTTTGATTACAAGTGGTATGCAGCGCTGGCTTACATCCGTGCCAATCGCTTGAATCACAACGTGATTGAAGGGCCCAACGATCGCTACGGCATCATGGCCAGCGGCAAAGCCTACAACGACACACGTCAGGCCTTGCTCGATCTGGGTTTAGACACTGAAACTTGCCAGCGTCTTGGCATTCGTGTTCACAAGGTGTCTGTGGTTTGGCCCTTAGAGGCCCAAACCACGCGCGAGTTTGCAAAGGGCTTGAAAGAGATTTTGGTGGTGGAAGAAAAGCGCCAAATCATTGAATACCAGCTCAAAGAAGAGCTGTACAACTGGCCCGACGCCCAGCGCCCTCGCATTGTGGGCAAGTTTGATGAGCTTGAAGGCAATGATTCAGGCGGCGAATGGTCCGTGCCCAATCCATTGGCTCACCGTTTGCTCAGAGCCAATGCCGATCTCACGCCCACCCTCATTGCCAAAGCTTTGGCCAAGCGTTTGCAAAAGTTAGATCTGCCCTCCGATGTCTTGGCACGCATAAATGCGCAACTCAGCATCATCGATGCCAAGGAGCGTGCTCAAAATAGTTTGGTTCTCAATCCCGAGGCAGATCGCATGCCTTGGTTTTGTTCTGGCTGCCCCCACAACACCAGCACCAAAGTGCCTGAAGGCTCACGTGCCATGGCAGGTATTGGTTGCCACTTCATGAGTGTGTGGATGGACCGCAGTACCGTCGGCTTCACGCAAATGGGCGGCGAAGGAACGCCCTGGATTGGGCAACAACATTTCAGTCATGAAAAACATGTGTTTGCCAACATTGGCGATGGCACGTATTTTCACAGCGGCATTTTGGCCATTCGTCAAAGCATTGCTGCGGGGGTCAACATCACCTACAAAATTTTATACAACGATGCTGTTGCCATGACAGGCGGTCAACGCGTGGGAGAGCGCGCAGAAGGACACTCGGTTGTGCAAATTGCACAAAGCATGCGTGCCGAAGGGGCCATCGTGATCAAGGTGGTTACGGACGAGCCAGAAAAATACAACGGTGTTGCACTGGCAGAAGGTGTTTTGGTCCATCACCGTGATGAGCTTGATGCCATTCAACGCCAGTTGCGCGAAATCAAAGGTTGTACGGTCATTATTTATGACCAAACTTGCGCCACTGAAAAGCGCCGCCGCCGCAAGCGTGGCACCATGGTTGATCCTGCCGTGCGCGTCATGATCAATGAATTGGTTTGTGAAGGTTGCGGCGATTGTGGTGTGCAGTCCAATTGCTTGTCTGTTGAGCCGCTTGAAACCGAGTTTGGTCGCAAACGCACCATCAACCAAAACTCCTGCAACAAAGACACCAGTTGTCTCAAAGGGTTTTGCCCCAGCTTTGTTTCTATTGAAGGTGGCCAGCTGAAAAAGAAGTCAAAGCTTCAAAAATTCAGCTTAGATGCAATGCCATCATTGCCTCTGCCTTCCATACTAGACTTGAGCATAGCCACACAAGCTTATGGTGTGGTGGTGGCGGGTGTTGGCGGTACAGGGGTGATCACCATTGGGCAGCTTTTGGGCATGGCGGCTCACTTGGATGGTCTTGGTATCGTGACACAAGACTCCGCTGGTTTGGCTCAAAAGGGTGGTGCCACCTGGAGCCATGTTCTTTTGGCAAAAAACCAAGATCAAATTCAGACAACGCGCGTGAGCATGGCTGCCGCCGATTTGATTTTGGGATGCGACCCTATTGTGAGTGCTGGCAAAGAAACCTTGTCTCGCATGATGGAAGGCCGCACACACGTTGCATTGAACTCTCACAGCACACCCACCGCTGCCTTTGTTAAGAACATACAGTGGCAAAACCCAGCCGACAGTTGTGCTGCAGAAATTGCTGCAGCTGTAGGTGTCAATGGTTTGGCTACTTTTGATGCCGAGCATCTTTCCTCTCAACTGATGGGCGACACCATCTTCATCAATCCCATGATTTTGGGATATGCATGGCAAAAAGGCTGGGTGCCCTTGAGCCTTGATGCATTAAAGCGTGCTATTGAGCTCAATGAAGTGGCTGTTGCACAAAACTTAGCTGCTTTTGAATGGGGCCGTCATGCCGCACATCACTTGGCTGCCATTCAAGCGCTGTTCACACCTGTTCAAGTTGTTTCTTTGAAAAAGCGTGAAAAGTTAGAAGAACTTCTTACAACACGCATTGACTTTTTAACGGCTTATCAAAATGCAAGCTATGCCAAACAGTACGAAGCATTTGTATTGAAAGTCAAGGCCAAAGAAAGTTCGCTGGGTCTTTCCTTGCTTTCAGAAACAGTGGCGCGCCAATTGTTCAAACTGATGGCTTACAAAGATGAGTACGAAGTGGCACGCTTGCACACCGACAAACAGTTCCTAGAACGCGTTAAATCGCAGTTTGAAGGCGATTTCAAGGTTTTCTATCACCTAGCCCCTCCTCTCCTTGCCAAACGCAATGAGAAGGGCCAGCTTCTCAAACAAAAAATGAGCCCTCACATGCTCTTGGCTTTTAAGTTGCTGGCCCCTCTTAAATTTTTGCGTGGTACCTCATTGGATGTCTTTGGTCGCACAGAAGAACGCCAAACAGAGCGTGCATTGATTCAAGAATACAAAGATGCCATCGATGAGTTATTGGTTTCTTTGAATTCAGAAAATCATGCAAAAGCAGTCAAGATGGCCAATGTAACTGAACAAGTCAAAGGCTTCGGTCATGTGAAAGAAAGAAACTTGGCAGCTGTCATGATTCAGTGGCAGACCTGCATGGACGATTTCAGGAAAACAATTTAATTTGTATTCTGACTTTGTCTTTGTATTCTTCTTTTATATAGATTAATACATAGTAGTAGTAGATAAGGAGAGGCTTGTTCTGTGGACAAGTCTCTTTTTTCTTTATAGATCAATGCATTGAATCATTTTGAAGCATGTGCACGAGCCTGCTTATGTGCTGTCACACAAAGATGAACAACTTTCGATTTGAATATTTTCTGTGGATAACTACGCTGTTATCCCAAAACTATCCACATCTTTGTTCATTGACAAAAGAGTCCAGCCTTAAAGTCATCGACAGCTTGGATTAACTCTTCTCTGGTGTTCATCACAAAAGGACCATATTGTGCAATGGGCTCGTTCAGGGGTTGACCTGAAATTAGAAGTACTTTGGCACCAGGTGATCCCTCAATGATCACACCATTGCCTTCATTGTGAAGAATGGCCATGCGGTGCAAATTAACTTCAGTTCTTTGCTTGTCACTGATTACAGAAACCGAGCCTCGATAAACAAACAAGAAGGCATTGTGTTTTGGGTTTAAAGTTTGTTCAAAACACGTTTGATTTTCAAAGTGAATGTCTAAATAAAGAGTTTGTGTGGGAAACAGCGCTGGTGATCGCTGAACGGCACCTTCAAACCCATTTGACTCACCCGCAATGACACGCACCTTGACCGACGCATTGAAAAAGTATTCAGGAATACTTTGACTTTGAATATCTTGGTACGCTGGGGCGCACATTTTTTGGGTCGAAAGCAAGTTCAACCACAACTGAAAGCCCTCCATCACACCCTCTTCTTGTTCGGGCATTTCGCTGTGTACAACACCACGACCCGCAGTCATCCATTGGACGCCACCGTTTTGTAATAGACCTTCATTGCCAGCGCTGTCTTTGTGTCTCATGCGGCCGGCAATCATGTAAGTGACCGTTTCAAAACCGCGGTGTGGATGGTCTGGGAAGCCACCACCATAGTCATTGGGATCATCGCTGCCAAAGTTATCGAGCATCAAAAAAGGATCTAGACGTCGTTGATGCGTTTGTGTGAGCACACGCGTGAGTTTGACGCCATCGCCGTCGCGGGTAGCCTGACCCACCACCTGCTGCTCAACGCGCCGGCCGATCAAAGAACTTTTGAGGGTTTCCATAGCAAGAAAATGATTTAGAGGCTTGGATAATCGGTATATCCCTTTGCACCACCACCGTAAAAAGTGGTTCGCTCGGGCGAGTTGTAAGGGCCGTTTTGTTGAAGTCTACTGGCCAAATCGGGGTTGGCGATGAATGATTTTCCAAAAGCAATCAAATCGGCACCTGCGATCAATGCTTGGTTGGCGAGATCACGTTCATAACCATTGTTGAGCATCCATGCCCCCTTGCCGCCAGCTTGTTGATAAGCTTTTTTCAAGGCTACATAATCGAAGGGCGTTTCACCTTGTTTGTAATCGCGCGCAGCACCTGTTGAGCCTTCGATGGTGTGAACGTACGCCAAACTCAATGCGCCAAGACATTCGGCAACATATTCAAACAGTTTTTGCGGTGCGGCATCGCTCGCGTCGTTGGCTGGCGTGACAGGAGAGATTCGAATGCCACAACGTCCGCCACCAATTTCTTGCGTGACGGCGGTCATGACCTCTTTCAAAAAGCGCGTGCGATTTTCAATGCTGCCACCATATGCATCTTCTCGGTGATTGCTGTCGGCGCGCAAAAACTGATCAATCAAATACCCATTGGCAGCATGCACCTCGATGCCATCAAACCCAGCCAGCATGGCATGCTTGGCCGCGTTTCGATAGTCTGAGACGATGCCCGCTATTTCACTCAAGTCGAGAGCATGTGGCATGGATGTTGGCTCAAACCGTGCGACGCCATTTTCAATGAGTACCGTTTTTGATTTGGCCGCAATGGCAGAGGGCGCAACAGGCGCTTGTTGATGGGGCTGAAGACTGTTGTGAGAAATGCGGCCAACGTGCCAGAGTTGCACCACTATTTTTCCGCCTTTTGCATGCACGGCCTTTGTGACTTGTTGCCATGCCGTGACTTGCTCTGCAGACCAAATGCCCGGAACATCGGCATAGCCTTGGCCTTGATGGCTGATGGCTGTCGCCTCCGTGATGATGAGGCCCGCACCCGTTGCAGGGTTGGCGCGTTGCGCATAGTATTCAGCCATCAGAGCATTCGCCAACGCATGGGGCGCACGATTGCGCGTGAGGGGTGCCATCACAATCCGTGTGGCAAGTTGCAGTTGGCCAGCTTGGCAAGGTTCAAACAAGTTTTTCATGATGCAAAGCATACGGTTTTTTTCGGCGCTCTGGTTAGCGATTTGCATCTCCATGTCGGCCGCGGTTTCTTTGGGCATGACTCGCTTTGCATATGCACTTCTTTTGCCGCCCATGCGCGAAGACTTGGCGTGGACCTATACCTTGGCCGGCAGCATGAACACCTTCAATGCCTTGGGTTATTTGATGGGCGCACTGATCACGCCGCGTATTTTGAAGCTTTGGGGCGCCGTGCGGGTTTTGCTTGGGGGTGCGTTGCTGGCCTCTCTGCTGATGGCGGCCACAGGATTTTTTTCAGAAACCAGCCTCCTTTTGCTTCAGCGTTTGTTGGCCGGCATGGCGAGCGCGACCGTCTTTGTGTCAGGCGGTTTGTTGGCCGCCAGGCTGGGCACACACATTCCGGCTCAGTCGGGGTTGATTCTCGGCATTTACTATGGTGGAACAGGTTTGGGAATCTCTTTGTCTGCGGTTTTGGTGCCCGTGACATTGGCGTCAGCAAATCAATATGGTCAAACCCATCCATGGTCTTGGGCCTGGTGGGGTTTGGGTCTCGCTTGCCTCGCCATGACCCTTTGCTTGTTTCTGATTCGACATGCCATGACGCGCTTCATGACGGATGTGAGCGAGTCAAATCAGACTGACAACACGCCGGTACAGGGCGCACGCCAAATGCATTGGCCTCAATGGTGGTTTGGACTTGCGGGTTACGCTCTTTTTGGTGTGGGCTATATCGGCTACATGACCTTTGTTGTAGCGCTCCTGCGCGAGCAAGGGGCCAGCTCAAATGAGATCACTTTGTTTTATGCCTTCTTGGGTTTGGCGGTGCTGGCCTCGTCCAGAATTTGGGCGGGATTGCTCAATCGCTATCATGGCGGGCAGGCCTTGGCTATTTTGAATGCACTGTTGAGTGTTGCCACCGTAATGCCCGCCTTAACGTCGTCTTGGCCCGTCATGATGTTGTCGGGCCTGTTGTTTGGTGGTGTATTTTTATCCGTGGTGGCCTCTACCACGGCCATGGTGAAACACAATCTTGCGCCATCTGCTTGGGCCTCCGGGATCAGCCTGTTTACCGTGGTTTTTGCTGTGGGACAAATTGTCGGACCCACGGCGGTGGGTTGGATTGCCGATGGGCCTGGCGGCCTTCAGCGAGGCCTGGTATTTTCAGCGGCGGCTTTGCTGGTGGGCGCTTTGTTGGCATGGCAACAGAAGCCTCTTTCGACCTTGCCCGCTCAGACGTCGTAACCTGGATTTTCGCGATCAAGTTTTCGAATCAGGGACGGCCAAACAAAGTTGCCACCCAAGCCACCCGTCTGCACCTTCATTGCATGCGCAACGCCCGTTATAACTTGTGGGTCGATGGCGGTCAGGCCTGAAGCTTGTGTTTGCCCTGCCAAGGCATCAACTTGAATGCGGCAAGTATTTTCAAAGATGTACATTTGTAAAAAGGCGTCTGCAATTGTTTTGCCCACCGTCAGCAAACCATGGTTGCGCAACATCAAATAGTTGGCATCGCCTAAGTTTTTTTGCAGTCGCAACTTTTCATCATCTCGAATCGCAACGCCCTCATAGCCGTGATAGGCCAGCGAAGCCAGCACAAAGGTGCTTTGCTGACTGATGGGCAAGACGCCTTCTTTTTGCGCGCTGATGGCCACGCCCGCGCGAGTGTGCGTGTGAAGCACGCAGGCTGCTTCATGCCGCGCTTCGTGCACGGCGCTGTGAATGACAAAGCCAGCAGGGTTCACGGGATGCGGGTTATCTGTGTCTAGCTTGTTGCATTGCATGTCGACCCTCACCAGGCTTGAGGCGGTGATCTCGTCAAACATCAGGCCATAAGGGTTGATTAAAAACTGATGGTCTTCACCACTCACGCTGGCAGGCAGCTTGGCGCTGATGTGAGTGAACACCAAGTCGCTCCAACCATACAAGGCCACCAAACGATAGCAGGCGGCTAAGTCGACGCGCAACGCCCATTCATCGGGATGCATGCGATTTGCTTGGGTTTGGGCGGGCTTCATGTTGACTCCTTGTGTGCTGTGCTGGACTGGGCTAGAGCTTAGCCCGAGAGGGGTTCTGACGGTGGTCGCGCATGGAACACGTGATGCTGATAAAATCAAGCCCTTTGGCCACGGGCCTCTCACGGCGCGAGCAGCGCCGGCCTTCAGGTAACGGACTGGTGATTTGATGCTTTACCCACAAGAATTCGATGTGATCGTTGTTGGCGGCGGTCATGCAGGCACCGAAGCCGCGCTGGCGTCTGCGCGCATGGGTTGTCGAACACTTTTGCTGTCTCACAACATCGAAACCTTAGGTCAGATGAGTTGCAACCCGTCAATTGGCGGTATTGGCAAGGGCCACTTGGTCAAGGAAATTGATGCGATGGGCGGCGCGATGGGCATCGCAACCGATGAGGGCGGTATTCAGTTTCGAATCTTGAACAGCTCCAAAGGCCCTGCCGTTCGTGCAACGCGTGCCCAGGCCGATCGTATTTTGTACAAGGCGGCCATTCGCAGCCGCCTTGAAAATCAAGAAAATCTGTGGTTGTTTCAGCAAGCGGTCGATGACCTCATGGTGGAGTCTGATGGCAAAGAAGACCGAGTGGTGGGCGCTGTCACGCAAGTGGGCGTTCGCTTTTGCTCTAAAACAGTGGTGCTGACAGCGGGCACCTTCTTGGACGGCAAAATTCATGTTGGCTTAGAAAATTATTCTGCAGGTCGGGCGGGGGATCCCCCGGCGGTCAGTTTGTCGGCGCGCTTGAAAGAGCTCAAATTGCCGCAAGGGCGTTTGAAAACAGGAACGCCTCCGCGCCTTGACGGTCGCACCATCGACTTTTCAAAATGCCAAGAACAGCCAGGTGACGGTATGCCGGGTGGCTTAAACCCTGAGGGGGGCATCCCCGTTTTCAGCTTCATGGGCCGTGCTGATATGCACCCAGCCCAGATGCCTTGCTGGGTCACCCACACCAACGAAAGAACCCACGAGATCATTCGGTCTGGTTTTGATCGAAGCCCGATGTTCACTGGAAAAATTGAAGGGGTTGGCCCCCGATATTGCCCCAGTGTGGAAGACAAAATCAACCGGTTTGCCGACAAAGACAGCCACCAAATTTTCTTGGAACCCGAGGGCCTGACTACTCACGAGTTTTATCCCAACGGCATTTCCACCAGCCTGCCATTTGACATTCAGTATGAATTGGTGAGATCGATGAAGGGTCTCGAGAATGCGCACATTCTTCGGCCGGGGTATGCCATTGAGTATGACTACTTTGACCCGCGCTCTTTGAAGAGTAATTTTGAAACGCGTCAAATTGGCGGGCTGTTTTTTGCAGGACAAATCAACGGCACCACGGGCTATGAGGAAGCTGCGGCCCAAGGCCTTTTTGCCGGCATCAATGCCGCACTTCAGTGCCGCACTATGTCTGGGGCGTCCAATGATTTGGGCGGCGCATGGTTGCCAAGTCGCGATCAAGCTTATTTGGGCGTGCTGGTGGACGACCTCATCACCAAGGGCGTGACCGAGCCTTATCGCATGTTTACCAGCAGGGCAGAGTTCCGCTTGCAACTCAGGGAAGACAATGCTGACATGCGCTTGACCGAGGCGGGGCGCCAACTCGGATTGGTGGACGACGAGCGCTGGGCCTCCTTCTGTACAAAACGTGAAGCTGTTTCACGTGAAACAGACAGGCTGAAATCAACCTGGGTCAACCCGCGCAATCTGCCCGCTGCAGAGTCGGCGCGCGTTCTTGGCAAGGCCATTGAGCACGAGCACAACTTGTTTGATTTGTTGCGCCGCCCCGGTGTGGGCTATGAGTCCCTGATGACCTTGGACTCAGACCGCTTTGTGGCAGAGGCTGTTTCACGTGAAACATTGGGCGATCTTTCGAGTGCTGTGATTGAGCAGGTTGAGATAGCAGCCAAGTACGCCGGCTACATTGATCGACAAAAGCTGGAGGTTGAGCGCGCTGCCCATTTTGAAAACCTCAGGCTGCCCGCAAAACTTGATTATCTTCAGGTGTCCTCATTGTCCATTGAGGCCAGGCAAAAATTGGCCAAACACCGACCTGAAACATTGGGCATGGCCTCGCGAATCTCGGGCATTACCCCCGCAACCATTTCCTTGCTGTTGATTTACCTAAAAAGAGGTGGATTCAAGGAATTCATGGCAGTCAAGCCGGAATCGCTGGATTTGGATGTGAGTGTGGGTGGCATGGCGTTAGAGGGTGCGCCGAGCCTGACGTCATGACGGCCGATTCCTTGCGCGAGGTGAGTGTTCCTCAGGAACTTGCCCGTGGCATTGACGCAATGGGCTTGTTGGTGACGGAGGCTCAACAACTGCAGTTGTTGAGCTACATGGATCTGATACAAAAGTGGAACAAGGTTTACAACCTCACGTCGCTCAGAAAACCGCAGGAAATATTGACCCACCATCTGCTGGACAGCTTGTCGGCAATTTCGCCGCTGCTTTGGCACATTGGCCAATACACGGGCTCGGCCGATGATCATTTGACTTTGTTGGATGTTGGTTCGGGTGGTGGTTTGCCGGGTGTGGTCATTGCCATTTGTTGCCCCTTTGTTCGCGTGACATGTGTCGACACTGTTTCAAAGAAGGCGGCTTTCGTGCAACAGGTGGCTGCCAGCTTAAAGCTGCCCAACCTGCAAGGTTTGCATGCCCGAGTAGAAAGCTTGTCGGGCCCCTTTGACGTGATTTGCTCTAGGGCGTTTGCATCTTTGCCAGACTTTGTGAACTGGTCGTCTTGCGCTTTGGCCAAAGACGGGGTTTGGATGGGCATGAAAGGCAAGCTCCCGGAGGCAGAAATGGCAGCCTTACCGCCCTTTGCAGAAGTGTTTCACGTGGAACAACTCAAAGTTCCTGGCTTGGAGGCGGACCGCTGCATGGTTTGGATGAAAAAATCAGCAACTTTGTCGGCAGCAGCAAGTGAGATGTGAGTTTCGCCCATTACACTTGGCCTAAATAAGAAGGCCTTTGATGTTTGGAATTTCTGACTACGGTGCTTTTGTTGCCGCCTTTGTGTTGCTTTTGTTCTTGCCAGGCCCTGGAAATTTGGCCCTCATTACCTCTACCTCTCAAGGCGGCATGAAGGGTGGCTTTGCCTCGGTCATGGGCTTGCTCTTGGGGGATCAGGTCTTGTTGTGGATGACCGTCGCGGGTGTGGCGGCACTTTTACAAACCTACCCTCATTTGTTCATGGCTTTGCAGTGGGTCGGCGCAGCCTACCTTGCTTGGCTTGGCTCTAAAATGCTTTTTGCAAGACCTGGTGAAGGGCCCTCTATCAAAATCACGCCCGGTAAGTACTTCAAAGAAACGATGCTCATTACCTTGCTCAATCCCAAGGCCATCATGTTCTTTTTTGCTTTTTTCCCGCAATTCATCGACCCAGAGCGCCACCAAGGAATGATTACTTTTGTATTCATGGCTTTGACCATTTCTGTATTGGGATTGATGTATTGTTTTGGTGTGGTGCTCATCACTCACAACATGGCGGAACGTCTTCGAGCCAATCCCAAATTTTCCGGACGCCTTCAAAAAGTTGCCGGATTGCTTTTGATTGGTTTTGGTCTCAAATTGGCCTTGGGTAAGTGAACGCACTCACTGAAAAAAGAAGTTTAAAAATGGCAAAAATTTTCTGTGTTGCAAATCAAAAAGGCGGTGTTGGCAAAACCACGTCTGCGGTGAACTTGGCTGCCGGTTTGGCCAAGGTAGGCCAGCGAGTTTTGTTGGTTGATCTCGACCCTCAGGGCAACGCAACCATGGGCTCTGGTGTTGACAAACGGCAGTTAGAACTCAGTGTGTATGACGTTTTGCTTGAATCAGCCAGCATTCAAGAGGCGGCTATATTTTCAGAGAAGTGTGGCTATCACGTGGTGGGCGCCAACCGCGAGCTGGCCGGTGCCGAGGTGGAGTTGGTTGACCTTGAGCGGCGCGATCAGCGATTGAAGTTTGCTTTGGAGGTGGCTGACAAGGAGTTTGACTTTGTCTTGATTGATTGCCCACCGTCCTTGTCCATGCTCACCTTGAATGGTTTGTGTGCGGCCCACGGCGTGATCGTGCCGATGCAATGTGAGTACTTTGCCCTTGAAGGTTTGACAGATTTGGTCAATACCATCAAGCAAGTTCATGCCAACTTGAACCC
>Ga0070374_10000046_pt1 | contig 38129 bp, 43 predicted proteins | sample LauGreSuBDMM15SN_2_FD_66374 | JGI IMG/M metagenome (GOLD analysis project Ga0070374, IMG submission 66374) | Freshwater lake microbial communities from Lake Michigan, USA - Su13.BD.MM15.SN (version 4) (version 4) | ecosystem: Environmental > Aquatic > Freshwater > Lake | place: Lake Michigan...
TACTGGACTAGAATGATTTATAAACCTTGATTTGTATCAATTTTCTTTGAGCCACTTATGTTAAAGTGATCCTATTAATGAGTAAGTAATTTATTTTAGGAGATGAGCGATGAAAAGAATCCAAACCTTAATGTTTGCAGCGATGTTGACTACAGCGGGTACGGCGTTTGCTGACCATGATGGCATGGGGAAGCACTGTAAAATGCATACTAAAGTGACTTTTGAGCAGGCGGATAAAGACAAAGATGGTACTTTGGACCGTGAAGAAGCTCAGTTGGTATGTAAAGAAAAATTTGAAGTCATGGATACAGATAAAGACGGAACTCTGACGAAGGAAGAGCTTAATGTTTGTGGTCGTAAAAAACATAACGAGCATGACAAATTGCATGAAAAACGCTCAAAACAATTTGCAGCGGCAGATAAAGATGCAGATGGCACACTCACTAAAGACGAAGCAAAAAGCTTGAAAAAAGTTTATAAAAACTTTGACGCAATTGATGCTGACAAAGACGGCACAGTAAGTCGTGATGAAGTGCACGACTTTATGCACAAATCTAAATAATCAGCGATGATTGTTTAGCAAAAGGCAGCTTAGGCTGCCTTTCTGTTAAAAATAATCGAGACCCGCAATGGTATTATGGTTTTTTACCTTACTTATCTTTTCAAACACTGCTATGGCATCTGAAGAGCCAAAATATACGCTACTTGAAAAAGACCAAGCTTTTGAGTTGCGAGCCTATACGCCCAAAATCATTGCTGAAGTTATCGTGGATGGCGATATGCGTGAAGCGTCTAGTAAAGGCTTTAGGCTCATTGCGGATTTTATTTTTGGGAATAACACGGCACAATCGGGTAAGTCTGAAAAAATCAGCATGACAGCGCCCGTATCTATGGCGCCGCGTGCCGAGACAATCTCGATGACAGTGCCTGTTGGTGTTCAGCAGGCAAGCGATGGCTGGAAGGTTTATTTTGTGATGCCTAGCCAATACGCTTTAGAGACCTTGCCCAAACCAAACAATCCTTTGGTTAGTATCAAACAAATCCCTAGTCAGAAGTTTGCGGTTGTTCGATTTTCCGGCTTAGTAGATGAAGAAAAAATGGCGAATAAAGTAGTCGAGTTAACACATTGGATAGAGATCAAGAAGCTAAAAATGATTGGCGCGCCAGAGCTGGCTAGATATAACCCACCATGGACATTGCCTTTTTTAAGGCGCAATGAAGTGATGATAGCGGTGGATTAGGTTGGAATTAATTCTTGCACATCTTAAGTTTGGCGTTAATCGTATTTGTGCAAAATTGACTGAATAATGAACTACAAAAATCGGTAAGGTGTTTTTGTATTACAACTTATAGTACTATCCCACTAACTTAACGGCAAGCTGATAACTTATGCGACATATTTTTATACTAAAAACCTTCGGTTTACTCACATGCTTGATCTTCGTTTCAGCGGCGCAAGCGAACGATAAAATTGATCGTGAGACTGAAACAGCGATTCCAAGAAGCAAAAATCTTTATGGTGTTGGCGTGGCTGTACTTCCTAAAACATCAGGTTCGGATGAGTTTAGACTGATGGCTTTGCCGATTATCAATGCCAATTATGCAGATCGTTTCTATATTAATGCACTTCAAGCGGGCGTTTGGTTACTAGATTCAGATGATAAGCGGCTTCGTCTTGGCTTGTCAGCGCAAGCTAAATTTGGTTGGGACGCTGGTGATGGAAGGTTAACGCGCGGCATGAGAGATCGTGATTTTACGTTTGAAATTGGCCCTGCACTTCGTTGGCAAACTGATTTTGGAACAATCAATGCGCAATGGGGGCTTGATGCCGGTGGCGCTAGTAACGGACAAACAGTTGATTTGCAATTCATTAAAAATCTCTACCGCGATAACGCATTTAAGTTAAATGGTAGCGTAGGCCTGACATGGAGTGATAGTAAGTTTAATAACTATTATTTTGGTGTAAGTGCAAGTGAAGCACTGCCATCCAGGCCAGTGTATTCTGTAGCATCAAGTGTTGAATATAAGGCCGGCTTGAATGGATCCTACCAAGTAGCAGCGAACCATTACATTTTGTTTGGTGCCTCAGTGACAAGGTTGGGAGACCAGCAAGCAAACAGTCCTATTGTTGAAACAAGACTACAGCCTTTTGCTTACCTTGGATACTCGATTGCTTACTAAGCAGGCTGACAATTCTTCTATACGTTTGACTTAGGGTCTAGCATTACCTCACGGTGATTTGAATGCTTTTACGCATGACTTCACCATAAGACTGATGCAAGCCGTTTGCAAATTGTAAAGTCAGTCTGTAATTGCCGCTCTTCAAAGTTACTTCTGTTTCTGTTTGTGCTTTACCAAAGTGGATATGCTTCTCATCCGCAGGCACTAGTTCGCCAGTAGGGATTCCTTCAGTATTAATGAGTAGATGATGGTGGCCTGTATTCACAGTGCTATCACCTGCAGGCGCTAAGGACATGCCCGTCACTGCAAACTTCACTTTAAATGGGCTTGAGACAACATCGCCATCCTTCAGATTTACAAATTCTACTCCCTGAGTTTCTGCAAAAGCGGCATTCATAGAGGTAGTGAAAAATACGATTAAAATATTTCTAAGTATTTGCATAGCAATCCTTCAGCCTTTCTAGCATTTCACCAACACTTGATATTATTGTGAGTACTGCTAAATAGATAAATTTTGCAGACTTCCCATGATTACCAAGGTTGAAAGCATCAGAAACGCAAGAGCAATTACCCCAGCGATCATAATTCCCCCGAAATACATGACCGCATTATCTTTACCCTTGATATCAAATACAAGGGGTAACCCGTAATAAATAAGGCCGAAACTCGCCATCAGGGCAAGCGATCCGAAAGTCACTAGTACTAAGAGGTTTGGCAATACCAACAGTAATGCGTAAACCCAAAATGGGGTTGGTGCAATTGCGGCCAAAGTAAACGCAGATTGGAAGGAGGGTTTAATATTGACCACTTCCCCGAGTTGCTTAATGATCAACGCCATCATTGGAACCGCCATTAGTTGAATTATAAAAAGTATTAATCCAACCAATACAAGTTTTTTCGGTGAGAGTGTGCCCACGAGAAATGTGGAATCAGCGGAGATGGCTGTGAAAAAGATCATCAGAGGCGGGATGCTTGCTAAAGGCACCACATGAAAAATAAATAATCTCGGCATCGAGGGCTTAGATTCGAGAAGTGCTTGCCAACCAGCGGTTGGTGACCAAAATAACTTAAATAAGGTAATTAAACTCATTGTCTTTCTCCCATTCAGCTTTAGATGCAATCAATTAAGGCTAAGTTGGCAAGGAAAACACAACTTTTTGTGTGAGCTAAACAACTGTTAGGACACCCCGAATTAAAAGTTGTTTGTATTTCCTTGCACAATAGTGCCATTTCCTTGAACCTTATTATTTTTTATCCATTGTACGCTCTTCCCTTTGATTGCCGCTTGCCAGCAATCTTTGGGCTGATCCTTGTATATCCAGCACATGTCGTTGCCCTCAATACGCCATATTGCCTTGTAATCCTTAGCTAAAACCGTACCATCCTTTGCGTAAAATTCCGTGTAACGACCGGAAGCTTGCATTGAGCCTTCAACCGTATTTCCGGATAAAGCATTTTTTAATTGGGGACCAGTTGAAAGAGCTAGAAGACTCTCGGAACAAGCTTGGCTGGCCAATGTGAGTAAAAAGAAAGAAAGGTAACATCGCATATAAAACCGCATAGAAGAGCTCCATTTATAAAGGCAATATAGACACTGTAGAACAACTATTTAAAAAATGTAAACATTTCACTAAATGTAAGAGTTTTAATCATAATAGTTTATTAACGCAAAATATATAGTGAAATTTCGTTAGGGTTCATTTTAAAGAGATTGGTTTTGTGGGTGGAGCTGAACCTAGGACTATCAGGATTGCTAGAACCCTTGGACCGCATCTACTGATTCGGATTGTTGTTTAAAACAACAAAACAACCCAAGTTTCTTTGAGATTTTTTAGGGCAATAATCCTTACTTTCTTGCCAGCTGTCATCCTTTGCATTTAACTACTTTAGGTGTATATTTTTTTATAATTGATTTTTCTTTTGGCGAATTAAAACGGCGTAGATAAATTTTTTGGAGTGCATGATGGATGACTTAAAAGATAGCTTAATCAAAACATATCATGGCGGTTGCCCGCATGACTGCCCAGATACCTGCTCCATGGTTTATCACGTAAAGGATGAAAAACTCGTTGCTGTTAAAGGCAACGCTGATCATCCAATGACACGTGGAGGGCTGTGCGTCAAATTGAATGACTACGAAAAACGGCATTACCATCCAGATCGTCTTTTATACCCGATGAAACGCGTTGGGCCTAAAGGCACCAAACAATTCGAGCGTATCTCATGGGACGAAGCACTTGATACGATTGTTGATAAATGGCAATTGATTATCAAGGAGCATGGGGCTCAAGCAATTATGCCTAATAGTTATTTGGGCAATCAAGGCTTGGTTCATGGCTTAAATGGGGGCGATGCCTTTTTTGCCAGACTAGGGGCGACAGTGACAGAAAGAACCTTTTGTGGCGAGGGCTCTTGCACAGCATGGCTGCTTACCGTTGGTCCTACTGCAGGTGTTGATCCAGAAAGCTTTATCCACGCTAAATTTATCATTATCTGGGCCTGTAACTCAGTGAGTACCAATCTCCATCATTGGCACATCATTAAGGAAGCCCAAAAAAATGGCTCCAAAGTTGTCGTGATTGATGCTTATGCCTCCAAAACAGCGAAAGAAGCTGATTGGCATATCTGCCCTAAACCGGGCACTGACGGCGCATTAGCCATGGCGATGATGAACGTTATTATCGGTGAAGGTTTGGTTGATCAGGACTATGTGGACAACTATACCGTTGGTTTTACTGAGCTAGCAGAAAAAGCTAAAGAAAGAACACCTGAGTGGGCTGAGACAATCACAGGTATTCCCGCGGACGACATTCGCAAATTAGCGAGAGAGTATGCAATAACCCAACCCTCAGCAATCAGAATCGGTGTCGCCTTAGAAAAAAGCTGGGGGGGTGGACAAGCGATTCGCGCCGTTACATCGCTTCCAGCATTGACTGGCGCATGGCGTCATGTGGGTGGCGGCATTCTCCAGTTTCCTGTTTGGGAGCACCCTTACCGATTTGATGTGATTTGCCGCCCAGACTTAATTCCAAAAGGCACTCAGGTCGTCAATAACTTGCAATTGGGTCGAGTGTTAACTGGTGAGCAGAAGCTGAAGGTGCCTATTAAATCCATGATGTGTTGGAACACCAATCCCATCACTCAGGCGACCGAATCAGAGAAGATCATAGAAGGTCTTAGTCGTGAGGATTTATTCCTCGTTTCGGCCGAACACTTTATTTCTGATACCGCCGCATACGCAGATATATTGCTGCCAGCATCCATGGGGGCAGAGCAAGAGGACATTATTCTTTCATGGGGTCATTTGTACCTAACATACAACACCAAATGTATTGAGTCCCCAGGTGAGGCCATACCAAATAATGAAATTTTCAGAAGACTAGCCAAACGATTAGGTTTCGAGGAAGAAAATTTTAAATGGAATGACACAGAATGCCTCGAGCATTATGTTGATTGGAGCTCTCCTGCCTGTAATGGCATTGACTTAAATTATCTAAAAGAACACGGCTATTTTAGGCTAAATGTTGGCACAAAAGATAATCGAGCACCCCACAAGGAAGGTAACTTTCCGACTCCTTCTGGTAAATGTGAGTTTAGGGTCGTCGGAGCGAAGAATTTTGTCGCTGGGCCTTTTAGGCAGATGTATGAAGACTTTCAGCCTGGGGAAGATATTCCTGAGCTACCTGACTACGTTCCATCAAAGGAAACAGCATTAGCTAACCCTGAGCTCGCCAAGAAATATCCTTTAAACATTCTCGCACCAAAGAGCCATGGCTTTATCAATTCATCCTACGCTAACTTTGAGAGCAAGATTAAGGGTCAGGGCGAACAGTTTGTAATGATACATCCTGCGGATGCCATGGATAGAGGACTTATTGATGGAGGTCGCGCAAAGGTTCTTAATGACCGCGGCTCTTTTGAAGCAGTAGCTAAGGTAACCACCGACGTAAACAAAGGCATTGTGGTAACGACTCTTGGGTATTGGAGACAGCTTAATAATGGGGTCGTGAATTCGGTGAGCTCAAACGCTTTTGGGGACATGGGTCACTCACCAACCTCACATGATTGTCTGGTTGAAGTTGTGGCCTTATAAAATCTTTTTAACAAGCGTCGCGAAACTCGACGCTTGTTAAATTGTTATTTAAAAAAATTAATATCATCAAATAGTAAGGCGCATGCAAAGAGGATTGATCATCCCCGCTTCACGGATTTCCCCACTATATGGCCTGTTGAACAAAGTGAGTTATCTTGAACTTCTGGAGGTCAGATCATTTCCATCAGCTTATGATAGGTGGTGGGGTGGATTCGAACCAAGGACCATTACCAGTCACTTAATTACGTAGCAATTGTGTTGCTTATTTTCAATAAATGGCTACCTCTGATTTTAGCAATATTTCTTCGCCAATCTTTTAGTCTTTCTTCATTCATACGCAAAATCTCATCCGCGTCCTCATAAGCATCTGGATGGTTAACTGGATGCCTAAGCGAATTAATAAATGCATCATTTAACTCGTTCACGTTATATTCTAAAGTGTTGATCATTGCATGCGCTCCACATGGTACTTATTAAGATGAGTAATCTTGATCGTATTTATAGTGTGTGCTTTTAAAGGATTGGAGGCTTGACTTACATCAATGAACTGCTAAGGAAGTCTCTTACAGTTCCTAGACGTGAAAACTGCACCTTAATAAGCTTGATGTTTAGTCCAGCTTTTGGGGTGCAGTTGACTTAGGTGGGCTTTTTTACTTGCTGTGACTGCCGTCACACATTGGCTGATTGTCTGATTTCTTACATCCACAGAAGTAAGCAGTTTTGTTTTCTGTCGCTTTATATTCTAATGGTGTGAATGGTGTACCTTGATGGGAGCCATCACAGAAAGGTTGTGTTTTACTTTTGCCACATGCGCACCAGTAATAACTCTTTCCTGCTTCAACCTCTACTGCGTAAGGTGAGTTTTGTGGATTTTCTGCTTGCATTTTAATCTCCAAATTTAAGTAAATTATTCTTTAATTGCTTCAACAGGAATTTCAATCGTCACTTCATCACTGACATATGGCACATGTTTGCCCATATTGAAATCTGTTCTTTTCACAACAGCGGTTGCATTAGCACCGCACGCGTCTTTCTTAGCCATCGGGTGTGGCATACATAAGAATGAAGTTACTGTAAAACTAACTGGTTTGCTAACACCTTTAATGGTGAGCGTACCATCAATTGATGTGAGCTTGTCACCTTTGAAATTAAGCTTATTTGACATAAATGTTGCTGTTGGGAATTTAGCTGTATTGAAGAAGTCTTCACCTTGGAGATGTTCATTAAATAATGCATAGCCACTACTCACAGAAGTGGTTTGAATCGTCAGATCCACTGAGCCTTTTGTAGCTTCTTTATCTAAAACAATTTTTCCTGAAGTTTTATCAAACTTAATGAGCTGAGTTGAATAACCGAAATGGTTATATGAAAATCTAGGCATCGTATGGTTACCATCAATGATATAAGTTTCAGGTGCTGCAGTTGCCATGTTTGATATAAATACTATACTTATTGCTAAAAAACTACGTTTCATCATTACTCCTTAGATTTAAAATTAAACAGTGTTTTCTACTGCCTCTCTTAATTGCATTAATGATTATGTCAATTGATCCATTTCGCCTTTTGAAATTTGGTCAAAGGCGACAGACAGATATTGAATATGTTTTGGGAAAACTTGTTTAAACAGCTCGTAGCCAGCTTCCGTAGGAGAAACTCTTTGACTGAGTGCATTTTCTGATTTGCTCACTGAGCGATTAAAACCTTATCTTCTAGTCGATCTAGAATGCCAGTCAATGTGCCTTTGGTAATCAACGTTTTTCGCCCAGTTCTTTAAGGGTCGTTGGTGGCTGATTCCCCAAGGTAGAAATAAATTAAATTGAGGTATCGTTGTTTAAAACAATATCAGCATGACCATACATTGTCTAACAAAGGTGTAAAGAAACGCCCAATGATATCCTCACTTCTAGGACTAACCAACTAAATTCTCTGTTGAACACAGTGATGGTATTTTAGAACTTCCAGACATAAAAAAAGCCCACATCGCTGTGAGCCTTTAGTAAGTGGTGGTGGCACAATCGAACAAATCTATTAAATAATTGATTAATACATAATTTTAAACTTAGTTACTATTGGGTTACCCCCAAAGTTACCCCAAAATATAAAATCGTAGCCTATCTAAACTGGTTTGAATACCATCCAGTAAATATTGATAAGGGGCAGCAAAACAGCAAGACTACCAAATATATTCCAGCGTTTACTTAATTTCCAGTACTCATCAGGAATTGCTTTGCCGTGTGCAAAGTTACGTGCCATGCGTGATTGTTTTATTTGTGTTGGGATTAAAATGGCAACCCAAATAATTCCTGATGCGATGAAAAGACAACGTCCCCAAGTTATCCATTGAATGTCCCAAGAATTAGCCATAAATCCATAAGACATTGAGTCTCCAGCTATGACAGCCATTAAAACCCCCGGGACTGTAAATACAAAATCTGTAAGTGTTACTTGCCTTTGCGCAAAGGATATAACGCTAGGGTCTTTTGTTTTATTCGCCATCAACTTCCACCACGCTGTCACGATGATATTGCCCATTAGCAAAATGACACCGAAAATATGAATCGATTTTAATACTAAATATGAATTCCCCATTTATAAAATCCCCCTGTAGTGATTTATTTGCTGAATATGACTTCTTATCAGTAATGCATTTGTAGAGTAACTTTTAACGTTTTCTCATTTAGTAATACTTTAGATTCTTCAAAAGTTGGTGGTCTGAAAGTATGGGTGATATTTTTGGATGATGCCCAACCCTCTTTCGGAATACCAAGTGCGCTGGTATCAATTTGACGATTATTATTAGTATCATGCACCACAGAAATTGCATAAAACTTATCCGTTGGGACTTCAAGGCTACATATAGCAACATCTTTATCAACTCTTGCATCTTTGATTTGCAATGCTTTGGATGAGTCCATAGGGAAGCCATCTTTTAAATCAAAAATCCCACATATAACGGTACTTTGAGGAATTTCTTTTACACCTTTGATTTCCGCAGTAATAACACCTAGATTTTCAGCGAAAGCGTTTGAGTAAATCAAAAAACTTAACATTAATGAGAAACAATGCCTGTTCATAAAATATTCCTTTTAACTTATTAAACTTACTGTTAGGTATAATAATGGTATTAACTATACTGTCAAGTACAATAATTAAGTATGAGCCAAAATAAATTGCCGATTAGAAAAAAGCGTGGGAGACCATTTGATGAGGATAAGTTGAAGTCAATAATCTCAACTGCGCGGAGATTGTTCGGAGAGAATGGTTTTGAGAGAACAACTATTGATGCTATATCTGATGCATCAGGCGTTACGAAAATGACTATATACAGTCATTTTAAATCAAAGGAGGATTTATTTGGCGCAACTATTACTAGTAGGGTTGAGGAGGAATTCTCAATTGAAAATGAAAACTTGAATCCCAAAAATCCGAGAGATGGATTGGCTGCGATTGCTGAAAAATTTCTTACATTGATAAGGAAAGATGAAGTCCTTGGAATGTACAGAACGATGTTCTCATCAGCGCTAACCCATCAAAATCTTTGCAACCTATTCTATAAGAATGGACCATTGATGGTCCATCGTGAAGTGTCTGGTTACCTCTACCAATGTAATGATGTTGGCAGCATAGTGGTAGCAGATTGTGATTTTTTAGCAACTCAATTTTTATCACTATTTACTGGACTGCCTCATATTGAATGTTTGCTAGGAATTAAAAAGCCAACCAAAAAAGAAGATATGGACTTGATTAAAAAAAATGTTGATTTCTTCATCAAATCAATCACAAATATTTAATTGCATACCCCCACTCTTATTTTTTGATTTGCAATAGTTTCAGACTGTGCTTACTGAACACAAATTAGTTTAATTTTTAAGTCATTCATTGAATGCTGGTGAAGTGATTACTGTAGAAGCCTAATTGGCTAATCCTGCTTTTTAGGAAAGCTTCTTAAGCCTGTCTTTGGGCAATGGTTTCAACTCCATCATTAAGTTGGCGCGTTACCCCCAAACTTACCCCTATTTGTTGGGGTATGTCAAGAAATTGCATGATGCAAATTGAGACAATAAAAAAGCCCAGATGATTTTAAACATTGGGCTAGTGACTGTATATGATTTTGTATGATTCGGTAGTTTGGTGGCTGGGGGCGGAATCGAACCGTCGACACGCGGATTTTCAATCCGCTGCTCTACCAACTGAGCTACCCAGCCATCATTTCTTGATGTTTGCACATCCCGAAAGACCGGCATTATAGCAAACTTAATCTATTGTGACATCCTAAAATAGAAAATCTGTGGCGATTCTGATGGAAATCGACTGCCTTATGCAATAATCGATGCATGAAACTGCAGACTGATTCGAGAGTTTAATGGATGTTTATTTGGTGCGGCATACCACTCCAGATGTGGCGATTGGGCTGTGTTATGGACAAGCTGATGTTGGCCTAGCAGAGAGTTTCGATGCGGAGTGGGCGGCATTAAGACCTAAGTTTGAGCATTTGGTGAACCCTTTAGTTTTTAGCAGTCCACTTCAGCGTTGTGCTCAGTTGGCGCAAAGGGCTGTAAATCATTATTCTTTTCCTGCACCGTTAACAGACTCACGTTTGATGGAGCTAAATTTTGGCGATTGGGAGCTTAAGTCTTGGTGCAATATTCCTCAGGGTATTGTGGGAGAGTGGACGGATGAACACGTTAAGCAAGCGCCGCCCAATGGTGAGTCCTATGCTCACTTGCATCGCAGAGCAAAAGAATTTTTATATGATTTGGCTATGTATCAAAACATTAAACAGGCGTTGGTTTTTACCCATGTGGGTGTTATCAGAGCATTAGTGGCAGAGGCTTTGAATATGCCTTTGCGAGAAGTTTCAAGGGTGGAGGTAAATTACGGAAGCGTGACCCACATTGCAATAGAGGCAGGAGTCACGCGACTTGAGTTTGTAAACCGTTAAGCGACTTTGCTTTGGTGAGTAGCTAGTTTTTGGAATGCCGCTTGGGCAAGCCAAGCAACGCTCAAGTAGAACGCTGTGAAGCTAATGTAAGGCGTGTAATACTGAGCAACGCGTTCAGAGAATTCAACGGCAGTTAAAGTATTTACCTTGTCGGAAAATGAATACCAAAAAGCGTTTGATAAGATAAAAGCTAAGCTGGTTGATACCCAAGCGGCAGGAACAAACACACTTAAAGCAAAAGGCTTTTCTTGCTTAGCAATATAACGCCCAACGCCCCATACTATTGCATAAGTTGGGATTAACCCCCAATAGCCTAACGACATGCAGTAATCTGAAACGCCGGCAAAGCCTAGCGCGTAAAAATCCATAGCAAAAGCAGTAACGATAGCGATGGCTAACCAACGTAATTTTTGCATTAGCATACCTGTTAAGAATAGCGCTGCTAATGTGGCATCAGGCAAAAGAACGCTGGTGCCAAAATGACTGCTGCGCGTGAGTAAAATTAACGCGATAAGCGCCATTCCGATGAGCGTTGAATTTTTTGTTTTTAAAGACATAACAAACTCCATTGATATTTAGCGGTATTGTAACCCTTATCCGACGGTTTTTGTCGGATAAGGGTTGGGTGTTAAAAATTATAGCTTAGCGATGCAAATACCGACCTCGGGTCACTTGGGTAGTAGTAGTAACCAGCATAAAAACTTGGGTTGCTTTTGTCTTGATAGCCACCGTAAGTTGCATAGCGCTCGTTGGATAAGTTCTTAATGGCTAATCTAAAATCCCACTGATTAATTTTTTTATTCAGATACAAATCGCTGACGATGTAAGAAGGCATTTTTGTGTAAGCACCTTTATCGTTTGCGCCATCGTAATACTGACTGCCAACATAGTTAGTCACTAATCCCAGGGACCAATCATTATCGAATTTATAATTCACGCGTGCATTAATTAGAAGCTTTGGCACGAGATCAAATGATTTTCCCTTATGTGGGCCGTCTTCATAGATTGCTTCTTGTAACTTGGAGTTTGTGAAGAAACTTAGACGGTCTGTAAATAAAGTTGCCGTGCTCAAGTGAACGCCATTTCTTTCAACGACGTTTGCGTCATTGATGTTTTTTTGACTATGAACGTTATATCGGATTCCATCCTCTGTTCGTGTGTGGAAAACAGAGCTTGAAAGGGTAGTATTACCTATAACAAAGTTCGAACCAATTGCTGCCGTACGATCTATTTGAGGGTTGATTATGCCCCCAAAAAATGTTCGATTAAAACTGTTGTCATACCCCCAAAACTCATCAATATTGGGAAATCGGAAGGATTGACCGTATTTAATATACACTTTCTCAGCGTCTGAAAACTTATAATTAAGCCCCAACTCCCAAGCGTTAGCAGAAGTGGTTTTTTGAGCGTTAGATAAAGAGTATCCGTCATCGTCATTAGCACTTGTTTGCTGAGTTTGTCTCCGGAATCCGCCTGTTAAATCTAATTTTTCTTGTATTGGCAATCTATGGTGTAGATAGAATGAATTATCGATCAATGAGGCGCTTGATTTTGAGAGTGCAGTGTAACCAGTGAAAGCATTTGTATCGTTTTGCGATCCATAGGCGCGACCATAGTCGTAGCCAATTACAAGGGCGCCCAGCTTTTCTAAGTCTATTTTTAAACGGGGTGAAAAGTCCATACGCCAACGGCTATAGTTTGCGCTATAAGGATAATACTGAGGAGGGTTATATAAGGCGTAACCATTTGACGGGTCGCCTTGATTGTCACCATTTTTAAAAAATTCAGATTTTGTGTTTTTGTAAGAAAAATCACCTTCAAATTTCACGCTATCAGTGAATTCGTGAGTTGCCCCTAATCCTAGCCCGTAGTTGTCGTACTTGTTGTTTGCTCCTTTGAAGCAACTGTAAATATCACATTTCACATCACGCGGGCTGCCTTGTCCAATAGGTGCTATTACTGCACCTGGCGTTTGATTTTTGTTGTGATTCCCGAAAAATTCTAGGTAGGCAGAGCTTTTCTCGAAGTATTGAGTAATGCGGGCATTGATTGAATATTGGTCTGATGCAGTGTTTTGTCGCCAGCCATCTGATTGACTGGCATTACCTGAAATCTTAAAAAGCGTGTCGTTAAACTTGTTCTGAATAATTGCGCTCATGTTGGTTGTGCCAAAACTACCTATGGTCGCAGATGCTTGATTAATTGATTTCTGACTTTCATTGGTCACGATGTTAATAACACCACCTACTGCCCGATCGCCATATTGAACCCCTGCACTGCCTTTAATGACTTCGATACGATCAATCGATTTAACAGGGATGATTTCCCATGGTGTGGCACTAGAATCAATAGGACTCACTCTTTGTCCATTGATTAACACTAAAGTTGTACTGCCTGCAGTGGCTCCATAACCTCCAATATCAATAGCTGCCCCTTGGTTGAATTGACCAAGTGCTGTCCCTGTAACATTTAACCCGCCTAGTTGCGAGAGGATCTGCGGGATCGAAGTTGCGTTGATTTCTTGAATATCCTCGCGGCTAATCACCTGAATATTAGCTGGAATATTTTGAATTTTTTCATGGACGCGGGTTGCTGTGACGATGACATCTTTGGCATTAATGTTTGTTTCTGCTGCTAACAATGGCGTACTGAAAAGCAGGCCTATGAGGCCGGCAATGGTGGTTTTTTTCATGATCATTCCTTAGTAAAGGCGTACGTCCCCGTGCGCCGATATATAAAAATGAAAATGCCGAGTGTATGACCCGATAGCGATAAAAAAGATTGTAAGTAGCATTAACCCAATAAGGACTGAACACAACAGAAACCGTCACCCCGCGGCATTTCCATGCTTAGGTTGCGTAGGCCGGTCTCCGGGCTTGTGAGGATACGATTTGCGCCTTCCCAAACTTTCGTTCAGTGGCATGTTGCAAATCTACAATCACTTACCGTTGCGGGGGCAGCATAGGATTTGTTTTATATAAAACGCACCTATTTCCCAGTTTCACCTTTGTTGCCGAAAAGCATCGCGGGCACCTATCAACTTGAGTGCACTATACTACATTTTGAGCATGCTCGTTTAAGAATTTATTTAAAAACGCTGCCATCAAGGTGCAGTAAAGCTTTCAATGTAATCGCTTATAGGTTGACTAGATAAGGATTTAACAATTATAGTGCTTGGATGGATGCTGATTTAAAAGCTTTAGAGGAGAAGATTTCACAACTCGTGCAGTTATGTAAGTCTTTGCGGGAAGATAACCTCGAAGTTAGACGTTCGCTTACGATAGCGCAAGAGGCTGAACGCCTACTAAAAGCACGTATGCAGCAAGCGCAAATTCGTATTGAAAACATCATTAATCGCTTACCAGAGGATGTCTTATGAGTGACGTTAAAGGTGTAGAAGTCAATATTATGGGACGTGAGTTTACAATTGCATGCCCAACTGACGAGCGTGAAGGTTTATTGAGCGCTGTTGCCTACCTCGATAAAAAAATGTCTGACATTCGTGACTCAGGAAAAGTGGTTGGTCTTGAGCGCATTGCGATGATGGCAGCACTTAATTTAGCGCACGAGTTACTTACAACACAAACAGGTGGCGTTGACATTGGCGGGATTAAAAGTAAAGTCGCTCATATGCAAAGCTTGGTTGATGCGGCCATCGCAGAGCATAATAATTTGTTTTAATTTGTTCGGTTGGTCTGTTTCTGTATTACAGTTGCGCTTGTTCCCCGCGGTGTTGTTTAGGTTATATATTCCTTGAACTAGTTTCTAGCATAGGTCTCCGTTATTCAAGTTGCTGTGAGCCCGATCCACTGCGGTTGCGCCTAATGCACTTTAGATGGTTACCACTTGAGCCTTTTTGGTTCAGGATGCTAGCCTAAGCTACATGCAGTGGGGAACCCCTTATTTTTTAGCGAAGCGCGTGATATTTCAAGTCGGCTAAGCTTACTTTTTCTAAACATTTCTCATGGCTTGCTTCAAGCACAACAGGCGGGGCAAATCCAGCTTCAGCAGCTTCGTGCCAACGTGCTGCACATAGGCACCATCTGTCTCCTGGTTGTAGCCCTTCAAACCCGTACTCTGGACGAGGTGTGCTGAGGTCGTTACCATGTTGGGCAGAAAAAATTAAAAACTCTTCTGTGACTTGCGCACAAACAGTATGACTCCCAGTATCTTGAGAACCGGTTTCACAGCACCCTGTTCTAGTAAACCCCGTAATTGGATCTAGGCTACAAACTTGTAATGTCGTTCCTAATACATTTTTTGCCATGGCACTACTCATTTTTAAGATTAAGTCAGGTTATGATAAGCGCATATTTGAATAACAGGAATCATAAGGAATAAATAATGCGTTATTGGCTAATGAAATCCGAACCTGCCGATGTTTCTATTGATGATTTAGCGACTTTTCCAAATCAAACGGTTGATTGGTACGGTGTGCGTAATTATCAAGCGCGTAATTTTATGCGGGACCAAATGCAGGTGGGTGATGGGGTTTTGTTTTATCACTCGAACTGCGACCAACCTGGAATTGCGGGCATTGCTGAAGTCTCAACGCTAGCTTATCCAGATCGTTTGCAGTTTATTAAAGACCATAAGTACTTCGACCCCAAAGCCACGTTAGAAACGCCGCGTTGGTTTAATGTAGATGTGAAGTTGGTGCGTAAGACGCGATTGCTCAGTCTTAAAGAAATGCGAGAAAATCCAGTATTAGAGAATTTAAAAATTTTACAGCGCGGTAACCGGCTTTCGATTACGCCTGTTGATCCAAGAGATTGGCAAACGATTATGGCTTTATTAACATAATTTAAAAACAAAAAAACCCTGAAATTTCAGGGTTTTTTTCATTAATCGTGATGGATTAAGGTTGGTCTAAACTACCCATCGATTTCGGATATGTCACTACGCCCCAAGGCATTTCTTTATCAACAACTTCCTTTGTTTTTTCTAGCGTTTCAGTGTCAATTACCATCACTGCTTGAGACTTTCCGCACGCAAGTAAAATCTGTTTGTCATCTGGCGTAAAGCTGAAATGCCAGCAGCGGTTGCCAGTACTGATGTCTTTGATTTTCTCAAAAGTTTTTGCATCATAAACCTGAAGTGCTTTTTCCTTAGATGAAGCTACAAAAATGCGCTCGCCTTTGCGATCGAAAGAAATGCCGTAGGGCGATTGGCCTGTTTCAACCGAACGTGTCACATTGAATTTTTTATCTAACACCAGAAACTTATTGCCGTATTCCAAAGTAGCTAAGTAGCTATTGCCATCAGGCGATACTTTGATACCCCGTGGACGATCGCCATACTCTTTTGTTGAGATGGTTTTGATTAGTCTGCCTGTCGCAAAGTTGTGAACGGTGATGGTGTTATCAGCCTCATTAGTGATAATGATTTTTTTGCCGTCTTTTGAAAACTCAATGCCTTCGGTTTCAGGACCGCCGACAATCTCACGAACTTTTATGCCTTTTTTTAAATCTACAACAGCAATTATGGCTGGTACTTTGTCATCGTCATTCTCTTCTTTAACTGCTTCACCAGGTTTAGGAGGTGGGCCGCCTTTTGAGCTTGGTTCGGTTGAAACGAAAACCAAGCCTTTGTGAATCCGCACAAACTCAGGATTTTTACCTACAGCAATATGTTTAATCAATTGACCACTAGCGCGATCAACGATAGAGACATTGCCATCGTCTTTGTTTGCAGTAATCAGGTACTTTCCATCGGCTGTGACAGCGATGCCACGTGGGCTTTTAGCTTGAATATCAATATTGCTAGTGGCTTCCATGCTGTCCAAATCAATGACAGTTATGCCGCCGTCTTGATTTGAAACATAAGCATTGCCCTTCTCGCCAGCAATGCTGGAAAGGCTGGTTGCTGAAAAAATAAGTGTCGCTACAAGGAGTGAAAGGTGTTTCATGTGAATATTTCCTCAATATTGATAAGCATTGATTTTACTTAATTCTTTGATTTTTTGGTGCTATCGACAATCAAGTCGGGAATTTATCCTAAAAATAGTTTGTAGGCTAGGTTGTTACTTTCATCCCAATACGGATAACCTAATTGGTCTAAGAAAACTTTGAACGCTACACGGTCGCTAGGTGGGACTTGCATGCCCACTAATACACGGCCGTAGTCTGCGCCATGATTGCGGTAGTGGAATAAGCTGATATTCCAGTCGTGTCCCATGGTCTCGAGGAAATTCATGAGCGCGCCAGGTTTTTCTGGGAACTCAAAACGATAAATTAATTCATTGGTCGCTTGCGGGGCATGTCCTCCCACCAAATGGCGTAAATGTAATTTGGCTACTTCGTTATCGCTAAGGTCTAACGCAGGCAAGTCATTGGCTTTAAGCATCTCAACTAGCTGACTAGGCGCATTATCATCATTAATTGCAATACCCACAAAAATATGGGCTGATTGTGGGTCAGAATAACGGTAGTTAAATTCCGTGATACTGCGACCGCTTAAAAACCGGCAGAATTTTTTGAATGAGCCCGGTTTTTCTGGAATCGTCACCGCTAAAACCGCTTCACGTTTTTCACCAATCTCGGCGCGTTCCGCCACAAAGCGCAAACGATCAAAATTCATGTTGGCGCCAGAGGCAATACCCACCATGGTTTTGCCATGCATGTTGTTACGTTTGATGTACTCTTTCATGCCAGCAACCGCCAGTGCGCCAGCTGGCTCTAAAATAGAGCGTGTGTCTTCAAACACATCTTTAATCGCCGCGCAGATGGAGTCGTTATCCACTAAAATCATTTCATCCACATATGCTTGGCAAAGCTTGAATGTATTTTCGCCCACTTGCTTCACCGCAGCCCCATCAGCAAATAGGCCGACTTGATCTAACATCACACGCTTGCCCGCTTTGAGCGATTGTGTCATTGCATCTGCATCGATTGCCTCTACGCCAATGACTTTAATTTCTGGACGTAAGGCTTTCACATAAGCGGCTATGCCGGCAAGCAAGCCACCCCCGCCCACGCAGCAGAATATCACTTCGATAGGTTCTGGATGCTCGTTGAGTATTTCCATGGCAATCGTGCCTTGACCAGCAATCACTTCAGGGTCGTCGTAAGGGTGAACAAAAGTGAGACCTTCAGATTTTTCTAGTTCTAGTGCATGTAAATAAGCGTCTGAATAAGAGTCACCAAATAGCACAACCTCGCCCCCACGGCTTTTTACCGCATTAACCTTAATGAGCGGGGTGGTGGTTGGCATCACAATCACGGCGCGACAGCCTAGTTTTTGAGCAGATAAAGCGACGCCTTGCGCATGATTTCCCGCAGAAGCAGCTATCACTCCGCTTGCAAGCGCCTCTTTTGATAAGTGCGCCATCATGTTGTAGGCGCCGCGAATCTTAAATGAAAACACAGGCTGCATGTCTTCGCGTTTCAGCAGTAAACGGTTATCCAAACGCGCTGATAGATTCGGTTGATATTCAAGCGGTGTTTTTTTTGCCACATCATAGACGCGAGCGTTACGAATTTTTTCTAAGTAGTCGTTTTTCATTCAGTCTTGCAAAGTGTATGATTGAGGGTAACTTGTAATTATAAAGAAAACGCATCATTAAAGAATTTTATTATGCAATTTGAAGGATAAAAGAACATGCCAACGCAAGACGAATTAAAACAACAAGTCGCAAAAGCGGCAGTCGGATATGTAAAAGGCGGCATTATTGGTGTCGGTACCGGCTCTACCGCTAATTTCTTCATTGATGAACTTGCAAAAGTAAAAGCAAAAATTGACGGTGCTGTGGCTAGTTCAGAAGCGACAGCACAGCGCTTGCGTGCACATGGTATTGAGGTTTTTGATTTAAATGCAGTTGATGGCATGGAAATTTACGTGGATGGCGCGGATGAAGTTACCGAACATCTTCATATGCTTAAAGGTGGCGGTGGTGCGTTAACGCGCGAGAAAATCGTTGCAGCCTGTGCAAAAAGCTTTATCTGTATTTGCGATGAGAGCAAATACGTTCCAGTATTAGGTAAGTTCCCATTGCCAGTTGAAGTGTTGCCGATGGCCCGTAGCTTCGTAGCCCGTGAGTTGGTAAAACTTGGCGGTCAGCCAAAACTTCGCGATTTTACAACGGATAACGGTAATGTGATTTTGGATGTGCATGGTTTAACGATTAGCAATCCAATTGAAATGGAAGCTAAAATCAATCAAATCGTGGGTGTTGTGACAAATGGTTTATTTGCTGCACGTGCGGCAAACGTCCTTTTGTTGGCCACTGCTCATGGGGTTAAAACTTACACCTCAAAATGACATCAAAATGTCATGAACAAGGACTATACTAAATCCTTTTCGCTATCAATTTTTGTTAAGGATATTCTTAATGCAAACCGAGCACACCAATAAGCAGTACGACGCTGAACTTGAAGCTGTGCGAGCAAAAGTCCTGCAAATGGGCGGCTTGGTTGAGCAGCAGATTATAAACGCGCTAGAGTCATTGATAAGCGTTAATCCGAAACTCGCTCAAGACGTAATGCAGGCTGATCATCGAGTCAATGCACTAGAAGTGCAAGTTGACGAAGACTGTAGTCATATTATTGCGCGTCGCCAGCCAGCTGCTGGTGATTTGCGCATGATTATGATGGTCGTTAAAACGATTACCGATCTTGAGCGTATTGGCGACGAAGCAACAAAAATTGCACGCGTTGCGCAAAAGATTTACGAGTCAGACCGGATGTATAAACCACGATTTAACGAAATTAAAACTATGGTGACTTTGGTGCGTGAAATGTTGCGTACTGCCTTGGATGCCTTTGCCCGATTGGATGTGACTAGAACCGTTGAAGTTGCGCGTCAGGATGAGCAAGTGGATGAGCAGTTCCGTGCAGCGATGCGTCAATTGATAACCTTTATGTTGGAAGATCCGCGCACAATTTCAATGTCATTGGAAGTATTGTTTGTGGCAAAAGCGATTGAGCGTATTGGCGACCATGCTAAAAACATCGCTGAATATGTGGTTTACATGGTTAAGGGTAAAGACGTTCGTCACATCACTGTGGATGAGATGGAGCGCGAAACACTCGCACCATAATTTTTTGTTTTTTTGTTAGAAGAATAAAGGTTGGTCTTGGTCAATAGAAAACCAACTTTCTCTGAAATTGCCGCGGTTGATTTAGGCTCTAATAGTTTCAGATTGCAACTTGCAAGGGTGGTCGATGACGACCTCATTTTTCACGACTCCTTGCGTGAGGTCGTTAGGCTTGGCGCGGGGCTTAGTGAAGATAAAACCCTCAGTGATGAAGCATTAAATCGAGCAATTGATTGCCTCAATCGTTTTGGTGAACGCCTGCGAGGGCTTCCTCCGCAAGCCGTGCGCGCAGTTGCTACGAACACTTTCCGTGTTGCAAAAAATGCTCCCCAACTCCTAAAAGCTGCGGAAAGTGCGCTTGGATTTCCTATTGAAATTATTGCTGGCCGTGAAGAAGCTCGTATGATTTTTGTGGGGGTAAGCCATAGCCTACCTAAAGCTGAACATAAGCGCTTGGTGATTGATATTGGGGGAGGCTCTACTGAGTTTATTATCGGTGAAGGTTTAGAGCCGATTGAAATGGAAAGCCTCTATATGGGCTGTGTGAGTTACAGCTTGAGATATTTTCCTGATGGCAAAATCACTGAGGAAGCTTTTGAGCGTGCACAAATTGCTGCCGCTACAGAAATCCAAAGCATCTCTAAAAATTTCAAATCTAAACACTGGCAAGAAGCCGTTGGTTCTTCTGGGACTGCGCGCACTTTGGGTGAAGTGCTACGACTCAATGGTTTGACTGATGGTGCTGTGACTTTAGATGGCTTGTATCAACTACGCCAACTACTTGTTAAATCCAAAGAAGTTAAAAAGATTGAAATGAATGGATTAAGTACTGACCGCTCCGCTGTGATTTCAGGTGGTTTGGCCATTATGCTCGCCGCTTTCGAGGGCTTAAATATTGATAAGCTAACCGTTGCGAATAGTGCATTGCGAGAGGGCGTGCTTTACGAATTGCTTGGGCGTATGCAACATGATGACACTAGGGACTCTACCGTCAATAGCTTTATGCGTCGCTATCATGTGGACAGAGAGCAAGTGAAGCGAGTTCAACTGATGGCGTTAGTATTGCTTTCGCAAGTTGAACATAAATTAAGCATGGATGTTGCTGTCGCTAAGCAACATTTAATCTGGGCAGCGAAACTGCATGAAATTGGTGTTTCAATCGCTCATGGTGGATACCATAAACATTCTGCGTACATTATTGAAAATGCTGATATGCCAGGTTTTTCTAAAATGGAACAAGAGGCCTTAGGTTTCCTTGTTCGCGCTCAAAGAAGGTCGCTCACAAAAATGGAAATGCCATTGCTTTTAGAGGACCGCACAGCGTTAGTGATGATTTTTAGATTAGCTGTTTTATTCCATCGAAATCGTTTAGATATCACGCCACCAGAGCTCAACTTGGCTTGGCACAAGGCTGGTTTTGGTTTGGATGTTGCGCCTGGCTGGCTGGCAAAGAACCCTTTAACCGATGCCGAGCTAGCCAGCGAGATAGTTTGTTGGAAAGATCTGAATATCGACTTGTCACTCGCTTAACTCTTCGATGTCTCCTGAGGAGGTAAGTCTTGACCATACATCTGCATCAATGCTTGTTGCGCTGAGTTTTGAGTTCCGCGTTTATGTGCTAAATGATAAGTGCCATCTGGCATCATTTCCCAAGCATTTATATTGTCTTTAAGATAAATAATTAAGCCTTCTTGGATCACCCGTTTTTTTACTTTTGCGTCTAGAATTGGGAAGCACACCTCGATGCGTTTGAATAAATTGCGGTACATCCAATCAGCACTCGATAAATAGACGTTTTCTTCACCTTCGTTCAAGAAGTAAAAAATACGCGTATGCTCTAAGAATCGACCGACGACTGAGCGAACTCTGATGTTTTCAGAAACGCCAAGCACGCCAGGCTTGAGCGCGCAAACACCGCGTACCAATAAATCAATTTGAACGCCAGCATTTGATGCATCATATAAAGCTCTAATCACATCCTCTTCTAGCAGTGCGTTCATTTTTGCGATGATGCGTGCTTTTTCCCCTGATTTTGCAATCTCAGATTCTTTATTAATCGCCTTAATCAAATTGCTTTGCAATGTGAAAGGGGATTGCCAAAGGTGATGGAGTTTGTTTGATTTTCCTAAGCCGGTGAGCTGGGCAAATACATCGTTCACATCAGCACAAATTTCTTCGTTGCATGTGAACAATCCAAAGTCTGTATAAAGCTTGGCGGTCCGTTGGTGATAATTGCCTGAAGCAAGATGGGCATACCGGCGCAATCCCCCGTCTTCACGGCGGACAATCATGGCCATTTTTGCATGTGTTTTGTGACCGACGACGCCATAAACAACGTGAGCGCCAGCATTTTCGAGCTTGGCTGCCCAGTTGATATTAGCTTCTTCATCGAAGCGTGCAAATAACTCAACCACGACGGTGACTTCTTTACCTCGCTTGGCAGCTTCGATTAAAGATTTCATTATGGTAGAGTCAGCGCTAGTGCGATAGAAAGTTTGTTTGATGGCTAGTACATCTGGGTCTTCAGCTGCTTGCGTGATGAAATCAATCACGGCGTTGAAAGACTGGTAAGGATGATGAACTAAAATATCTTGTTTTCGAATCGCCTTAAAAACGTCCGTTTCTTTTATTAATTCTTTCGCTTTAGATGCGGTGTAAGGTGGATATTTAAGTGCTGGCTTATCCACTAAGTCAGGAATTTGCATCAAGCGCACTAAGTTAACAATGCCATTTACTTGGTATAAGTCTTCTTTATGCAAGCCAAATTGGCCTAGCAAAAAGTTCGACATCTCAGTTGGGCAGTTGTCCGCAACCTCAAGACGAACACCATCCCCAAATTGACGATGGGATAGTTCGCCTTGTAGTGCAATTCGTAAATCTTTAGCTTCTTCATCATCGAGCGTTAATTCGCTGTCGCGGGTAACGCGGAATTGGTAACAACCTTTTACCGTCATGCCTGAAAATAATTCATTCACATGCGCGTGCAAAATGGATGATAAAAACACAAAGCCGTGATCACAGCTCGCAATCTCAGTTGGTAAGCGAATGACACGTGGTAAGGCTCTTGGGGCCTGAACAATCGCGATGCCTGAGTTCCGGCCGAATGCGTCTTTGCCATCTAGCTCAACTGCAAAATTTAAGCTCTTGTTTAAAACGCGAGGAAACGGATGGGCTGGATCAAGCCCAATCGGGGTAAGAATCGGCATCAACTCTCTAAAGAAAAAATCTCGAATCCAAAAGCGCTGTGCATCGTTCCAACTTGTGCGGCGAAGAAAATGGATGTTTTCTTCAGCGAGCTTTGGGAGCACGACATCATTGAGAATTTTGTATTGATGTGCCACTAAAATATGCGCCTCGGCACTAATTTTTGCGAACGCTTGCTTTGGTAAAAGCCCGTCAGGCCCTGTTTGCTGATGGTTGTATTTAATTTGGTCTTTAATGCCAGCAACGCGGACTTCAAAAAACTCATCCATGTTGCTACTAAAAATACAAAGAAACTTAAGGCGCTCTAGTAAAGGCACGCGCTCATCTTCAGCTTGAGAGAGTACGCGTTTGTTGAAAGCGAGTAAGCCTAATTCACGGTTTACGAAGTGTTCTGAGTTCAATTTGATGTCGTGCGACAAAATAATCCTAGACTGTAAGTACCAATGATGATGATTTTATGACAAAAAGCGATTTGGTGATCTAATTACGCTTGTGGTGGGACATAACCACTTGCTTTGTCTGCGCCATCACCAAAGAAATAAGCTTCGGTTTGCTCTTTGAGGTATTGACGTGCTTGCGCATCAGCAAGGCTTAAGCGATTTTCATTAACTAGCATGGTTTGTTGTTTGAGCCATCCTGCCCAAGCTTCTTTTGAAACGCTTTCAAAAATCTTGAGCCCCAGTGGACCAGGGTAAGGTGGAAAGTCCATGCCGTCGGCTTCTTTTCCTAGTTTGATGCATTTAACAGTACGTGCCATAGTTGTCTCTTTTTTAACAAAAAATTCTTAGGAGTGTTCATGATAGCGCAAGCGCAAAGACACTGCACCTACGTATCAATTAAATACCGAACTAAAACTCACCTCGTAATCCAAATAAAACTGAGCGACCACCCATCGGCGCGATTTCCTTTAAGAATGAGCTATGGTCGCGGATGTCTTCATCTAATAAATTCCTTGCTTTCGCAAAGGCTTCCAAGTTAAGAGCTGTTTTGAAGCGGTAGCTAATAGTGGCATTGACTAAGGTATATCCATCAGTGGCTAATTCGTTTGTCGCAACCCTATCTTGTTTAAATCCATGCAGAACATCAATTTTAGAAGCAAAATCGCCAAGTTTATAATCAAGACCTGTGCCGATTCGCATCGGTGCAATTCTGGAGAGCGGTGTATCGGTTATTTCGTTTGTTGCCCTAACATAATCTCCTCGCACATTCAGATCTAGGTCGCCAACTCCCTCATAAATACGAAATTTACCTTGTGCTTCCATCCCTGTAAAAGTAGCTGGCACACCAACTGTTTTGGCTTCAGCTAAACTAAAAGTATCATCTTGCGTTAAGTTTTGATACCCATCTTTGTCTCTATAACGCCCTGTATTATAGATGTTTATAAAGTTATCAAATTTAGTGTAGAAACCACCTAAGCTAAAGCTATGTTTGTCTGTTTTCCACCGAATTTGAGCATCTATGCCATTAGCTTTTTCAACAACCACCTTTGCTAACCCCATTGAGCTTTGAGTTAATCCAATTTCATACTGATTGGTTGCGATGTGCGGACCATTTGAAAATAGTTCGTTCTGGGTGGGGGCTCGCTCGGTATGCGTTAGATTGGTTGCAATGCCCCATTGCTCATCAATGCTCAATAAAGCCCCAGCAGAAAGATTTTTTGGGGTGAATTGTTTGGATGTAGCATCGCCAAACTTAGGAAGCAGGGTAATAGGATCGTCCGCTCCACCGCCTGCTGATTTGACTGTGGTCTTATCAATTCGACCACCTGCAGAAAGTTTGAGTCGTTCAATGGGTAATTCTTCGTATAGATAAACGCCTTGGCTAGAGGTGTGCGTCGATGGCATAAAGGCTTCATCACCCAAGGCTGAAAATCTTGTGTTTTGGTTTTGGAGTCCAATGACCCCAGATAAATTCCCTATTTTGGCATGGCCTGCTTCAATTGTGCTCTCAACGCCTTTATTTAAAAAGGTGGTGCCAATGGTACCATCGTCAATTTCCTGATGTTTATAATCAGTGAACGCCATACGAAATTTAATGCGCTCTATAAAGGTGTCTAGATGGCGTACTTCAGATGACAAATCCCAACGCTTACTTTTCATGTCCACTTTCACCGTTGGCTCAGCCACTGTGCCATAAAAGCTGTTAAATTCAGAATATGAGAGGCCGACATGGCCTTTGTCGAATGTTAATGATGCGCCAAATGCACCTCCATCAGATTTAGCACCGCTGTTCGCAAGTTTGCCATTGTTCACATGGTCTGCTTTTCCGGAGTTGATGAGTTTATTTTGAGCACTATTGGGAATGCTCAAGTCATCTGTTCTTCTTGTGTAAACATCGGCATGAATAGCAAACGTGCCATTGCCTACGTCAATGACCGCTGCGCCACTTCGCTCATTGTTTGCACCACCAAATCTTGTTTCCCCACGCCCCATGACGCCATTTAATGGTTCTTTGGGAATACGGTGATCAATGACATTGACCACGCCGCCCACAGCGCCTGCGCCATAAAGCACTGTGGCTGGACCGCGAATGACTTCAATCTGCTCTGCTATTAAAGGATCTACCGCAACTGCATGGTCAGGGCTAAGTGCTGAGGCGTCTAGTGCACCCACCCCGTTTTGCATAATTCTGATGCGGTCGCCATCCATGCCTCTAATGACGGGGCGTGAGGCATTAGGTCCAAAATAAGTAGAGCTGACTCCAGGCGTGCCGTTTAATGTCTCACCAATAGTTGATTCGCGTGTTAACGATAGCTCACGCCCGTTCAATACTGAAACGGGAACTACCAGCTCGTCAGAGCCTGCGCCTAGAGGATTTCCAGTAATAGGGATTGATGGCGCTTGAATTAAAGCTTTTTCGGCGGCTTGTGCGGCCTGCATGAATGACGCATGTGCGGCCAAAATGCCCACAAGCCCAATAAATGTCTTTTTGGTTTTCATATTTACACCTTAAAAAAAAGCATTTCTTTCAAAATTTGAAAGAAAATAGAACGCAAATTTGCGTTAAGCCAATTTAATTAAGCGTGTAAAGGAGGGGCGCGTGCAGAGTAAACAGCATAGGTGCTGCTTAACGGTTGAAGCGAGGACTGATTTGAGAAGTCAAAGTTAACAACAGATAGTGCAAAGGAAATATGCTTGGATGCAATGCTATGGCCGAGATCACTAAAGCTCAAACACTTTTCGCAGAAATTTGTATGTGTCGTTTTATCTTGTTTTTGCGAGCTTTGTTGCACATCTGAAATATGCGAAATTTCATGCGTCACCGCGGCTTGCTGTGTTAAAGCAAACAGCAGAGCAAAAGTAAAATAAATGAAATATCGGCGCAACATGGGCGTGATTGTATCAGATTAAACTATTTTCAATAGCATCAAGCTCTTGACTAAGGTCAGCATGTTCTTCAAAACTTGCATTGCAGCGTGCATACCAATATAGGCTATTGCTTTTATCGCCTTCAATTTTGTGAAGTAGGGCATGTATCCAGCAGGCTGTTGCATCGTTGTAATCTTGGACGATGCGATGAGAGGCATCCCATTCGCCAGCTTTTGCTAATTTGACGGCTTTGATTAATTGATTTTTTAACGCAATATCCATATTGCTCAACATCTCGATGTTAAAAAAGCCCAGCGTGCAAAGGCATACTGGGCTTGATTTTAAGAGCCTAATTAAGCGCTGAAATTTGCAGAAGCAAAGTCCCAATTAGCCAAAGACGCTAGGAATACTTCAACAAATTTTGCGCGCGCATTACGGTAGTCGATGTAATAAGCGTGCTCCCACACGTCGATTGTTAAAAGTGCAGTATCGCCAGTTGTAAGAGGTGTGCCAGCAGCGCCCATGTTGACAATATCGACTGAGCCATCGGCTTTCTTCACTAACCATGTCCAACCAGAGCCGAAGTTGCCCACTGCAGAAGCTTGAAATGCTTTTTTGAATTCATCAAATGAACCCCATTTTGCATTGATGGCATCAGCCAAAGCGCCCGTTGGTGCAGAGCCGCCATTAGGCTTCATGCTGCTCCAGAAAAATGTGTGGTTCCAGATTTGTGCTGAATTGTTATAGATGCCAGCTGAAGATTTTTTGATGATTTCTTCAAGGCTGCTGTTTTCAAACTCACTACCTTTGATGAGATTGTTAAGGTTAGTTACATAGGTTTGGTGATGTTTGCCGTAATGAAAGTCAAATGTTTCCTCAGAAATGTAAGGTGCTAAAGCATTTTTAGCATAAGGCAATGCTGGTAATTGGTGTTCCATGAAAATTCCTTAAAGTAATGACAGAAAAATTTTGAGTGTTGATTTTGACACATAAGTGATGGATAAAAAACAATGCTCTCTTTGTGGATAAAATGATTAAGACTTTTTAGCCCTGGGATGGGCTTGGTCGTAGACTTTTGAAAGATGCTGAAAGTCAAGGTGGGTGTAGACTTGGGTTGTGCTGATATTGGCGTGGCCAAGCATTTCTTGTACTGCTCGCAAATCGCCACTCGATTGAAGTAGGTGCGTGGCAAAACTGTGTCGCAGCATGTGCGGATGTACGTCACTATTGATGCCTTGCTTAATCGCCCATTCTTTTAGGCGGTATTGAACAGCGCGGGGCGTAATGCGGTTACCTTGTTTGGTGATGAAAAGGGCATTTTGGTCTGGTTTGGCAATCGTAGTGCGTGCACTAAGCCAAGTTTGAGTCGCAGTGATCGCATGACTGCCAACAGGGACGATGCGCGTCTTATTGCCTTTGCCTGTGACAGATATCGTGCCGTTGGCAAGATCCAAGGTATTGAAATCAAGCCCAACAAGCTCCGCTAAACGTAAGCCTGAAGAATAAAAAAGCTCAAGGATTGCATGGTCGCGTAAGCTCAATAAGTCGTCTTCTCTAATATCCACCAATTGCACCGCTTGGTCTGCCGAAAGTGCTTGTGGCAAGCTTTTCGCGGATTTTGGTGCGCGCATACCAATACAAGGATTGCTACTAAACCCATGCTGTTTAACAAGGTAGTCAAAAAAGCCGCGCCATGATGAAAGCATTCGTGCAATGCTTTTGCCGCCCAACCCTCGGCCGTGAAGTTTGGCGATGAGCTGGCGAATATGGGCAGGCTTTAAGGCATCTAAAGGGCTTTTACTTCCATTGCTTGCATCGAGCAGAAGCTTAATGTCTCGCGCATAGTTACTTTGCGTGAGCTTGCTCAGTCCGCGCTCGAAAGTAATATGATTAAGGTAGCTTTCTAAATAATTCAAGATGGTTTCGTTCTTGAACTGGCTTGTTTCATCTAAACGAGATGCTGACTAAGTGCAGCACTTACAAGCTCACCGATGCGTTTCACAAACACGGTTCCCATTTCTGGGTAGAAGCGCTTTTCGTCGTCTGATGCCATCACAAGTAAGCCAATCGGTGTGCCAATTTCTAATGCGGTAATCGCACAGGATTTAGCATCATCGTTAGTTTTGATGCTTGCTAGATTTTCATTGGGAAGCTTGCCGCAATAAGGCTCAAGAAGCGCTTCAGTCCAGCTTTTTGAAATGTCATCCACTTCGTCAAATATAGGATGGCTGGCATCCTCGCTATTTTTTGGCTCTGCCCAAAGCATTATTTTTGAGCTTGAAATACTAAAATCATTTCGCAGACTGTTTTTTAAGGCATCCGCAATTTCAGCCAAATTGCTTGCGTTTAATAAGGACAAGGTTAAGTTGTGCACTTTGTTGCTTTTTTCATCATTTTCAATGCCAAACTGCAGAAGTTCGCTATATTTTCTCTCAATTTGATAGATTTTTTCGCGTTGAGCGGCTTGTTGGCGCTCGGCTAAGGATACCGTGCCGCTCCCATGTGGGTTAGGGAGATGCATGGTTGCAAGCAAGCCAGTATGGCCTGAAAAGAATTGTGGGTTTTTTTCTAAATATTCCGCAACTTCGGCTTCGTTGACGATGTTGTTCGCTTTGTTTTCCATAAGTGTTTATATCCAAATATCTTTAAATTAAATTTCGATGTTACCTTCAAAGACCGATACTGCTGGCCCAGTCATCATTACGGAAGAGTTTTCGCCATCCCAAATGATGTTGAGCTCACCGCCGCGCATTACAACTTTTACAGGCGACTGTAGCTTGCCCAAACGTATCCCCGCAACGGTAGCAGCACAAGCGCCTGTGCCACAGGCCAATGTCTCGCCAGCGCCACGTTCAAAAACGCGCAATTTTATTTGATGGGGATTGATGATCTGCATAAAACAAGCGTTTACACGCTGAGGAAACTGAGTGTGGTTTTCTATTAAAGGGCCTTGGGTTTGCAAAGGCGCATTCTCAATATTCTCTACGATTTGCACCGCATGCGGGTTGCCCATGGATACTGTTGAGATTTCAACTTGAATATTATTGATGTTGAGGAAATAAGTAAGCGCCGATTGGTCTGCAATAAATGGGATTTGTGCCGGCTCAAATCGAGGCGCGCCCATGTTGACCGTAACCAATCCATTATCTTCGAGCTTCGGGTAAATAAGTCCATTAGCCGTTTCAACACAAATTTGAGTTTTATCTGTGAGATTTTTTTCGTGGACAAATTTTACGAAGCAGCGAGCTCCATTACCACATTGCTCCACTTCACAACCGTCAGCATTGAAAATGCGATAACGAAAATCAGCATGAGTATTGATTGGTTTTTCGACGAGCAATAACTGGTCACAACCTACCCCAAAATGCCGGTCTGCAAGATGCCGTATTTGTTCTGCACTAAGTTCAATTGACTGGCTAAAGCCGTCAATTAGAACAAAATCGTTGCCAATGCCCTGCATTTTGGTAAATTTTATGTGCATATTTAATCTGTAAATTTGCTTGAATAATTACCCATATTGTATGGGATTGTGGCGGCCTAAGGTAGTCGTCATTTTGCGAAAGAGATTTATTTTGTTATCCTAGCCACCTTTGCATAAACGATTGATAACTCATTATGTCCGAGTATTTATTTACTTCAGAATCTGTTTCTGAAGGCCACCCTGATAAACTTGCCGATCAAGTTTCAGACAGCATTTTAGATGCGATTCTAGCGCAAGACCCAACAGCGCGGGTTGCAGCTGAGACCTTGGCTAATACAGGCTTGATTGTGTTAGCAGGCGAGATCACCACAACAGCGAACGTCGATTACATCAAAGTCGCTCGCGAGACAATTAAACGTATTGGCTATGACAACACAGAGTACGGTATCGACTATAAAGGTTGCGCTGTATTAGTTGCTTATGACAAACAATCACCAGATATTGCGCAGGGTGTCGATAAAGCTGAAGATGACCCGTTAGATCAAGGCGCTGGTGATCAAGGCTTAATGTTTGGTTACGCTTGTGACGAGACTCCACAACTGATGCCGCTTCCTATCTGGTTATCTCACCGTATCATGGAGCGTCAGTCACAACTTCGTAAAGATGGCCGTTTGCCATGGTTACGCCCTGATGCTAAATCACAAGTGACGATCAAATACGAGAACGGTCAACCAAGTGCCATTGATACTGTGGTGGTTTCAACACAGCACGCACCTGAGATGGAATTAAAAGACATCCGTGAAGCCGTCGTTGAAGAGATCATCAAACCAACCTTGCCTAAAGAGCTCATCAAGGGCGACATCAAATTCCTTGTTAACCCAACAGGACGTTTTGTGATTGGTGGTCCACAAGGAGATTGCGGCTTAACTGGCCGTAAGATTATTGTCGACACATACGGCGGCGCAGCCCCTCACGGCGGCGGCGCATTTTCAGGTAAAGATCCATCTAAAGTAGACCGTTCAGCCGCTTATGCTGGTCGTTATGTGGCGAAGAACATCGTTGCTGCAGGACTTGCTTCACGTTGTTTAGTCCAGATCTCTTACGCGATTGGTGTGGCACAACCTACATCCATCATGGTGGAGACCTATGGTTCGGGTAAGGTATCAAACGAAGTCCTCACTGCCTTGGTACGTGAACATTTTGACTTGCGTCCTAAAGGCATTGTGAAGATGTTGGATCTTCTCCGTCCTATCTACACTAAGACAGCTGCTTACGGGCACTTTGGTCGTGATGAACCAGAGTTCACTTGGGAAGCGATTGATAAAGCGGCAGCGCTTAAAGCTTCGATTTAATTAGTGCGTTTAAAAAAAACTAAGAACCTCAATCATGAACTGATTGGGGTTTTTTTATGTCTACGGTAAAGTAGTTCATCAGCATTAACTTAGGCTAATGCGTTGAATTTGTGTAAAAACAATATTCGCGTATAATTGCCCCATTCCGAGGAGCGCTGCGAGAGAAAACTCCCAGGCTCGGAAAATGTTCTAACGGCGCTCACCATATTAACCGTGCCGGGCACGGGATACGGGTGAGAGTGTTAGAGCTTCAAGTGGTATCACTTCTAGTTTTTCAAGTAACTCCAAATTTCCGCATTCCCTCCGGTCACACCATTCAAGGAAGAAACATGAATACTGTGACTGATATTAAAGATTACATCATTGCTGATATTAATTTGGCTGGTTTTGGCCGAAAAGAAATTGCGATTGCCGAAACTGAAATGCCAGGCTTAATGGCGATTCGTGAAGAGTTCTCAAAGGCGCAACCCCTTAAGGGCGGACGCATTACTGGCTCGTTGCATATGACCATTCAAACGGCAGTGTTGATTGAAACACTTAAAGACTTGGGCGCAGAAGTGCGCTGGGCATCATGCAACATTTACTCTACACAAGATCACGCTGCAGCTGCAATTGCTGCTGGCGGCACACCTGTGTTTGCAATCAAGGGCGAAACTTTAGAAGAGTATTGGGATTACACACACCGCATTTTTGAATGGACCGATGGCGGCTTCACAAACATGATTCTGGACGACGGTGGCGATGCAACTTTGTTACTTCATCTAGGCACGAATGCTGAAAAAGACATTTCATTATTAAACAATCCAGGCAGTGAAGAAGAAGTATGTTTGTTCAATGCGATTAAAGAAAAGCTTAAAACATCCCCAACTTGGTACTCAACACGTCTTGCGCAAATTAAGGGCGTCACTGAAGAAACAACAACGGGCGTGCATCGTTTATACCAAATGCATAAAGAAGGTCGTTTGGCTTTCCCAGCAATTAACGTGAATGACTCAGTAACAAAATCAAAATTCGACAACCTTTATGGTTGCCGTGAATCATTGGTTGATGCGATTAAACGTGCAACTGATGTGATGATTGCTGGCAAGGTTGCAGTGGTTGCTGGTTACGGCGATGTGGGTAAAGGCTCTGCACAAGCATTGCGTGCATTGTCAGCACAAGTTTGGGTAACGGAAATTGACCCAATCTGCGCGCTACAAGCTGCGATGGAAGGTTACCGCGTAGTGACGATGGATTATGCTTGTGAGCATGGCGATATTTTTGTGACGGCAACTGGTAACTACCACGTCATTGGTCATGACCATATGGCAAAAATGAAAGACCAAGCGATTGTTTGTAACATTGGCCATTTTGATAATGAGATTGATGTTACTTCACTTGAGAAATATGAGTGGGATGAAATCAAACCACAAGTGGATCATGTGATTTTCCCTAATGGCAAAAAGATTATCTTGTTGGCTAAAGGTCGTTTGGTAAACTTGGGTTGCGGTACAGGCCATCCAAGCTATGTAATGAGTTCATCATTTGCCAACCAAACAATTGCGCAAATCGAATTGTTTACTAACACCGATAAATATCCAGTAGGCGTTTATACTTTGCCTAAACATTTGGATGAAAAAGTAGCCGTATTGCAATTGAGAACATTGAACGCACAGTTAACGCGCTTATCAGACGAACAAGCTGCTTACATTGGTGTATCACAAGACGGCCCATTTAAGCCAGACACTTATCGCTATTAATTAAGCTTAAGATCAACAGGCCACTTGAGTGGCCTGTTGATAGCTCAAAGTTAGAAGAAAGCGTTTATGAACCCTGAAGTTAGTTTTGAATTTTTTCCGCCAAAAACGGTAGAAGGTGTTTTAAAGCTACGTGAAACGCGTAAGCAATTAGCATCTCTTAATCCAAAATTCTTCTCTGTAACTTTTGGTGCTGGCGGTTCTACGCGCGACCGCACCTTAGATGCTGTGCTTGAGATTCAAGCTGAAGGCTTTGAGGCTGCGCCACATATTTCTGGTATTTCTTCTTCAAAAGAAGAGATTTTAAGTTTGCTTACCAATTACCAAAGTCATGGTATTCGCCGCTTGGTAGTATTACGTGGCGATTTGCCTTCAGGTGAGGTGAGCAGTGGAGATTTTGCTTATGCTAGTCAATTAGTTGCTTTCATTCGTGAAAAGACAGGCGATTGGTTCCAAATTGAAGTGGCGGCTTACCCTGAAACGCATCCTGAAGCGCGCTCAGCCGCGAATGATTTGAAGCACTTTAAGACGAAGGTGGATGCAGGAGCAAATGCTGCCATTACTCAGTATTTTTATAATGCGGATGCCTTTTTTCAGTTTGTGGCCCAATGCCAAAAAATGGGTATTGAAATCCCGATTGTGCCAGGGGTGATGCCAATTTATAACTACACTCAATTAGCACGTTTTTCTAATGTGTGTGGCGCGGAAATTCCACGTTGGTTACGTTTGCGCTTAGAGGATTATGGTGATGATGTTGCTTCGCTTCGCTCTTTGGGCTTGGATGTAGTGACGGATTTATGTGAAAAATTGTTAGCAGGTGGCGCGCCAGGCCTTCATTTTTATACGCTGAATCAATCTGGCATCATTAGCAATATTGCTGAAAGATTAGGACTTAAGAAGTAAGTGCTTTATCAAAGTAAAAAGCCTAGAAAATTCTAGGCTTTTTACTTATTTGTGAGCTATAAAATTTTAATGGAATGTTGGGCTGTCATCACCAAACACAGCATCTTCAACAAATAGAAAATCATCAGTGCGGCCTTGCTTACGAAGTGCCATCAACGCGGTCCAGCGAATTTCATCTACGCCCACATGTTCTTGAGAGAGTGCCATCGCTCTGTCCATAATGACTTCGTGTAAAGCATGGTTAATCACGTTTGATTGCATTAAAAACATTAAAAAGCTTAAGCCATCAACGTCAATTTTTTCGATTTCAACATTATTGTAGATGCGAGTTGATTGTGTTAAGCCACTTGGGGCGTTACCTGCAGCATCTGCCATCGCCTCCAATGAGCTAAACCAATCAAAGGCGCCGTTGATGTCTGTGCTATCGAAGCCAGCTTCAAACAGCTCTTGCGCTAGGGTGTTGTGGTCAGGCTGAACATTCGCCTCCACGTAGTTTTCGAACATATAAACCAAGACTTCAAACATAGATTCTCCTATCAAATTTATATGGTCAAATTTATTCAGTTAGCCGATACGCTGATAACGACCTCCTGGTAGAGAAGCTACTTCATTTTCTAACTCCAGCAATTGCAGTGTGGCCGAAAGGTCTTCGCTCGTCAAGTTGGTTAGTGCAATAAGCGCTTCCATATTAATGGGGTCAAATCCCATTATATTAAGCAGGGCATTGGTTTCTGTGGTGAATGACTTCTCGACACTTTGGTTAATTAAATGCCGGAGATGCGGGGCTAATTCATCAGTGATATCTTTGATGCAATCTACTAGTTTTGCACCTTGTTTTATCAGCTCATGACATCCTTTAGACATAGGTGAATGAATGGAGCCGGGAATGGCAAATACTTCACGGCCTTGTTCAGCAGCACATTTGGCGGTGATAAGTGAACCGCTTTGTGTGTTAGCCTCCACAACTAAGCAACCCAAGCTCAGCCCGCTAATAATTCGATTTCTGCGCGGGAAATTTTGTGGGCGTGATGGCGTGCCGATAGCGAATTCTGAAATAACTAAGCCTTGCTCGACAATCTTGTGAGCGAGTTCGCGATGCTTGGCTGGATAGACAATATCTAAGCCCGTACCAACCACTGCAATGGTTTTACCGTTTTTATTTTTAAGCGCGCCACGATGCGCAGCGCCGTCAATGCCAAGTGCCATCCCGCTGACGATAGAAAAGCCTTGCTCACTTAAAGCATAAGCAAACTCTTCCGCATTTTTCTCCCCTTGCACAGATGCGTTTCGGCTGCCCACCATCGCAATCGCTGGCATGCTCAAGCAACTTAAGTCACCTTTTGCATACAGGATGGGCGGAGGGTCGGGGATTTCTAAAAGTGCTTGAGGATAGTGCGCATCCGCTAGGGTAATAAGAGAGTTGTCATCTTTTTCCAGCCATTGAAGACCTATTTCAACAGCTTCTAGATTAGGCCCTTGTTTGATTAAGTTGGAAACTGCTTCTGATACTACTTTGTTGAGATTTTGATGGCTTGCTGCAAAGATATGTTCAGGGCTGCCAAACTGCCCTAGAAGCTTGCAAATGGCTTTTCCACCCAAGCCTGATATTTGTTGCAGGCATATCCATAGTGCGGCTTCGGCATTTTCTTCGCTGGTCATCTTTTGGATTTTTTGATTTCTTTATTCTGTGGTCTGAACTAAATCCGCATTGGTAATAGATTCAGAAGCTTCCACAATCAACGCTTAAGAAATGCGCACGAATACTCTAAAAAGCATGAGTAATCCAACACGCGCTTTTGGTAGTTTAATGAGTTTTGGGTCATTGGCGGGATTATTTTTATTATCCGATTTTAAATTAGCAACTTTATTGTTTGTAGATGACATTTTTCTTTGTTTAATTTTTTCGTCACTACTTTTGTCTTTTGGATTTCGACTTACATATCGTCCAGCATGATTAATACTGAGTAAACGGCCTTCTTCTATCCCTTCATTTTCCCCCAAGATTGATAACTACTCCACTATTGCCTCCAGTTTTGGCAATCCCACCATATATTAATATAACTTTACCTGTAATTTTACTATCAGGTGAATGGAGGCTAAGGTTCGTTTAATATCATCCCTCGCCTGAATGAGCCTATCACCAACAAAAATTTCTTCCTTCGCCCGAATAATTTCTGCTGTTGCTGGCGCGCCTAGTTTTAATACTTTTGCATCTCCAAGATAATTTGCTTCTTTATCCAATGGCTCTATACTTGCATCGGGTGACAAGGTGATCGTTTCTTTTAGTAAAGTGAGTTGTGGTTTACCGTTAACACGATCACATCGCCTGGATAAATTAAATGCGGATTGCTGATTTCAGCTATATTCATTTTCCAAATATGAGGCCACTGCTAAAGGTCTTTTAAGAACTTTGCCGAAATATCCCCTAAAGTATCGCCTATAACAAAGACGTAACGGTCTGGATGGTTATTTTGAAGTTCGATATTGTTATTTGCGACGTGTGCGGTCAAACAACAAAACATAAGCTGGGGTATAATAAGGCGAGGAATTATATAGGCTTTGTAAATGGCATTAAGATTTATTTGAAAAAAAAACTGTATTAGATTCTGAATTTGATTTGTATAACAATCAAGTTTTTATGGCAATAAATCCAAATGGCAATATTAGACATCATTAATTATCCAGACGCACGTTTGTACACAGTTGCAAAGCCTGTGTTGCAAGTGGATGCAAAAATTCAGCGTTTAATCGATGACATGGCTGAGACCATGTACGAAGCGCCAGGCATAGGCTTGGCTGCAACGCAAGTCGATGTGCATTTGCAAATTATTGTGATTGATATTAGTGAAACTAAAAAAAAATTGCAGGTATTCATTAATCCAAAAGTAAAAACTAAAGCCGGCACCCAGGAATACGAAGAGGGTTGTTTGTCTGTGCCAGGGGTGTATGAGAACGTCACGCGTGCTGAGACTGTGGTAATTGAAGCTTTGGACAGAAATGGCAAGCCCTTTATCTTGGAGGCCGATGGTTTGTTAGCGGTATGTATTCAACACGAAATGGATCATTTGCTAGGCAAAGTTTTTGTTCAGTATTTGTCATCACTTAAACAAAACCGCATTAAAACCAAAATGCAGAAGATGCAACGTGGTCGGTAGTATTAAACCCTTGAAAATTATATTTGCGGGTACGCCTGATTTTGCGGTACCAGCATTGGCTACTCTCATTGAAGTCGGTCATGATATAAGGTTGGTGCTTACTCAACCTGATAGGCCGTCTGGACGAGGGATGAAGCTAAAAATGAGTCCGGTTAAAGACTTGGCATTGCAACACCAAATTGAAGTTTTTCAGCCAGAAACTTTGAGGAACGTTGATGCGCAAGCGCACATTGAAGCCACTAAAGCTGACGTCATGATTGTTGCGGCTTATGGCTTAATTATCCCGACCAATGTTTTGCAAATGCCGCTTATGGGTTGCTATAACATTCACGCGTCATTGTTGCCGCGTTGGCGCGGTGCCGCGCCAATTCATCGCGCATTGTTAGCGGGGGATGCTGAAACTGGTGTTACGATCATGGAAGTGTTGCCAGCGCTAGATGCGGGTGCGATGGTTTCAAAAGGCGTGCTGACGATAGGCGAGCGAGACACCACGCAGTCATTGCATGATGAGTTAGCCAAGATGGGTGCTGATTTAATGGTGGGTGCCATGCGGCAATTGGCTGAGATCGGTAAATTGCCTGCTACTTCACAGGATGAGTCTTTAGTGACGTATGCTGCTAAGTTGCAGAAGTCTGAAGCAAGTATTGATTGGTCGCAATCTGCAGATTTTATTTCGCGGCAAGTGCGAGCGTTCAATCCTTTCCCAGTAGCGCATGCGATGCTAGCGGGCGAGGTGTGCCGTATTTGGATGGCGACCGCTGAGGGAAGTACTGCCAATGAAAAACCCGGAACTGTGATAG
>Ga0070374_10000058_pt1 | contig 34538 bp, 36 predicted proteins | sample LauGreSuBDMM15SN_2_FD_66374 | JGI IMG/M metagenome (GOLD analysis project Ga0070374, IMG submission 66374) | Freshwater lake microbial communities from Lake Michigan, USA - Su13.BD.MM15.SN (version 4) (version 4) | ecosystem: Environmental > Aquatic > Freshwater > Lake | place: Lake Michigan...
CGTGGAAATAACAGAAGTCATGGGTTTGGTGCAGGACGCAATTTTTTCGCGCGGTCCAAGCGGCATAAAACGTGAAAGCGTGTTTATCGGTGGTCGTGATATTGATATCGCAATGGATATGTTGAATACAGCCAAAAAAGCGATGGTTCCGCCATTTGAAGTCTCTGTTTTTGCTGACCCATCAGGCGCTTTTACAACCGCTGCGGGCATGATGGCAAAAGTAGAACAACATTTAACCAAAAATTTTGGGGGGGATTTAACTGGTCGTCGCGTAAGTGTGTTTGGTGCAACGGGTCCTGTAGGTGGTTGTACGGCGGTGATTGCTGCTAAACATGGCGCAACGGTTCAATTGGTTTCACATCGCAACATGACCAATGTGCAAGCAAAAGTGGATGCATACAATGCACGTTATGGCGTGAATATTGTTGCAGTGGATGGCGCAAGTGATCTTGCAAAAATTGAAGTGTTAAAGAGCACTGAAATCGCACTTTGTGCTGCTGCCGCAGGCGTTCAAGTGATGAGCTTGGCGCAAATGGCGCAAGCTAAAGATTTGAAGATTGTGGCCGATGTAAATGCTGTGCCACCAACAGGTGCAGAAGGCGTGGATGTATTTGCGGATGGAACTGCAATTGCTGGCACGACAGCTTTTGGGATTGGTGCCTTGGTAATCGGCAATGTTAAATACAAAACGCAACACAACTTGCTTAAGTTAATGTTGGAATCTGAAAAGAAACAGTATTTAGACTTTTTATCTGCCTTTGAAATGGCGCGAAAAAGTCTGTAAATTGCTAAAGGATAATATCTGAGTAGCCGTGTTCTGATTGCTGCAGTTTCATCTCGGCCTTTTGTAAACGCTGCAGTCGAGGCGGGTTTTGCTGTGGTGGCTTTGGACGTGTTTGCGGATGTCGACACTCAGCGGGCTGCTGAGCAAGTTTACAAGATTGGTTACGCCAATAGCGGCTTTGACGCGAAGCAGTTTGAAGAGGCGCTAGATCAAATCGACACTAGCGATATGTTTGGTTTTGCTTATGGTAGTGGTTTTGAAGCACAGCCTGATTTACTTGAGCGTATTGCTAAACGCTTGCCATTAATTGGCAATGCACCTGAAGTTGTGCGCAAGCTTAAAGATCCCCCATATTTCTTTGGGGCCTTGGATCGATTGGCGATTCCGCATCCCGAGGTGAGCTTTACATCGCTTGCGAATGCTGATGGCTGGATTTGCAAGGAGCAGGGCGGGTCTGGCGGGACACATGTGCTGAATGCTGGCGCCAATCAAATCATGCCAAAAAGCCAATATTATCAACGTGTGATGGATGGCACACCTATTTCTATGTTGTTTGCAGCAAATGGCACAGAGATAAAAGTGATTGGTTTTAATCAGCAATGGGTTGCGCCGACTGCAAGCAAACCATATCGTTACGGCGGTATTGTTGGGCATGCAAATTTGCCTTTGGCAATTAAACAGGCATTACAAGAAGCCGCACACAAAATCACGTCTGCTTTTGGTTTGCGTGGATTAAATAGCTTGGATGTGATTTGGCAAGGCGAACACTATTGGGTGCTAGAAATCAATCCAAGATTAAGCTCAACGCTGGATTTATATCAATCCGAAAAAAGTAATTTATTTGCCTTGCACGTGCAGGCGGTGAATGGCGATTTGAGCCATTTCCCAAAAATTTCTGCTCGATCAAAAGCGCGTAACGTCTTATATGCAGTCCAAGATTTGATGATTTCAGACAATCCAGTTTGGCCAGAATGGACTGCCGATATTCCGATGGCGCTGACTGTAATTCCCCAGCAGCAGCCGATTTGTACAGTGCTGGCAGATGCTGATACAGCAAAGAAGGCGCAAGCCTTGGTTGTTGAAAGAGTTAAACAGCTTTCTGGTTTATTATTTAAGTAGTTTATTGAAAATTTGTAGGAGTTTTAATGTCCAAATCTACCCAAGTTGCTCAGCTCGACACCTCTCATTGGCCAAGTGTGAATGCGCTGACTCATCCATTAGTCGCCCATTTGCTTGCTAATGCTAAAGAGTTGCGTCTCGGCGTTTCAAAATCTGACAATGGTGCAACCATTGTTGATGCGGGTATTAAACATGCTGGCGGCTTGGAAGCTGGGCGATTAATTTCAGAAATCTGTATGGGTGGCTTGGGGCATGTCAATTTGCAAACCTCAACTACTTTTGCGCATTGGCCCTGGACGCTTTCGGTGCATTCAAACAACCCAATTTTGTCTTGTCTGGGTAGTCAATATGCTGGCTGGAGCTTGGCGCATGAAAAGTTCTTTTCTTTGGGCTCTGGCCCAGCCCGCGCCATTGCAGGCCGTGAAGACTTATTTAAAGAGCTAGCCTACAAGGACCAAGCGAATGCGACGTGCTTAGTACTTGAGAGTGATAAAGCGCCACCAGTTGAGGTTATTGAGAAAGTATCTCGAGACACGGGTGTTGCTGTTGAAAACTTAACATTTATTTTAACGCCAACACGCAGTTTGGCTGGCACAGTCCAAATCGTCGCGCGAGTGCTAGAAGTGGCCATGCATAAAATCCATACGCTACATTTCCCGCTAGACCATGTGGTGGATGGCATGGCGAGCGCCCCTTTACCGCCACCAGCGCCTGATTTCTTAATTGGCATGGGTCGGACTAATGATGCAATTTTATTTGGCGGTCATGCGCATTTGTTTGTAAATGGCACCGATGATGCCGCTGCTAAATTAGCCAAAGAGTTACCAAGTAGTTCATCACGCGATTATGGTCGGCCATTTGCCGAAGTGTTCAAAGCCGTGAATATGGATTTCTACAAGATTGACCCCATGTTATTCAGCCCAGCGGCAGTGACCGTCACAGCGCTTGAGTCTGGCAACACCTTTACTGGTGGTAAGTTGGATGCGGCTTTGATTGATCAATCGTTTGGTTACCAGGCTTAAGTTTTTTCATGACAAAAATCCCCGTCTTTACTGACGACCCTGGCTGGCATGGTAATCGCTTAAAAGAAGCATTTGCTCTGCGCGGCTATGAAGCTGTTTTTATCTCACTTAAAGATTGTTTTTTCGACCTCACCGCTGTTTCACGCGGGGTAGTTATTCCAGACTTTGATCCCTTACCTAGGTTTGCATTTGTGCGGGGTGTTCCAGGGGGCACTTTGCAACAAGTGATTGCCCGATTAGATATTTTGCATGCTTTAGAAATGCTGGGCGTCAAAGTCTATAATACTGGTCGCGCAGTTGAACGCACTGTTGATAAAGCCATGACAAGCTTTCTTTTGCATCATCATGGCATCGCTACGCCTGATACTTGGGTATGTGAATCTCGCCAGGAAGCGCATGAAGTGATGGCGCGAGAAATCTCGGAAGATAAACCCATGGTCATTAAGCCGCTATTTGGTTCGCAGGGAAAAGGGGTGCGTTTAATTAAAAAAGGCGAAGCTTTACCTGTGCCCATGGAAGCGCATGTGGATGGTTTGTATTATCTTCAACGCTATGTGGATAGCGGCGAGGGCGCTTGGCACGATCACCGCGTATTTGTCATACAAGGTAAAGCCATTGCTGCCATGGTGCGCCACGGTGAGAGTTGGGTGAATAATGTTGCGCTGGGTGGTCGCTGTGAAGCGGTGGTGCATGATGGCGAATTAGGCGCATTGGCAGAGGCTGCCGCCAGAGCGGTAGATATTGATTACTGCGGGGTGGACATTATTCGCGACCGTCAAGGTAAATTGTATGTCTTAGAAGTGAATAGCATTCCCGCATGGATGGGTCTGCAAGGCGTTGTGGGTACCGATATTGCACAAGCCTTGGTGGATGATTGTTTAGGGTTGCAGGCGTGATCGATATCGCCTTACTTTATCGTGATGCTTGCATGGCAGAATTAAGCGCCATTAAGCCGGGTAATGTACATATGTTTGCTGACGGCCATGGCATGGTGGTGCAGGACTTTATCAAAAGCGCGGATGCTTCATCACAAGAGATTGCTAAGCCAAATTTAAGCCTTGGCGAGCGTATTTCAAGTGCGGTAAAAGCCACATGGGATGCTGTCGGGTGCAACACCAACCTTGGGATTATTTTGCTCGCCGCACCTATGATGCAAGCCGCTTATTCAAAAGATGGTTTTAGCCAAAAAGCCCTGCAAGAGTTGCTAGGTAATCTCACTGTCGATGATGCTGTTAAGACTTACGAAGCTATTCTAATTGCAATGCCAGCAGGGTTAGGGGAAGTGCAGAAGCATGATGTAAGCCAAACGCCACAGATAACATTGCTTGAGGCGATGCAAGCCGCGGCAGACAGGGACTTAATTGCACAGCAATATGCCAATGGTTACCAAGAAATTTTCAATCTCGGTGTGACGACTTATTGGCATTATCTTGCAAAATGGGAGCGGCCTGCTTGGGCGGTAAGTGCAACTTATTTAGCTTTTTTGGCAGAGTTTGAAGATAGTCATATCTTTAGAAAATATGGAAAAGAAATCGCTCAAACTATTCAACAAGAAGCTAAAAACTACTTCCAAATTTTTACTTCCCAAGACAACCCTAAGCTTTACCAAGCCACATTATTGGCTTGGGATGCTGACCTCAAAAAACGCGGCATTAATCCAGGCACAAGCGCCGATTTAACCGTGGCAACAATCCTTGTAAATAATTTACTTGTAGGCTAAATAAAAAGCTTAACTCTAGGTATTCTCTGGCTGTTTTACTTTCTCTTTTTGCATGTGATTTATCCCCCTTAATCATGGTAAAATTAAGGCTTTAATCCACGCTTAAAGCCAATAGAACAATATGGATCAATTCGCAAAAGAAACCCTTCCTATTAGTCTCGAAGATGAGATGCGTCGATCCTACCTCGATTACGCTATGAGCGTGATTGTTGGGCGTGCACTTCCTGATGTGCGTGACGGTCTTAAGCCAGTGCATAGACGCGTATTGTACGCAATGCACGAACTGAGCAATGACTGGAATCGTCCTTACAAAAAATCTGCCCGTATCGTCGGCGATGTGATCGGTAAATATCACCCACACGGTGACACGGCTGTTTACGACACGATTGTTCGTATGGCGCAGGATTTCTCATTGCGTTACATGTTGGTCGATGGTCAAGGTAACTTTGGTTCTGTGGATGGCGACAATGCGGCGGCGATGCGTTATACGGAAATCCGAATGGCACGCATTGCGCATGAGCTTTTAGCGGACTTGGATAAAGAAACCGTTGATTTTGGGCCTAACTATGATGGTTCAGAGCACGAGCCACTCATCATGCCAGCGCGTATTCCTAATTTACTGATTAACGGTAGCTCTGGTATTGCGGTGGGGATGGCGACGAACATTCCGCCACACAACTTAAATGAAGTGGTTGATGCGTGTCTAGCTTTGTTAAAAGACCCTGAGTTAACGATTGACGATTTAATTGAAATTGTGCCTGCGCCAGACTTTCCAACAGCGGGCATTATCTACGGTACCATAGGTGTTAAAGAAGGATATCGCACAGGCCGTGGTCGTGTGGTGATGCGTGGTCGTACTCACGTTGAAGACTTGGAGCGTGGTGGTCGCCAAGCGTTGATTGTGGATGAACTTCCTTACCAAGTGAACAAAAAGACTTTCGTCGAGAAAATCGCTGAATTAGTCAACGAGAAGAAGATTGAAGGTATTTCAGACTTACGCGATGAGTCTGATAAGTCTGGTATGCGCGTGGTGATTGAACTTAAGCGCGGTGAAGTGCCAGAAGTGATCCTTAATAACTTGTACAAACAAACACAACTGCAAGACACTTTTGGTATGAACATGGTGGCATTGTTAGATGGCCAGCCACGCTTGCTTAACCTCAAGCAAATGCTGGAAGCGTTCTTGCGTCATCGTCGTGAAGTGATCAACCGTCGTACCGTATTTGAACTCCGTAAAGCACGCGAACGTGGCCATGTCTTAGAAGGCTTGGCAGTGGCATTAGCGAACGTGGATGAGATGATTACTATCATCAAAGCGGCACCAACGCCGCCAGAAGCGAAAAAAGATTTGATGGCGAAATCATGGAAGTCGCCAGTGGTTGAGGAAATGCTTAAACGCGCTTCAATGGAAGCTTCGCGTCCTGACGGCTTATCAATTGATTTTGGTTTGTCACCAAATGGCTACAAACTTTCTGATGTGCAAGCCCAAGAAATTCTACAAATGCGCTTGCAACGCTTGACTGGTCTTGAACAAGACAAGATTGTGAATGAGTACAAAGAGGTGATGGATGTTATCACCGACTTGCTCGATATCTTGGCGACCCCAAGCCGTGTGACACAAATGATTGTAGAAGAGCTTGCTGCGATTCGCCAACAGTTTGGTGATAAACGTCGTAGTGAAATCGTTCACAACGCACAAGACTTGTCACTAGAAGACTTAATTACACCGCAAGACGTGGTAGTAACTTTATCTCACACTGGTTACATAAAATCACAACCGCTTGAAGAATATCGTTCACAACGTCGTGGTGGTCGTGGTAAGCAAGCGGCGGCAACGAAAGAAGACGACTTTATCGACAAGATGTTTGTGGCGAATACCCATGACTACATCTTGTGCTTCTCTAGCCTTGGCCAAGTGTATTGGCTCAAAGTTTACGAGGTGCCACAAGGCAGCAGAACAAGCCGCGGCAAGCCTATTGTTAACTTATTCCCCTTGAGCGAAGGCGAAAAAATCAACGCCATCATGCCAGTGAAAGAGTTTGACGAAAATCATTTCGTATTCATGGCGACTGCAATGGGGACAGTGAAGAAAACTGCTTTGGTTGAGTTCTCTAATCCACGTAAATCAGGGATTATCGCGATTAATCTCGACGACGGAGACTATTTGATTGGTGCTGAAATTACTAACGGCACGCAAGATATTGTCTTGGTTTCAAACGGTGGTAAAGCGGTTTGGTTTGACGAAGAAGATGTGCGTGCGATGGGTCGTAATACGCGCGGTGTTCGCGGTATGAAGATTACTAAAGATCAGCAAGTGTTGTCGCTATTAGTAGCTGAAAATGACCAGCAAACTGTGTTGGTGGCTACAGAAAATGGCTTCGGCAAACGTACTGTGTTGGCTGACTTCCGTCACTCAGGTCGTGGCACACAAGGGGTTAAAGCGATTGCGATTAGTGAACGTAATGGTTTGGTCGTCGCTGCGCGCCTAGTGAATGATGATGATGAAATCATGCTTATCACTACGGGTGGGGTGTTGATTCGTACCCGCGTCAAAGAAATTCGTGAGTTAGGCCGTGCAACGCAAGGCGTAACGCTGATCAATCTTGGCGATGGCGAGAAATTGTCAGGCTTGGAAAAAGTCGTTGAAACTGACGATGAAGACGAAACTGAAGCTTAAATATTGGGAAGAATTGAAAGCAATTCATGACGCAAATTTTTAATTTTTCAGCGGGTCCTGCGGTATTGCCAAAAGAAGTTCTTGCGCAGGCGAGAGACGAAATGATGGATTGGCATAGCTCAGGCATGTCGGTGATGGAAATGAGTCACCGTGGCAAAGAGTTCATGACCATTGCTACTGAAGCAGAAGCTGATTTGCGTGAGTTAATGGGTATTCCTAGCAATTACAAGGTGTTGTTTTTGCAGGGGGGAGCACATAGTCAGTTTTCTATGGTGCCGATGAATTTGCTTCGCGGTAAAAAAATGGCTGATTATTTAGACAGTGGTATTTGGTCCAAAAAAGCGATTGATGAAGCGGCACGTTATTGCCAAGTCAATATTGCAGCTTCAAGCAAAGACAAAAATTATACCTATGCGCCAAGCCAAGAAGTACTAAAACTTAATAAAGATGCGGCTTATTTTCACTTTACTTCAAATGAAACCATTGGCGGTGTTGAGCTGTTTTCAGTACCACAAACTGGCGATGTGCCTGTGGTGTGTGATATGTCCTCTCATATTCTTTCTCGTCCTATGGATGTCAGCCAATATGGCGTGATCTATGCCGGCGCACAAAAAAATATCGGCCCAGCAGGTTTAACGATTGTCATCGTCCGTGATGATTTAATTGGTGAGACTATTGCTGGAACGCCAACGATGTTCGATTACAAAATCCATGCGGATAATGACTCCATGTATAACACGCCAGCGACTTATGGTATTTACATGGCAGGATTGGTGTTCAAGTTGCTAAAAGCCAAAGGTGGCTTGGCTGAGATGGAAAAAATCAATATCGAGAAATCTTCACTTTTGTATGATTACTTAGATGCTTCAGATTTTTACCATTCACCCATCGCGCTTGAAAATCGCTCACGCATGAACATACCTTTCACATTGAAAGACGCTGCCTTAGACCAAGCCTTCTTAAAACAAGCGCAACAAAATGGCTTGTTGCAATTAAAAGGCCATAAATTAGTTGGCGGTATGCGCGCTTCTATTTATAACGCCATGCCAATTGAAGGCGTCAAAGCTTTAATTGAATTTATGCAGTCCTTTGCACAGGCTAACGCTTAATCCTGCTGATTCAGGAAAACACTATGTCAGATATCTTAAAACAACACAGAGACCAAATTGACGCTATCGATGAGCAATTGCTCAAGTTGGTGAATGAGCGTGCAGCGCATGCCCGTGAAATTGGTGAGCTTAAAGGCGGCGGCCCTATTTATCGACCAGAACGTGAAGCGCAAGTGTTACGTCGTTTGGTGGACTTGAATGGTGGTCCATTACCAGCGGAGGCTGTCACAGCTATTTTTCGAAGTGTGATGTCTAATTGCCGCGCTCTAGAAAAAGCACTGACGGTTGCGTTTCTAGGTCCATTAGGTACATTTAGTGAGGAGGCAGCTAATAAGCAATTTGGCGGCCTTAAATCACCGATGCAATGTCTTTCAATTGACGAAGTGTTCCGAATGGTGGAATCAGGTCAAGCAGATTACGGCGTGGTGCCTGTTGAAAACTCAACCGAAGGGGCGGTAGGTCGTACTTTAGATTTGCTGACGGCAACTCGTCTGAATATCTGTGGTGAGATTGAATTGCCTGTGCATCACAATTTGCTGAGCAAAGCCTCTGATAAAGCCAGCGTGACAAAAGTATATTCACATGCACAATCTTTAGCGCAGTGCCACGAATGGCTCAATAGCCATTTGCCTAATGCAGAGCGCCAAGCCGTGGTGAGCAACGCTGAAGCTGCCAGATTGGCAAGCACAGAGAAGGGTGCTGCAGCGATTGCGAGTTTGCGCGCGGCTGAAATTTTTGAACTCAGTTCATTGGCCAACAGCATTGAAGATGATCCACGCAATACAACACGTTTCTTGGTGCTGGCTGACCATGATGTCGCGGCATCAGGCAAAGACAAAACCTCTTTAGTGATTGCGACTAAGAACGTGCCAGGTGCGATGGTGTCTATCTTGGAACCTTTATCTAAGAACCAAGTCAGTATGACAAAGTTAGAATCCCGTCCAGCTAAAATGGGCCTGTGGGAATACATATTCTTTGTGGATATTGAAGGGCATCATCAAGATGCCAACATCAAGCAAGCCTTGGCTGAAATTGAGCATCGCGCTTCATTTGTTAAGGTGCTGGGCTCTTATCCAGTCGCCGTTGTTTAATATGGTTTAATTAAGCCTTTTTGGCTTTAAATTTCGAGGTAGTTTCCGTGTCAGACATTGCTAATCTAGCGCCAGCTTATATTCGTTCAATAGCACCTTATCTACCTGGTAAGCCAATAAGTGATTTAGCACGTGATAAAGGTTTAGACCCAAGCCAAATCGTGAAGCTCGCTTCTAATGAGAATCCATTAGGCGTCAGCCCCAATGCGCATATGGCAATGATGGATGCCTTAGATGATATCGCGCTTTATCCAGATGGTAATAGTGTGCTGTTAAGAGATGCTGTTTGTGAAAAATTTAAAGTCACGCCTAGACAGTTAGTATTTGGTAATGGCTCTAATGACATTTTAGAGTTGGCAGCGCGTGCGTTCTTAGCGCTAGGTGATGAGGCCGTTTATTCGCGGCATGCTTTTGCTGTTTATAGTCTTGTTACCCAAGCTGTTGGCGCAACAGGCGTTGTTGTGCCGGCAAAAGAGTTTGGTCACGATTTGGATGCAATGCTAAAGGCGATTACGCCAAAAACACGTATGGTGTTTGTGGCAAATCCAAACAATCCAACTGGGACATTAATTGGAAAAGCTGTGCTGAAGAAGTTTTTGTTGGCTGTGCCTAAGCACGTGTTGGTCATACTAGATGAAGCCTACGATGAATATCTTACTGATGAATTCAAGGCTGAATCCATTGGTTGGTTAGCTGAGTTTGATAATCTAGTGATCTCTCGCACGTTTTCAAAAGCTTATGGCCTTGCTGGTTTGCGTGTTGGTTTTGGGGTGACATCAAGCGCTATTGCTGATTTGATGAACCGCGTGCGACAGCCATTCAACGTTAATAGCATTGCGCAGGCTGCTGCGGTTGCATCTCTGGGCGACGATGAGTTTGTAGAGCGAACACGCGCTTTAAATCAAGCGGGTATGGTGCAAATTACGCAAGGACTAGAAAAGTTAGGCTTAACATTCATTCCATCGTTTGCTAATTTTGTAAGCTTTAAAGTGGCAGATGCTCGTGGCGTTTATGAACGTTTGCTTGATCAAGGCGTGATTGTAAGGCCAATTGCAAACTATGAGATGCCGGATTACTTGCGAGTGAGTATCGGATTGTTCTCGGAAAATGCGCGCTTTTTAGAAGCCTTAGCGCAGGCGATTAAGGTTTAATTATCGAATTAGCTACTTAAGTTAAGTCGCGTATAAAAAGTCTATGCTCAAAGCATTTTAACTCTAGTAAGTCGTTTTTCAGACACTTATTGAGTGCCGTCATGAAAATCATTAGTCAAGTTTCCTTGTTTTTGCACTATTGTATAAATAGGCCTAAGCGCATTATTTGTCACACCTTAGATGCAGATGAGTTACTCAAATGCGCTAACGGTTTTTTTAACTATAAATTGGAGATACACCATGTGGACTAAACCAGCTGCTACTGAAATGCGTTTCGGTTTTGAAGTAACAATGTACGTTTGCAATCGCTAAGATTGTTTTATATTACATGCAGTCTTTAAAGATTGCGGAAACTGGGCTGCTGAAAGGCGGCCCAGTTTCACATAAAGCCTATAATTAGGCTTAATATCTAGAATAATAATTTAAGAGAAATCTATGCACATTCATGTTTTAGGCGCTGCCGCCGGTGGTGGTTTTCCACAGTGGAATTGTAATTGCTTCAATTGCGATGGACTGCGTAAAGGTACTATTAAAGCCACTAAGCGAACCCAGTCATCTATTTGTGTTAGTGGTGATGGGGTCAACTGGGTGCTATTTAACGCTTCACCAGATGTGCTTCAACAAATTCAAGACTTCGGACCGTTACAACCTGGCCGAGCCATTCGCGATAGCGGTATTGTAGCTATCGTATTGATTGATGCTCAGATTGACCACACCACAGGCCTTTTAATGTTGCGTGAAGGCCAAGTGAAACGTGAAATCTACTGCACTGATATGGTGTATCAGGATTTAACATCAGGGAATCCGCTACTTAATATTCTTGGACACTACTGCGGCATTAATCACCACCAAGTGCCAACGGATGGAAAAACTTCTTTTGAAGTAGCTGGTGCAACTAACCTCAGATTTACAGCGGTTGCCCTTAAAAGTGCCGCACCGCCATATTCGCCGCATCGTAATGACCCTCATCCAGGCGACACCATTGGTGTATTAATTGAAGAAATCAGCACAGGTAAAAAATGTTGGTATTCCCCAGGTTTGGGTGAAATTGAGCCACATTTGCCAGCCTTAATGAATCAAGCAGATTGCATCATGGTCGATGGTACTTTCTGGACGAATACCGAAATGATTGATATGGGCTTGATGACCAAAACAGCACGTAGTATCGGTCACAATCCGCAATCAGGTGAGGGTGGCATGATAGAAAAATTGGATGAGTTTGATGCTTCTAGAAAAGTACTGATTCACATCAATAACACCAACCCGATTTTAAGAGAAGATTCCGCAGAACGTGCAGAGTTAACTAAGCACGGTATTGAAGTTGCCTACGATGGCATGGACATTATTCTTTAGGAGAACAATATGAACGCAGTGTCTAATAACAACTTGCCTTGGACAAGAGAAGAATTCGAAGAAAAACTACGTACCAAAGGCAAAGGCTATCATATCTACCATCCAATTCACGTGGCGATGTATGAAGGTAAATTAAGCAAAGAGCAACTTCAATGCTGGGTTGCCAATCGTTTTTATTATCAAATTGGCATACCACAAAAAGATGCAGCCATTTTATCTAACTGTCCTGATAAAGAAGTTCGTAAAGAATGGATAGTGCGTATTACAGACCATGACGGCGTGGGTGATGCGGTTGGTGGTATCGAGGCTTGGATTCAATTGGGTGAAGCAGTGGGTCTGACGCGCGAACAAGTGACCTCTCTTGAAATGGTAAGCCCAGGCGTTAAGTTCGCTGTAGATGCTTACATCAATTTTGCGCGTCAACGTCCTTGGCAAGAGTCTATATGCTCATCGCTGACTGAATTATTTGCACCGCATATACACCAACAGCGTATAAGCTCATGGCCTACCATGTATCCATGGATTAAAGAAGATGGTTTGAGTTACTTTAAAAAGCGCCTGACAGAAGCTCGTCGTGATGTTGAGCAAGGCTTAGGCGTGACATTGGACTACTTTGGTAAAAGTCGTGAAATGCAAGAACGCGCATTAGAAATTTTGCAATTTAAGCTCAATGTTCTTTGGGTGATTGCTGATGCAATTATGTTGGCTTCCACAGAGGTCACAACAGATGGTGTGGCTTACTTGCGCCAGCCAGTGCATTGATTGATACATACATGAGCATTCAACACACTAATATTTATGCCATTGCCTTGCATCATCGTTTTCAATGGGAAGAAGCCCAAGATTGCTTCGTCATCTTGTTTCCAGAAGGCATGGTTAAATTAAATGGCGGAGCAGGTGAAGTGCTTAACCTCGTGGATGGTAAACGCACAGTTGCGGATATCGTGACAGAACTGAAAGCCAAATTTTCTGATGTGCCAGATTTAGATAAAGACATTGTCGGCATGTTGGAATTAGCCATCGAAAAAGCTTGGTTACGCCAAATTAATTAAGAGTAGCCAGCCTAGGAGTAGCAAAATGACACAAGCATCACTCGGTCAATCAGTCGTACAAAAAGAGATTCAAGCCCAAAATAACGGTGTCGCTGCCAATGTAACTCAAACGCAACCACTCTGGTTGCTGGCTGAAGTGACTTATCGTTGCCCACTGCATTGTGCGTTTTGCTACAACCCAACCGATTACGATAAGCATACGCAAAATGAGTTAACGACAGAGCAATGGATACAAGCCTTGCGTGATGCACGTCGTTTAGGCGCCTTGCAGTTAGGCATTTCTGGCGGCGAGCCTTTGCTACGTGACGATATTGAAGATATCGTGATTGAAGCTAAAAAGCTTGGCTATTACAGCAACTTGATTACTTCAGGCGTCGGCCTCACTGAAAAGCGCATTCAAGCTTTTAAGGATGGCGGCTTGGATCATATTCAATTGTCTATGCACGACATCACCGAAGAAATAAACAATTTCATCACCAATACCAAGACGTTTGAGCTTAAGAAAAAAGTTGCCGCGATGATTAAAAATCATGGCTACCCGATGGTGCTCAACGTGGTGATTCATCGATATAACATTGGTCACATGCGCGAAATTTTAGAGATGGCAGAAGCGTTGGGCGCTGATTATATTGAGCTTGCGAATACGCAGTATTACGGCTGGTCTTTAGTCAATCGTAGCCAGCTCATGCCAACTAAAGAACAAATTGATGAAGCCGAGCGCATCACCAATGAATTCCGTGAGAAGCAAGGCAGTAAGATGAAGGTTTTCTTCGTGGTGCCTGATTACTTCTCAGATCGTCCTAAAAAGTGCATGAATGGATGGGGCGAAGTGTTTATGATTGTGACTGCCAACGGTGATGTATTGCCATGCCATTCAGCGCGCGTATTGCCGAATATCGAATTCCCCAATGTGAAGGATAAGGGCTTAGATTGGGTTTGGAATGATTCGCCGGCATTTAATAAGTATCGTGGCGATAGCTGGATGAAAGAGCCTTGCCGTAGCTGCGCAGAAAAAGAGAAAGACTTAGCGGGATGTCGTTGCCAAGCGTTTATGCTCACAGGTGATGCCGAAGGTGCTGACCCTGTATGTAGCTTGTCACCTAACCATCATGTCATTACGCAAGCAATTGAGGATTCACGTAACCCAGCGATTGCCTCACAGCCGATTATTTTCCGTAATGATAAAAACTCCAAAGCGATTATCGCTGGCGAGTTAAATGATCGAGTGAAAGAGTTTCACGCTTTACCTTAGCCAAAAATCCAGCATTTGTGGTTAAATAAACGCGCCTCTGAAATTCACTGGCGCGTTTTTATTGAAAGCCTTTTAACAAAGATAACCAGCCAAACGCAATGACAAAACTTTCCCCGCTATTTTTATCTGTATTACTCGCAAGCCTTGCCGCGCTTGCACCGTTTGCCATTGATACCTATTTGCCAGCATTTCCAGCGATGGGTGCAGACTTGCTCGCTGAGCCAGTGGCGCTTCAACAAAGCCTCACTTTCTACCTGCTGCCTTACGCCGTTATGACGCTATGGCATGGCGCCATTTCAGACTCTATCGGCCGTATTCCCACCATTAAAATTGGCTTGGGCGTATTTTTACTTGCTTCTATCGGCTGTGCCTTTGCTCAAAATGTGGAAACGCTCTGGTTCTTTAGAGCCTTGCAAGGCCTATCTGGCGGCGCAGGGAATGTGGTGGCTAGAGCCATGGTGCGTGATTTATTTGAAGGCCCACAAGCCCAGCGTGTAATGGCTACCGTACAAATGCTGTTTGGCATTGCCCCAGCCATTGCGCCAATTATTGGCGGCTTCTTGCTGGGCATTCATTGGCAGGCTATTTTCATTTTCTTGGCCTTGTATTCAGGCTTTGCCTTTTTTGCAGTGGCTCACTATTTGCCCGAAACCATGCCGCCAGAAAAGCGCATGCCACTCTCCGCCAAGCAAGTAATTAAAGATTACCGCATTATTTTTTCTGATGCCGAATACTTTCGTTTAGTGTTTTCTATCAGCGCAAACTTTGCTGGCTTTTTTTTATACGTGATCGCCAGCCCGATGTTTTTGGTGAAGCATTTAGGTCTTAGCGCCCAGCAGTTCGGCTATATGTTCATTCCCACCGTGTGCGGCATGATGATAGGCTCATATCTCGCCAAACGTGCCGCTGGCTTATATACACGTCAGCAAGTGGTGCAATGGGCTTATGCTTGGATGTCTTTCACTGTAGCGGGTAACGTCATCGCGTGTTACTTCTTATCACACACCTTGTGGCTGATATTGCCTATTGCAATATTCAACGTTGGCATGGCGCTTGCAATGCCCGTGCTTTCTATCGCCGCACTAGATAGACACCCAAAAATCCGAGGCACTGCCGCATCAGGCCAAGCCTTTATGCAAATGTTCCTTTCCAGCGTTTCATCAGGCGTGGTCGCTTCATTAGTTTGGGATAGTACTTTTGCGATGGCCTGCGCAATGGCAGCCTACTGCTTTGTTGGTTGGTTGGTTATTCGTCAAAGCCACTTATGGCGCCATACCTAGTTCGCAAGGCAATTTAGATGATGAAACAAATTTTATGGATTTTTCATTTTAAGCTACCCTAACAGCAACCCAATAAAAAAAGAGACCGAGGTCTCTTTTTCGTATTGCTATTTAACTACTCAACCAATAATTCACGTTTACCTGGTGCGCCGTTCATAGCATCCGCATCTGGCATTGGTTCTTTACGTCCTGAAATCACAGGCCATACTTCTGAAAGGCGTGCGTTTAGCGCGATGTATTCTTGTTGGTCTGCTGGGACGTCATCCTCTGCAAAAATTGCCTCAGCAGGGCATTCAGCCACGCACAATGTGCAGTCGATACATTCATCAGGGTTAATCGCTAAGAAGTTAGGCCCTTCGACAAAGCAATCTACTGGGCAAACATCTACGCAGTCGGTGTATTTGCATTGAATACAATTTTCGGTAACGACATAAGTCATGTTGGTTTTCCTTCTAAAATCTGTCTAAATTCTTTAATAAAGCTATTTTAATGTATTTTCGCCTGATTCGTTTAACGAAAATTAAATAATCATGCCAGCGCCAACGGTGTTGTTGGTCGATTCATCAATGACGATGAATGCCCCAGTTGCACGATTTTTGCTGTAGCTATCGACCATTAGCGGTTGAGCAAGTTTGAAATTGATTTTAGCAATATCGTTCATCGCTAGGCCTGGCGATTCTAATTGCTCAAGCGTGTTGACGTCCACTTTATATTCAATCGCGCTCACTTTGGCTTTAGATTCTCGCGTAGTGTGGCGGATGATATAAGTGCGGGCTGTTGAAAGCGGGGTTTCAGATAGCCAGCACACCATGCCTGAGATTTGCTTCACAGGTTCTGGTGCTTGCTCTGATTTCACAATCATGTCGCCACGCGATGTGTCGATTTCATCTTCAAGTAATAGCGTGACAGATTGCTCTGTAATCGCGCTTTGTAATTGTTCGTCACCCAATTGAATGGCTTTGACTTTTGAGGTGTAGCCATTTGGTAAGACCGTGACCGCATCACCCACGGCGATTTCGCCAGATTCAACTCGGCCCATAAAGCCACGGAAGTCGTGCAGGTCTTTGTCGTCTGATGCGTGTGGGCGGCAAACGAATTGAACAGGGAAGCGAAATGGTTCGTGTTGCTCGGAGTGGGCGGCTGGGGAAGATTCTAAAAGATCCAACATGGTTGGGCCTTGGTACCAATTCATGGCGTCGCCACGGTCAACCAGCATATCGCCAGTTAATGCTGAAAGTGGCACCACTTGAATGTCGCGACCAGCGCATTTCAATCCGATTTGTTCTGCAAAGCTTAAGTAATCAGCTTTAATTTTTTCAAAGGTTGCTTGGTCAAAATCCACCAAGTCCATTTTGTTAATCGCGACCACGATGTGTGGAATACCTACTAAATGCGCCAAAAAAGAATGGCGACGGGTTTGAGTGAGGACACCTTTGCGTGCATCAATCAAAATAATCGCAAGGTTAGCGGTTGAAGCCGCTGTCACCATGTTGCGGGTATATTGCTCATGACCTGGTGCATCTGCAATGATGTACTTTCTTGTGCCAGTGCTAAAGTAGCGGTAGGCCACGTCAATGGTAATGCCTTGTTCGCGCTCTGCTTGCAAGCCGTCTGTGAGCAAAGATAAATCGACAACATCAAGTCCACGTTTTTTAGAGGTGCGATCTATTTGAGTGAGTGTGTCAGCTAAGATACTTTTGGTATCAAAAAGCAAGCGGCCGATGAGGGTACTTTTACCATCATCTACACTACCGCATGTCATAAAGCGGAGTAGGCTATCGTCGTGTTGTGTTGTCATTAGAAATAGCCTTCTTTCTTGCGTTGTTCCATTGATGCATCTGATGTTTGGTCATCAAGCCTTGTTGCGCCACGTTCTGTAATCGTGGTGGTTGCAGTCTCAAGTACGATTTTAGAAATGGTATCTGCATCGCTAATCACTGGGGCTGTACAAGTGATGTCACCTACTGTGCGGAAGCGCACTTCCATGTTGATGATTTCTTCACCTGCTTTAGGTTGGTTAATCACTTCACCAGATGCGAGCGGAACGTTCACTGGCACGATTGAGCCAGCACGCATCACGACATCGCGTTGGTGCGCAAAGTAGATGCTTGGTAGACCTAATTTTTCACGCTCGATATATTGCCAAACGTCCATTTCAGTCCAGTTTGAAATCGGGAATGCGCGGATGTTCTCACCTTTGTGTGAACGTGCGTTGTAAAGATTCCATAATTCAGGGCGTTGGTTTTTTGGGTCCCATTGGCCAAACTCATCACGGAAGCTCATGATGCGCTCTTTAGCACGAGCTTTTTCTTCATCGCGGCGTGCGCCGCCAATACAACAATCAAAACCAAATTCTTCAATGGCTTCAAGCAATGTCACAGATTGGTGTTTGTTGCGAGATTCATCTTCTGATTTGAGCACTACGGTGCCGCGTTTCATAGAGTCTTCAACAGAGCGAACGATCAAGCGTTCGCCTAGCTCTGCGGCGCGTTGGTCGCGGAAATTAATCACTTCTTTGTAGTTGTGGCCAGTATCAATGTGCATCAGCGGGAAAGGAAAGCGGCCTGGACGGAAAGCTTTTTCTGCAAGGCGCAAGATGCATAATGAATCTTTACCGCCTGAGAATAGCAAGACAGGGTTTGAGCACTGACCTGCAACTTCACGCAAAATGTGAATCGCTTCCGCTTCTAGCCAATCAAGATGGCTAAGGGTTGTTTTGTTTGCTGTTGTCATCATTTCAACTTAATAAATTTCAAATCTTGTTTATTTCAAATAGTGCTTAATGCTTACTTCGTTTTTTTAACATGCAATCCGCATTCTTTACTGGTTGGGTCTTCCCACCACCAACGTCCAGCGCGGACGTCTTCACCCATGGCGACGGCACGTGAACAAGGTGCACAGCCAATGCTAGGGAAGAAAGCGTCATGCAGTTTGTTATACGGCACTTCGTGCAGGCGAATATACGCCCATACTTCTTGTTCGTTCCAATCGCTGAGCGGATTGAATTTTTCTAACTTGTTGCCTTCGTCAAACTCCTGCACGGGCAAATTAGCACGTGTTGTGGCTTGATCTGCTCGCATGCCAGTAATCCATGCTTGTTTGCTACCCAGTGCACGTTGGAGCGGCTCTACTTTACGCATATGGCAACAGGCTTTGCGTAAATCAGTGCTCTCGTAAAAAGCGTTGATGCCTTTGATTTGAACGTATTGCTCAACAACCTCATGCTTAGGGAAATACACTTTAAGTTTGGTGCTGTAAGTGTTTTCTGCTTCTGCCATTAAAGTGTAGGTTTCGGCAGGTAAGCGGCCTGTATCGAGAGAGAAAATCTCAATCGCAAGTTTTTCCCGCATGATGATGTCAGTCAGCACCATGTCTTCAGCACCAAAGCTATTCGCAAAGGTAATGGCTGGAAACTTGGTCGCGGCTTCCTTTAGTACACTTAACACTTGAGAGCGTTTTGTTGCGACAGATGCCTTAAGCAACTCTGTGAGTTCTGGGCTCGTCGCTGGATTCTTAGCGGCTGAACGAATCATGGATACGTCACCAAACATTAGCGAGTTGTCCTGCGCCAAGCGGGTTGTGCAATATCAACCGCACCTTGGTATGGCTCGCTAAAGTCTTTTAGGCTGGCTAATGCTTCAGTCGCTGAGCGGTCAGCACGAATTAAATAGCTATTAAAGCCTGACCGTTTTAAGAAGAACAATTGATCGCGGAGTACATCACCAACCGCGCGCAATTCGTTTTTAAAGTCATGGCGTGTTCGGAGTAGGTTACCGATGGTGAAAATTCTGCCATCTGCAAAGCGTTCCACATAAACGGCCACCAATGCAAAAGCGTTAATGTCTTTTACTTCAGCCATCACGTCTTCAATTGCTTCGTGTGTGGCGATAAGTAAGCCAATTTCACCTTGGCTAACACGGCTAGCAAGCGCGTCTTTATTGGCGCGCCAAACAGTAAATGGTACTAACGCATTACCTGCTGGAATTTGCGTGGCGGCAATTTGCTCCGCTGAGAAAGTTTCTTCACCCGTGAGCTTAAATAGCACTACTTTTCCTGCTTGTTTGCGAACAGTTTCTTCACCTAAGCTTGGTGGGGTAACGCGTGTCCATTCGTCAGCAACAATGGCATTGTCCTTAATAAGGTTAGACATTAGCTGCATCCTTGCTTTGACCTTGTTTCTCGGCATACACATGTGCTTTAAATGGTGGGACACCAATACGGCGCACGGTATCAATAAAGCGTTCTTCTGGCGTACGCTCTTGGATATACACTTCAATTAAGCGTTGAACCACACCTGGCATTTCTTCTGCTGAGAATGAAGGGCCAATTACCAAGCCGATGCTTGCGTCATTACCTTGTTTGCCGCCAATGCTCACTTGGTACCATTCTGAACCGTCTTTATCCACGCCTAAAATGCCGATATGACCAACGTGATGATGGCCGCAGGCATTCATACAGCCTGAGATATTGAGTTCTAGGTCGCCGATGTCATGCAAGTAATCGAGGTTGTCGAATTGCATTTGAATGGCTTCAGCAATCGGAATGCTTTTTGCGTTGGCGAGTGAACAAAAGTCGCCGCCTGGGCAGCAAATAATATCAGTCAGCAATCCCACGTTTGGGGTTGCCAAACCTGCAGCGCGAGCCTTTTCCCAAAGCGGGAAGAGGTTGCTTAATTTTACGTCTGCTAAAATCAAGTTTTGTTCGTGAGAAACGCGCAGCTCTCCAAAACTATAAGCGTCGGCCAAATCAGCAACAATGGCCATTTGTTCTGATGTTGCATCACCCGGTGCATGGCCGTGTGGTTTGAGTGAAAGTGTTACTGCGCGGTAGCCCGCTTGTTTGTGGGTGTGTGCGCAACGCTTTAACCACGCGGCGAATGCTGGGTTGCTGGCGATGGCGCTATCAAAGCTTGAATCATGCGCTGGCAAGCTTTCATATGGCATTGCCTCAAAGTGTTGGCCAACACGCGCTAATTCAGCCTCTGTAATTGTGTTTGGATTGTCTTTAAGGTGCAGCCATTCCGCTTCAACTTGTTGCTTGAAGTCCTCAATGCCTAATGCTTTAACTAAAATCTTAATACGCGCTTTATAAGCGTTATCACGACGACCGTGAACGTTGTAAACGCGGATAATCGCTTCGCAATAGGTAAGAGCGTGTTGCCACTCAAGATGTTCGCGAATTACCGTGCCCAAGATAGGGGTGCGACCTAATCCACCACCAACCCAAACTTTAATCGCTGTTTTGCCTTTTGTGTCTATGTAAAACTCCATGCCAATGTCATGCGCTTGAACGATGGCTCGGTCTTGCTCGGTGCCAGAAACGGCGATTTTAAATTTACGTGGCAATAAGGCAAACTCAGGATGGAAGGTGCTCCATTGGCGCAAGACTTCAGCCATCGCGCGTGGGTCAATCACTTCATCAGGGGCTACACCAGCAAATTGGTCTGTCGTGATATTGCGGATGCAATTGCCAGAGGTTTGAATGGCGTGCATTTCAACGGTAGCAAGCTCAGCCAAAATCTCAGGCACATCTTCTAGCTTAGGCCAATTAAGTTGTAGGTTTTGACGGGTGCTGAAATGACCATAGGCTTTGTCGTATTTTTTAGCAATGTTGCCAAGTTTACGTAATTGTCTGGATGACAACATGCCATAAGGCACCGCAATTCGAAGCATAGGCGCTTGACGTTGAATATAAAGCCCGTTTTGTAAGCGGAGTGGACGGAACTCATCTTCAGAGAGTTCGCCAGCAAGATAGCGATTAGTTTGGTCGCGGTATTGCGCGACACGCTCGTTTACAATTTGTTGGTCAATGGCATCGTATTTATACATATTTATTCAATTTTTCAAAGAGGCGATATTTTAATGCAAAATCCGCTTGGTTTCACGCTTTATCTTGGCATTGGGCCTCATTAGTGGGGCTTAATGCAAAATCAGTTTAAAGCCTACATAGATCAAAATGGTGGCAAGTGCTATGCGTATCCAATGCTCGGCTACCTTAGCACTTAAATGACTACCAATGTAGATGCCAGGAATCGAGCCAATTAACAAGGTCCCAAGTAAGCTGTAATCAACCGTACCAATGCTTGCATGGCCAAGTCCTGCCACTAAGGTTAACGGCACTGCATGAGCAATATCAGTGCCGACAATGGTGGTAATCTTTTTGTGAGGATATAGCACAATAAGGGCGGTCACACCTAAAGCGCCAGCACCAACAGAGGTGAGTGTAACTAAACCGCCAAGCACAATGCCAAGCACTACCGTGCTAGAGGCTACATATTTCTCTGGAATTAAAGTCTCTTTCGAAAGCAGGCTCATGAGTTTGGTTCTTAAAAGTACCGCTACTGAAGTAACAATCAGTGCAATACCCAAGCTGAACTTGATGGTTGCGATAGCTTCGGTTGAATCCACATCGATGGTGCGTAAGAATAGAATGGTGGCAAATGATGCTGGCACGCTCCCTGCAGCGAGAAGCTTAACTATGTGCCAATCAATGTTGCCTAGCTTGCCGTGAGCAAAAATACCCACTGATTTAGTGATGGATGCGTAAAGCAAATCGGTACCAACGGCTAGTGCAGGCTTGATATGGAAAAAAATCATCAAAATAGGAGTCATGAGCGAACCACCACCCACGCCTGTTAAGCCAACCAAAAATCCAACGACAAAGCCTGCAATAATGAAGCCGAAATCCATAAAAGTCCTTAATAAGATTGATTTAGCGTGAAATAAAACTGCAATGATTATAAATGACTAAATATGTTGTTTTTATAACAGTTTATTCTTAATATATGCTTATTAGTTATAAAGGGTGATGTTGAGATGAAATTACATCAATTGCGCTATGTGAGCGAGGTTGTTAAGCAGGGTTTGAACATTTCTTTAGCTGCTGATGCGCTGCATACATCACAGCCTGGGGTGAGTAAGCAAATTCAGCTACTTGAGCAGGAGCTTAATCTACAGATTTTTGAGCGTCATGGCAAACGCTTAACGGGGGTGACAGAGCCTGGTCGAAATATTATTGAGCTCGCCGAGCGCGTAATGCGCGACATGGAAAACATTAAGCGTGTGGGGGACGAGTTTAGTCATGAAGATATAGGCACGCTCACTATCGCTACCACACACACACAAGCACGGTATCGTTTACCTGCGGCTGTTAAACCGTTTATGCACAAATATCCCGACGTTAAACTCAATATTCATCAAGGCAACCCAACGCAGGTGGCTGAGCAGGTGGAAAGCGGTGAAGCGGATATTGGGATTGCGACCGAGGCTATTAGCCACTTTGAAAAGATTTTATGTTTGCCAGCCTATCAGTGGAATCGCTGTGTTGTTGTGCCGCCAGGTCACCCATTGATTAACGATATTCCGCTTACGCTCAAAAAATTGACGCATTACCCACTGATAACTTATGACTTTGCATTTACTGGCGGCTCATTAGTAAGTAGTGTATTTGAGAAAGAAGGGCTATCACCTAACGTGGTCCTCTCGGCCATTGATGCCGACGTAATTAAAACATATGTTAGTCTGGGTTTGGGAGTCGGTTTGCTTGCTGGTATGGCTTACGATGCTGAGCGAGATACCAATTTGATTGCCCTGGATGCAAAACATCTATTCCCTGACAGCGTCACCTATGTAGGTATTAGACGTGATGCCTATTTAAGGAAGTTTGCCTATGAGTTCATTCAGCTCTTGGCGCCGCATTTTGACCGCAAAGCGGTGAAGGAAGCCCTTAAACAATAAAACAATTACTTGCGTGGCAAAGTTGGGATTTCATTGCTTTTTCGGATATAATCTTGGCTCGAAATTATTGTTGTTTCGTTATTTTTATTAAGTAATTATTCGGAGAGCGCTATGGCTAATTTATTAGAACAATTGAAGTCTATGACCACTATCGTGGCTGACACTGGTGATGTTGAAGCGATTAAAAGTGTAAAACCTATCGATGCTACAACCAACCCTTCTTTGGTATTAAAAGCGAGCCAATTGCCACAATACGCATCATTGATTGATGAAGCGATTGCCTATGCAAAAGCAAAAGGCGGCTCTAAAGCAGAACAAATTGACAATGCAGCTGACAAATTGGCTGTGTTGATTGGTACAGAAATCACTAAGGTTGTTCCTGGTCGTATTTCAACGGAAGTAGACGCACGTTTGTCATTCAATGTTGAAAAAATGGTGGCTAAAGGCCGTAAATTAATTCAGTTGTATCAAGATGCTGGCATTGGCAAAGAGCGCGTGTTGATCAAATTAGCATCAACATGGGAAGGTATCAAAGCAGGCGAAATTCTTGAAAAAGAAGGCGTTCAATGTAACCTCACATTGTTATTCGGTTTCGGCCAAGCACGTGCTTGTGCAGAAGCAGGCGTATTCTTGATCTCACCATTCGTTGGCCGTATCCTAGACTGGTATAAAGCTAAGAACCCAGGCACAGAATACACACAAGAAACTGACCCAGGTGTGGTTTCAGTGCGTGCTATTTACCAATACTACAAAGAACACGGTTACAAAACTGTTGTGATGGGTGCTTCATTCCGTAACACAGGTGAGTTAATCGCTTTGGCTGGTTGTGACCGTTTAACTGTTTCACCAAACTTATTACAAGATTTGGCTGCAACAGAAGGTACATTGACGCAAGTATTGAAAGACGGCGGCGCAAATAAAGCAGCTCCAGCGCGATTGACTGAAGAAGAGTTCCGTTTTGCATTAAACGAAGATCCAATGGCAACTGAAAAGCTTGCTGAAGGTATCCGTGGTTTCGTTGTTGACCAAAACAAACTTGAAGCTGCGCTTGCTGAAAAACTATAAGCTTTGTAACTATTATTTCTGTAACAAATAAATGCTAGCCTTTGATCTAAAGGCTAGCATTGTGATTTATAGCGTTGACACATTGATTGTTTGCGCTATAAGATATCATTCGATTTTTAAGTTAGTGCTGAATAAGCGCTAAAAACAAGTAGTAAAACCTGTAACCCATCGGAGAAAAGAAACATGGCACATACACAAATGGCTTTAGATTCATTAGATTTTGACGCAACAATAGCACTAGCAACAGCGGTTGCTCCACACGTTGATATTCTTGAAATTGGTACACCATGCATTAAGCACAACGGTATCAAATTACTTGAAACTCTTCGTGCTAAATTCCCAAACAACAAAATCTTAGTTGACTTGAAAACAATGGACGCTGGCTTCTACGAAGCTGAGCCATTCTACAAAGCTGGTGCAGATATCTGTACAGTTTTGGGTTGTGCTGATATCGGTACGATCAAAGGTGTAATCGATGTTGCTAACAAATACGGCAAAAAAGCACAAGTTGACTTGATCAACGTTGCTGATAAAGAAGCACGTACTAAAGAAGTTGCTAAACTTGGCGCGCACATTATTGGCGTTCACACTGGTCTTGACCAACAAGCTGCTGGCCAAACACCATTCGTTGACTTGGCAATGGTTGCTGGTTTGAACCTTGGTTTAGAAATCTCAGTAGCTGGTGGGGTTAAAGCTGCAACAGCTGCACAAGTACGTGATGCTGGTGCAACAATCATCGTTGCTGGCGCTGCTATTTACGGTGCTGCTGATCCTGCTGCTTCTGCTGCAGAAATCACTGCTATCGCTCACGCTTAATTAGCGATAAATTCTGAGCTGATTTCATTGGCTAAGAATTTATAGAGTATAAAAATCCCGACACAGCAATGCGTCGGGTTTTTTTTTAGTAATATCTGAATTTGCAAGCGAGACAATTAATTAAGGAATCATCATGGATCATCAAAAACTTATTTTAGATAAATTAACTGGCATTCTGGCTGTGACTGATAATAAATCATCACAACTTATTGATATGGTTGAAAATGCAGGCCGTACATTCATCGGCGGTGCAGGCCGTTCGTTATTAGTGTCACGATTTTTTGCGATGCGTTTAGTACACGCTGGTTACAACGTTAATATGATTGGCGAAGTAGTGACGCCAGCTATCAAGTCTGGTGACTTGTTGGTATTGGTTTCAGGTTCTGGCGGTACGGAAACATTGCTTCCATTTGTTAAAAAAGCAAAATCAGTTGGTGCTAAATTGGTTGTGATTTCCATGAAGAAATCTTCACCAATGGCTGACGTGGCTGATTTGGTGATTCAAGTTGGTCAAGATGACAGCTTCCCAATCACGCTTGGTATGCCTATGGGTTCACAGTTCGAACTTTCAACGCTGATTTTCTTGGAAGGTGCAATTTCTGAGTTGATTCATGCTAAAGGCTTAACGGAAGAAGGCATGCGCGCACTGCACGCTAACTTGGAGTAAGCGTTTATGTTTAAGCTCTTAGCGGCTTAATCTAGTATTAAACTCATAGCCCGCGTTATTGCGGGCTTTTTATGTTACAGCTTTGTAAAAGTCCAAGCTTGTCATCAAGCTGACAAATGAATTGTGTGATAATCAAATTGGTTATGGATTAACGTCCAACAGACGTTGGCTCTTTAGCCTGGCGCTTATCAAGCGACACAACTTAGTTTCTGCAATTACTCCTGCGGAAACCTTGATATTGGAGATTTAGAATGGCTGTAATTGATCGTGTTTTAGTGGGTGAAGCGTTGGTGATTGAAGAGCGTCCAGACCATAGCGGTTTGGATTTGTTTAACGTAGCGCATATTGATTTGATCTTGGGACCACGTGGTAGTGCTGCTGAAGACGCTTTTTGCCGTACTTTAACAGACCAAAAGCAAGGCGTTAACGGTCTTTTGGCGATTGTTGCGCCTAACATGATGGTTAAGCCTGCTACAGTGATGTTCAATAAAGTAACGATTAAAAACGGTCGCCAAGCGGTTCAAATGTTTGGCCCAGCGCAACGCGGTGTTGCAATGGCGGTCATGGATTGTGTGGTTGACGGTACAATTCCTGAAGATGAAGCCGACAACATTTTTATCTGTGTTGGCGTGTTTATTGATAGCCATGCAGACATGGATGATCGCATTCAAGACTGGAATTACAGAGCGACTAAACAAGCTTTAAAGAATGCAATTGCACGTGAGCCTAAAGTGGCTGACATTGTTAAAGCTTACAAAGATTCAGTGCACCCATTTGCTGCTAAGTAATTTTTAAGAGTAATTCGGTTAAAAAGAGCCCAACTTGTTTGGGCTTTTTCTCGTCTAGCTTTTTAGTTTAAAAAATGCTTGATTTGATGATCGGTGAGGGTGCCGTTATGCAGTGAGCTTGCAACCAGTGCCCCTTTGGTGCCTAAAACTTTGAGCGCTTCTAAATCAGTAAGACCTCGAACGCCGCCAGCCGCATAGATGTTTGAATGCTGAGATTGTTTTTTGATAGAAACTAGCTTTGCCAAGTCGGGTCCAGTGTTGCTACCAACTTTATTAAGCGTCATCACAATCACATCTTTAGGCCACAGGCTTGCATCATTGAGGAGTGCTTTGCTGCCCTGAAATAAATCATCTTTGTAATCTAAAGAGAGTATGGCTGTGTGTTGAAATGCGGATGATAATGCTTGATATTGCTCGATGCTGTTTAAGCTCTCAGAGGCTAATACTGGCTTAATGTTGTGAAACGAACAAGCGTTTATTGAGGCTTGCTTATCAAAGCCTGCGTCTAGCAAAATCTCTAATTTAGGGAAGTTTTTCACTATTTCGAGAATGATCTTTTGATGATTGTTAGCTTTTTGAATGGCGTTTATGTCTGCGATGTATAGCTGTTTGAATGGGTATAATGCAAACAAAGCTTTTACGACTGCCAGCGGTTCGCTTGAGTCCGTTAATACCGATTTAATCGGGACGTATTTATCCCGATTTCCATGTTTGGCATGGACTACTTGGCCATTCATTAAATCAAGCACGGGAATGATGTTCATTTGAAAATTTTTATCTGCGAATTTATCACGGGTGGTGGATTATACCGTGAGCCTTTGCCCCCGTCCTTATTGGTTGAGGGATCGATGATGCGGGATGCCGCCTTGCGTGATTTCGCTCAAATTCCCGGTATTGAAATATTAATGACCTGTGATCAAAGGCTAACTGCGCCATTTGAAGCGCATCAAGTGCTCATGATCGATGTAACACAAGACGTTTGGGTGCTATGGGAGCAGCATATTGACGCTTCTGACGCTGTTTTACTCATTGCGCCTGAAACAAATGGAGTGCTTGAAAGGCTTACTCGGCTTGCTGAGAAGCTAAATAAAGTGGTTCTGGGAAGTGGGACATCTGCCATTAAGTTGGCTGGGGATAAATGGACAACTTACCAATCCTTTATCTCGCATCACATTTCGACGCTAGACACTTACTTGGCTAATAACTTGCCGAACCCCTTGCAAGGCCCTTTTATCGCTAAACCCAGAGTTGGTGCTGGTTGTGATGATATGGCTTATTTTGAAGATGTAGTGTCTTTGCAAGCTTGGTTAAAAGGTCGTGAACATACGCATCTTGTTCAGCCCTATCAAATAGGGGATGCGACGAGTTTTTCTATGCTTTGCAAAAAAGGCAAAGCCTATCTCTTAAGCTGTAATCGTCAGAATATTCAGATTGCAGGTCAAGAGGTTTCATATCACGGCGGTGTGATGAATGGCATGGATGAACACAGAGCGGCGTTTAACACGCTAGCCAAAAAAATTGCTCAAGCCATGCCTGATTTGGCAGGCTATGTTGGCGTAGATTTAATTGTGCATCAGGACGTGTATTTTGTATTGGAAGTAAACCCTAGACTGACAACTTCTTATGTGACTTTACATGAGGCCTGTGGCTGTAATCCAGCACAGATGCTACTTAACTTATTTTATAATGAGGCGTTCATAATGCCTGTTATTACCCATCATAAGGTTGAAATTTCAATTAATGCCGCAGCCATCACAAATTAAATTAGATGCTACTCTTGGCTGGGATGTTGGCGGTGCGCATTTAAAGGCTGCCTTAGTTTTGGCTGCTGGCGAGGTGCTCGAAGTTTATCAAGTGCCTTGCCCACTATGGCGCGGCATGGTAGAGCTAGAGCGAGCTTTGGCGCAAGTGCTTGGACAATTAAAAAGTATCCCACAACGACACGTGGTCACCATGACAGGCGAGTTAGTTGATATTTTTCCTAATCGCGGTGCTGGCGTTTTGCAAATAACACAGTTTATAGCTGAAAACTTAAATGGCGAGGTACTATTCTATTCGGCCAAGCAAGGTTTTGTGAATGCATCGAAAGTGCCTTTATTCACAGATTCTATTGCCTCAGCGAATTGGCATGCGAGTGCTAGCCTGATTGCCAAATTAATGAACCAAGCAGTGTTGGTTGATATTGGTAGCACAACTTCTGATTTAATTTTAATCAAAGATGGCTTGGTGGCTTCGCAAGGATTTACCGATGCACAGCGCATGCGCTTTGATGAATTGATATATGCTGGCGTTGTGCGAACGCCATTGATGGCGCTTTGTCAAAAGGTGATCTTTGATGGTCATTTGGTGAATGTTGCGGCAGAGTATTTCGCAACAACATCTGATGTGTATCGCTTAACAGGTGAGTTGGTACTTGAAGATGATATGGCGGATACTGCCGATGGTGCTGGAAAAACTGCGCATGAAAGTGCGCGCCGCCTAGCCAGAACGATAGGTCATGATGTTGAAGATGCAGACATCAGCGCATGGAAAAGATTGGCGTTTGAATTTAGAAAAGCCCAAATCATGCGTTTACAAGAAGCGTTAGGTCATTTGGATATTAATCAGGATCTACCGTTGGTTGGCGCTGGAACGGGTCGATTTTTGGTGCGAGCACTGGCGGACCAAATGAATAAACCTTACTTGGATGTAGAAACTTTGATTAATACGTCCAATGAAGCGTCACATTGGGCAGGCGTTTGTTTGCCTGCAGTAGCTGTCGCAAGCTTGTCTATGGGTGCTGAAAGTTAAAACACGAAGTAGGTTAACTCACAAAAAATGCTAAAACAAGAAATTCCATATCAGCCCAACAGTGCCGCGCTTTTTGCAAAAATTGCATATTGGCCTTGGGCAGTATTTTTGGATAGTGGACAGCCAACAAGTCATTTTGGCCGTTACGACATCATGGTAGCAAATCCCTTTCTGCGCTTAGTGACCAACGGCGAGCAGACAGTTATTGCTGATGCTAATGGTGAGCGCTCAAGTAAAAGTGATCCATTCAAGCTCTTAAAAGATACGCTTGCGCCTTACCACATTGCAAAAACAGAGTTGCCATTTGAGGGCGGTGCGATTGGCTACTTTGCCTATGATTTGGCGCGCCGAGTTGAGCATTTGCCTTCAGCATCGCTAGATGCTGAAAATATGCCACAAATGATGGTGGGTATTTACGACTGGGCACTGGTGGTTGACCATCACTTGCGGCATGCTTATTTGGTTTCACATGGTATGAATGTTCAAACCGATGCAGCTTGGCCTAGCCTTTGCGCCCTATTTGACGCACCTCTCAAGGCAGCACCTCAAGCTGATTTTAAAATCAACTCTGCATTAGAGTCCAATATGGACTTCAGCCAGTATAGCACCGCTTTTAACCGCGTTAAGCAATACATCATCGAGGGCGATTGCTACCAAGTGAACTTAGCGCAGCGTTTCTCTGCGCAGGCGCAAGGCGATGCTTGGTCAGCCTATCTTGCTTTGCGTAAAATTAGCCCTGCGCCTTTTATGAGTTACATGAATTTGGCTGATGGTCAATCGTCATTGCAAGTACTCTCTGCCTCGCCAGAGCGCTTTTTGCAGGTACATGGCAAGCATGTCGAAACGCGCCCAATTAAAGGCACAAGGCCTCGTTCAGATAATGCAGTCGAGGATGCGAGCAACGCAAATGATTTGCAAAGCAGTCCTAAAGACCGTGCTGAAAACTTAATGATTGTAGATTTATTGCGTAACGACATTAGCAAAGTGTGCGAAACGGGGAGCGTGCGCGCTGATAACTTGTTTGCTTTGGAAAGCTTTGCAAACGTTCATCATCTGGTGAGTACGGTAACGGGAAAGTTGGCGGAAGATAAAACAGCGATTGATTTGTTGCGCGCTTGCTTCCCGGGCGGTTCGATTACTGGGGCGCCTAAATTGCGCGCGATGGAAATTATCGAAGAGTTAGAGCTTAATCGCAGGGGGCTTTATTGCGGTGCAATTGGCTTCATCGGCTTTGATGGCAATATGGATACCAATATTGCGATTCGGACTGCAGTTTATTCGCATGATGAAATTCGCTTTTATGCGGGTGGCGGGGTAGTGGCTGATTCAGAGCTGGCGAAAGAATATCGCGAAACATTGGATAAAGCATCATCAATGTTCGAGTTAATTGCCCGCTTTGGTGGTGATGTTAGTTTGAAAGCAAGCAAATCCTGATGTGGGTGGTGAAGCTAGGAGGCAGTTTGATGGGAACGCCATCGCTGATAGGATGGCTAGATGCGCTAACTCAATTTGGCGATGGAAAAGTCGTGATTGTGCCAGGCGGCGGTGTATTTGCCGATGCTGTTCGTGATGCGCAAGCTAAAACAGGCATCGATGACGTAACCGCCCATCAAATGGCACTGGTAGCAATGGATCAATACGCCACGCTGATGACAGGCTTGAATGCGGATTTAGTCATGGCATCCAGTGAGCTAGAGATTGCAGAGTGTGGTTGGCAACATCGTGCGGTCGTTTGGAAACCTTCTCTGATGGTGCTGGCAGATAGAGATTTACCTATGAATTGGGATTTCACTTCGGATAGTTTGGCTGCTTGGCTAGCGGCTAAGCTTAATGCAGTGCATCTTTTGGTTGTTAAGTCGATGGATGTGATGGGCGCTGAAACGGTCGATGTTAAGGACTTGATCTTTGAGGGTGTTGTAGATCGCTGTTTCGAATCATTTATAGCGCAAAAGACCTTTAAAACATGGTTGGTGAGCAAAAATGAATTTATTAATATTAATCAATTAATTACTCATCAATTCAGACCGATGATGGGTGTTGAGATTGTTGTAGGGAGTTAACATGAGCGATTTGGTGGATAAAGAAAATATGGAGGCGCACGTTTATTCTGATGCAGAGATTCAGACTAAACTCGCCACTGATTTACCCCATTGGTTTTATGAGGACGGCTGGATACGCCGCAAATACAAAACAAGCGGATGGAAAGCCACGCTGATGGTGGTCAATACCGTTGGACACCTGGCAGAAGCAGCCTGGCACCATCCTGATTTAACTGTTTCTTATGCGTTTGTGGTGGTTAAGTTGTGCACACATAGTGCTAAAGGGATAACGGATAAGGACTTTGAGCTAGCGACCAAGATTGAATCGGTAGTGAGTTGGAAGCCTTCCCAAGAAGCCTCGGCGCAAGGCAAGGTTAGTGCTTTAGAAGGTACACCTAACGATGACGCACGATTTAAGTATATTAAATATGACGATTAACAAGGAGCGTGATTTGATTTTTAAAAGAAGCTAGCATTCGCGCTAGGTTTTCTATATAATCGCGACCTTTCCACCTTGGCTCACTGTTTCGCTGTGCAGGAGCCTTTTAATCCAAAAGGAGTTTACATGCGGCATTATGAAGTAGTATTTATCGTCCATCCGGACCAAAGCGAGCAAGTGCCTGCGATGATCGAACGTTATCGCGCACTCGTGACTTCAAACGGTGGCGCTATGCACCGTCTTGAAGACTGGGGCCGTCGTCAAATGGCTTACCCAATCCAAAAAATCCACAAAGCGCATTACGTGCTCATGAATATTGAATGTAATCAATTCGTTTTAGACGAACTTGAACACGCATTTAAATTTAATGATGCGGTGTTGCGCCACCTAACAATGGCGACTAAAGAAGCTGTTGTTACTCCATCACCAATGATGAAAGAAGAAAAATCTAAGTCAGTATTAGGTCGTGATGAAGTGGCAGCTGCTGCACCCGTTGCTGAGGCAGCCGCTGTTTAAGTGAGTCGCACAACGCTGGAGACTAATTTATTAGTCATAGAGGCTGAAGTCATTCAAATTGAAACGCTTCGCTACACACCAGCAGGTATACCGTTGTTGAGTTTTGTATTGCGGCATCTCTCTGAACAAGTTGAAGCGGGGATGCAACGTAGGGTTGAATGTGATGTTAATGCAATGGTCATGGGACCTTTGGCAAAAACGGCACAAAGCATTAAAGTTGGAGCGTTTGTTAAAGCCTCTGGTTTTCTTGCTAAACGCAGCCTGAAAAGCACACAATTGGTCATGCACATCAATACATTAGATGCTATTTAAAAATAGCTAAATAAATATTTAAAGGATTACTAACATGGCACGTGATATGTTCAAACGCCGCCGCTACTGCCGTTTTTCAGCAGAGGGCATTAAAGAAGTGGATTACAAAGACGTAGATCTACTAAAAGATTTCATTACAGAAAACGGCAAGATTATTCCTGCACGTATTACTGGTACGAAAGCAAAATACCAACGTCAGTTGACATCAGCTGTGAAACGCGCGCGTTTCCTTGCATTGATGCCATACACTGATAAGCACTAAGGGGAAAAATCATGCAAATTATCTTATTAGAAAAAGTAGTCAATTTGGGCAACCTTGGCGATATCGTTAAAGTTAAAGATGGTTACGGCCGTAACTTTTTAATCCCGCAAGGTAAAGCAAAACGTGCAACTGAAGCCAACAAAGCTGAGTTTGCTGAGCGTCGTGCGATTCTTGAAAAACAGCAATCTGATTTATTGGCTGCAGCTGCTAAACGTGGCGAAAAACTTGCAGGTTACTTGCTACAAGTAACTCAAAAAGCAGGTGTTGACGGCCGTCTATTCGGTTCAGTTGGCAACGGTGACATTGCCGAAGCTTTGACTGCTGCTGGTTTTGAAGTGGCTAAATCAGAAGTGCGTTTACCAGTTGGCCCATTGAAGGCTGTTGGTGATCACTCTGTGAGCATTGCCTTGCACCATGACGTAGTGGTTGATATCACTGTTTCAGTATTGGGTGAGGCATAAGCAATTAATTAAGCTAACTACTTAATATTCAAAGGCTACTTCGGTAGCCTTTTTTTATTGCCTGTTTTTGTTTTTCCAGCGGTCTTAAGCGTTCATGTTTCAGTTTATAATGCTGCTATGGCTGAAGACTCATTAGAATCGTTAAAACTCCCTCCTAACTCGGTAGAAGCAGAGCAGTCTGTGCTCGGTGGCTTGCTCCTTGAGAATGAGGCCCTTGATAGAATCGCAGATATTCTTAATCAAGCTGATTTCTATCGCCACGATCACCGTTTAATTTATACCCATATTGCAAAACTGATTGAGCAAAACCGTCCAGCAGATATCGTGACGGTTGCTGAGTCATTAGAAAACTCAGCAGAGCTATCAAGTGTGGGGGGTATTGCTTATCTTGGCGCATTGGCACAGAACACGCCAACCGCAGCGAATATTCGTCGTTATGCTGAAATTGTTCGTGAGCGCTCGATTATGCGTAAGTTGGTGGAAGTGGGATCTGCTATTGCCGAAAGCGCTTATAACCCCCAAGGGCGTGAAGCTAAGCAACTGCTAGATGAAGCAGAAGCCAAGATTTTCCAAATCGCCGAAAGCGGTAATCGCAGCTCACAAGGCTTTGTGAATATTCAAACATTGCTCCCGCAAGTGGCTAGCCGTATTGATTTTCTTTATCAACGTGAAAATCAAGGCAGCGTAACAGGCATCCCAACGGGTTTTGATGACCTTGATGATAAAACATCAGGCTTCCAGCCCGGTGATTTGATTATTGTGGCAGGTCGTCCTTCTATGGGCAAAACGGCTTTCTCACTCAATATTGCTGAAAATGTGGCTTTAGATAGTAAAAAAGCGGTGGCTGTATTCTCAATGGAAATGGGAGCAACGCAGCTTGCTACTCGTATGATTGGTTCTGTAGGGCGCTTGGATCAACATCGCATGCGGAGCGGTAATTTAGAAGATGATGACTGGGCAAGGCTTACAGCAGCATTAGGTAAGCTTAATGATGCCTCTATTTTTATTGATGAAGGTGCGGGCTTAAGTTCATTCGA
>Ga0070374_10000060_pt1 | contig 34355 bp, 34 predicted proteins | sample LauGreSuBDMM15SN_2_FD_66374 | JGI IMG/M metagenome (GOLD analysis project Ga0070374, IMG submission 66374) | Freshwater lake microbial communities from Lake Michigan, USA - Su13.BD.MM15.SN (version 4) (version 4) | ecosystem: Environmental > Aquatic > Freshwater > Lake | place: Lake Michigan...
ACTCTTTTTATCAATGCCGTTTTTGTTGCCCTCGAATTTTTTAATCATTGGCGTAAATCAGTAACCGAGCGAGAAGCCCTTAAAAGAACCACTATCACTGCTGAATTCGAAAGTTTGAAAAGCCAAGTAAATCCTCATTTTTTGTTCAATGCACTTAATACACTTAGCAGTTTAATAGAAGATGAACCCAAAGTGGCTACAGAATTTGTACAACAGTTAGCAAGCGTTTATAGGTACCTACTTTCACAAAATGAAAAGGAAATTGTTAGTCTAGGAGAGGAGTTAGATTTTATGAAGAGTTATGTGTTCCTGAACCAAATCAGATTTGGCGAAAATTTAAAAGTAACAGTTAATGTTGATCCTAAATTTTTACATAAAAATATCATCACACTTACTTTGCAAATATTGTTAGAAAATGCCATTAAGCACAACGTAATTAGTGCCGAAAGGCCTTTGCATATTAATATTGAGGCGAAAGAAGACAGTCTTTGTGTATGTAATAACCTTCAACCTAAATTGCAACTAGCCACTAGCAATGGAATTGGATTAAGTAATATCAAAAGCAGGTATCATTTTTTCAATGATAAGGAAGTTGTCATCACCAAAACCGCTGAAAAATTTGAAGTATGTGTACCACTGATTTAATAGGGAATATATGAAAATTATCATCATTGAAGATGAATTGCCTGCTTATAAAAGGCTTCATAAATTGGTTTTAGAAATTGATTCAAGCATTGAAATTTTGGGTCATGCCGACAGCATTAGTAGTGCAGTTCAACTATTTCAATCTATTGGCAACATTGATTTAGCGCTCATGGATATTGAGTTGGCCGATGGTCAGAGTTTTGAGATTTTTAACCAAGTAAAAGTGGATTGCCCTATCATTTTTACTACCGCTTATGATGAGTTTGCCCTCAAGGCTTTTAAGGTAAATAGCATTGATTATTTGCTAAAACCCATCGACCCAAAACAATTAAAGCAAGCTTTGGAAAAGTTTAGTTCATTAAAATTCAAATCAAGCTCCTTTGATTTGAATTTATTGTTGCAAGCCATGCAGCCAAATATAACAGCTCAATATAAACAGAGATTTTTGGTAAAATTAGGTTCAAAACTAATTAGTATAGCCTGCAACGATGTGGCTTATTTTATGGCGGCCGATAAAGTTGTTTACTTGGTTTCTAAAGACTGTAAAAAGTATATTGTTGATCATTCAATTGAGGAGCTTTCAAACTTGCTTGACCCAAAAATATTTTTCCACCTTAATCGGCAATTTTTGGCCAATCTTTCTGCCATTGAATCTGTGAGTACTTATTTTAATGGCAAGTTAAAAATTCACTTAAATCCTCAAGTAGCCGAGGAAGTTTTAGTTAGTAGAGACAAAGCTTCCGATTTTAAATTATGGTTAAATACCTAATAATTATTTATTTAGTTATTTTGTGCCCCTCACTTAAAAGTTGATAATTATTCATTTTTGTGATTGACAACTGAGGTAAATTTATTTACTTGCAGTATATGTTAATTAAACAAATCAAAGTTTTTCAGCTACCAATTTCACTAAAGGAACCTTTTATAATTTCATTGGGTTCTCTATGCTTTGCTGATAATTTAATTGTTAAAATAACTAAGTGTTATGTTATTGTTTATGGACTTTATGGACAAATTATAGTGCCAGAAATACGAGGCCATGGAGCTGTTACTCTAGGTGATTTTTTGAAATATTTGGTTCAGTCAACCCTAAATTTAGCTTAATGAAGATAGTTATTTTAGATAAATCTAACTATACTTTTAAAAAGTGGGATGGGGGTATAACCAATCAGTTACTCATACTTCCGCCTGAAGCAAATTATAGCAAGCTCAATTTTAATTTGCGCCTAAGTAAAGCCAAAATAACAACACTTCATTCTAGCTTCAGCATTTTGCCTGGGGTTAACAGGAATTTACTTTTTTTAGAAGGCGCATCCTTGTTAACCATTACCCCAAATAAGCACCAATTGTTGCTACCCGGTGATGAAATAAACTTTAAAGGCGACCTGCCTATTCAATGTAAAGGAAAAGGAATTGACTTTAATGTAATGCTTACAAAAGAAGGCAAAGTGAGTTCGCAACTCCTGCAAATGGAAAAGGGAGAATGTCTAGAGTTAGATCAAACCACTTCTGGGCAATTTATGTTTTTGCATGCCAATAAAGGGAATATAAAGGTTGGAATTGGAAATGAAAAGTTTATACTTAAACAAGAAATGAGTTTATACATCAATGAGCTCAATGAGGAGGTACTTATTTCTATTGAAGCCAAAAAGACCGCAGAAGTAATATTGACAGAGGTTTTGCTTAAGTAAGTTGAATGTCGTTTAAATTATTTGATTCGCTTACAGAACAGCAAGAAACACATAAGGCCAAGCTGGTGCATGTGCTTTCAGAATATTTGCCAGAGCCTGCATTGAGCCCTTGCGCTGAGCTTATCATGTTTCATCGTTTGCACCTACATATTGAAGTGGAGCGAAAGGGCAGATATGGCGATTATACGCCACATTCTGGCAAAGGTTCTCGCATTTCTATTAACCATAATTTAAGTCCGTTTGAATTTTTAATCACCTTTGTTCACGAGTTGGCTCACCATACAGCATTTATAAAATATGGCAACAACCACGATCCTCATGGTGCTGAATGGAAGGATGAATTTAAGCGCTGTATGCGCCCATTTTTTGAGCTAGAGTTGTTTCCTTATGATCTCAAAGCAATTTTAGCCAAGCACATGCAAAATCCCAAATACTCGCAATCAGCAGATGTTAAATTGTTGCAAGTACTGCGTAAATATGATGCCACAAAGGTTGGCACAACAACTTTATCTCAACTTCCAGATGGTGCAATTTTTCAAATGAAAGGTAATAAAACATTGCTTAAAAGAATCAATAAACTCCGCACCTATATTCTCTGCGAATCTTTAGATGGCAAATGGAAATACCGCGTTCACGCAATGGCCGAAGTTAATCCTTCTCCAGACTCTAAGTAACACGATTGTTCCACTGAACCTGTCGAAGTGCGGTCACTGAGCCAGTCGAACACGCGGTCACTGAGCTTGCCGAAGTGCGGTCACTGAGCTTGTCGAAGTGTCATTCGGGTCTATTCCTAGTAGCATCAATTTGCATCACTTTTTGGAAGTACTTGTGCGTTTAACTGCATACCAAATAGCACAAATAACAATTGGATCAAACAGCATTTATTTGAAAAATATTTCATAAATTAACTTAATAAAAACCAAACTGGCAAAGCTTGCAAATATCATTCTTATTGCTTGTTGAGATGTTTTTTGTGAAGCAGATACGCCAAGGGGTGCAAAGATAAATGTACTAAGAATTAGCGGAAACACTACTGGTAAAACGATATATCCCACTTGCCAATTACTAATATATTGTGGCGGTAAATCTGTTAAATTATAAATGCCTAGTACAATTGCAAAAAGCGGAATTACCCCATTTGATATGGAGCTAGCCTTTTTAATAGATTGTTTCATAAGGTCTGTAAATACGGGTGTCATCACAACACCACCACCCAAGCCAGAAAATGCAGTTATAATTCCTGCAAAAAATCCGGTAATTTGATAATGCCACGCAGGAGATTCTTTTTCGTTGGTATGTATTTTTGATTTACTGGTAAACATTCTAACAACGATGATCAATAACATACTTGCAAAAACATAATTGAAGGTGGTTTTAGAATACCAAGTACTGGTTTTAATGAGGTAAGTGATTATAAAGGCTGTTATCATTCCAGGTAATGCAGTTTGCAAAATTTGCTTCGGGAAAAAATTGCCATGTTTGTATTGGTTATAGCTCGATACACTACCCGAAAAAATAATTGTAAACAATGAATTTGCTAAAATACCTTTAACTAACATGGTATCATTCATGCCAGCCTTCTTTAAGAAATAATCTAAAACTGGAATGTAAATAATTCCTCCACCTACGCCTAAAAAGCCAGAAATAAAGGCACCTAAGGCGCCAAATACTGCTAAAATAACGTAATCAATAATTTCCAAATTTACTATTTTTTAGCACTGATAGGAGAGAGGGTGGCCTTATATTTAATAGGGTCAGCCAAAATTTTCAATGATTCTTGGATGTCTAAATCATGCGCAAATGAAGCCTCTGTTCTTCCTTTTTGGTAAAAGTATCTCCTAACAATTTCCTCTTCAATTAATGAAACCAATTCTTCTTTGTTCTTATCTAAATCAGCTTGCTTATCATGCTTCAATTGATTTTTCATGGTTTCATAAGAGTCTTTAATGGCATCAAAATAATTTTCTTGCTCTGCCTTCTTTTTTAAGTCGGACAATTGCTTTTCTGTTTGCGTGCTATAATCAATGTCTTTGGTATCAACAAACTTTTTAAATGCCTCGTAATCGGCAGGTGCTAAAGTAAATGATTTGGCATCACCTATACTTTCGTGCTTGTTTCTATAATCAGTAGCAAAATCAAAAATAACCATTTTAAAAATTAAGGTTTGAGCCAATTGCGAATAAGGCTTTTGCTCCACTTTTATATCAGGGTCAATACCTCCACCATCATAAACTTTTCTTCCTGCTTTTGTTTTAAATTCTTTCTTCAATGAATCTGGCAAGGCCCCAACACTGCCATCATCGTTGCGGTGACTATAATCTAGTGCTTGTATACACCTGCCACTTGGCGTATAGTATTTGGCGGTAGTAATTTTTATTTGTGTATTGTAATTTAATGGCCTTGTGCTTTGAACCAAACCTTTTCCAAAACTTCTCTGACCAATTACCACACCTCTATCCAAATCTTGAACAGTACCAGAAACAATTTCGGAAGCAGATGCCGATCCTCTATTTACTAACACCACCAATGGAATATTGGCGTCGGTAGCACCATTTGGCGTTTCATAACTCTTGTCCCATTCACTTACTTTGCCTTTTGTAAATACTACTTGCTGACCTTGTGGTATAAAAACGTTTACAATATTTACAGCTTCATTTAGCAATCCACCTGGATTACCGCGCAAATCTAGAACCAACTGCTTTATGTTTTGTTTCTTTAATTCAATCAAAGCTTCTCTCACTTCTTTGCCAGCATCATTGGTAAACCCTGTAAGTTTAATATAGCCTGTTTCTGCATTGATTAAACCATAATAAGGCACATTCTTCACCTTAATTTCTTCTCTGATTACAGTTTTATTGATTTCTTGTCCGTTCCGTTTGATCATTAATTTTACTGCTGTTCCAGGCTGACCTTTCAAAAGTTTGCTGATATCAGATGTGGTTTTCCCTTTGGTATCTTTTCCTTCAATATTTAAAATGATATCACCAGCACGCAAATCAGCTTTTTGTGCAGGGTAACCTTCATAAGGATCAGTAATCACCACATAATCGTCTTTCTGGGCAATTTGTGAACCTACGCCACCATATTGCCCAGTCATTTGATACCTAAAATCTTCTGCCTCCGCCTCGCTGATATAATTGGTATAAGGATCAAGCGTTTTGAGCATTTCATCAATTGCCTTTTTATTGAGCTTGCCCGCATCAATTTCATCTACATAATAAGTGTTTATCTCCCTCATTACCGAAGCATATAACTCCAGGTTTTTGGAAATTTCAAAATAGTTGTCACTTGCCTTAAATGAAAATAGGCCAATTGCAATCGCAATAACTAAATAGTACCAACGGAATTTTTTTATGAGCTTTTTCATTGTATTCAAATTTAAGGGTTCCCAACTAAAACGTTGTTATTGCTTATTAAATTATTGCAAAAAGAATATTTCGAGGCATACCCAGGTAAAATAAAAATGTATGGACAAGTCGCGACTTGTCCTACCGGCACCGCAATGCCGCGGGTTGTGGTATTGCCAATTAAGGTAAATTGTGGTTTGGCAAAAAGGACAAGTCGCGTTGTATGCCTTGGGTAATGTGGTGTATTCATGATTTTGTTTCCTAAGGTAAATTGTGGTTTGGCAAAAAGGACAAGTCGCGACTTGTCCATACCGTAACCATTGCCCCGGGAAATTACATCTCCACATCACCCAATCTCCCTTTCTTTCTTTACGGTACCGGATCATGCCCATGTCCGCCCCAAGGGTTGCAACTGCCAATGCGTTTGGCTGCGAGGGCAATGCCTTTTAAAATTCCATGTTTTTGTATGGCCTCAATGGCGTAAGCACTGCAGGTTGGTGTATACCTGCAAGCATTTGGTAATAGGGGAGAAATTAAACCTTGGTAGAGTTTAATGAGCAGGATAAATGGAAACTGTATTATTTTTTTGAAGTTCAAGATTTAGTTTATTCAGTGCTTTTATAAAATTAGCTTGGTGCAGTTTCATACTCAATTCATCGGCACCAGTGTAATTCAAAGATAGGGCTATATATCGGTTTTCTGCTTTTAGGTATTCAAGCAAAGGTGTCTTGTTGAGCCTATAAAGTTCGCGCAATAAGCGTTTTCTGCGATTGCGTTCTACGGCGGTTTTCAGTTTTTTCTTGGAGCTGATAAATAATACAGAGCAATGGGCGGCATTTGGTTCGAGCCAAACCCAAGAAAAGCGAAAGCCATAAGCCATAAAGGCCTTGCTGGTTTTGCCAAACAAAGTATCAATTACTTTTTGGGAGCGAACCCTTTCTATTTTTTGTAAGCCTAATTTGCTCATGTGGTTTTTCTATATACAAAGGTAGTGTTCAAACCGAATGGCCACATATAAAAAAATCCCGCCAAAGCGGGATTCAATATGTTAATTGAGTAAAAAGAGGTAGCATCAGCAGATAGCAGGAAACTACTACCTAATACTTACTACCATCAGTTTAATTAATGTTTGTGACGCTTCTCGTCTGAAACAGTTAGTTTTTTGCGACCATGAGCTCTACGAGCTTTGATTACTTTTCTGCCAGATGCGCTAGCCATTCTTTCGCGAAAACCATGTTTGTTTTTGCGCTTTTTTATCGATGGGTTAAATGTTGGTTGAGCCATTGCCTTTAAATTTTAGGACTGCGAAAATAGGTTTATTTTTTGGGATGGCAAATATTTTTTGCGAAAATGTAAATAAAAAAAAGAATCCCACTCCGAATAAACGGAATGGGATTCTTTTTTAATTGATTCTGTCCACTAGAGATTAGTGAGCAGCTTCAGTAGCAACCATTGAATCAGTAGCAACTGAATCAGTAGGTAACATAGAAGCTTCTAAAGCAGCTAAAGAATCAGCATTACGCTGAGAAGCTTCGATAGAATCTTGAATTCTTTTTTCTTCAGCTTTCTTTTTGTCTTCAGCAGAAGGACCACAAGCTACGATAGCCATCATAGCAGTTGCAGCAACGATTGATAATACTTTTTTCATTTTACTTGGTTTTATATTGTTTCTAAAATCAGTGCAAAGGTATAGGGATATTTCACTTTTGCAAGTATTTTTATTTTTTTCTGAAATAAATTGTCATTGGAACTCCCTTAAAGTCATATTCTTCGCGCATTTTGTTCTCTAAATATCTTTTGTAACTATCTGGTACATATTGCGGCAAATTACAGAAAAACACAAATTTGGGGCTTCTACCTGGCAACTGGGTTACATATTTCACTTTCACGAACTTACCTTTATTAGAAGGTGGAGGATAGGCATCCATTATCTTTTCAATGAATTCGTTCAATTTGGAAGTGGTAATTCTCCTGGTACGGTTTTCATAAACCTGCATGGTTACCTCTACTGCCTTGTGAATTCTCTGTTTATCAATAGCTGAAGTAAAAATAATAGGAACATCATCAAATGGTTTCAATTTCTCTTTGATTTCCATTTCAAAATTCCTAGCCGTATTGGTTTCTTTCGACATCAAATCCCATTTGTTTACCAATATTACCAAGCCTTTGCCATTTTTAATGGCCAAAGCCACTAGGTTAAGGTCTTGCTGATCCAAGCCAAGTTGCGCATCTAGAACCAGAATTGCAATATCGCAATTTTCAAGCGCCCTAAGCGAACGCATCACCGAATAGAATTCAATGTCTTCGTTTACTTTTTTCTTCCTTCTTATACCAGCAGTATCCACTAATAAGAACTCTTTTCCATAAAAATTATAGTGTGAGTTAATGGTATCTCTGGTGGTACCTGCAATATCTGTCACAATATTTCTATCCTCACCCAAAAGGGCGTTTACAAAAGACGATTTCCCTACATTTGGCCTTCCAACAACCGCAATTTTGGGTAATTCTTCTTCGGCTTCAGTAATTTTTAAATCTTCATCTGGGATCAAAGAGATAATTTCATCCAATAATTCTCCGGTTCCACTTCCGCTGCCAGAAGAGATACAGAATAATTTATCGAAGCCCATGCTATAGAATTCATACGAATCGTGCTCTTTTTCAAAAGTATCGCACTTGTTTACCACCACCAATACTGGCTTTTTGCTCCTACGCAATAAATTGGCAAAGGCCGAATCCAAATCGGTGATGCCCACTTGCACATCAACAATAAACAAAACCACATCTGCCTCTTCAACGGCAATCTTCACTTGGTTTCTAATGGCAACCTCAAAAATATCGGTACTGTTATGAACGTATCCTCCGGTATCAATAAGGGTATACTCCTTATCTTGCCATTCGGCTTTTCCGTAGTGCCTATCGCGGGTAACCCCGCTAAAATCGTCAACAATGGCTTTAAATTCACCCATCAACCTATTGAAGAGAGTTGATTTCCCTACATTTGGCCTTCCTACTATCGCTACTATATTACCCATTGTTTTTCTTTATGAACCCGCAAAGGTAAAGAAAATTTTGCAGTTAGCTGTTAGCCATTAGCTTTTGTTTTTTTGTAGATGAGGCCCGAGAATTTTTTACTACAAAAGAAAAGAGAAACATTTTTTTAACCACAGTAGCTTTAGCGAGGGTGGTTGTCACCTTTTATTCGCCGAAGCTTTTGCTTGAGATGTCATGGCGCGAAGGCATGGAGCTTTATTTAGGGATGATTATTCCCCCTCATAACCAAATTCACGCAAGGTCTTACTGTTATCTCGCCAATCTTCTTTAACCTTAACAAAGGTTTTTAGGAATATTTTCTTTTTGAAGAAGAGTTCTAAATCTCTGCGGGCTGCAATGCCCACATTCTTTAATGCTACGCCTCCTTTGCCAATAATAATTACCTTCTGACTATCGCGCATCACATAAATCAAGGCATGGATATGAATGATGTCTTTTTCCTCTTTAAACAATTCAATTTCAACTTGAACACTATAAGGAATTTCTTCTTTGTAGCGAACCATAATTTTCTCTCTGATTATTTCGGAAGCAACAAAGCGTTCGCTTTTATCTGTTAATTGATCTTGCTCATAAAAAGGAGCACCTTCGGGCAAATAAGTAATGATACTTTTTAACAGAGAATCAATATTGAATTTGTTAAGGGCCGAAATAGGAATAATCTCCTTGAATAATTTCATTTCATTCCAAAATGCAAGCTTAGCATCCAATTGATCTTGATTAACTCCATCAATTTTATTGAGGATACAAATCATGGGCATTTTCACCAATTTGAGTCTTTCAAACAATTCCTCTTCCTCGTTTCTCACATCAAAATCGCACATAAACACCACCAAATCGGCATCTTGTAAACTTTCATTTACAAACTTCATCATATTTCCTTGAAGTTTATACTTTGGATTAATGATTCCTGGCGTATCTGAAAATACAATTTGATACTCTGGTTTATTAAGTATGCCCTTGATTCTGTGGCGAGTGGTCTGCACCTTCTCACTAATAATGGAGAGCTTTTCGCCCAATAGGGCATTCAGTAGGGTTGATTTACCCACGTTGGGCTTACCTATAATAGACACAAAACCAGATTGGAACGACATTTTTATAATAATTAATTTGCACAGCAAAGAAACAACATTATCTTTGCAGTCCCAAAAAGATAGAGAAATCAATCAATTTGCTTGTTTAGAAATACCACCGTATTAAGATATATCGCGGAGTGGAGCAGTGGTAGCTCGTTGGGCTCATAACCCAAAGGTCGTAGGTTCGAGTCCTGCCTCCGCAACATTTAAAAGCCCCTTTTAGGGGCTTTTTTATTACAGGAAATTTTAGAATTAACTTCTTTTACTTTTAGAATCTTTTTTGGTTTTAAAAATCATAGAAATTTACTAAAAAACTAAATTAATCATTCATTCAATAATTATCTGGCCATCAATCAATTGATTCTCAATTAATTACAACCTATATGAAAGGTAAGCAACATAGGTAAATATAATTGTCCATAATTATGACTGTAACAAAGATTTAAAGCAAAAGCGCAATATTATTAGGTAACAAGTACCATAGTATTAAAGTTTACGTAATAGTTTTTTAGCCCTTTTTGTAAGCATAGTATTCTTGAAAATAGCTTCATAATCTAAATATGTAATGTTTTGATTTTCAATAAATAAAATGGATGGTGTATACTGTATTTCAAAAAAACCAAAAATGCCTGATTTTGGACTGTCTTCAATAATTCTATCTAAAGAATTTTCAAAAAATATCGTATCGCAATAGTCAAAAACTTTGTATCTTTTAATGAACTCATTTCTTAGTTTTAGGTCGTTAATGTATCGCACAACCAAAATAAAAAGATAATCCTTGGATTCATTTTCTTTGCAAAGATATGTTTCCAGATTTTCATAACACTTGGAACAGGTATTGGCTGAGGAGAAAACTATTATTGTTTTAGATTTATTTCCATTGTCATTAATAAAGTTAGTTATACTTCTGTAGACTATGGGTGTATCCATATTTGTAATCACCGAAACCTGAGAAAATGCAAAACTATCAATTAGACAGAGTATAAAAATCCATTGGAATTTAATACTGATTTTTGAGAACGGTAATTGTAAAAACTGCATGATTATTTTTATAAAATTCAATTTCCTTTTGATCTAGCTCAGTTCTTTTTAAACCAATTGGATATTCATTTGTACCCTTTGAAAAAACAAACGTGTTTTTCAAGCTAAAAAGTGATTGATTCAGCCAAAAATCAATAAAATAATTTTGTTTATCTATGAGGTCATTTGATAACAATTCATTATAATGATTCCATGGTGATTTAATAAGGTATGATGTATCGGAAATAATATAGTTTTGCCTAATTGAATTATATCTTAGAATATCAAACATTCTTGAAAAGGTATCATTTCGATTTTCTCCAAATGTGTATCTAATAATAGCGTTGTCATCATCCATAGAAAAATATCCATCAACAAAAGCTGCACCTAAATGAAATTTGGGTTGAAGATATTTAATAATTGTTGATGAATTACTCCCAGAAATTCTATTTATTTTTTCAATCTCTAATGAGTCAATGAGGTTACAATTTTCAAATTTCTTGGGCATGTAAAATTCATTCTGAAGATTGAATTCCAAATCAAATACCTCAAACTTATACTTATTATTCTGACCAATAAGAATCTTGTTGTTTGAAGTAGAAATAGTTGAATATGGTTTCATGTGAGATAGCTCAATTATAGAAACATTTGGACTAATTGTTTTTAAAGTCTTTAATGACTTTATATCAACCAATGAAAGCTTTGTTTTTTGAAAATCACTATTCTGCCTTTTATAATTGTATGATCTTGATAGTAAGATTGTATTTAAACTTATAAAACTCACAGATTGATAAACCTCTCCATTTTCAAATTTCAATGACCTACATTTTTGAATGCGCTTGGAATTAATAATATCCAATACTAAAATGCTATTTGAAAGCAAAATTACAACTTTTGAATCTAACACATCAAATGACATAATACCATTTCTAAATTCATCTTTTCCATTTTTCACTATCAAATCAAATGAATCAACCCTATTTGAAGGAAATTGAAGCTTAAAAACACGAAATGTATCTCCATGAATTTGGTTATTATAATAATTCAATAAAATATCTTCGTTTGATGATTTGCAAAAAGTAAACCCTCTTAGATTTGGGTCATTTCTACAAATACTTTTTATATAAATAATTGTATCTAGATTATGCATTGCTTCAGCATCAAGGACGACTTTTTGAGCATAATTATTTTTGATGCTCATGATTAGGATTATTGAAAATATAAAATATCGCATTACTTGATTTATTAAAGTGGTAAATTTTGATAAATAAAATATATCCTAGCTAAAAGCTGATAGCATTATCTTGAGCAGAAATTCAAAAGCAAAACAATGTACAAAATAATTTATTTAGGAATTAAAAACCCTCGCTTTTTAGCGAGGGTTTTACTAATATAGATGGGAAAATAATAAGCAAACTCCCCGTTGATTTGTGTTAATTGAGTTTATAATGTTACATCCTCTCTAGTAATTTCGATTGTCCCATCGTTATTCCAAATAACCTCATAAACTCTCAGAGTTGCCTCTCCTTGGACTTGAACATTTATAGTATGGCTTCCTGAAGTATATCCCATGCTAATTTGATCAAGGGCATATTGCATTAATTCATCAGCTTTATTCACTTGAGTTCCGTCCCAACCATCGTTTGGATTAACTGGACGATATTCAGCGCCTAATTTAGGACAGCTTTCCAATCCTGGTTGACGACATGTAACATCATATCCAGAATGCCAAGTGGTAACTTCTCCAATAGTTGTAGAAAAAGTTACAATGTCTGAGTTTACATAATCATACCCGAACAAACCGCCACGGGTCGCTTCTCTAAAAACAACTTTGTACTTAGCCGCGTTTGCCTCATTTAAACATAAAAGAGCCAACAAGAGTGTAGAATAAAGAAAAATCTTTTTCATATTTAATAAATTTATTTTTTTGCCTACTCTATGGATTAAATGGTTTTCGGCTTCCCCATCGAAGAATAGAATATTCTCAAATACAGAATATCAAGTTTTTTATATTAAAAAAAATAAATATTTTCTATTGTATTATTTTGATTATAAATTGATTAATTTACGTTTTGAGTGGAGTTTTATGTCATTAATAGAAACTGAAGCACACGCTAAATTAAATCCTTTTAAATTAAGAATATAACATATACATTTTTATATTACATTTGCTATGGTTGGGAAAAATAATCAAACCAAAACTCTGTCAGAAACAAATAAATAGTTAAAATTTAATACAACAATCGCACTGATTTAAAGCATTTTATATTGGGTTGTGCCGCTCATAACCCAAAGGTCGTAGGTTCGAGTCCTGCCTCCGCAACTAACAAAAGCCCCTTCATGGGGCTTTTTCATTTTACCCCCATCGGAAATATTTTATCTAGATGTTTGATATTCCAAATCATTCAACAAGATTTAAATTGGTTATCATTTACTTTAAATCAATGAATGTAATCCTACAAAATTGTTATCGTTTTAATTTCTACTTTAGGAATTGATTTGTTCATCCAAAAGGTATTTATTTATAAGTTGTTGATTTTGCAATTAATAGCCCGGTGCATTTATGCCCGGGGATTAAGGTGCCTCAGAATCCATCTATAAAAGTTCTTTATACCTTTTTTGAAAAATACTAAATTTCAATATTACGGGATCAGTAAATGAAAACAGAAAAGGCCTGATAAAAATTTATTGTGTGTTACTCCCGAGCCTAAAGGCATCGGGCTATTAATTGTATTGATTAAATAATATTTATTATTTGGATAATAGCCAAGTGCATCGTGAGCCAGCAGCTAGAGGCTAGCTGCCAGCAGCCTTTTCCACAGCTTTCCTCGATGCCAAATAAACCCCACCAAAAACAATGAACATGCTGATGAGTTTTTCTAAACTTAGCATGTCTTTGCCAAGTACGATAGCGATGAGGGTGGCCAATACTGGTTGTAGGTAAATATAGGTGCCAACCAGGCTTGAGCTGGCGTGTTTGAGGGCGTATGCGTTGAGCACATAAGTAAGGAAGGTTGAACCTATTGTGATAAAGGCGATGCAGGCCCAAATGAGCGTTGGGAGGTGCATAAAATCTATTTCTAAGGCTTGGTTCAAACCGAATGGAAGCACCAGGAAGAAGCCGAAGAAGAAGGAATATAAGGTAACGGTAAGGGGGTGATATTTTACCATAAGGCGTTTGGCATACACCAAATAGAAGGCGTAAATGATGGCATTGAGTGTGACAAAAATATCGCCTAAAACGGTGGTGGATTGAAACTGAAATTTTGTTCCGCCTATGAGCATGAGTGCCCCTGCAGCTGCTATGATGATGCCTAAGATTTTATTCCAAGTTAATTTTTCTTTGAGCACAATTGCTGCAAAAACTACCACGAAAATGGGTGTGTTCAGCATCAATACCGATGCATTGATTGGCGTGGTAATAGATAGACCTTTGAAGAAAAACAACATGTTTGCAGCTACACCAAAAATGGCAGAAACCAACAAAGGCAATAGGTCTTTTTTATCTGTAATGGCTCCTTTTACATAATGTCTGTGAAAAAAGAAAATGCAAACAGAGGCAACGCTTACACGCAATAAAATAAAGCCAAATGGTTTGATGTATTCGGGCATGGCAATTTTGGCAATGCTGAATGTGGCGCCATACAATAGCGATACCATGAATAAAGCTAAATGTACCTTTAAATTAGTGCGCATGAAATTTATCGTAGAGGGCTGAATGGTAATCCATGTCTAATTCTCTACTTTCCTTTAAAAAGCGAGTGCTTAAGAATACCGCTGAAAAACTTAGTCCAAGCAATAAGGCAAACCAAATTCCATATAAGCTCCAGCCAAAATGAAATCCCAAATAATAACCAATAGGTATGCCAATTACCCAATAGGCAATAATAGTGATGATGGTTGGTATTTTAGTGTCGCCTATGCCTCTTAAAACACCTAATCCTACACATTGAATGCCGTCGCTTAATTGGAATAAGGCTGCAATATAAAGTAGGTTCACTGCCATGCCAGAAACCAGTGGATCTGTTGTATATAAAGAAATAATTAACGGCGCAAATGATGCCATGATTAAGGCACAAAGTCCCATAAAAATAGTGCCCATTATTAGGGCTGCTCTGCCGGCTTCGTTGAGGTCTTTTTTGTTTTTTCTACCCAGCGCATCACCTACTGCAATTGATCCTCCGGCCGATATGCCCGTAGCAATCATATAGGTTACCGATGCAATATTGATGGCAACTTGGTGTGCTGCCATGGCATAATCACTGATCCATCCTATAATGATGGCTGCAAAGGCAAAGGCTCCTACTTCAAAAAAATATTGAAAGCCTGAAGGCAAACCAATTTTGAATATTTGGAGTAAATATTTTCTATCGTGCTTATGTTCTTTTAAATGCAAATAGGGTTTGTAAATGAGGGCTTTTTTTACATAAATAAACATACTCAATGCCATTGCAAACCTAGAAATACTGGTGGCTATGCCTGATCCAAATAATTCTAACCTTGGTAAACCAAAATGGCCATAAATTAAAACCCAGTTCAATAAGAGGTTTAAGAGTAAGGCTAAAATGGTGATTATAGCAGATGGTTTGGTAAAAGACAAGCCATCGGAATATTGTTTGATGGCCATAAAAATTAAGAGGGGAAAGGTACCCGCATTGAGGGCGTGTAAAAAAGTTTTGGTAAGTACAGTAACTCTCTCTGATTGTTTGAACCAATGTAAATTTTCGGCTAATAGGTATACAACTCCAGAAATAAAAGCACCCAGAATAATTGCTGCCCAAATAGATTGCCTAAATAAAATAGCACATTGGTTGGGATGCCCAGCACCTTTACTTTTTGCGACTAATGGTGAAACACCCGTGAGTGTGCCTATTCCTAAAATGCAAATAAAGAAGTAAACAGAATTGGCCAAAGCAGCAGCTGCTAAATTGATTGCATCGAGTTTGCCAATCATAATTACATCTCCAACGCCCATTAGTACAATGCCAAGCTGACCGATAATTATTGGGTAACTGAGCGATAGTATTTGCTTGAAGTATGGTTTGTATCTGTTTAATATTTGCATAAAAGGTTTGCGAAAGTAGGCTAATTTATCATGAGTTCGCAATCCCAAATATTTGCTGTATTTTTGCCACCTTATTTAAAAATATGCTAAGATCGATGACAGGCTTTGGCCAGGCAGAAATAGAGACTGAAAGATTTACAGTGCGGGTTGAATTGAAAAGTTTGAACAGTAAATTTTTGGAATTAAATATGCGCATGCCACGTAATTGGCAACACAAAGAATTGGAGTTGCGCAGGGAGCTTACCAAATGGGTAGAGCGAGGTACAGCGCAATTGTCTATACACATTGGGTATAAATTGGCCGAAGATAAAATTACGCCCTTGAATAGAGAAGTTGCTTTGTATTATTTAAATGAAGTAAAATCATTATCGGCTGAAAGTGGCTGGGAGCAAAGTGCTTTGTTGAATAATATATTTATGGTGCCCAATGTTTTGCAGGCAAATGAAGAAACGCCAGATGAAGAAGATTGGAAACAAATTTTATCAACGGTAAGAAGTGCATACGAGCAATTTGATATTTTTAGGGTAAAGGAAGGAGCTGTTCTGGGTAATGAATTGAGTAAAATGTCGGCTGGAATTTTAAGTAAAATGCAAAGCTTAACTCCCTTTGAAGAAGAAAGGTTGAATACGGTAAAAGAACGCATTCAAAGAGATTTACAAACTTTGAACCAAGAGCAAATGGATAAAAATAGGTTCGAACAAGAATTGATTTATTATATTGAAAAGTTGGATATAAGTGAAGAGAAGGTAAGGTTGAAACAACATTGTGATTTCTTTGAAGAAACTATTCAGCAAGCTTCTACGGGCAAAAAACTTGGTTTCATTGCCCAAGAAATGGGAAGAGAAATCAATACCATTGGTTCAAAAGGAAACCACCACTTGATGCAAAGAATGGTGGTGGAAATGAAGGATGAGCTAGAAAAAATAAAAGAACAAATTAACAATGTATTGTAAGGTTTAGGTTCATGACAAAAGGAAAAGTAGTAATTTTTTGTGCGCCATCTGGTTCTGGTAAAACTACCATTGTTAAACATCTTTTAAGGGTAAATGATTCTTTTATGTTTTCTATTTCTGCCTGTACACGTAAGATGAGAGCGGGTGAGGAGCATGGAAAGGATTATTATTTTTTATCTATTGAAGAGTTTCAAAAAAAGATAGTAGCGAATGAATTTTTGGAATACGAAGAAGTTTATGGCGGTAATTTTTATGGAACTTTAAAATCGGAAGTGGAGCGAATTTGGGCTTTAGGAAAAGTAGTTTTGTTTGATGTGGATGTGGTTGGAGGCTTAAATATAAAACATTATTTTGGTGAACAAGCATTAGCTATTTTTGTAAAACCACCTAGCATTGATGCATTGGAAAAACGTTTAAGATACAGGTCAACTGAAACAGAAGAGACCTTAACCATGCGCGTAAGCAAGGCGGTTAGTGAATTGAGTTTTGAAAATAAATTTGAAAAAGTGATCATGAATGATGATTTGAATAAAGCCTTAACTGAGGCTGAATTTTTGGTTCAAACCTTTATTAATAGTTAAATAGATGAAGCAGGTTGGGTTATTTTTTGGGTCATTCAACCCTATTCATACAGGGCATTTAATTATTGCTAATTTTATGGCTGATTATGCCCTCTTGGATGAAATTTGGTTTGTGGTTTCGCCACAAAATCCATTCAAAGAGAGTGGTGAGTTATTGGATGAGAATTTACGTTTGAACCTCTTAAATAAAGCCATAGAGGCAGATGATCGTTTTAAGTGGTGCGATATAGAATTTACGCTGCCAAGGCCATCTTATACTGAGCATACCTTATCTGAGCTGAGGAAAAAATACACGGATTATCAGTTTACTTTAATTATTGGTGGCGATAATTTAAAGAGCTTTCATCAATGGAAAAATTACAAACAGATTTTGGAATTGCACCAAGTTTTTGTGTATGCTAGGGTGGGGATTGTTGACAAGCCTTTATTGGCAAATCATCCTTCTATTAAGTTGTTTGAAGTTCCCTTATTAAATATTTCTTCTACTTATATCAGAGAGTCAATACAGGCAGGAAAATCTATTCGATATTTGGTGCCAGATAGCGTAAGAATAGCCATCGATGAAAATGGTTATTATAAATCTTAGCTTGCTTTCCAAATAGCCTTTCTATGGCAAAAAGCATATAAGCCATCTGGTCCTAACTCTCTGCCAAACCCAGAATGTTTGGTTCCCCCAAAAGGAATACTCACATCACTTTTAACTATTTGGTTGATGTACACCATTCCTGTTTCAATCCTATTTGCCATTTGCGCGGCCAATTCTGTGTTTGCTGTAAAAATACTTGCTCCTAATCCAAAATGGGTATCATTTGCTAATTGGATAGCTTCTTCAATTGTTTTAAATGAATATAAACTCAAAACCGGACCAAAGAGTTCTTCTTGATAGGCACGTGAATTTTTTGGAATATTTGTGAGTACTGTTGGCGGATAAAAGTAACCAGTTTTTGGAATTTCACCTGCTTGATATAAAATCGTGGCGCCTGCTTCAACAGTTTCATTTACCTGATTTTCTAATAATTCTTTCAAGTCTTTGCGAGCCAGAGGACCAATATTAACATCCTCCAACATGGGGTTGCCCAATTTAAATTCCCTTATTTTTTGTAGGAGCAAATCCTTAAAGGAAGGCAATATATTTTCCTGAACCAAAAATCTTTTTGCAGCCACACAACTTTGGCCATTATTTTGAAAGCGAGAAAATACTACTTGCTCCATAATCTCGTTTAAAGGAGCATCCTCTAAAATAATTAATGGATCGCTTCCACCTAATTCTAAAACGGCTGGTTTAATATTGGCAGCTGCTAATGATGCAACAATTTTACCCGCCTTTTCACTACCAGTTAAAGTTACTGCTGCAATGGTATCATTTTCAATCAATTTAGCTACTTGGGTTTCATCAATAAAAACGGTATTGAACAAGTTTGGTGAAAGTCCGCTTTGATCCAATATTTTTTGTAAGGCAAGGCTGCTTTGAGGCACGTTTGGTGCTGGCTTGATGAGCATGGCATTTCCGCTAACTATAGTAGGAATAGCACTTCTAAGAATTTGCCAATACGGAAAATTCCAAGGAAAAACACCTAAGACAATGCCAAGTGCTTGGTATCTTAATTCAATTTGTGAGCCACTTTCTAACGATTCAAATGTAGGATTCAATAATCGTTCAGCATTTTTAGCATAATAGTTGCAGAGGGCAGCACTTTTAATTACTTCTGCTTTGGCATGTATGTATATTTTGCCCATTTCTTGCGAGGCCAACTCGGCAAGCATGGGTGCATTTTCAATGAGAAGTTCGCTCAAGGGTTGTAAAAATGAAATACGTTCACTTACAGCCTTGTTTTGCCATTCATTTTGAGCAAGTTTTATTTTAGGTAGCAGCTTGTTTAATGCTGTTTGATCCAAAAATGAAAAGGACGCAAAATTTAATTCCGTATAAGGATTGATGCTTTGAAATGGAGTCATTGGTTTTAAAAGAATAGGCAATATAAAACAAGATAAAAAAAGAAGCCTCTGATTGCTTCTTTTTTTAATTTAGTTTCCTCTAAAGTTAGCTGGGCGTTTTTCTAAAAACGCTGTGGTTCCTTCAATAAAATCTTCTGAGCCAAAGAAATTTCCGAACTCATTGATTTCAATATTATTGCCATCGGCACGTTTTTCATAGTATGCATTTACGCAACGAATTACACCAGCAATTGCCATTGGAGCCTTGGTTTTAATTTTATTTAGTATTTCCTCACATTTAGGAATCAATTGATCTGCTGGAACCACGTGATTCACTAAACCTAATTGCAAAGCAGTAGCGGAATCAATCATATCCCCAGTCATTAAAAATTCTAAGGCTCTTCCTTTTCCAATTAACTGAGCCAAACGTTGTGTTCCAGCATAACCTGGCGTAACTCCCAAGTTTACTTCTGGTTGGCCAAATCTCGCTTTTTCGGTGCAAACACGAATATGGCAGCTCATAGCCAATTCGTTACCGCCACCAAGTGCAAAGCCGTTTACAGCTGCAATAACTGGTTTTGGACAATGGTCGATAGCGCGTAAAACGGCATGACCATCTTCGCTCATTTTGGTGCCTTCTTCTACGGTAAAATTGGCAAATTCTGCAATATCAGCGCCAGCAGCAAATGCTTTAAGTCCTTTACCGGTTAAAATCACACCTCTCACATTGGGGTCATCATAAATACTCAATACAGCATTTTTTATGTCGCTTAGGGTTTGGATATTTAGCGCATTCAGCTTGTCTTCCCGGTTAATGGTGATGTAAAAAATTTGATTTTTTATTTCGGTTAATAATGTTTGATACTTAGTTTCAACATTCAATTGGTCAATCATACAATGTTTTGTTTAAAAATTTTAGTTTGTAACTTTAATGTTTATTTTCTTGAAACAAAAAAACAGCGCTTACATTATTTTGATAATTATAAACAACTTACTTTTTAAAAGGTTCTATGTTCTTTCACCCAAGTTTTAATAAAATCTGCAATCTCGTGTGTATGAGTGCCAGGCGTAAATAATTTTCCTATTCCAAGCTTATTCAAAGTTTCAATATCTTCGAGCGGAATGATGCCACCACCTGTAACCAACACATCACCCATTTGGTTTTGATTCATGAGTTCTTTGAGCCTAGAAAATACGCTAATATGCGCTCCAGATAAAATACTTACTCCAATTACATCTACATCTTCTTGCAGAGCTGCTTGCACCACCATTTCTGGTGTTTGACGAAGTCCTGTGTAAATTACTTCCATTCCTGCATCTCGTAAGGCTGTGGCAATTACTTTGGCACCTCTATCATGTCCATCTAGGCCTATTTTGGCCACTAAAACTCTTATTGGGCGGTTCATTTTTTTCTATCTTTTTTTGAGTTTTTTTCTTTTCCAGTTTTATTCAAAAGCACAAAGTTTTTGTTTTGTAGTTCTTTTTCAAAATAGTTAATGAATTGTTCTTCATTGATCATATAAAATCTATATTGGTTTAAGCCTCCATTTGGCTGTATTTGGGCCCCGTCTGCAAGCTGAGGTACACCAGGAATTGGATCATGATTGTAGTTCACATCCATAAATGGCATGTATCTTTGAAGTTTAAATTCTGGTGTGTTCTTAATTTTTTCATCTAACACAAAATAAACTTTTACTCCATTGTCAGTTGGTTCAAGAATCATTAAATTCCAAAGTGTTTTTACATCCTCATCGCTCTTGCCCAAAACAAACAAATTGCGAATTTGATGAATTTGAAAGTCTTGGTGAATGGTCCATATTTCATAGCCACTTTGATCAATAAATTTTATTTCATTTAAGCCAATATCAATATGCAAGGAATCAAATTTTTGAGATTTAAAATCTTTTCCTTTGAACTGATAATTCCCTTGTAATTGTTGGGGAATTAGGTCTTGATAGCGACCTGGTACTTTGTCGAATCTTGCTTGGTTACAAGCAGAAATAAATACTATGAAAAGTAATGCAGCTAATAATTTGTGTATTTTCATTGTTGTATAATTAATTGTTTAATTTAATGAGGGTATTTTCAATTCTCAATTTTGTTTCTGGATAGCCAATCATTTCCGCTATTTCAAACAGCATGGGTCCGCCAGCCACTCCAGTTAAAATTACTCTAAATAGTTGTAAAAAGTCTTTTCCTAAAATTTCGTTTTTTGCGAGGGCTTCATTGTAGGCTCCTTCAATGGCAGTTGATTTAAATTCTGGCAAAGAGGCCAGTGCTTCATTTAGGTCTTTCAATAAGTTCGGTATTTTATCATTCCAACGTTTTTTTAAAACACTTTCATCATAGGTATTTGGGGTAATAAAAAAGTAACTGCAATAATTCCAAATCTCATTGGTAAAACTAATTTTTTCCTTGATTAAACCACAAGCCATTAATAAGAATTCTTCCGAAAATGTTTGGTCTAAACCTTGCGACTTTATAGCTTCTTGCATAAACGGCAATAAGTTTTCGTTAGCAAGATGTCTGATGTATTGTTGGTTGAACCATTTTGCCTTATTTGGGTCGAATTTGGCGCCAGATTTACTAACTCTTTCTAGTGAAAATGCTTGAACCAATTCATCCATAGTAAATAGCTCTTGGTTGGTTCCGGGATTCCAACCTAAAAAAGCAAGTAAATTCACTACAGCTTCTGGTAAATATCCGGCTTCTCTGTAGCCACTATAAATTTCTTGGGTTTTTGGGTCGATCCAATTAATTGGAAAAACGGGAAACCCTAATCTATCACCATCCCGTTTGCTCAATTTGCCATTGCCTTCGGGTTTTAACAGCAGTGGCAAATGCGCAAATTTGGGCATCATAGCTTCCCATCCAAATGCCCTATATAACAATACGTGCAAAGGAGCAGATGGTAGCCATTCTTCGCCCCTAATAACATGTGAAATTTGCATCAGGTAATCGTCTACTACATTGGCCAAATGATAGGTTGGCATGCCATCGCTTTTGAATAAAACTTTATCGTCGAGTTCATGTGTATTTACACTAACCCAACCCCTAATTTCATCATGTAATTTAACTTCCTCATTGCTTGGCAATTTAAAACGAACCACATAAGTATCCCCATTTGCCAGCCTTCTTTTCACTTCATCTTCTGGCAAAGTGATAGAATTTGTCATGCTTTCGCGTGTTTGGGCGTCGTATTTGGCGTCTATATTATTGGCCATAAGCCTTTCACGCATGTTTTCTAATTCCTCTGTTGTATCAAAAGCATAATAGGCTTTGCCAGCATCAATGAGCTGCATCACATATTGTTTGTATATGGGCTTGCGCTCACTCTGCCTGTAAGGTGCGTGTGGGCCATCGCCGAATCCAATACCTTCAACAGCTTTTATACCAAGCCATTTAAGTGATTCAATGATGTATTCTTCCGCACCTGGCACAAATCGTGTTTGGTCGGTATCTTCAATTCTTATAATAAAATCGCCGCTGTGCTTGCGCGCAAATAAGTAATTATACAAAGCGGTGCGAACCCCGCCTATATGCAATGGTCCGGTTGGACTAGGCGCAAAACGTACTCTAACTCTTCTCTCCATAAATTATTGGGTCAAATATAAAAAGTTAGCGGCTTTTATCTACTATGATTCAGTGTTATTGATAAAATTTAAAATAAAATTCGAAAATTTGTTCTCGCTGTAGTATTTTGCAGGCCTCAGTACAATTCAAATTATCCCTATTATGAGTGATCCAAGATTAAAACCATTATTCGACCATTTAAAAGAGGCTATGGACAATGCCGTTGACCATGCTGCCAATGAATTTACTAAAATCCGTGCTGGCAAGGCTCATCCTTCCATGTTAGATTCTGTAAAAGTTGATTATTACGGCTCATTGGTACCAATTAGCCAAGTTGCAAATGTGAATACACCTGATGGCAGAACCTTAACGGTTCAACCATGGGAAAAGAATGTTTTGCAAGCCATTGAAAAGGGTATAATTATTGCTAATTTGGGATTTAATCCTACAAACGACGGTACTTTGATTCGCATCAGTTTGCCTATGCTCACTGAAGAACGTAGAAAGGAAATTGTTAAAAAGGTAAAGCACGAAGCAGAATTTGCCAAAGTTGCTATCCGCACTATTCGTAAGGATGTGAATGAAAATATCAAAAAAGCACAAAAAGACGGTGTTCCAGAGGATGAGGCTAAAACTGCCGAGGCTCAAGTGCAAAAAACCACAGATGCTTACATCAAAAAAATTGATGATTTAACAGCAGCAAAAGAGGCAGATTTGATGCATGTATAATTATTAACGAATGTTAAAATTACCTGCCAATGCTAAGAAATGGATAACACTAACCACGAAAGTGGTTGGTGTTTTTTTGTTATTAGCTATTATAGTTTTCTTTTCATTAAGAGGATATTTTTTAAACAAAACCATTGAAAAGGTTCAGCAAAAAATGTTGAATAACTATTCTACAGTATTATTGGTGGAAGATGCGGGTTTCACTGGTTTGGCCGGTATCAGCTTAAAGGGAATTCAATTAATTCCTCAAGGTAAAGATACCTTGTTAAAGATGGATGAATTTCAATTGAGTGTGAAATTGTTTTATGCATTGTTTATGGATGTGCGAGTAAAAAGTATATCCATACACAATGGCTATTTTCAGTTAACAAAAAAAAATGGGGTCAAAAATTTTGACCAATTTTTTCAAAAAAAAGATACCATTGATATAGAGAAAAAAGAAGCCTCTGGAAGCAATAAGGAAGTTAATTATGCAGAGGTTTTGTATAAACTTATTACAAAAGGGCTCAATAAAATTCCTAACGAGGTTGACATACACCACTTTTCTCTAAAGGGGTATGATGAACAATTATATGTAGATTTTAATGTGGATGAATTAAAATTGGTAAACGGGTTGGTGTATTCAAAAATGGTGGTTAGCTCCAATAATATGGTTCAAAATTGGGCTTTAAATGGGCAGGTTAATCCAAGTGAAAGAAAAGCCGATTTGCAGTTTGAAAGAACGGACAGTGGGCGGGTGATGATTCCCTATCTTCCAGAAAGATTTAATTTATTTGCAGGTTTTGGTTCAGCCCGCTTGGTGGTTGATGGTATTAGTTTTGATGACGATGAATTGAAAATTGATGGTTTGGCAAGTTTAAAATCGTTTGTGATTAACCATCCAAAAATTGCCAAAAAAGATGTGGTGGTTGATGAAGTAGAATTTAATTATGTTTATAAAATTGGTAGCAACTATTTATCATTAGATAGTGCTTCAAAGGTTAATTTTAATGGATTTGTTTTTCATCCATTTGTTCGCTTAGAAAATTCACCCGATACCATTTTTCATTTGGTGGTTCAAACAGAAAAGGTTCCAGCTCAAAATTTCTTAAACGCATTGCCAGAGGGTTTGTTCTCTCACATCAAAGGAATGGAGGCTATCGGAAATATTAGTTATAGATTAGAGTTTAAATACAATGAGAATAATCCAAACGACATGATCTTTGAGAGCGTTTTGGAAAAGGATAATTTACATATTACTAAATACGGTGAAGCCAATTTAAATAAATTAAATAAGGAGTTTGTTTATGTTCCAATGGAAAATGGCAGGTCTATGCGTCCAGTTTTTGTTGGGGCCGCTAATCCTTATTTTACCCCTTTGGATTTGATTTCTCCCTTACTGAAGAAAAGTGTCCTTACCTGCGAAGATCCTTCATTTTATTGGCATCGGGGCTTTGTAACCGAAGCTTTTAGGCAATCTATTGTAAAGAATATACGCACAGGCAAGTTTAAAAGAGGAGCCAGTACCATTAGCATGCAATTGATGAAAAATGTTTTCCTCACCAGAGAGAAAACGATGGCACGAAAACTGGAAGAAATTTTATTGGTTTATATTTTAGAAAACAACAACATCAGTTCAAAGGATAGGATGTTTGAGGTATACTTAAATATCATAGAATGGGGGCCAAATGTATATGGAATTGGCGAGGCAACACAGTTTTATTTCAAGAAAAACCCGATGGATTTGACTTTAAGTGAAAGCATGTTCTTAGCTACCATTGTGCCAGGACCGAAGCACTTTATGTGGCGCTTTGGCAAAGATGGTACCGCTAAACCTTACCTAGAACGAACCTACAGATTTTTATCTAACAAAATGATTGGTAGGGGATTGATTATGCCAGAGGATACTATTGGCTTAACGCACCAAATTAATATTACTGGTGCTGCCAAACAATTTATAATTAAAAGTGATACTTTGGTTAATGATACTATAGTAGAACGCGAACTTCTTTTAATTGAGAACCATGAAGCAGTGGATGAAGAAGATTAAAGGGACAAATGTTGTTATTCTTGTTTTTATCATTGAATTGCTGCATTTTTTTTTCTTCAGAAGAGATTTAGGGTTTATTCTTTCACCGATTTTATTTTTAGCTAGTGGTTGCTTTTATTATTTTTATTTAAGTAAGCGAGCTGAGCTTTTTTACATAGAACCTGCTAAGGAGCGCTCTTATAAAATTACCTCATCTCATTGGAGGGCATTAGGTATCTTGTTATTTTGTATTTTTATAGTCGTAAGAGTCTTTATTATTCATTGGCCAATTGATGTGAAAGATTCGGATATTATCCCGCTTATTTTGAATGTTTATGTAGATAGGTTTTTGGATGGTGAACCGGTATACGCAGCCTATACTGGTTTTAATTATGGCACCTTTGTGCCCAATTATATGCCATTTCAGTGGTTGCCTTTTACCTTAAGCAGGTTGTTACTGATTGATCCAAGATTTATTCACGCAAGTGTTTTCGTGATTGCAATGCTTGCAATGATTGTAAGGTCGTATCAAGTTTCAATTACTATAAAAGAGTTGATGGCTAAATGCATGCTTCCGTTTGTGTTTTTAGGATTAATTTTTTTTAAGCAGGAAAAGGATTTTTCGGTAACAGTAGAATTGGTTATTGCGGCCTATTATATTTTATTGGCCTTGAGCTTTTTTAGTAATTCAAAGATTTTTCAAATTGTTGGCTTAGGATTATCTTTGTTATCTAGGTATTCGTTGCTTTTTTGGGTGCCTGTTTGGACTTTGTGCAAGTGGTTGTTTAATAAAAGGGAGTTTTTATTTATAGGTATTGGCTTGCTTATTTTTGGCATCATCTTTTACCTTGTTCCATTTGTTATCCCTAATCCAGAGGTATTAAGCAAAGGTTCTAACCTGTGGATTGATGCTTCCTTAAATGAATGGGATGGCCAAGATTGGCAGCCAAAAGGAGATAGGCCTTTTCAGTTATTTCAGGGTTTAGGTTTTGCCTCTTGGTTTCACCAATTTTACCCTGGAACGCTAATGGATAAATTGTTGGCTTGTAAAAATGCTTTGATTGGATGTAGTATCTTAAGCACTTTTTTTTTAATTTATGCTAGGCTAAAAGATAGCAGCCTTGATCAGCGGATTTTTTTATTGTTGTCGTTTAAGTTTAGTATGACCATTTTCTACTCTTTGGTTTTTATACCGTATGTATATCTTTATTGGGTGCCGCTGGCCTTGAGTATGGTAATTTTGGTTCAATTAAAATTGGTTCAACCAGAATCATAAAAGAGCAATTTAAAACAATATGAATTTGTTTTACTGCCGCTGAAAAATATAATATTGCTTTACTTTTCCGTTGCTTTCAGTAAGCTCAAAAAGGGTATCTTTTTTAATTGAGTTATTTGATAACAGACTATTTAATTGAATGCCACTTTCTGTTTCAAATGAATAGGGATCAAATAATATTAAATCTCCAGTGCTTAGTTTTTCCATTGGATTTCCTAATCCAGCATAGAGCCATTCATTAGGATCAAACATGTTTTTATTGGTAAAAAGAGCAAGATTTGCATCAGCGCCCATGTATTTTTGACTTGGAAATTTGTTTACTAAATAGGGGCCAACAATTTCTTTAGCAAATTGTTGTTCTTCGCTTAAATAACAGGATGATTTGAAATTGATAGAAGCCGGGTTATTTAAAAAAGGAAATATGATTATTGCCGTTATTAGTACCCATTTAATTTGCTTAGAAATCGTTAGCGGGGTTAATTTTAAAATTTGATTGTATCCATAAAGAATTAGTATGCCTGTTAACGGAAATATTGTTACCAAAACCCTATTTAGTCCCATCGAATTAAAGATACCCAATGCCCAAAAAATGGTATGGGCCAGCACAAATGCAACAATCATTCCATCTATTAAAAATATTTCTGCGAGGTTCATTTTTTTTCCTAATTGAACCCAATTTTTGAGGTGAAAAAATGCACCTATCCATAAACCAATAAATAATATTGGTCCAAGGCCAAAATACAATTGTATCACAAAATGACTCCAGTTTCCTTTGCCATAAATACTGCTTGCTGAGGCATAAGGGATTTTGGTAAAAACCCATAGAATATCTTTGTAAAAGTACCATCCTGCTAGGGAAAAAATTAGGTGTCCGAGCATTAGCCAAGGAAGTTTTTTATATTGTTTTATTAGGATGAGGTAAGTAGAAAATACCAATAGAATGATTAATCCTTCGGAACGAACAAATGGTAAAAGTGAGGCAATAGATAATGACCAAATTGGTTTTTCGTCGAACCAAAAATAAATACTTAGTATGAGTACTAGTGCAGATAATGGTTCGGTATACCCAGAGAGCATGATAGTAAAATACATGGAACCAGCAAGTACAAGAATTCCTGTCCAATACCAATTTTCGTAACCTAATCGCTCAGCAGTTAGGGAGGCTAAATACGCTGCAAAAATGGCACAAAATACATTGAAAATTTTCATCCCGGTAAAGCCAAATTGGGCAAAAGGAGACGCTAAAATGGTAAATAGTGGTTTACCCCAATGGTTAAAAAATAAGATGGGCTGTTGCCATGAAAATTTTGCGCAAATAAAATGTGAGATGCTATCTCCTCCTGTGCCTTTACCATTGGTAAAAATAGCAGTTAATAATAAAGCTATAGAAATTAGAACAAAGATAAACTGGGCAATTTTTTGTTCAGTTAATTTCATGCTTATCCTTTAAACATACCATATTTAATGATACAATAGATTGCCCTAAAACCATCCTTCCAGCTTATTTTTTTTCCTTCTGCGTAAGTTCGGCCATAATAAGAGATACCCACCTCATAAATACGAATATTTGGGATACGGCTTATACGGGCAGTTACCTCTGGTTCAAATCCAAATCTTTTTTCTTGCAGAGGAAGCGATTTAATAATATCTGCCTTAAATAACTTGTAGCAGGTTTCCATATCTGTGAGGTTGAGATTGGTAAACATGTTGCTGCCAAAGGTTAGGATTTTGTTGCCAATAGAATGCCAAAAAAATAAAATTCTATGTGGATTTCCTCCCATAAACCTAGATCCATAAACCACATCAGCAAAGCCATCTGTGATAGGTTTTAATAAGATATTTATTTCGTTTGGATCATACTCCAAATCGGCATCTTGAACAATGATATAATTGCCGTTAGCCTGCTTTATTCCTGTATGTATTGCTGCACCCTTACCTTGATTTACGGTGTGTTCAATAAATCTAATATAAGGTTTGGTTTTCATGTAGGCTTGAATAACTTCTGCAGTATTATCTGATGAGCAATCATTCACAATTACCACTTCCTTTTCTATGCCATTAATCAATTGAACTGCGTCAACCTTATCAAGGATATTATGAATGGTTCTTGCCTCGTTATAGGCAGGGATGATGATAGTTAGTTTTTCACTCATGAAATTTGTATATCAATTATTTGTTTGGTGTTTGGCTTCTTTGTGCGCGATATTTTGAAATTCGTGATCTTTGTACCAGCATTGATTTTCATCAATTTTCTTTTTTCTTAGAATTAAATAGCTCTTCTTTATTTACTTCTTTAATTAAATCGCCATGCTTCAATGTTTTTGAAATAGCACTGTATGGTCCAGAAATTAATTGGTCGTCTTCTTTTAAACCTTCCAAGATTTGAATGTATTTGTCGTCTTGAATGCCAGTTTTTACCTTGCGTATTTTGGCTTTGTTTCCTTGGTTAATAAAGACCACTTCCACATCATTTTTGCTGTCGATTAAAGTTGCTTTTTTCTCTTTTTTATTTTCCGTATCAAGTGTATCTAAGGCACTTTCCTGACGAACAGTTACCGCCTCAATGGGCACTACCAAAACATTTTCTACGCGCTCTGTTTGAATCTCCACACTGGCGCTCATACCTGGTCTAAACACAGATTTTCTTTTTCCAAATAATAAAGTAAGATCCTGGTAGCTGCTTCTAAGTATTCTAATTTTTACCACAAAATTTGTCACTTGGTCACTGGTGGTTTGTGCTGAGGTTGTTGCGCTGTTAGCAATTTCTGTTACAATTCCTTTAAACTTTCTATTAGGGTATGCATCTACTTCAATTTCTGAGGTATCACCCAAGCCAACTTTTATGATGTCGTTTTCATTTACATCAACACTCACTTCCATGTCGTTTAAATTGGCAATACGCATCATTTCTGTTCCTGCCATTTGCGAAGTCCCAACTACACGTTCTCCCTTTTCAACACTTAATTTAGAGACAATACCATTTACAGGCGAAAATATTTCGGTACGGGTAAGGCTTTTTCTCGACTCTTTGAGGGTGGCCTCAAAACTTTTTACATTGAATTCTGCAGATAACACACTTTGCCAGCCAGCTTCCACCTCGGCTTTGGCGTTCACATAGGTGCTTTTTGCGGTTTCAAATTCTGCATCGGAAATTAATTTCTGGGCATACATTTTTTTATTTCTTTCATAAGCAGCAGAAACTTCAACAAATCTTCCTTCAGCCTGAGCCAACCTGGCTTTGGTTGTAGCTAAACTTGCTTTGGTATTATTTAAAGAGGCTTCCGACCTATCTAAGGCAGATTGGTATAACTCGGGATCGATGCGCGCCATTAATTTTCCTGATACAACAGAATCACCTTCTTTTACATACAACTCTCTAATTTCACCAGAAACATCTGAGCTAATTTTTACCTCTTTTTCTGGTTGAACCCTGCCATTGGCAGATACGGTTTCAATAATGGTTTTTCTTTCAATTTTTGCAATAGTAACTGGTATGCCTTCACTTTTTCCAAGCCATCCTGCTTGCTTACCAATAACTGCAACTATGATTAAAACAATAACCCCAATAATTAAATATTTAATGGAATTACTTTTTTTCTTTACTTGGTTCATATTTACTTATTAATATAAAGGTTTGCCTAGGTAAAAATCAAGAACTTTTCTTCTAAATACCAATTCATATTTAGCTTGAGTAAAATCTGCATCGGCACGAATGTAGCCGTTTTTTGTATTTAAATAATCAGCAATGCTCATACCACCCAATTCAAATTGCTTTTCTGCCACTTCATACGATTCTTTATTGGCTAATAAATTTTCTTCATTTGCCTGGTATCTTTTGAAAGAAGATTTAAAATCTACATAAGATTGTGCTATGCTTCTGTACAAATTGTTTTTAGTTAACTTTTCGTTCAGCCTAGTACTTTCAACACTCATTCTTGATTTTTGAACATTGGTGTTAACATTCCAACCATTGAATATGGGAACGCTTAGGTTCAAACCGATATTACTACCTAAATTACGGGTAAATTGATTAGAAAATGGTGTTGTTTGATAAGATGCATACCCAGTTGGAATAGTGCTATATACAGGAATTGGTGTGCCATTATAATCGCCGGCTCCAATAACAGAGGTTCTATATTGTAAATCTCCAACACCCGAGGAGCTTTGCGTGGTGTAAAAAGAATTGAAGCCAGCTGATAAAGTTAATCTTGGCGACCTTCCACCACGTGCCATGTGATAAGAGAGTTCAGATCCTCTTAAACGCTGTTCGGCTGCTAATACATCCGGACTTTGTTTCACAAACTCCAGATAAATGGCATCTAAAGATTTTGGTTCATCGGCTATATTTAATTCATCAATACTTGGTTTTTCAACCTTGTAACTGGTATCAGGCTTTATTTCAATCAATAACCACAAATCGAGGTATGATTGCAATAAAGCATTTTGCGTATTTACAGCGGCCAGTTCTTCACTCGACAATTGCGCTTTTAGCTGTAAATACCTGGTTTTATTGCTACTCCCTAACTCATACATTTTTCGTTGGCGATCTACTTGGGCCAAGGTTGCTTCAATGCGAGTTTGCGCAGAATTATTTAACTCTATATTTAATAGCACACGTAAAAAGGCATTACATACATTTAAAGTGATGGTGTTTTTAGTTTGCTCCAAATCTTTTTCACTTGCCTTAAATATTGATTCTTGTACCCTTACATTGTTTACATTTTGAAAGCCATTGAATAAAGGCATGCTGCTATTTAAGCCAAATGAATTGGTTCTAAAAGCTACTCCCTCTTTGGCTAAATTGGTGGCAGGGTTGATGGCAAAACCTGTTTGCCAATTATTAGAAACATTTCCATTTAATGAAGGTAATAGGGCCATTTTACTTTGCAAATAATCTGCTTTGCTCATTTGAGTAGTAAGTGCCTGTTGTTGAACAGTAATGTTTTTACTGAGAGCCTGTTCCACACAAGCTTTTAGCGACCATACTTTTTGGTCTTGAGCCCTTACAGAATGTAGGCTACAAAAACAAAGTGCAAATAGGACGGTATTTTTTTTGAATATTTGAACCATTGATTAATTTTGGTAATTAGGTTTTGATGCGAAAATAATGTTTAAATATAGAATCCCGACTATTCTTCAACGACTCTTTCCTAACTATACATGGAAGGTTAAAACCAATGATAAGCAGCTGTTTTTAACATTTGATGATGGTCCGCACCCCGAAATAACTCCTTGGGTGATAGAGCAGTTAGGTATATTTGGTGCTAAAGCAACTTTTTTCTGCGTGGGAGACAATGTGCGTAAATACCCAGAAACTTATCGACATATTTTAGCCGAAGGGCACCAAACAGGCAACCATACCTACCATCATTTGAAAGGTTGGGCAACCGATGACCATACTTATTTGGCCGATGTTAAAAAGGCCGAAGGGTATATAAATAGCAGTTTATTCAGGCCTCCTTATGGGAGAATTAAATCTTCACAAGGAGCCATGTTAAATAAAGATTATAAAATTATTATGTGGGATCACTTGAGCTGTGATTATGAAAAAAAATTAAACATTGCCTACAGCATTGAGCAAATGAAAAAAGTTGAATATGGAAGCATTGTTGTTTTTCATGACAGTGAGAAATCTTTTGAAAATTTAAAGCAACTTTTGCCGCAACTGCTAGCTTATTATTGCAGCCAAGGATATCAATTATTAGCCATTCCTCAAAATTAATTTATGATAGAAATTTTGCTTTTACTCATTCTTTGGTTATTTGTATTCTTGCAAATACTAGTTATGGCGGGCTATTTTTCTGGTAACCCAAAGGTAAAACTAGATAGGAGCAATCCTAAAGTGGCTATTATTATTGCAGCTAGAAATGAAGAAGCAAACATAGAGGCTTGCCTGCAAAGTATACTGCAGTTGAACTATCCTCAAGAGTTAATTGAGGTATGGATTGGAAATGATAGGTCAACAGACCAAACAGCCTCATTGATTGAAAAATTCATTTTAGGGAGAAGCAATTTTAGCTTGTTTCAAATAGAAAATGAACTAGGCTCAGCAAAAGCCAAAGGAAATGTTTTGGCGCAGTTAATCCAACAAACCCAATCCGAATATATTTTTGTGACCGATGCAGATATTGCGGTTGCGCCTAATTGGATCAAACATTTATTGCCATATTTATTGCAGCCCAAAACAGGCATAGTGAGTGGAACTACTCTGGTTGATGGCAATAATTTTTTTGCAAAATGGCAAGGAATTGATTGGACTTTAGGCAATGGGAATTTAATTGGTTTGGATAGATTAGGCCTAAAAAGTACAGCGGTTGGTAACAATATGTGCTTTACAAAAGAGGCGTATTTGGCAACTGGTGGCTATGAAAATATGACTTTTTCTGTTACCGAAGATTTTCAATTGTTCAAAGCCATCAGGGCCAAAGCTTATGAGTCGGTAAATTTATTAGACAAAGCCTCGCTAAATATTTCAATGGCTCAAAATAATTTTAGGAATTTCTTGCACCAGCGCAAACGTTGGATGATTGGGGCGCAAGATTTACCTGGTTATTGGTTGCTCATTTTTGGATTACAAGCCAGCTTTTATCCTTGTTTGTTTTTATTGCTTTTGGTTCATACCAAATTGGCTTTTATCATTTGGGTTATTAAAGTTGTTTTACAATTATTTTATATCGGTTTGATCCAAAATAAGTTGAAGGTGAAATGGCATTGGCCAACAATTTTGACCTATGAGTTCTATTCTTTATTTATTCATTTTGCCATGATTGGCTTTTACCTTTATCCTGTTAAAATGGATTGGAAAGAGCGCACATATTAAAGACTGAATAATTAAATTAACTATATTTGCCTCGTGAATTTTATAGATACCCATACACATTTGTATGCAGAAGAATTTAAGGATGATAGAAAGGCTGTGATTGAAAAAGCCATACACAATGGTGTAAGTAAATTATTCTTACCCAATATTGATATCCATTCTATTCAACCCATGTTGGATTTATGTTGGGATTTTCCAGAAAATTGTTTTCCCATGATGGGCTTGCATCCTTGTTCGGTGGATGTGCATGTGGAGGCACATTTGTTTCAAATTCAAAAATGGTTCAAGAAAAGAAAGTTTTATGCTGTTGGTGAAATTGGTCTCGATTATTATTGGAGCACCGAATTTAAGGACCAACAAATTAAGGCCTTTCGCCTTCAAATTCAGTGGGCTATTCAAATGGATTTACCCATTGTTGTTCACTCAAGAAACAGCAATGATGATGTAATTGCCATTTTAAAAGAAATGAAGCACCCTAAACTGCGCGGCATTTTTCATTGCTTTGGAGGTAATGCAGCGCAGGCAAAAGAGGTTGTTGAATTGGGTTTTTTATTAGGTATTGGTGGTGTAATAACTTTTAAAAATGGT
>Ga0070374_10000066_pt1 | contig 33935 bp, 21 predicted proteins | sample LauGreSuBDMM15SN_2_FD_66374 | JGI IMG/M metagenome (GOLD analysis project Ga0070374, IMG submission 66374) | Freshwater lake microbial communities from Lake Michigan, USA - Su13.BD.MM15.SN (version 4) (version 4) | ecosystem: Environmental > Aquatic > Freshwater > Lake | place: Lake Michigan...
TTTGGTCGATTTCTCCCGCTTGATAACCTATTGCAACAGCGTATTGATATTGGGATTGTCCTGCTTCAGTACCTATTGCAATTGCATGTGTTCCTTGTCGTGTTTGTCCTGCAAAATAACCTATTGCAATCGCATTTGTTCCTTGAGTTCCATAACCGGCTTGATAACCTATCGCAATTGCATCTGCTCTTTGAAAAGTAAGTGCTGATTGATAACCTATCGCAATTGCTGAAGAACCTTGACTAAAGGCTCCTGCTTCATAACCTATTGCAATTGCATTTGTTCCTTGTCGTGTTTGTCCTGCAAAATAACCTATTGCAATCGCATTTGTTCCTTGAGTTCCATAACCTGCCTGGTTGCCTATCGCAATTGCATTTTCTCTTTGAAAAGTATATGCTGCTAGATAACCTATCGCAATTGCTGAAGTTCCTTGACTAAAGGCTCCTGCTTGATAACCTACTGCAACTGCATTGGTTCCTTGGTTTGAGAATCCGGCACCAGCACCTATTGCAATTGCACCATAACTTTGGCGTGTGAATCCGGCAGTAGTACCTATTGCAATCGCATTCATGCTTTGATCGTTATATCCGGCTTGTCTACCTATCGCAATTGCTAAAGTACCTTGGGATCCATAACCTGCTTGAAAACCTATTGCAACTGCTGCAGTACCTTGAGTATAATATCCTGCTTGAGATCCTATTGCAACTGCATTTGGACCTTGAGTCTCGGTTCCAGCATTAATACCTAATGAAACTGCACCTGAACCTTGGGTGTTTTTTCCGGCACCAGCACCTATTGCAACTGCATATAGGCCTTGGGCAGAGTTTCCAGCATCAATACCTATTGCAATTGCACCTCTGCCTTGGATTTTGTTTCCAGCACTATTACCTATTGCAACTGTATCGATGCTTTGAGTAGTATTTCCAGCTTGATAACCTATTGCAATTGCAGCTGAGTTTTGACTATTTTGTCCGGCTTGATAACCTATTGCAATTGCATTTGTTCCTTGAGTTCCATAACCTGCTTGATAACCTATCGCAATTGCATTTTCTCTTTGAAAAGTAAGTGCTGCTTGATAACCTATCGCAATTGCTGAAGTACCTTGAATAACGGCTCCTGCTTGTAAACCTATTGCAATCCCATATCCGAGTTGACGTGTTTGTCCAGCTTGATTACCTATTGCAACTGCATCTGCACCTTGGGCGGATCTTCCAGCTTGATTACCTATTGCAACTGCATTACCACTTTGATCTACTGCTCCTGCTAGAGTACCTATTGCAACTGCATTTGTTCCTTGTCGTGTATATCCGACTTGATTACCTATTGCAATTGCGTTTGCATATTGGGTGTCTCTTCCAGCTGCATAACCTATTGCAATTGCATATTCCCTTTGATTACTGTATCCGGCTTGAAGACCTATTGCAATGGAATTAACACTTTGGTCTTGGTATCCCGCTTGATAACCTATTGCAATTGCGCCTGAATATTGGGTACTACCTCCAGCTCCATAACCTATTGCAAGTGCATTTGCCCGTTGACTAGTTTTTCCGGCTTCACGACCTATTGCAATGGAATTAAGACTTTGGTCGATTTCTCCCGCTTGATAACCTATTGCAACAGCGTATTGATATTGGGATTGTCCTGCTTCAGTACCTATTGCAATTGCATGTGTTCCTTGTCGTGTTTGTCCTGCATTATAACCTATCGCAATCGAACCGGTTCTCTGGGATTCATATCCTGCCTGTAAACCTATCGCAATTGCATTTTGACCTTGGGTTCTATAACCGGCTTCAGTACCTATCGCAATTGCATTTGTTCCTTGTTTTGATAGTCCTGCATTATAACCTATCGCAATCGAACCGGTTCCTTGGGATTCATATCCTGCCTGTAAACCTATTGCAACTGCATTTTGACCTTGGGTTCCATAACCTGCTTGATTACCTATTGCAATTGCATTTAAATTTTGAGAGTTAACACCAGCATTTCTACCTAAGTTTATATTTGAAGAACCAATGTTCCAAGAAGAAGTACCGCTATTCCAATACAAGTAATCACCGTATAATGATCCATTAATTAATCCTGGTCCGGTGGGTCCAATGGGTCCTGTAGATCCGGTGGGTCCAGTAGGTCCGGTTGGTCCAGTTGCGCCGGTTCGTCCAGTTGCGCCAGTAGGTCCAGTAAATCCCGTTGCACCAGTAGGTCCAGGAATTCCTACACTAGTATGTATATGTGAATATGTATTTGACGACTGGAAATATACTTCAGCTTGATGACTAGTATTATTTGAATTATGACTGGTTATGAGAACAACTAAGTGTGTATAAGAACTTACATTTACAGTTGATTCAAATATCATTGAACTCGTTATTATTTGACTTGTGGTATTATCATACAAATATGCTATATCACTTCCGTTTGCAACTAAGTTTGTTAACGTGCTTCCGTTCCAACCTAATAACCACCATTGTATACCAATCTTATTTGCATCGTTCTGCTCATGGGCTTTTCCATATATATTTAAATCCCATATTCCGGCAGGTATTGTATTAGAAGTCAAATAAGGAGATAATGTTGATACACTAATGGCAAATTGAGCAACAATATATGATGCAGTAGTACTGGGCAGTATACTAAAATAAATGGTTTCTTGCAGTTTCGTCAAATCTGGTGTAAGACTAAGTAGTGCATTTGTAACGCCAGGTGGAGTAGGAGGAATTGATTCACTTCCGCCGTTTGGAGTATATATATATGTTTGTGCATCTAGAATAGTGGTTGATGTTGCTATAGATAACTCGTTAGTATCAAAATTATCAGGAAGACCAGTATTTGAGTTTTGATAATTCAAGTATAATATAGTTCCACCTGATGAAAACCCGGCAGCTCCTTGTACTCCTTGTGGTCCGGTAGCGCCGGTAGGTCCAGTGTATCCAGTTGAACCGGTAGGACCAGTTGAACCGGTAGGTCCAGTTGAACCAGTAGGTCCGGTAAAGCCGGTAAATCCAGTAGGGCCTGTTGGTCCTGTACGACCAGTAGCTCCGGTGAAACCAGTTGGGCCAGTAGGTCCTGTAAATCCAGTAAAGCCAGTTGGGCCTGTTGGACCTGTACGACCTGTTGAGCCAGTGAAGCCAGTGAAGCCAGTCGGTCCGGTTGGTCCTGTTGAGCCAGTGAAGCCAGTGAAGCCGGTAAATCCAGTAGGTCCAGTTGCTCCTGTTGAGCCAGTGAAGCCAGTGAAGCCGGTAAATCCAGTAGGTCCAGTTGCTCCTGTGCGACCGGTTGAGCCAGTGAAGCCGGTAAATCCAGTAGGTCCAGTTGGTCCGGTATACCCAGTAAAACCAGTAGGTCCGGTGTATCCGGTGGGTCCTGTTGAACCAGTGAAGCCGGTGAAGCCAGTAGGTCCAGTGGGTCCTGTTGAGCCAGTGGGTCCTGTTGAACCAGTAGGTCCTGTACTACCAGTGTATCCGGTGTATCCAGTAGGTCCGGTGTATCCAGTGGGTCCTGTTGAACCAGTAGGTCCTGTCCTACCAGTGTATCCGGTGTATCCAGTAGGTCCGGTGTATCCAGTGGGTCCTGTTGAACCAGTAGGTCCGGTATATCCAGTGTATCCAGTAGGACCAGTGTATCCAGTGGGTCCTGTTGAACCAGTAGGTCCGGTATACCCTGTCTGACCGGTGGGTCCTGTTCTACCAGTGTATCCGGTGTATCCGGTATATCCAGTAGGACCAGTAGGTCCTGTACTACCAGTGTATCCAGTGGGTCCTGTTGAACCAGTAGGTCCTGTCCTACCAGTGTATCCAGTGTATCCAGTAGGTCCGGTGTATCCAGTGGGTCCTGTTGAACCAGTAGGTCCGGTATACCCAGTCTGACCGGTGGGTCCTGTTCTACCAGTGTATCCGGTGTATCCAGTATATCCAGTAGGACCAGTAGGTCCTGTACTACCAGTGTATCCAGTGGGTCCTGTTGAACCAGTAGGTCCTGTCCTACCAGTAGGTCCGGTGTATCCAGTAGGACCGGTGTATCCAGTGGGTCCTGTTGAACCAGTAGGTCCGGTATACCCAGTCGGACCGGTGGGTCCTGTTCTACCAGTGTATCCGGTGTATCCGGTATATCCAGTAGGTCCGGTGTATCCCGTTGGACCGGTATATCCCATTGGACCGGTATATCCGGTAGGTCCAGTATATCCCGTTGGTCCGGTGTATCCAGTTGGACCGGTGTATCCCGTAGATCCAGTTGGACCGGTGAATCCAGTTGGACCGGTGTATCCAGTTGGACCGGTGTATCCGGTAGGTCCAGTATATCCAGTTGGACCGGTATAGCCCGTAGATCCCGTTGGACCGGTGTATCCCGTTGGTCCGGTCTCTCCAGTTGGACCGGTATAGCCCGTATATCCTGTAGGACCAGTCTCTCCAGTTGGGCCAGTATAGCCAGTAGGTCCCGTCCTACCAGTTGCACCGGTTAGAGTAGCATCTCCTGGTATTCCTTGAGCCCCAGTGGCGCCAGTAGATCCAGTAGGTCCAGCTATATCATTATATATATTTACTAAAAATGTTCTCACCATACCATATGGAAAAGACGATGTTATGTCATAGATATCATCTATAAGTAAAAAACCTACATCTGCATCATAAGAAACTACGGTTCCATAAATTCTATAAGCAATCGGATAAGCATCAGTCGGAACTACTTGAATAAATACTTTATCGTTTGGAACATAAGCCAAATACTGATCGACTTTTATGACTAACTTCGCACCATTGTATAATTTATGCGAGAAAAAGATAGTCGAAAAATAAGTTAAATACCTATCTCCAGGAGGACCGGTCGGTCCCGGAGGACATTGTATGCATGGATCCGTACAATTGCCATTATATATTGGCACATTTACATTAGGACAAGGATCATTGCAATTCGAGGAATACCGAGTGCTCATAGAGAATAATCCATTTGATGACATATTGTATATACGGTATAATATATTTCTATAGATTATCTTTCTAACTAAAACATATTTATACAGTTAATGTCTAGACATACTGTATCTGATATCTCAATAATCGAAGCGTAGCATCATTAATGACAGCCAGACATTAACGGTATAAATATTCTCTAAACATATTATATTCGACAAATATTTCGTATAAATTATGGAAAATATAGATTTCAATATTGCATTGGAAGAAATAGACGACCATTTTACAGAAAAATTAAATGAGAACTTGAATAAAATTAGAGAACAATTTCAGTCTTCAAATGAAAATATTCCTAAACCATGGATGCAAAATATTCATAGAAGTAGCGATAGTCCATTGACTATGTCAAGTAATGGCGATAGTGATGATATTACTCTAAAAACCGCCGAAATCCATATAACAAAATTAAATGTATTAGATACATTGAATGTTTATTTCCGATGTCAGAAATATATGTATGACCAATCTAGCAAAAATACCGTATATAAACATAACTGTATTTCAGGGACAACTATATCTATTACATCGGGGATTTGTATTTTCATTTCATTTTTAGAAAATTACGAATGGAGAACCGTCATTATTATTGTGTTGAATGCAATAGTATCTGCTCTATTACTTTTATCAAAATATTGGAAACTCGAAACTACGGCCGAATTATATTCATATATATCTAGACAATTTGAACTGATTTCAGACAATATTGAACATATGCAACCATCTAATAATTATACAATGTCGTCACATCAAATGCACTCCAAAGTTAGAGAACTTGAAAAAAGAGTAGTAGAAACGAGAGATATACCGAATATTACTGTTCCTACATATATTCAGAATATATATCCAGTATCATCTAATATAAATATGTTTTCATTTATTAAAAAAGTGGATTCTCGCGTTGTGTATTTAAATGATGAATTGCACAATATAAATCTGGAAATGAAATATATTGTAAAAAAATATTTCAATAATATGGGACCAAGGGAATCTAACCGAATGCAATTTTTATTGGACAAAAAAACGACAAATAAGACTGATTTGAAATATGCTGAAAATGCCTATGTGTATTTAGAAGAAATATTTACTAGAGAACTTAATAAAGCCGAATCTTATAGAAACCGTCATTTATATGAATATTTTATAGAACCTCCCCAGTTTGTTATAGATCATTCTAGATGTAATCCATTTGTGGATGAATATATTGCTTTTATACTGCCGAAAAAAAATATATAGCATTCATATTACAATATTGGTTTACACCTGAGACCAATTTTCGCGTATCATCTTCGCAAGAGCCGGGTCCAACCCGCCACGGGTTTCTTTCGCTCCTTGTTTTACGTATTTCACACAGATCCAATACCAGGGCATACTATGAACTATTTTTATAGATTTACCTTCAGACAAAATGGAATAAATGCGTTGTGAATTGGGAGAACGTAAATCCCAAGATACGCGAATAATAATCCGTTTGAAATGATTGCTGTTTTGCAAAGGTATTTCGTGTAATGTCTCAATAGACCCGATATTCATTTTGGTTATAATGTTGAATATATATTCTCTCGAAATAGAAGTAGATACACGGGGTATACATAATATAATAGACTGGTCTTGCATATAGTTATAGTGCTGAGATTTTTATAATTTTGGTTATCGTGTTTTTTTTATATATTTTCAATTTTGTATACTACAAAATTGAAAATGTGTGGGTATGTTTTTGTTATACAAATTGCTCTATCAATATTCAACGATAACCCCAATAATGGGAAAACATAAGAAAACGGAGTGTGTCAATTCTTTAGAACTTGAGCAATATGAACGACAGAAAGCCTTTTTGAAACAAGTTGCAGAATATCGCCAATCATTAAGACAATATATTATGACATCTAGGTTTAATAATCAAACATTGCAGGAAAACCGCGATTTTATTAGGAGAACGGCAGTATTGAAATGCGTATATTGTTGTCCTGACCCAATCGCCAAAAACATTCCAATAGATGCTATTTTATTTGTATTAGAAATGAATAACGACATAAACAAAATTGCGGGAATAGGCATGGTTCGCAATCACGCATTTATGCACAAATATAATGTATATTCTGAAAGGAACTATAACCGGTATATTTATTATGGGAAAAATCATATTGCGCGAGAATATATGACTGAAGAAGAAGAACGTATTATGAAAGTATTCGATATTTTATGTTTTACTGGAAACAAACATATGAAACGAGGTCAAGGAATAAAAGCATTCCCAATTGAAACGCTCTATAAATGCAAAAAGACCCTCGATTTAGTAGGTTTTATTGCTGAAATGTTTAAAACCCGAATGTCTAAAAAAGATGCTAATACTTTATAATAATAATGCCTTGTTAAAATATAAATAGTATGTATAAATTGTATTATGTCAAATATTAAAAATAATGAAGATATCTATAATGTCAATAAATATACAGACACTGAACTATACCGCGTTTTAGATCTCGATAATCCCTCCGATAGAGAACTAGAAGCAAGGATATATCATTTAATCAAAAAATATAAAACAATGGATACTGAATCCGGAAATAAATTGGCCCAATTTTTTGAAGATATTTATAACCGGTTTTTTGAATTAGAAGAGGAAGCTGGAGATACACAAGAATCTTTCAAGGATGATGCCATTGATAATAATCTCATACCCGGTAATACTAATACATTACCTTCACAAATGGAACAGCCGCAAGTATCATCATCAAAAGCCGTCACACAAATGGAGTATACCAAGGATTATATAAATCCACTATTGAAACAGACAATTACGCGGGTAGTTAGTATTGATAGTCAATTCAGAAACAATAAAAAAACCACTTTATCTACTAATTTTTCATTCAATTTATCAGATACATTGCGAGATGTAGTTGCCATACGTATGAACTCTATCCATATACCAAAAACTTGGTATACGGTAAGTAAAAGTTATGGGTCCAATTTTTTTTATATAAAGGGCAATAGTCCCGGCGTTAATGATAGTTTGCACGATTATAAAATAGCTATTGACCCAGGTAATTATGGTCAAGCCGATTTAATTACTGCAATAAATACTAGTATTACGAATATTAAAGCCGCCAATACAGATATAGATTTTGGAGATACAGGCATATCATATAATACAAATACGTGTATAGCAACATTTAAGGCTTATGTTAAAAGTATTTATAACGAGACCGATTATAACCTCAATTTCGATTATTTTACATATCCAGTAGACGGAGAACAAACCGGTATATATACGTCTATACCTGGATTACTAGGATATAATGACCAGACTTTTGATTTGGGAACAGTTAATTCAGTAAAAGATTTACCTGGAACTGGACATCCTACTACAGATACGTTGAGTAATGGAACATATCTTGGTTATGCGGATAATTCTGAAGAGTTTTATCTGAATAATACTAATAATTATTTCTATATCATCAATTACAATGGAATAGTCAATGGAACTTCAATACAGTATGGAAATAGCGCATTCAATGACGCCAGTTATAATACCATAAAAATTACATCATCATTACAAACAGATTTGTCTTATACCAGATTACAAATAGTGTCAGATTTTAGTGCGCAAATGCTAAATTGTAGTTATCTGTTGCCAGATACTTGCGGTATACAAAGATTTTACGTAGATTATCCTGATCATATTGATTATGAATATAGTTATTTCAAATTTAAATTATATTTGAATAAAAAACTTACTACGAATGCAGTTAACCAAAAAACAGTTATGGTTACACCGGATGATTCTAAAATATGGGTAGGTTCTAACTCATGTTTTTATTTAGATTCATCCGTTAATGAAATATCCACAATAAGAGCCTCTAGTGAATATAGTATATCTGATTTTTTTATAGGTGACAATGTATATTTTGTTGCACAATGTGATGCATCTGGATACTATCATAAACAAAATGATTCTAGAGACTTTTCAAAAAATGATGTTTTAGTTTCTGTTACTGGAGGGGAATATATTTTATCGGAATATATCGACGCAATTAATTCTGCAATTCGAGTAGCAGATATAGCTAATAATAATATATTTGATCCTAATTATGATCCTACGTTAGGAACTACAAATATAACTGGATTTTACATTAATAGCAAGTCAGATTATAACCTGAGAATGCGCTATTATATTCATAAACCGTTCTCAATAGATGCTTATTTATTAAATGTTTCTAGTAGTAATTATTTTTCCACAGATTTATCTTTTAATTATAGTAGCTATGATGTTTCTAAAAATACGAGTGGGCAATGTATAGTGCAAGGTGGTAAAGTGTATGAGTCTGGAAGCAACTATAGCTTGATTAATAATTCGGTATTATTTACTCTTAAACCAAATACAACTAGAACCGATGTATCGTTTGGAAATTATTATGCAGACCCATATGTAATAACTTATACGGAAGATACTGAAAACAATTTAAACGCATCAGAGTTGAATGAATTATTGAACACTACAGTTCAAGGGTTTCATGATCCGATATTAGACGATTATCCTCTCAGGAATGTAGTTATCAGTTATAGTACAACAATTGAAGGTGGATATGTATATATTCAATGGTCGATGAATTTGAGTAGCGTATCTACTGCATTGGATAGTGATAATTATAGCGTAATATTTTCGGATGAAAGCACTAACAATATACCTGAAATAGAAAATACGTGGATTGATTATTTGTATTTAGATCAATCATATAATCTTGCTTATTATCCATTAGTTTATTCTAGCGTATTTGATGCATCTTATACTGATGTATTGAATAACGATAAAATATACAAGAACTTGCTTACGATTAAAACAGGAGTTAATGACACTATTACTTTGAAAGCAGCAAAAGATGGAATAATAGACGTAAATGGCGGTTATGCAAATGATTGGACTATTGCAATACCTTCTGGAACTTATTCAGTAAATAAATTAATAGATGCAATGAACACGGCATTTGAAAATGACACACATTGGTACGGCTCAAGTGTATACACAAAAAATAATCACGTATATTTTAGTATTAATTCTGGTAAAGTATTTAATACGGAAGATTATAAACTAGTTTTTTATGACCCATATAGTTTTGTAAAATGTTATGTAGGAGCAAGTAGCGTAAGAAATACGAGTTGGGATACTACAATTGGCTGGATTTTGGGATATAGACAACTTACTGAATATCCATTACAACCAACATACCTGACAGCCGATACGAATGATTCCAGTGTTTTTTATTACGGAGATACTACATCATCGTACACATATAATACAACTACTAATATAGCAACACTTACTGGAGATACGACCGTATCTGTTAACCTATATAATTATTTTATGATTGTATTGGACGATTATACACAAAATCATTTAAACGACGGATTAGTTACTATTACTCCAGCGGAAAATAATTCAACGACATCATATTATGTTAATAAATCGACAATTATATGTGATCCTATTACTGGCAAAAAAATGTTTACTGGGACGAATATGCCTGGCAATAATAAAAATACTGAAAAACAAGTATATGCAGCGAATCAAAAACTCGGTGCACAAAATCAGACGACAAAGTTATATTCACCCGGTCCATTTGTACAAGATATTTTTGCGTTATTACCACTCAATACATCGAATTTGTCGCCCGGTTCTATCTATGTAGATAATGGAAGTGGGTTGTCTAAGCAGAGTCGAATGTATTTTGGGCCAGTAAATATATCTAGAATGACCATAAAACTCATTAATGACCGCGGTGATGTGGTGGATTTAAATGGGTCGGATTGGTCGTGTTCATTAGAATGTGATCAATTATATCAGCAAAAATCTCTATAATATTTACGGAGAACTTAGGATGGCGATTTGACCCCATATGAATAGGTAGCGGGATGTCTTGAAAACTCTAAAGACCACTTGGTCAAAAGACTTTCTGGTAATAATGTATAAATATTATGCAAGACCAAACCAATAAAAATCCGCTTTTTGAAGATATACCAATATACGAAATGTCTATACCTGTATTTTTAGATGGAATTGGATTTTATGGTCCTCTCATTATTATATTTATTATATTGCTCACTTTGCATACTCAACCTAAATATATGTGGGTATATTTTATTGCAATTTTTGCAAATAACTTTTTTAACCGGTGGTTGAAATCATTATTTTTAGAAGAACGACCAAAAAATCCTATACCGTTCTCCAAATATGAAACATATAAGGACGTTGAGTCATACGGAATGCCATCTGGCCACGCCTCTTCCATTGGATTTTCAATTATTTATTTGTTATTAGTTAAATCGCATAGTATATGGGTTCCGGGTTGCATATTTATTGGGATACTTACTATGTACCAAAGAGTTAAATATAGGAGACATACAGTAGAACAAGTATGTATGGGAGCAATTATAGGCGGCATTTGCGGTTGGATTGTATATTCATTGGCTACACAGTGGATATTGTGGTTATAATAATATATACATAATATATATTATGTCGCAAAGTGATTATATACAACGCAAACGAGTTGCCTCGCAAGTGGCATCCAAAAATAATACTCCTATAGATAAGGAGGATAATCCTGCAATTTTAAGTGCGCAATTACTTACTCAATTAAAGCAATATGATTTAGAAAATACGATAGTAAATACTAGGCCAAGATTTAATCAATTAACGCCCAGTACCGATTTACGCGTTATGGAAATGAACTTGCGTATACCGTCGACTACTTGTAAAACATACAGAACTTGCAGTGGAAATAGATATAACGCAAGTACTCTTCCAAATAGAGTCTCTGTAAAAACATTTTTCGACGTTGGTGCAAATCGGCCATTTGTTAATCCACATACTGTTTCGCCATATAAATAAAATGTTCTTATTTAGCAATTGAACACGCATAAAATATCTCGTGTCATTTTATACTATGTCTATAGCAACATTAAAAAAGAAAACGGCTGTAAAATATAATAATATGAGTGTATCCAAGCCATTGTTCTCCTTACAGGGAACTCATAGAAGCCAGGGATTTGTTGGACAAACCACATTATCGAGGTCTCTTCCGAGAACTTTAATTAAAAATGGAGGATATAAAAATTATGGAGGTTGTTGCGGAACTTTTAAAATAGGCGGAATCATACAATCTTCCATTAAAAGCACTGAAAACATTGATGTCGTAAAAGGGTCAACTATCAACACATTAGGTTTATTGCACGTAAATAAATACACGTGTTTATGGAGACCTTCGCCATACACTACCGTAAAAATGGACTCAAATCAAAACTTGAACTCGCAGTCCGATTATATCAAAAATGTCAAAAAAAATACATTAGTCGAGGCCGATGCGTGCAGAATTATAAATACTGACCCTTGTAAAACAAGTAATAAAAATAGTCAATTGGTCAGACCTAGATATACTCCATTTAAAAATGCAGATAATTGGGCCAAGCCGGATAGCGATTTTGTTGCTATTAGTCAAGGCGAATATTTGTTGAAATTGGATAAAATATGTGTATCCATAGATGATGCTGATTATGCGGGAAACAAAAATAATAAATGCAATAAGTGTGCATTACCTGGAAATAGATAAAAAGGTGGGTAGGGGGTTTTGTAATAAAATAATAATTTTATTACAACGGTGTATTTTTTATACTCTTCTTCTTTTTTCTGATAACGTATCTTCGCCAATTGACCTAAAAGTTATGTCGCTAGAATACTCGCTACATTTGTCTAATATTTCACTGTCTATAGTAGAATTATCATAATCGTCATCATCTATTTCGGCGTCATTTCGTCTAGCCTGATTGATTGTATCGCCATCATCATTATGGTTCAATAATCGGCGTTTACAATATGGTTTTCCAAATTGTATATAGTTATATTTTGAATTGACAACGTCCATACCGTGTTTATAGTCCATATCGTGCAATATATCGACAATAACATCTAATATACGTTCGCAGTATTTTCCTTGTTCAATAATCATTTGGTTCAATGTTTCTATCTGATTACGCTGAGAACTTGCTAGAGATTCAACTGTGCGTAATCTTTCTGCCAATTGATGGATATTTTGGTCGCAAGAAAGAATCGGATTGCGATTTTTGAGTAATACCCAATATTGACCAGGCGCAACCGTTAATCGAAATCCTTTTTGCAATTCAAAAACTGTACGATGTATGTTCTCAGATAAACGGGTCTTGTTGAATACCGAAATATATACATATGCTGATCGAATAGTCGCGGGGGAGCTATTTAAACCTTTTCCTGGTTTGTATTTTACCGGAGCAAAATCAACACGATAAACACTACCTACACCATCGGCGAATATCCGTTTAATATCTTCTTCTGAATAACTAGTTGAAATAATTGGAATATATAAACTAAATTGAGAAGACATATTGATTATGGCGAGTTTTTGAACAAATGGGGTTGTATATAATATATACACGGCTTTAAATTATATTAAAGAAATACAATTCATAATAATGGCATTTTTTGTTGTTGAAAATGGATAAAATTGATTATAGCTATTTATATGGATTGGTATGCATATAAATATATGAATATTGTTATTATTACAAAATGTCCGAGTCATCTGTATCTAAAGATGTACTACTTGAAAAATACGTGGAGAGTTTATCGGAAAAGGAACTGAAGGCATACCATATAGCAAAATCTCATTTAGGTACGTCATTCAGTCTTGAAAAAAGCAGAGGGTTCATAGATTGGAAAAATAAACTGGCAACTGAATCGCCCAAACCTGCTATATGAGTATTATGCGATTTCACTTGTATTATCAGCTTTTGTTATTTGTTTATCTTTTAGTTTTTTGAAATCTTTATACCTGAAAACGTGCCTTTGTGCATCGCTATTTGATTTTAATCCATCTAACAAATCTGAAGAAAATGCAACGTGTTTAACTAGCTTTGTCTTTTGTAAAAAAGTAAAATTGGATATTTTTCCGGAATGGATTATTTTGTTGCGTGTATAGTTTTGTTCGTCTGGTTTGTCGGAATCTTTTTTGTCGGTTTGTAGGGTTGAAGAACTCACTTTTCCGGAAACAATATTGTAATTTTTTAGTTTTACAAAAGCCGAACTTTTTAATGCAGGCTTTTCGCTAGGTTTTGCAATAGAAGTATCTGTCGAGACTTGTCCTGAGGTACTATTTATATTCAATAAAGGAGAAGGTTTATCTTTAGGTAAGACTTGGTCATCTATGAAAAAATCGCGGCACCGATACAATAGGACATATTTCATAACAACCGCATTTAGTAAAAAATAAGGCATATTAGAATTGTCGCTGTAATATACGAATCCTTGTTTGAATGCATCATAATGCATTATAACATTGCCCCGGGGCGTGTTTTCAAACATAATTCTACGCTTCCACGTTTTTTCCAATTCATTATTCGCATCTTCTACTTCTAAAGCGTGTAATTTTGGGTCATAGAAACATTTTTCAATATTTGAGTTGAATGAGTCTTGGGACGGTTTCTCGAAACTCGCCAAAAATTTGGATTTTTGTAATGATATATAATCCGTTGATAATGTAGATATTGTTTCAGGTGGTGGTGGTATTGCAAGTATGCCATATTTGTATAGGAAATAATATACGAATCGCATTAATACATACATTGTAAACCGGAAAGAATAAATTATTTTGCGCGATACTCTCGTAGTTAAACTAACGTTGTCTGGGGGTTTTGTAGTTGTACTTATCATAATAATTATATTATTATTATGACAATCAATGTTTATATTGTTTATTATGTTTGAGATAGTTGTTTTCTTCGGTATTCGAATAAATCGCGCATTTCTTTTTCTAAAAAGGGAACTTCTATTCGGTCGTATGATTTGTTTATATTATCCGGATGCATACAAACCAAATATAATCCGGTCACTTTTTTGCCATATTTATCTTCCAAAATAGTCTTATACGTATTCAATTGTAATGCGTAATGCCAAAAATTAGTGTCGGGTAAATGAGCAATACAAGGCGTGGATGCTGATTTTCCGAAATTATTTTCGTAAGATATTTCGCGACATCGTTTCCAGTCATAGATTTGAATAGTTCCATCTGGGTTCTCAAAAATCATATCTATAGATCCAGATAGTTTGAGTTCCTCATAATATACACACCATTCTGTCCGGTATGGCTTCAAATCCGGAAAATCTTTGACAAACTTGCGGAAATATTGGAACTCAATGGAATCATTTTGGACTTCCAACCCATTATAATAGCATTCTACATCATAGTGCATATTGGTTCCGGCGAATGAAGCACTGTCGCGGTTTTTATCCCAGGCAGCTTTTATTTCTTCTCGTGTCATACCATAATATTTGTATTTAGGGTCTTTCATATTTTTACCGGCAAACATTTTATCTAATATGGCGTCGGCATTAAAATGGTCGAAATGGCTGTGATTCCACGTAGTAACGGATGTATATCCTTGTTCTCCGTGAACTGTATATATATGTGGACCTTCGTCAAATGTTATATATTGATCTCTAATATGAGCATTCTTGGTAGATAAATAAGTAGGTGTAATTTTTGACATTTTTCTTGGAGTATATATTTATATTATATAGTTATTATATAGTTATACAAATCAATTTTTGTTATATATTATGCCACTTCAAGTATATAAAGTTTTAGGCATAAAATGAATAATAATGAATATATATTACGGAACTACTGACTGTTCAATTGATGTTACTGATTTTTGTTTAGAAAAATTAGAAAAATACGGTATTATAACTATTCCAAGCAATGATTGTGTTAGAGCACAATTATTTACAGACCCATTATTTGGAATAGTAAAAAAGATAATTATACGCAATAATGATACGCAACTCGAATATGACGATAAATGTATTATTAGAATAAATATAGAAAACAACACGATAACAACTACAACAGATGATATTATTCTTGATAAACTTGCTAATATTCATTCTAATCTGAAAATAAACTATGGCACTTTTTATGAAGAGTTCCCTGAACAAAAAATGGCAGTGCGGTATTTAACTGGTAAAGAAAAAGTGTTAGAAATAGGTGGAAATATTGGAAGAAATACATTGGTTATAGCACATATATTGGAAAATGATGCTAATCTAGTATCATTAGAATGCGATGTAAATACAGCACAACAATTAACTGAAAATAGAGATATTAATAATTTTAGTTTTCATATAGAAAACGCTGCGTTATCCAAAAGAAAACTAATACAGCATGTATGGGCTACAATTCCAAGTAATACTTTGCTAGATGGGTATACATGGGTAAATACAATTACGTGGAGAGAGTTGAATGAAAAATACAATATCGAATTTGATACACTAATATTAGATTGCGAAGGTGCATTTTATTACATACTCATGGATATGCCGGAAATATTAAATAACATAAAACTTATAATTATGGAAAATGATTATCATGATATATCTCATAAGAACTATGTTGATGAAATATTATTAAAAAACAACTTTACAAACCAGTATACTGAGGCTGGTGGTTGGGGTGTCTGTTATTATAATTTCTTTGAAGTATGGTCCAAACTATAGATTATGGTACTAACTAATATGATTTATGCAATTTCTATGACATTTGGCAAAGACTTTTGTAAATATGTATATAGCATTTGTTTGATATCATTACGGCGTCTGTCTTCATTTACACGTTGTCCGTTTATTTTAATCATATATGTCTGCTGTTGCTGTTTAATTTGTTCATTTACTGCATTATTATGCGAATTTTGATGTTCATCATCGTCGGTTAGTTCGTATATGTACGCGGTTTCTACTTGAGGACAGTTCTCCTTTTTCCAAGCCATAAATGCTTGTAGAAACTTGAATGATAAAATAGAAATCAATTTGTCCAAATCTACGTTAGTCATAATATGCCATTTGCAAACTACTGGGTCCAATGAATCATTTTGCGTCATTGTGTCATATACATACAATGTGTTTGGTTTTTGCGTAAATGCGCGTATTGGCAAAGACTCGCCTCGTAAATGTGTTTTTATACAGGATTTTATTCCGGCAGATAAATCGTCTTCAAATACGATTTCTAAATGTTCTCTAGAAATACTAAATGTACGAAATAACTCTATAGCCGGACTAGACGCCGGGTGTTCTTGCAAATAATCTAAAATCTGTTTTTTTTGATGACTTTGTTGACGGTTCTCCAATTGGTCTACGCGCTTTTGTAATTTATCGCATTTGTATGCAAACTCCTTGACCACTTTGAATAGTTCTGTTATAGTTGGAGTGGTATCATAATCATCCTCATGTATTTTAGAAGACTTATGCCAAAACCCGCACATTACGGCGTGTTTTTCCATATTTTCCCGTTTTTGCCATTTCTGAAAACAATATTTGCATTGGAATCCTCCAGACATTGATGTTATATTGCGGGTATTATGCATTGTAATGATATATTCTTTTTGTATTGCTATAATATATCTTATTCAAGTTTAATCAATTTTCTTGAAATGATTTCTATGGTATTTAGCAAAAGCAGCGTGCCAAAACAAAGCGTCGGAAATATACTGGTGGTAAGTAGTTCTCCTATTCCTATTCAAAAAACATCTACAGAAACAAAATATTATATGCAAAATAGTATGATAGGAAGACTTATGAACACTAAGAATTGCGCAACTTGTCCAAAGCATTAATAAACATCAATGTATTTGTTATAGTTCATCTGGCCTAATCTAATACGCTCTGTATGGAACTACAATATGAATAATAACGTACAAATGAATAAAATATAATATAATTATCATATAATAGTATATAATGAGTCGATATTTTGATAATAGAGAACTTTTTGTAGGACCCACTACAAAACAATACGGAAGTCATATGGTTACTACAGGCGTTGTTAAAGAAACAAAGGTGAAATACATAAACATTGATTCCCGCTTTAAAGACGATTATAATTTTTCCAATTTAGTTAATTATTATTTCACTTTGCCGGAAAGAATCAATGATGTAAAAACAGTTTCTGTGTGTAATATTGAATTACCTTTTTCGGTTTTCAATATTTCTGCCGATTTGGGAAACAATTATTTTCGAGTTTACAAAACTAGTTCAGTATTAGACAGTTCTATGATAGATATATCTTATGGGTTTTACCAACTAACTCCTTTCTATGGAAGTAATCCATTAAAAACGGAAATAAATACTGCTTTGGCGAATAAAGGTGCCAGTACTTTAACTATAGACTTTAGTAATAATTATAATGATAATGGAATAATCATAAATACGTATAATGGATTATATTCGCAATTTAAAAACACAAGTAGTTCGTCTATTACAGTAGACTTTGCAGTAACATCTACAGGAGCTTTTGATAAATACAATTTGAAGGCAAAAATGGGATGGCTGCTAGGATTTCACGATGTGAGTTATATAATTCCTTCTGGTCAAAGTATTTACTCCGATTCTTTTGTTAATTTGCGGTACACGAGATATTTGTATTTAGTATTAGACGAGTTTAGTCGCGGAAATCAAAACTCCTTTATTTCTCCTTTACCAAGTTCTCTTATTAACAAAAATATAATCGCACGTATTTCAATCGACCATACAAAATACGATTTTGGAGATATAATAGTTGGTAATCAATTCAATGGTGTATTACTCTCGGACAATAGATCTTATACCGGGAAAACTGATTTGCAAAAGCTCAATGTGCAAATTGTCAATGAATGGGGACTACCAGTTAACCTTAATGGGTTGGATTTTTCATTTACTATAGCAGTAGAGCACGAATAAGCAGAAAATTGAAAAATATTGATTTATATGGGTAATACAATATACATCAATATAATATATTTGTTTATTGTCATAACATATAATATGTCCAACATTGAATTATCTCCTGAACAACAATATGCATTAGATGCATTTAATAATGGCGAAAATCTATTTATAACCGGCCCCGGGGGCACTGGGAAAACCCGGCTTATCAGTTATTTTGTTAGGGCTGCAGAGGAGCGTGGTCATAAAATAGATGTATGTGCATTAACCGGTTGTGCCGCTTTGTTATTAAATTGCGGTGCTAGGACTCTACATTCCTGGAGTGGGATTCGTTTAGCAAAAGGTTCTCGTGAAAAACTAATTGCAGGTATTTTGAAAAACAGGCGGGCAATGGCCAATTGGAAAAAAGCTAAAATACTGGTTATAGATGAGGTTAGTATGATGTCGGAGAAAATATTTGAATTATGCGACGATATTGGGAGGGCGGTAAGAAAAATAAACCGGCCATTTGGAGGAATACAAATTGTATTGACCGGCGACTTTTTCCAATTACCACCTGTGGGAACATATGGAGAACCTGATACAGAGCGATTCTGTTTTGAGTCGGAACGATGGGCTGATATTTTTAGGCCGGAAAATCATATTCAATTACATACTATGTTTCGTCAACTAGATCCCAAATATAGAGAAATACTATTGCAGGTTAGAAAGGGAGAACTATCGGAAGAAAATGCGGAAATCCTGAAAACCCGAGTAAAACGTGAATATAATCCGGAAGAACACGGCGGTTGTGTTTTAACCAAATTGTTCCCGGTTAGAGCGAGGGCTGACTACATCAATCAATTAATGCATTCCAAAATAGAACAAGAAGAAAAAGTATATTTGTGCAATAGAAAAACGAATTGTACGTCGTATGTAGAAAGTGGCGCGCTTATTAAAACGGCCGATATTATGCGGTGCGATGAATTGTCGGCTAAAGAAAAAGAAATGCATTTGGAACATCTATTGGCAAATAGTCCAGCAGCAGAATCACTTGCCCTTAAAATAGGCACTGCAGTTATGTGTTTAACTAATTTGGATTTAGAAGCCGGTATTTGTAATGGTTCACAAGGAGTTGTTGTCGGGTTTGTTCAGGCTGGAGCAGGAGTTATAACAGCGGCAACTGTCTTGGGAGAACTTGCACCAGTTGTGCGATTTACAAATGGATGTGTTCGTGTTATAGAACGCCACGTATGGCAATCCGATGAATACCCAGCATTGTATATTTCGCAATATCCATTATGTTTAGCGTGGGCACTGACAATTCATAAAATCCAAGGAGCAACAATGGCTATGGCAGAAATGGACTTGGGGAATGCCATATTTGAGTATGGCCAGACATATGTTGCATTGTCGCGTATTCAAACGCTAGATGGTCTATATTTGTCCGCATTTCATCCGCAACGGATTAAAGCTAATCCCAAAGTGCGGGCATTTTATGACTCTTTATTACCGACGCCGGGTCTGGCACAAGAAGGTGCAAATACTAAGGCGCCGGCCCCGGCCCCGGGTCCAGAAATTGCGCCAGAAACGGCGGTCAAATCCTTAAAAAAAGACCCGGAAACGGGACTAGCTATCAAAAAACTAGCTAAAGACCCGGAAACGGGACTAGCTATCAAAAAACTAGCTAAAGACCCTAATACAAAAGTAATTAGGTTGCTATAAAAAATGTTGCTATAAAATACTTTGTACTTGTTATATATACAATAATGGTTGCCGGAAGCATATTACCAATTGCGATACATAAAAATAAATTGTTTTTTTTATTCGGAAAGGAGAACGAGCTTGCAGACACCCCCGGGTTCTCTGATTTTGGCGGTGGAGTTGATGATGGCGAAACACCATTTAGAACAGCTTTGAGAGAGGGGGCTGAAGAACTTACCGGGTTTTTGGGAGATGAAAAAGAAGTCGAAGCGCTTATTAAGAAAAACGGCGGAACGTTTAATCTAACTCACGAAACGTATCATATGCATCTCTTTGTTTTAGATTATGATGAGAACTTGCCAAAATATTATAATCAAAACCACCGATTTTTGTGGAATAGAATGAATAAAGAAGAATTGGAAAAAACGAAATTGTTTGAAAAAGCGGAAATACGTTGGTTCTCCTTATCGGATATGAAAAAACATCGGTCAGAGTTTCGCAACTTTTATAAAGATATAGTAGATTTATTGTTAAAAAATAGCGCAAAAATACAAAAATTTGCGGAAAAAAAGGTGGGCTCGGGGAAAAAAACGCGCAAAATGCAGAAGAGTTATCCACAAAGTATTGAGAAAACTATTGAAAAAACCGCAGTTATAAGGAGTTCGAAAGGAGGAAGATGACATATACCTGATGCCAATACTATGGCATAAATTGTTAGCTCATAATTATCAAAAACCTATATGGAATGACAATACTAGGTATGAATTGTTCTCCTAGTGTTTGAATATATATGAGGTCATTGGTTCAATGGTAAATAAAAATACATATTAATTGTATATAATCAATATGTCTTGGAAAAAATATGGAGGAACCGATACTTTTGATAAAACTAGTGATTTGAGACTTAATTCACTCACCACTAATTATTTCACAATATTGAAACAAATTACAAATGATGTTGATATATCCGGTAATCTCAATGTCAAGAATAGACTCGATGTTTATGGTGATGTATCATTCAATCAAAATCTAAACGTAGAAGGTAATATAATTGTTAACAATGATTTAGACGTGTTCGGAAATTCCCGTATATATAACAACCAGTATATCGACGGAAATCTTACTGTATTAGATCATTTGTATTTTCAAGATGTTGCTGAAAATATTTATATGTATGGAACTGATTTTGGTATTGCTATTAATAAAGAAAACCCCGAGGCAGACGTTGATATATTCGGAAATAGACCTTATACGTTAAATGTGAAATCTTCTAATATAAATAGTAATAATATTTTGTGCAGAAACGTAAATGACCAAGGTATTATGCTTAGCGTAGATGCGAACAATGCAACTATTGGGTATTTTTTCGACAATTCGCTTAATATCGGAAATATAGGAGATTATCCCGATGCCTATATACAATACAACTCTGGTGGCGAGTTGCATATTGAGGCTAAAGACCACGTTCAAATTGTTGCTGATCTTATTGTTACAGACGTCAGTTCTAATCATGTTAATGATTCAATTATTACAGTGTATAATGACAAGAATAATAGGTCGTTTTTGTATGATATATATGATGTATCATCTGTTTACTCGGGAAGTGCTATATGCGGTGTGGCTAGAGATAGTTCGTCAAATATTAGCATTAATTTGGTTTCAAAATATACTGAACTTGGCGGAGCCTTGTATGGCGGTGCTTACCCTAAAGATTTAACTAGGGGTATGCTTTCCATTGGAACTACTGATTTCTCTAATCACACATATGCACCTGCCCAAACAATTGTTTCAGGGGCAAGTAATGTTGTATATAAAAATACTACCGGTATAAATAGAGCAATACCAAAAGTAGACCAATATGCACTAGATGTAAATGGAGGTATTCGCATAGATAATAACGATATAACTATATCTGCACACATTCCGTTTGAAATTGGTAGTATGAGGTTTTCTCGGCAATATCCTAATGGGGGAATTGTTATAGGAGGACCTTATGAATATGATCCCCAGGATAATCCGTTAAAAGTATATTCCCAAAATGCATATATTACAACAGATGGAGGTAGTTCTTGGACCAATTCATCCATTGATTACAGAAAACCTAATATAGGTAGTTCGGTATTTATGAGAGCGTCTTGGGTATATGATGACAAGTTTATGATAGTATACGGGGATACAGGAAAAGGATATTCTGTGGACGTATCAAATAATACCTGGTATTCTAAGACTATGGAGACTGGTACGACACAAGACTATACTACAAATGTTATAGATATTTTTGCGTGTGATTTTTCCGGAAACAGAGCAAACAAGAACGCATTGGCGAAAGTGTTTTTCATTATGCGTAATGCGATATCTTTAGCCCCAGAATATCAGCTGAGATATTTCAATGCTGCATTTGGCGAAAATACACTCGCTTATGCGAGCAATACCAATTATGTTAAGTATTATCGTAATAGTGATAATATACCAGATGATACGACATATTACAGAAAACCCGGTATTACTGGGAAATGTATAGATGGTGCCGGATATTTATCAGGTACTGATTGTAGTAGCGGATATATTTATATTGCGGGAAATAATATTCGAAAATACTTATTCAGTGGAATTAGTAATGTCGTGGAAATTACCGATTGTTCACACAATGTAAGTAGTGGAAGTACGTCGGTTTATAACGCAATTAGTGTGGTAGATATGAGTAATGTATTTGTCGTAGGAAATGGATTTATTTCACATACAGTAGATGGAGGCGATGTGTGGTCGGATATATCAAGAAATACGGCGAATTTAACTATAGAAGATGTTGTTTTGAAAAGTGTATGGGCATATGATGTGTCTAATGCGGTTGCAGTTGGTTCTGGAGGTGCTGTTGTATATACAACAAATGGATATACTTGGAAAAATGCCCCGAAACAATTATTTGATTTATCGGGAACCGGGTTTGAACTAGTTGATGCATCTTTAAATAATGTATTTTTATTGAATAAAAATGATTTTATAGTATCAATTAACAATTCAACTTTTGACATGAGTACTGACGTTAGTAATATAGGTTATGGAACTGTTATATACAACCACGTTCCGGATTTATTAAATAGTACCAACAATTCAGTATTAGATTTATGTGGAAATATGACAATTGCCGGTAATATTATTATAGATAAACCTAGTGGAAATATATGTTCTACTGGGAATAATTTGTATATAGCTAGTAATACGCCGAATATTTATATTGGCAACGGAACTTCTCAAAATATTTACTTGGGTAATAATGGCGCTAATTCTTTAATAAGTGTCAGTTCCCAGGTAGACTTTGACGCTAGCTTGAACTTAAATGGTGGACTCACTGTTACAAATGGAAATATTTTGATAAATGCTGATAATTATTTAGTATCGAACGGCATAGATGTGTCGTATTGTAAAATAGACGTAGTAAATATAAATGGAGGCAATGCATCGTCGCGCATACATAATGGACATGATGTATCTTATGCTCTGCACGTGAATGGATATAGACCTGCTGTCCGGTTTGATGCGTCTTTATCAGTTGATCAATTATACGTTGATTCTAGTGCTGTATTATCAGGTCGGGTTAAATCGACATATATCAATAGCACTAATTTTGGAGGCGATCCCGCACTCTCTGTAGCCGGTTATTCAAAGTTTGGGTCAGCTATAGCAGTGGATGGGTCGAATGGGAGAATTACACTATCTAATGGAAAAGACGCAATTAATACTGGTAGCTCTAGTACTAGTTCGTATGGTGGATTATGGCTTCAAAATAAAACTGGTGCATATATTGAAGGAAATGTGTATATTGCACAAGGTGTAAGAATAACTGGAACTCAAGTAACGAATCCATTAGTCGTAGAGCAGGGAAATACAATATTGAAAAATGCCATTGTTTTGGGAACATTAAATGCCACTGAAAGTGTGTCTTTATCTAGCGATCTGACTGTATCTAGCTATTCACATTTCTTGAATAAACTAGATATATCGGGTAATGTAGATTTGTCAGGTAATTTGAGGGTTCAATCGAATATATATGGATATAACGATTTCTATGTTAACGGCTTGTCTCATTTCTATAGTAAAGTAGATATATCTGGTAATCTAGATGTTTCTGGAAATGTAGATGTTTCTGGCAATATAAATGCTTATTATATAAATTGCAATACAGTGTATGAGAGTTCAGATTATCGAATTAAAACAGGTGTTAAATCATTAGTTGATACCTCATTTAATGTAGACAAGATAATTCCGAAATATTATTATAATACGAGGGCTAATAAAAACCAAATTGGGTTTATTGCCCACGAATTACAAGAAGAATATCCGTTTTTAGTTAGTGGTGTAAAAGATGGACCGGAAATACAGGGGGTGGATTATTTGGGATTAATTGGTGTATTGGTAAAAGAAATACAGGATTTGAAAACTCGGGTAAGTATATTAGAGAATTATATGGGTTAGTGGTTAGTTGTTTGGTTGATTATGTGGTATGGTTATACCACATAATGGTGGTGCTGTCTCAAGAAAATATATAATGGGATTATTTATTTTTTTCTGATTTTTTTGGAGAATTGATGTATATTCTTTTTACGCTGTATTGAGACATAGTGTATATGTGTGTGTCTTTATATTGATTTTGTTGTAATAATTTATTGGTGTTTATATGTATAAGGTCATTTATATTAACGTGCAGTATTTTAAGTTGTACGTAGTGAATAATCAATCATGCATTTATACATAAATAATCTAGATAACAAGTTTATATGTATAACTGTTGAATCATAAAATCAGTATTACCTAAATCCATTGTAACAGTATCGTCAGCTCCATTTCTTGAATATTTTAAATAATAAGTTAGCTCACTTCCATATGAAGGCGTTAAAGTTACACCGCATCTAAGACTGTTACCAGTTTCTCTCTGATGATTAACATCGCCATTATCACGATAATAATTGTCACAAGCTGCTATTCTGTTTCCAGCACTATCAAATATAGCAACTGTATAACTATCCTTAACACTTCCAGTTCTAAAATATGCACGAAACCTACTGCTAATTATTAATGTTGTTGAAACATTTATATTTATTGGCGTAAAAGTAGCAGTATGTGCAGTTGTAGGACTGTCTAATTCTGCATTAGTTGTACTTGTTGTACCATTAGCAGTTGGATAATACACAGTTTTAATAATTTGACCTGAATAAAACCCTTGTATAGTGTATTGTTGAATTGTGCTCGCTTGTATTTCTTTTGTTATTGGATTCCATATTAATAGTGCCCCACTTGCATCAGCAGTTCTTACAGGAGCAACATAAAAGGCGCTTGATGTTGCCGAATATAATTCTTGTTCTGCTCCACATGCATCAATAACAATAGAATTGGCAAATGTAGATCTTGCATTTGTGCCAATACAAATACTAAATCTACCTTGCGATTTATCATAGGCTGCACCTGCTCCATATCCAATAGCAATAGCCTCAGTTCCTTGGGATAGATACCCGGCGTTATAACCTATTGCAATTGCATTGTCTTTTTGTGCTAAATAACCAGCTTGATAACCGATTGCAATAGCTTGTAAACCTTGCGTACTCTGGCCAGCATTAGCACCAATTGCAACTGCTCTATTACCTTGTGTAATCTCTCCGGCACTAGTACCAATTGCAACTGCTCTATTACCTTGTGTATTTTTCCCAGCAACATTACCAATTGCAACTGCATATCCGCCTTGTGTAATCTCTCCGGCATAATGACCAATTGCAACTGCATATCCGCCTTGTGTAATCTCTCCGGCATAATTACCAATTGCAACTGCATGTCCACCTTGCTTTGACTCTCCTGCTTTATGACCAATTGCAACTGCATATAGGTCTTGCTCAAGTTTTCCGGCATAATTACCAATTGCAACTGCATTTGCACCTTGCTTACTATTCCCAGCATAATTACCAATTGCTACAGCATAGTCACCTTGTGTAATCTTTCCGGCATCATACCCGATTGCAACGGCACCTGAACCTTGGGAATTATATCCAGCCGAAACGCCTATTGCTATAGCATTTGTTCCTTGTGTATTAGAACCTGCATTATTGCCTATTGCTATTGCGTTTTGTTTTTGAGATAATTTTCCAGCATTTCCACCTATTTTTATATCCAAAGAGCCAATTGTCCAAGTAGTAGCATCCCAATACACGTAATCACCATACAATGTTCCACTTGCAAATCCTGGTCCAGTGGGTCCAGTGAAGCCAGTAGGGCCAGTTGGACCTGTACGACCTGTAGCTCCAGTGAAGCCGGTAAATCCAGTAGGTCCAGTTGCTCCTGTACGCCCTGTAGCTCCAGTGAAGCCGGTAAATCCAGTTGGACCGGTTGCTCCTGTACGCCCTGTAGCTCCAGTGAAGCCAGTGAAGCCAGTAGGGCCAGTTGGTCCTGTAGCTCCAGTGAAGCCGGTAAATCCAGTAGGGCCAGTTGGACCTGTACGACCTGTAGCTCCAGTGAAGCCGGTAAATCCTGTAGGTCCTGTTGGACCTGTACGCCCTGTTGAGCCAGTGAAGCCGGTAAATCCAGTAGGGCCTGTTGAACCTGTACGACCTGTAGCTCCAGTGAAGCCGGTAAATCCAGTAGGTCCAGTTGGACCTGTAGCTCCAGTAAAGCCTGTAAATCCAGTAGGTCCTGTTGGACCTGTTGGTCCAGTAAAGCCGGTAAATCCAGTAGGGCCAGTTGGACCTGTACGACCTGTAGCTCCAGTGAAGCCGGTAAATCCAGTAGGTCCAGTTGCTCCTGTACGCCCTGTTGAGCCAGTGAAGCCGGTAAATCCAGTAGGTCCTGTTGGACCTGTACGCCCTGTAGCTCCAGTGAAGCCGGTAAATCCAGTAGGTCCGGTTGCTCCTGTGAAGCCGGTTGAACCAGTAGGTCCGGTAGGTCCGGTAGGTCCGGTAAAACCAGTAGGACCATACAATCCAATAGGACCTGTATCACCAGTATTTCCGGTTGGACCAGTTGTACCAGTATAACCAGTAGGGCCAGTTGGTCCAGTAGACCCAGTTGGCCCACTCCTACCAGTTGCCCCAGTTTGCCCAGTTGGACCAGTCATACCAGTTGGACCAGTTGGACCAGATACACCAGTAGACCCAGTAGACCCAATTGGACCAGTTGGACCAGATTCACCAGTATAACCGGTATATCCAATTCCAGGTGGACCTGTAGGTCCTGTATATCCAGTTGCGCCAGTATTCGTCACAAATCCTGCCGGACCCGTAGGTCCTTCTGGTCCCGTATACGTTCCAGTTAAAGTATAACCGTTCAGATTTACGTAGTAATTGATATATACGTCTTCGATGCTTACATCTCTATCGTCCCAATACGATCTAGATGGAATTAATGAATTAACCTTCATATACAGCGAATTACCACTTAATCCAAGTACAGTTCCGTAAATCAATTTATTGTAATATATTGCTGAAGGAGTCACTGTTCCATTCGGTTTATAGTATGTTGCAACTATATTTTGTCCATATACGTACGCAACATCTACAGTAGTAATAGTTATAATCAGGGTTTCACCTTCATCCGGAATTTCTTCAATAGTTCCAGTAGTTGCATATAAATCTCCAGATATTCCACGTTCTCCACGTGGTCCAGTAGGCCCAGTTAAACCTGTCGGACCAGTCTGGCCAGTATAGCCGGTCGGACCAGTTGGTCCTGTAGGCCCAGTTATACCTGTCGGACCAGTTATACCTGTCGGACCAGTTATACCAGTAGATCCTGTAGGTCCGGTTGGACCGGTATAGCCAGTTGGCCCGGTCTCTCCAGCAGGTCCAGTGTAGCCAGTTGGACCGGTTTCTCCTGTTGGACCAGTCTCTCCAGCAGGTCCAGTGTAGCCAGTTGGACCGCTATAGCCAGTTGGGCCAGTATAGCCAGTTGGTCCAGTATAGCCAGTTGGACCGGTCTCTCCTGTTGGGCCGGTATATCCGGTTGGACCGGTTTCTCCTGTTGGACCGGTATAGCCAGTTGGACCGCTATATCCAGTTGGACCGGTATATCCAGTTGGACCCGTCTCTCCCGTTGGACCGGTCACTCCTGTATATCCTGTATATCCGGTAGGGCCGGTCTCAGTACTAGGATCACCTTGGTCACCTTGGTCACCTTTTTCGCCTTTAGCACCCGGTTCGCCTGGAGGACCTTGGTCGCCTTGAAGACCTCGTTCTCCAAATACGCCACCATTTTGCTTATAGTATTCTATGATAGCGTCTAAAGTTATGGTGTCGAAATTACTGTTATAAGCATCTCGTATTATTTCACGATTTTGCTTTTTCCCCCATAATTGTTTCGACATTGATATTAATTATATATATCATTATTTACATATTTATATGCGTAATATAACAAATGAATTATTTTCTAACACTTTACGCTTTTGTAGATATTGACATTTACCTTAATAATAACAAATAACTAGTACGTAAATTGCTAAGAAAAATGCGGTTCCATAAAACTTCGTTTATATTGTAAAAAACTAATATATATAATTGCAATAAGGCTATAATGGACGGCGATTTAGATATAGATATGTCTTGGATAAAAGAATATTCCCGTATTCATTCTGTACAACAAATTATGAATCGAGAAGAATTAGATTCCATTGTTATACAAACTATTTATATGGATACAAATCTAAAAATAACAAAAATCGATAAAGAACCAATAAAATTAACTACCAATAATCATAATACAAATAATAAGATGTATATTTCTAAAGAACAATTGTTGCGAATTATTCAAACCAAAAAAGTTATAGAAAAGACTAAATATACATTGTTTGATATGTTGTTATTTACTGTAGATTTAGACCCAAAAGATATACAAAAATATGTAAATGGGGAATGTAAGGAAACTGCAAAATTAAAATCCATACCTATAATTGATGATATAGTTGTTTTGCCATCGATATTTATTTTTCATTCTTTACACACGTTTTTCCTGTTTTTTGTCGAGGTTGGGCACGACTCTTTTACTAAGGAGACTGAGGGTAAGTCATTATCACGAGATAATGGTGCTAATATACCTATCACTTCCACTGGCTGCAGCCGAGGAAACTTTCGGCTGCAGCCGATCAGCGGTACCGCTGACAGCCACAGTCCCTACAACATCCCCGTTAAATCAATTCTTAAAAGTTCGGACAATAAAAAGCCGAAACAAACTAAAAAGGTTCGTATATTTGAGGGAGATAATCTTGTTATACCTAGACCGGTGCACAAGAAAACTCGGAAAGTATGGAACGAGTCGTAATACTAAAACAACTATACCGGAAAAATAATATAAATATAACTTGACATATTACTATAGCAATATATGACAAATGGAATTGGATACTCTGTCCAATGCTGACTATCTTAAAAATAAGTTGGTCGATATTTATTACCGGTTTATTACACCAAAAGGAGAACACGATATACTCAAGTTTTCAGAGACATATGAAGAATTGTTAGGGTCCATTGTCGATTCCCTTAGTTGTTCTGGTTTTGAACAAAATAAACCCGTATTAAAGATGTTATACAAACTCATTGCACAAACCCGGGATATTTGTTATGGAAAAGGAGAACGTGATATAACCTATATGATGATTTACGGATGGTGGAAATATTATCCCAATATGGGGTTGCTCGCATTATATTCTATGATGTTCTCTGAAAATAATATGGAAAATGGATATAGGACTGGATTTAAATTGGCCATTGATACATCAAATGTGTATATTCCTCACCAAAATAGCTATGGATGTTTTAAAGACGTCAAATATTTTTGCAATTATGTGCGAAAATATGGCGATAAACGTATAGCCAATGAAAACACCATATTATGCAAATATGCAATGATTATGTTGAATCAGCGCGTGTATGATGATTATATCGAATATTGTAAGAATGGTACATTACCGTCATTGGCTTGTAAATGGGTTCCGCGTGAAAATAGCAAATATGATTGGATATTTGAACAAATGGCGATTCAATGGGCTTATGCAACCAATCCATATATATTGAGTTCAGTTAATTTGGAGCAATATGATGATATGAATGTTTCATTTAAATATGTGAAAGCCGTGGTAAAATGTAAAATGATTTATCGGAAAATTATTTCGCAATTGACCCGACTACTCGATTTGCCAGAGTCAAAACAGTGTTGTGGCAAATGGTCTGAAATTGATCCTGCTAAAATAACCATTGATACGATGTTTCGCAATAGCAATGCTTTGTTTAATATAGACAATACATTTGATTATAGAGAACCTACAATTATCGATAAAGACCGGCGTCAATGTGCTGCCAATATTAAAGACCATATTTTTATTGCCGATTTGTCTCCGCAATTAAAACTGGAAAAACTCCAGAGGAGCTATATAAATCAATGTACGTTCACGCCAATGCAATTTGTCAAACAGGCGGTTAAATTGTTGGCTTGTAATAATACGTGTGGTTCCAATGACATCCGGCAAAATGTTATATATCAAATTGGGTTATTAAATGAAAATTGGAAGAAGTTCTCCAAAAGATGCAATGCATTGGAATTTTTTATTCCCATAGTAGATATGTCGTTATCTATGGTTCAATCGAACGATGCTATATATAATGCCATTGGTATGAGTTGTCTTATTGCGGAAAAATCTAGAATAGGGCAACGGATAATGGTTATGGATAATGTTCCGACGTGGGTAAATCTGGATGGATGTGGTGGGGATTTTGTTGAAATGGTGGAAACCTTGTATAACTATACATCTAAAAATACGGTTGCTAATATATTGAAAACATTTGACACAATTATACGATCCATTGGTAATAGTAATAGTAATAGTGGCGATAGTAGTAGTAGTATTACATATGGCACAGGGTCTGGGTCCGGGTCCGGGGAAAAAATGGATTTAGTATTTGTCGTTCTAACTAATCAAACCAGTTTTTGGAAATATGAAAATGAAATGATTCATACATTGATTGTGGATTTGTTTACAGACGCCAAAATAGATATTCCTCACATAGTGTACTGGAATTGTTCGGCTAGTACTAGTACTGGTACTGGTCATACAGATGATGCACCAACAAGGCCTGTGTCAGGGACAATGGCTAAATCTTCTATGGTTTCGGGAACAAATGCGGAATTATTAAATCATTTTAGTTTTATTGGATGGGGAGATAAATATAACAATTCGGCTATAGATACTTTGGAGAACATTCTTAGTAGTTCTCGATATGATATTATGGATAACTTATTTGAAACATATTTTGACATTTGAGTTTTATGGTTTATATTATCTAGTAATCTTCAATTTATAAATCATCATAGTTGTCAACATAGTTGTCAACATAATTATCATATAAGTGTCCTTTGTCAACGCTGGTAGGCATAGGCGCAGTATATCCGAATATTTCGCGTATAGCCTTTTGGGTTTCTTCTGGTAGAGGGCGTTCATCCGGCATTGCAATAACAATATTTTTTAAAAGAGAAAAATAGTTATACATTTCTACAGGTTCTCTTCTCATAGGTGATCCGGTCGGCTTGGTTTTTAAATAGCTATACAAATATGTCATTGCCGCGGAATAATTATCCCATTTTGCGTGATTTTTTATTAACACTCTAAATACATTCATCCACGTTTGACGGTGTCTAATAAACGGTGAAAAATAATCGAAAACTCGTTGTTTAAACTGGGATACTTCTTCTCCGGATAAAACAGCTAAAAAATTGGGCGATACAAACCCACGCAATAATGCTTTTATTTGGCCTGCATTAACAACTTGGTATGGTTTCAAATATGTAGTTGAACCTATATTAGATAATATATAAATATCAATGCACCAATAGTCATATGTATCATAACTGACAAATGTATTGCGCATTAGTTTTTCATTTCTAATTGGACTGAAATTGGGGGATAATAGTGGCGTTATTGAACGAGATAGACCAAAATCGATTATAATGGGGATATCTTGTATTTCGTCATACATAACATTTTGAGGTTTTATGTCGAAATGAACTATTTTTACAGAACCTAGCAATTGAAGTGCGTCTAATAGATGCAAATGGGTGTTGATGATTTTTTTGTGTAGGATTTGTGGATTTGATTTTATAGTACGCAAATATTCGGCTATATGATGTTTTCCGACATATCGGATTTTGTTAGATACATAGGCCGAGTCTTTATTCAGTTCTCCCAATTCGTTTTGCATTGTTGCGCAACTTTTGACTAATTTGTAATTCATTTGTACGGCATTTATTTTGCAGTTCTTTAAAATTGGCGCGAAGTAATGGTCATATAGAGGTAGTTTTTGTAATTGCTGACCTATTGTTATTTCGTCATTTTGGTCTGGTAAATACATTTGTATTTTGGTTATATAATGGTCGCTATCAATATCGGTTTCGATTTTGCCGCTGCACGCGTTTATACTGGGATAAAAAACACAGCCATATGTTCCTTTTGCTAAGAACTGTGAGTTTTTTGTCTGCATTTTTACCACTTAGAATATTGGTATATTATTATTGGTATATTTTTGTTTTTACTTTGTTTTTCTCTAAACAATAATGAAAATTGGTTGGAGGGGGATTTATGTTTGTAATTTTTTGCGAATAGTTTGGTATCTATTTTTGTAGGTTTTTTTTATTTTGAGTTCTATGGCTTCATCGTTCATTGTTTCGTCTTGTTGTAATAGTTCAGTTTCTTCCTGAATGATTTCTGTATTTGTGCTATAGAAATCATTGAATGCTTTGTCTGGTGACACATTGCTTTTGAAATGTTTTTTGTCGGGTTTTTTATCGTGGTTTTCCGTGGTTGTTTGGTTTTGTTCTTGCAGGTTCTCCTTTATTTTGGAGATAATATGTAAGTCCATTGATGTCAATATTTTGCCGGTAAACCCGACGTATTTTTTGCGCGGGGTTTGTTCTTTTTCGGTCGTTTGTTCGGAGGGTTTTTTGCGGAAATAATATCGTACGGCCTTAAACATTTTGTCTTCGACATCTCCATTGAAACCTTCGTTAGTTAGTTTTTGTGTTTCCGATGCAATCATTTCTGCTATATCATCTGTTGTTATCCATTTTTCCCACGCTTCTTTGAATGCTTTTCGTTCGTCATATTTATGTACTTGTGTGAAATAATTCAATTGCATCATTGCGTATTCGGAGAACTCGTATCGGTGTGTTTTTAATAAAACGGTTGTCTTTGACATTTTTTTAGAAATAGAGATTGTTGTTGTTGTTTGGTTAATTGATAATTGTATTTGAATATATGCAATAGAATATTTATGGTGAAAGTATTTCAATTTTCTACAAAACACCAAAGGTGTTTTGCAGAAATCACAAGTCGTATGAGGCGCCTAAAGGCGCCAAAAACGACCTTGCAATTTTCTGGTTGGTTGTATAATTAAACCTTATTTATTGGAAATGCCGTTTTTTACCATTCAATCTGATAATAATCGCAACAATATTTATGTAATTTACTTATGTTAGAATCTGGAAATGTA
>Ga0070374_10000070_pt1 | contig 33140 bp, 32 predicted proteins | sample LauGreSuBDMM15SN_2_FD_66374 | JGI IMG/M metagenome (GOLD analysis project Ga0070374, IMG submission 66374) | Freshwater lake microbial communities from Lake Michigan, USA - Su13.BD.MM15.SN (version 4) (version 4) | ecosystem: Environmental > Aquatic > Freshwater > Lake | place: Lake Michigan...
GGAAAAGATTTTAACAATGGAAAAGATTGTCAGCAAGATGCTTATATCTACCAAGTAAATGCAACCAGTTTCAACGGCAAGAAATATACTTATAGTGGTTCGGTTACCTTATTGAGGTAAGTAATAATTTAATTATGCTTTATATAATTTGGCGACTAAGCGATAGTACTTGCTTAAATAGTGTATAATTGCTAGGTTTGTCGAAATAATTATACTTATGTCAATTACTACACTCGGTCAGTTTATCATAGAAAAGCAACAAGATTTTTCATTCGCTAAAGGAGAGTTATCTCGCTTATTGCGTGATATTGGAATTGCTGCAAAAATTATAAGTAGAGAAGTAAATAAAGCTGGACTTACTCAAATATTAGGTGAATATGGTTCGGTGAACGTGCAAGGCGAAGATGTAAAGAAATTAGACATCATTGGTAATGAAACCTTTATTTGGGCTTTAGAAAAAGGTGGTGAGGTTTGTGCCATGGCCAGTGAAGAGAACGACGATATGATACCGCTAATGGGTGCCTATTCTAAAAATGGTAGGTATGTAATTTGCATAGACCCTTTGGATGGTTCAAGCAATATTGATGTAAACGTTTCTATAGGAACTATTTTCTCAATCTACAGACGTGTTTCCGAAACGGGTACCGCACCAACATTGGCAGATGTTTTGCAACCTGGCAATCAATTAGTAGCTGCTGGATATGTTGTTTATGGTACTTCAACAATGTTGGTTTACAGCACCGGTAAAGGCGTAAATGGCTTTACCCTTGATCCAAGTATAGGAGAGTTCTGTTTAAGTCATCCCGATATTATTACTCCTGAAGACGGAAAGGTTTATTCTATAAACGAAGGCAATGCAGGTGAATTTCCTCAAGGAATTTCTGATTATTTAAAATGGGTTAAAGAAACAGATAAGGCTACAAGCCGCCCATACAGTGCAAGATACATTGGTTCTATGGTAGCAGATTTTCATAGAAACCTACTGAAAGGTGGCGTATTTATTTACCCTCCAACTGCAAAATCACCTAATGGAAAATTACGTTTAATGTTCGAATGTATTCCTATGTCGTTTATTGCAGAACAAGCTGGAGGAATTTCAACTACCGGAAAAGAAAGAGTATTAGATGTTGATCCAACGGAAATTCACCAAAGAGTTCCAGTGGTGATGGGTTCTAAAAACATGGTGAACAAAGTGCTAGAATTTATGAATAAATAAATTTGGGTCGAACCCAATAAATATTTTTTTGACCCAAATAACCTTGCCGATTTATTTATGGTCTTGGCTTAAAATTCTTGAAATTACGGTTCTTATTTTTATTGAACTTATTTCTATTTTGGTTATTGTTTCTATTGTTTCCACCATTGTTGTATTTGTCTTCACCAATAGTGCTCACCTTGCGTTGTTGCATGTTTTTAAACTGCAAATCTTCGCTTTCATTGATGCTAATTTTTCCATTGCTCATGTTTTCTAAATGAGTCATTACTTCCTCATCATTTACCATTTCAAAATTCCATGCTTTTGAACTCATTTTCATAAATGAACCCAAAGCATTGATATAAGAAGTTCTTACCGGACCTTCCTCAAATTCAGAAACCTTCTCTATCATTTTTGGAACTATTTTACCATAGAACCTAAACTTAATTTTTGACTGAGGGTAACCCATAGGTGAAGGCTTGGCCTTAACAGTTTCAATGGTTGGGATAGGGTAGGGCGAATCTACATCCAATTTAAAATCACTCATTACAAACATGTGATCCCATAATTTGTGCTTATAATCTGCCACATCCCTTAAGTGAGGATTGAGTTGGCCCATTAGTTTGATGATTTCATTTGCAATGACTTGGCGCTTTTCACGATTAGGTTCGGCTACAGCAACCTCAATCATATGTTGTATAATGCGACCATATTCCGAAATGATTAATTTACCTCTTTCGGTGTTGTATTCTAAACTTAAACTCATATAGTTGTGCTGCAATATAGGTTATTTTCCTGAATTACCAATTAGTTCGCGCGCTGCTGCCAATACTTTATCCGAAGGATTTTCGCCACTAAGCATCCTGGCAATTTCCTCTACACGTTCATTCAGAGTTAAACTCTTAATTGCCGTTTGAGTTTGCTCTCCATCATTGGTTTTATAAACATACAGGTGTTGATCGGCTTTGCCTGCAATTTGAGGCAAATGTGTTATGGCTATTACTTGGTGCGAAAGGGCATGCTTACGCATCAAAACGGCCACTTTTTGGGCAGCTTCTCCCGAAATTCCAGTATCTATTTCATCAAAAATCACCGATGGTAAATTTACCTGGTCCGCTATCAATGATTTAATACAAAGCATTAACCTGCTTAACTCTCCACCGCTGGCGGCTTTGTTTATGGGTAATGCTGCAAATCCTTTGTTGGCCGAAAACATAAATGATACTTCATCCATTCCTTCCAAACTTGCTTTTTCCAGTGGCAGTTCAGTAAAGGCTACTTCAAAATGGGCATTGGGCATAGCCACCTGAATTAAGAGTTCGTTTACCTTGTTTTCAATGGTTGGAAGTGTTGCTTTACGTGTATTTCTTAGTTGAATTCCTGCTTTTAGTAGGTTTGCCTCTTTTGCGTTTAATTCATTCCTAGTTTCCTTTAAATTTCCCTCCAAAGAACTTAGCTCCTTAAATTGCTGTTCAAATTGTGCTTTTAATTCAATCAATTCTATATTGCTTTGAACCCTATGTTTCTTTTGCAAATTATACAATTGTTGCAACCTGCTTTCAATTTCGGCCAATGATTTTGGGTCAGCCAAAGTTTTATCTGCAATGGTTATAAGCTCAGCTGAAATGTCTTTTAAATCAAGTAAATTGCTTTCTATTCTAAGCATCAGTTCTTGGATTCCTTGCTGGTGTTTTGCGGCTTGAACCAATAAATTTTTAACCTCTCTGATGCTATCAATAACAGCATTTTCACTTCCTTCCAACAAATTACTTGCCTGTGAGGCCGCAATTTGTATGGTTTCTGCATGACTCAATTCATCTAATTTCTTTTCTAATTCTTCTTGTTCCGCAGCTTTCGGATTCAATTCATTGAGCTCATTTAAAACAAAGCGCAAATAATCCTCATCTTGTCTAGCTTTTGCCTCTCTAGCTATTAAATCATTTAGTTTTTTTCGAAGCTTTTGGCAATCTTTATAAATAATGCCATATTGGTTTTTTTCATCGGCACAATTAGCAATTGCATCCAAAACTTCTAACTGAAACTGAGATTCGTTTAGTTCTAAAGTTTCATGTTGAGATACAATGTCTATTAGGTTCAAACCGAGATCTTTTAAGACAAGTAAATTTACTGGGGTATCATTTATAAAAGCCCTAGATTTACCGGCAGTTGTAAGCTCTCTGCGTATAATGCAAATGGGCTCGTAATCGAGTTCGTGTTGCACAAAAAAATCTTTCAATTGATAAGCCTCAATATTAAATTGAGCCTCTACCACACATTTATCAGTTCCTTGTAAAATGGCTTTTGAATCTGCGCGCTCGCCAAGAATTAGGCCCAAAGCACCCATTAATATGGATTTACCAGCACCAGTCTCACCAGTAATAATGCTCAATCCGCTGTGAAAATTAATTTCACTATGGCGAATAATAGCGTAATTTATAATTTTTAAACTCCTTAACATTTTTCTGAAGCGAAGATAAGGAATAGCTATGCTTGCTTTTACACAGCTTTGTTAAATTATTATTCTAAAATCAACCTATCTGTTAATTTTTTGCCGTTTTGTTTAATTTCAATAATATAAATACCTCTAGCTAGGTCATCAGTTGCAATGCTGTTATTGCCTTTATTTTCAATGGTTTTGCTCATTATGGTTTGACCCAACATGTTGATTACATTAACCTCTGCAGCTTGGTGATTGCTCAATTCCACTTGTAATAAATTTTTTCCGGGATTTGGGAAAAATTTTGCAAATGCTTCTGAGTTGTTTTGGTTCAAACCGAGTGGATATACTTGAATGTAATTTGATTTCAAAATAGTTTTGTTACCAGCTGCATTGGTTGCCCTCAATTGAACTGAATAAGACCCTGGAACATTGAATTGAACCTTGGGATTCTGACTAACCTGACTGGTTCCATTCATATAAACAACCCCTCCATTTGGCGTGATAGTCCATTGCCAAGTAATTGGGCTACCTGTGCTCAGGTCCGTAAAATCTACTAACTCGCTGATTGCTGGGTTCAAATTACTTGCTTTGAAATCTGGTTTTACACCTTCTCTTATTTTAATATAGTTTGTTCTAAGTGTATCATCTGCACCTCCATCATAATTAACAGAGAGTTTTACAGAATAATCGCCAACGGCATTGAATATAACCTTAGGGTTTTCACTTGTTGCACCTGACCCTGCCGCATAAACAAAGTTGTTTGGAGTAATTACCCAACTGTAGTTTTTGGGATTGCCAAATGAGCGGTTATTTAAAGTTATGGTATCTCCAGTAGCCGCAGCAGTTCTATTGGCTGTAAAGTTGCAGTTATTTAAATAGGCCTCAGCTCTATACCTGTCTTTCATTTTTATACTCGTAACCGCATTTGTTGCGGAATTAACCACAACTTCCATAATTGGATAGCGCTCATTTTTAGCTAACCATGTGTATTCAATTCTGGCGCTTGGAATAGGTATACCAAAGCCACCAAAAATTATAGAGTCGGTTCCATTAACAGTAGATTTTATCCTAATGCAATCAAAGGTGCCATAAGGTGTAGTAATAGAGCCCCATCCATCTACAACCGTTGTTCTATTTCCACTTTGCTTTAAAGCACCAAGTGTTGGTAAACTTGCTTCACCCAGATAGTTACTAGTATATGTTTTGCCATAAGTTAATGGATATTTAAAAACAGTATCCCTTAAACTATAAACAATGCCTAATGGCAAGCTTTGAATGGTTGCACCTCTTCCTTGGACAACCAATGCTGCATTTGTAGCTCTATAAAAACTATATACATTTGAGGCCCCTCCACCCAATGGTCCTAATGCCAAATCACTTTCTGGAATACCATAAGAAGCAGAAAAAAACTGAAGTAGATAGGGCGTACTTGTTGGCGCGTAATATTTTTGAATATCTTGGTTATTAATCTTTATACTACTAAAATTCCAATTGTAATTAGTATCTGCTGCTGTATAATTGAAAACACTTGTAGAGGTGCTATACCTCAATGTGTCATTTACCCTTGGCATATCCGAATTTAAAATGCTAATTTGAGCAAAAGCTGCAAAGTTTATCAAGATTGATAATAGGAGTAATTTTATTTTCATTTTGCGATCATTAATAAAGCAAATAAAGTTAAAATTTAACTAATTTTACATCAGCGCAAACTATAATAAAGATCTCTCAATGTGGAAAATCACTTTTTGTTATTAACACAGCATAATTAACTTGTGGAAAGCTTGTGGAAATACCTGCCCATACATTTTCTTACTTTGTATAAGAAACCATTGAGAAATTGAAGAATTTAGATAAAAATATTTGGCAATACATTGGCCATTACCTGCACAAGCATAATGAGTTATGCTTGCAAGGTATAGGACGTTTTGCAACCCAAGTTCATGGTTTTTCAGTTGATCCAGTTTCAAAAAAAATTATTCCTGCCTATAAAAAAATATACTTTCAAGTAGGAGATTTCGAGACGAGCCCACAATTTTTGGCATTCGTTTCCGCTATTTTGGATCAACCCGAAATATTTATTGTGGATAATATTAAGTTAATATTGGCGGATTTTGTTTTTGCCACCAAAGTAAATCAAAAACAAGTGGTTGAAAATTTTGGCGTATTCAAACTCAATGTAGTGGGAGAGTTAGTCTTTGAATCTGGCTTGGATTTAACTTTCAACGACCAAACGTTTGGACTAAAGCCTGTTCATTTTGCTGCAAATTTACTAAAAACCAAACGTCTGGTGGTTGAGGAACAAGAGCAAGAAGACCAAGAACTCACCGAAATGCGTGAAAGCTCTCTAAAAGAACTAAAAGTACTTTTAGACAATGCCAGGATTTCAGAAAGCACCAAGCCCCAAAAAGGAAGTAAATTATTCCCAATTGTAGCTACTACACTAACCTTCATTTTACTAATTAATTTAGGTTTTTTCTTGATAAATGGTCCGGTTTCTGAAATTAAACAGCAAATTTCCCAAATGAGTTTATTGGGAAATACTTCTCAAATAATAGATTCTCAATTAACAGAAACTGCCAATTTAAAAATAGCTGAACCTGTTCAGCCAATTATACAAAGTGATACAGTTGAAATGGTGCAACCATGTTTTGATAGTATTGCTGCCCATATTGGTTATGTATTCACCAAAGGAAATGATGATTTTGACAGCAACACATATAGTATTCAGGTACCTGTTATAGTTGAATCAACTATAAATGATACTGTTTATGAAGGTGCCCCTGCACTAGCTAATCAAGCAATGCTTCAGCCAATTATAAGTTCATCTTATTCTGAAGAAATAGTGACCGATATGCCTAATATGGTTAGTGTATCTGCATTAGACAATGGCATAGAAAAAGGTTTTTACGTGATTACTGGCGCCTTTAAAAATGAAAAAAATGCTAATAAATTGAAAGACAAACTCATCAAGAATGGCAATGCTACAGCCCTTGTTATCAAGCCAGCATCCCATCCTTGTTATTTGGTTTCTTATCAAAAAAATACAACCTTAAATCAAGCTCTAAACCAGTTAGAGAAAAAGCAGGAGGCAAATCCTTCAATTTGGGTTTATTGTGCTTATTAAAGCCTCGGGCGCCAAGCTACTTCTTCACCTTTATTTTCATATACCACCATTCTCGACAATACAAAAAGAAAATCACTTAGTCTATTTAGGTAAGTGATCACTAAATCTGGAATGTTCGATTCTGTGGCCAAATGAACCACCAATCTTTCTGCTCTTCTGCATATGCAACGTGCTACATGGCAATTCGAAGCCAAAATATTTCCGCCTGGTAAAATAAAACTTTTTAATTCAGGTAAAACCTCATTCATTTTATCTATTTCATGCTCCAAGCGCTCTATATCTGCCAAATAAAGATCAGGAACCTTCATTCTGGCCTTTTCTGGATCACAAGCCAATTCTGAACCTATGGTAAATAAACGATCTTGAATTTCGTATAACAACGACTTTCTATCGTTATCCGTACTTAAATCTTTAATGATTCCTAAATAAGAATTTAGCTCATCTACTGTACCATAAGATTCAATTCTTAAATGGTATTTTGGAACTCTGGCGCCACCAATAAGAGATGTTTCTCCGTTGTCGCCAGTTTTGGTATATATTTTGAATGACATAAAAAAAAGCCTGCTTAACTTTACGCAAGTAAAAGATAAAACAGACTTTTTTATAATTTGTTTCTAAAAACTATTTTGCACTCAAAGATACTAACATACCAAGAGACAATATTTGCGACCATTGCAGGGCCACATCTTGGTCGTAATCGTTGATTATATTCACCTGAAAGTTGGTACTGATATACTTAGTAGCTTTTAAAGTAAGGTTGGCATTAAAGATATGAACAAATGCATTTGGCTCGCCAGATTTAAAATAATCGTAGTTTACCATGTACCTGGTTTTAAAGTTCACGTTCTTCACAATCTCTTTGTCGAAATTGAAAATAAATTGTAAAACAAATTGATTTCTTAAATTATCGCCAGGTTTTTCTAAACCATAAAGCTGTGCATTTGAAAGGCTTTTATCCATAACAATAGTTTGACGCAAAGTTCCAATACCTAAGCGCATCCAGATATAATCTAGAGGTTTGTATTCAGCCCCAACCGAAGTAGTTAAATATGCAGGCGAAAGAAACTTAGAAATGAGAGAGTCCTTGCTTTCATCTAGTTTACTTGGTGTTTTATAGTCAAATCCATCCCTAAATTGAGATAAGAAATTTACTGATCCGAATATATTCCAATATTTGTTTATGATATATCCTGCTTTATAATCGTAAAATAACCTATCGGCATTTTTTCTTCTAATTTCTTTATTGTCGGCATCTCTATTGCGTTGATAGCCTAATTGCATTTGTAAATCGTGGTTGAAATCCCAATTTTGAGTTTTGCGCTTTGCGGTGTAATTTAAAAACCAGCCAAAAGCCAAGCTGTTTGCTCCTCCACCTTTCCAATTGTCGCTGAAAGTAGATTGATTTAAGGTGAAACCTGCCTGAAAATTGTGTTCATACAATCGCTTTTTTGGCGGAATAGCTGCTGTGTCTGTTTGTGCAAAAAGAATTTGATTAAATAATAATAAGAGGGCATTTAGTAGAACTTTTTTCATTTGTTATATTTTAATTGGTGTGTTACTGTTTTGGGAACATTTCACTGAGTTTTTCAACTACATAATCAACTTCTTCTTTTGTGTTTTGATTTCCAAAAGAAAACCTAACACTTGGCCTATCTGGTGATACTTTTAAAGCCGTTAGAACATGAGAACCAACATTGGATCCAGATGAACAAGCACTTCCTCCAGAGGCAGAAATACCTGCAATATCTAATTTAAACAAAATCATTTCTCCAATAGGTGTAGGCGGGAAGTTTACATTTAAAACCGTGTAGAGCGATTCGCCTGAAAAATCTCCATTAAACAAAACTCCCGGGATTGCTTCTTGAAGCTTTTCAGCCATATATAATTTTAGTTCTAAAATATGCGCTTTCTCCTTTTCCAAATTTTGATAAGCCATTTCAAGCGCTTTGGCTAAGCCAACAATGCCATAAACATTTTCGGTTCCACCACGCATATTGCGCTCTTGAGCACCTCCTGTGATGTAAGGTGTAATTTGGGCTTCATGATTCACATAAATAAAACCAACACCTTTGGGGCCATTGAATTTATGTGCACCACAAGCCAAAAAATGAATAGGTATTCTTTTTAAATCCAATGGGTAATGCCCCATTGTTTGTACAGTGTCGCATTGAAATAAAGCCTTGTATACTCTGCACAATTCGCCTACTTTGTCAATATCTAGTAAGTTGCCTATTTCATTATTGCCATGCATCAAACTAACCAATGAATGTTCATATGTTTTAAGCAATTCCTCTAAATGCAATAGGTTTATATGGCCATTTGGAAGAAGATTTACATGATGCATTTCTACCAATCCTTGTTTGGCTAATTCTTCTATGGTATGCAAAACTGCATGGTGCTCTATGGCAGAGGTAATAATATGTTTTACTCCCTTATCGCTTACAGATTTTCTGATGGCCATATTATCTGCCTCGGTTCCTCCACTGGTAAAAAAGATTTCGCCGGGCGCGCAATTTAACAAGCTGGCAACTTTTTTTCTGGCATCTTCTACCATGGTTCTTACAACTCGGCCATGCGAATGGGTAGAGGAAGGATTGCCAAAATCTTCTTGCATCATTTTGGTCATCACTTCAATTACTTCTTTAGCCATTGGAGTTGTAGCTGCATTATCTAAATATACCTTCATGTTGTTTTATTCTAATTTTAGGGTTTATTAACCAAACTCATTCAATTGTAATTATTTATTGGTTAGATAACCAATTAATTTATAAACCAATTTTGCCATAGTAAATTCAGTTAAAATATTACCTTTAATAGGTGCAATTTCAACTACATCAAAACCTACTACATTTCTTTTTGCTACTACATCCTTTAAAAACATCATGGTTTCATTCCACATCATACCATTTGGTTCAGCAGTGCCTACAGCAGGCACTATGCTTGGGTCAAACCCATCAGCATCTATACTAATATAAACGTTTGGCCCCAATGTTTTCAATGCCTCAGCTGCCCAATTCGGGTTCGACCTAACTTCATGGGCATAATAAGTATGTATGATTGGACTCGATTTAATTAATTGAGATTCTTCTATGCACTGAGCCCTGATACCAATTTGAGTTAATGGAACCTCTAAATCATGAACCCTAGCCATAACCGATGCATGAGAATATTTATTGCCTTGGTATTCTTGACGCAAATCACTGTGTGCATCAATTTGCAGAACATGTACGTCTGGCACAAATTGCTTAACAGCTCTTACCGTTCCATAAGTAATGGTATGTTCAGCTCCTAAAGTTACTGGAAACTTTCCATCTGCTAATAATTGAATGGTGTTTTTCTCAATATGCTTAATCGCCTTTAAATCTACTTTTCCCTTAAAATCCATGGGATGTAAAGTGCAGATTCCTCCTTTTAAATAACTTTCTTGATCCAACTCCTCATCATATAATTCCACAAATTGTGAAGCTTTTATGATGGCATTTGGTCCTTTAAACGAACCTGCTAGGTACGAAGAAGTGTATTCATAGGGAGCCGATTGAATAACATATTTCGATTTTTCATAACTGTAAAACGCTTCGTCCTCAATGGCTAAAAAGTTCTTTTTGTGATTGTAGTATTTCATATTTTGGTTCAAACCGTATTTAAATATTTAAAAAATTTCTGTTGGAATCTCAAACTCTCCATCAACGTCGGTTAGCACATAGGGCAAACCTTTGGTGATGCAAATGGTATGTTCAAATTGCGCCGATAATTTACCATCAATGGTGCGTGCAGTCCAATTGTCTTTTTTATCAACCTTGCACCTTGCTTTGCCTGCATTAATCATAGGTTCAATGGTAAATATCATGCCAGGCGCCAAAATTGGGCCAGTATTCTTATCTGCAATGTGGCTAACTTCTGGCTCTTCATGAAACTTTACACCTACACCATGCCCACAAAATTCATAAACTGTGCTATAACCAAAGGAGGTTGCGTATTTATTAATTTCGTAACCAATATTGTTTAACCTATTACCAGACTTACATTCCCTAATACCAATTGCCAGACATTCTTTGGTTACACTTACAAGTTTTTTGGCGTGCTCATTCACTTCACCAACCAAAAACATTTTAGAAGTATCTCCAAAAAAACTTTTGTAAATAGTAGTTACATCTATATTTACAATATCGCCATCTCGCAATTCATATTTACTAGGAATACCATGACAAACAACATCATTAACCGATATACAAGTTTCTTTTGGATAACCATGATAGCCCAATGTTGCAGGAATAGCATGGTTATCTCGCATGAAATCAGTACAAATTTTGTTCAAGAATTCTGTACTTACCCCAATTTTAATATAAGGCGCTACAGCTTTTAATGTATTTGCGGCAATGATGCTACTTTCCCTAATACCCTCAATTTGGGCTGGCTTTTTAATTAGGATTTTTGATTTAGTGTCTCTGAATGCCAAATATTTACAATTAAGGCGCGAAAGTAAGTATTTTCTGTTAAAACCTACTATTTAGCTATGGTTTTACAATGTCAAATTTGGTTCGAACCTGAGAAAATAGGTAACTACTTTAACTCCTCCAAAGCTAAATAGGCCATTAGTCCTGATCCAATAGCAATGGCTTCTTCATCAATATTAAAGGTTGGGGTATGCACACCTGAAACAATACCTTTTTCTTCATTACGTGTTCCCAACCTATAAAAGCAGGCTGGTGCAATTTGCGAATAATAAGAAAAATCTTCAGCTGCCATCCAAATATCTAAATCCAAAACATTTTCCTCCCCTAAATAAGCAATGGCTCCAGTTTTTGCTTTTGCAGTAACTTCCGGATTGTTCATTAAAAATGGATAACCTTTGCGAATTTCAAAATCCACACTTCCTCCAAAACTTTCAGCAATATGATTGGCCGTTTTTAGCATCAATTCATGAGCCTTTGCACGCCATTTTTCATCTAAGGTTCTGAAAGTTCCTTCAAGGTATACCTCATTTGGAATTACATTGGTTGCACCATTAGCTATTACCTTTCCAAAAGTAAGAACGCTTGGTATAATAGGATTAGCTTGCCTGCTCACCAATTGCTGCAAGGCAACAATCATTTGAGCTGTAATGGCAATTGGGTCAATACATAAATGGGGCATGGCTCCATGTCCGCCTTTACCTTTTACAGTTACATAAATCTCATCTGTACTTGCCATATATAAGCCGCTTCTAAATCCAACCTTTCCTACTGGTATCAGAGGCATTACGTGCTGACCCAAAACGCTATTTACAGTTGGATTTTCTAACACTCCTTCCTTGATCATTAAGGATGCGCCACCGGGCAATTTTTCTTCACCTGGTTGAAAAATCAATTTGATGGTTCCTTCAAAATTTTCCCTGTTTTGGTTCAAAATACTTGCCGCTCCTAATAAACAGGTAGTATGCACATCGTGCCCGCATGCATGCATTACCCCAACATTTGCAGATTTATAGCTAATATCATTCGCTTCAACAATCGGCAATGCATCCATATCTGCCCGCAAGGCAATGGTTTTTTTATTGGGATTTTTACCTTCAATAATCACCGCTAAGCCTGTTGTTGCCATTGGTTTAATGTTACTTATTCCCATTGCCAATAATTGCTCCTCTACAAATGCAACAGTGTTGAACTCCTGAAATGACAATTCAGGGTTTTGATGTAAATGTCTTCTAATGGCGATTAATTTTGGCGAAAGTGCCTGCGCTTCCTGCTTGATGCTTGCTATCATACTCATATATTAAGCAAAAGAAATCATTATAATTCATTTTACCAAAGACCCAAAATTCTCATTCATTTTATAAAGAATGATTTTAGTCCATTTGTAGTAAATTGATTAAATTATTGAGCGGAATTTAATATATATTATTCAAAAGATGCTCTCGCAGAGGAAGTATTGGAACTCATTATATTTATTCCCACATTAAGTTTTTTTTTCAAGATTGCTTATCTTTACACCGTGAAAGATTTTAAGAAATATTATGTAATTCCTGCTCCCCCAGAAGATGTTTATTTGGCGCTAACCAATGAAGCAACTATGATGCTTTGGACTGGAGATCAAGCTTCTTTTAAGGCAGAGGTTGGTGCCGAATTCTCTATGTGGGATGGCAGCATTGTTGGCAAAAACATAACACTTGAGTCAAATAAAAAAATTGTGCAAGAGTGGTTTTTTGGAGAAGAAGCAACAGACAATCCAAGCATTGTTACCATTAAATTTCATGTCCATAACCAAGGTACTTCCTTGGAGGTGCGTCAATCAAACATCCCCGATGAGGAATACGATGACATTGCCGATGGCTGGACCAACAGCTACATGGCCGAATTGTATGAATTCTATGATGAATAGGATTACAATTGCCAATCTATAGGTTCAAGTCCGTTTTGAACCAAATAGCTATTTGTCTTACTAAAATGTTGGCAATTAAAAAAGCCTTTGTGCGCTGATAAAGGGGAGGGGTGAGGTGCTTGAAGAACAAGGTGCCTGCCTTGATTTATCATCGAAACTTTACTTTGCGCAAAATTACCCCAAAGCAAAAACACTAAATTTTTTCTTTGAGTACTTAGCTGATTAATCGCAGCATCTGTAAATTCTTCCCAACCTTTATTTTGGTGACTTCCAGCCTTACCTGAGCTAACAGTTAAGGTTGTATTTAATAATAATACTCCTTGATTGGCCCATTGGCTGAGGTTGCCATTCAAAGGAACCTTATAAGCTGGGTAATCAACTTTTAATCCCTTAAATATATTTCTCAATGAAGGTGGAAATGGAATACCATCATTTACTGAAAAGCTCAAACCATGCGCCTGTCCTGCTCCATGATAGGGGTCTTGTCCCAATATAACAACCTTCACATGGTGGAATGGCGTTCTATTAAATGCCTCATAAATTTGATTAATTGGAGGATGAAATGTTCTATTCACAGCATTTTCATTATCCAAAAATTGCATCAATTTCTTGAAACTCTCTTTTTCAAAGGACTCTTTCAAAAATGTCCTCCAGCTTATATCTGCATTTTCATGTAACATCTTAAGTAGCAATTTATGGAAATCATTTTAAACTTACATTTAATTTGTTTTTATGGTTCAAGCATTACACTTTTGCCAAATGAATCAACAAGAAATAATTGAAAAAGCTTGGGAAGATAGGGGATTATTACAAGACCTAAATACCCAAAATACCATTAATGAAGTAATAGAAAAGTTAGACAAAGGCATAATACGTGTGGCCGAACCAACCACAAATGGATGGAAAGTAAACGATTGGATCAAAAAGGCAGTGATACTTTATTTCCCTATCCGCAAAATGGAAACTATAGAGTTAGGTCCATTTGAATACCATGATAAAATGGCTCTCAAAAAAGATTACGCTTCAATAGGGGTAAGAATTGTTCCAGGGGCAATTGCTCGTTATGGTGCCTACCTCAGTAAAGGAACAATATTAATGCCTAGTTATGTAAATATAGGTGCTTATGTTGATGAAGGAACCATGGTGGATACTTGGGCCACTGTTGGAAGCTGCGCCCAAATTGGTAAACATGTTCACTTGAGCGGTGGTGTTGGTATAGGTGGCGTTTTAGAGCCTGTACAAGCAGCTCCTGTAATTATTGAGGACAATTGCTTTATTGGTTCAAGATGTATTGTGGTAGAGGGTGTACATATTGAAAGCGAAGCTGTTTTAGGTGCAGGTGTTACTTTAACTATGAGTACAAAAATTATTGATGTAACGGGTAATGAACCAATAGAATACAAGGGTTGTGTACCTGCTCGTTCAGTGGTAATCCCAGGATCTTATACCAAGCAATTTGCTGCTGGCTCATTCCAAGTTCCTTGTGCCTTAATAATTGGCCAACGCAAAGCCAGTACAGATTTAAAAACCTCCCTCAATAATGCTTTGAGGGAATATGATGTAGCTGTTTAAGAATACCCAAAAAGGTGAATTCTTTTTTATAATTTAATCTTCTAGCTTTTTCTAATTTTACACATTCTAACAAAGCTTGAGAGTTTCCAACACCAGATAATTTGGATTCTTTAATAAAATTTATTTTAAATTGAATTGAATCCCAATTGACAAACTTTTATTTTGGAGAGTTTACAAAGAGAATGTGCCATTTAAATTTAAGAAAAAGGCAATTAAGGTTATGGTTGAATAAAAAACATATTCGCCTATTGAGGTATATTTACGAAGATCAACTCCCTCCATTTTACAATAAACAGCCAATAGAATTTTTTCTACCATAAATGAAATAACTGTTGCGTATGCAATGCCCTCTATACCCCAAATGCCAATAAACCAGAAGGAAAGAATGCAATTTAAAATAAGATAATTTGAACTCACTAAATAAAATATTCTATTTTTCATTAATCCCATTATAACTGTTTGTGGAAATAACATCCTGCTTATAATGAGTAATAAATAAATATTGAAAATTTTGTAGCCCTGAACCAAATCTTGGTTGTAAGCAATTTGAAAAAAGTACTTACTAATTAATATGAAAAGTATAGTAGTTGGAAATAACCACCTCATGAGTTTGGTTGAACTAGCTTTTAATTTTGCCAATCCTTCTGCTAAATTGCCATTTTTGTTATAATTAGCAATCTCTCCGCTATAGATATTACTGAGAGAATTGGCCAATATCAAAAAAATAGGTAGCTCTTTAGCCCCATACCTAAAAACAGTAAAATCAACTGGCGAAAAATAATACTCTACAATATAACTATTGATATAATCCATACTGCCTGCCAATAATATGGAGAATAAAAAAGGCAAAACCTTTCTCATAAATTCCAAAATCAACCGAGTATGAAATGAAATAATAGAATACTTCATCAATAATATGAGCGTATAATTAAATTTAATCAAACTTAAAATAACCAATAGATTGATGGCTAAATTTAAGGTTTGCCTCATGTAAATTGGTAAGCATAATAGTAGAATATGGGCACTAAAAGTTAGGCCGCCCCATATCATCAACGATTTGTATTTTCCTTTGAGGTAAAAAATATAATCTGCTATATAAGTTGGCGTATTGAGGAAAACTACCAATGCAAACATTTGAAACAAATCTGCGTCTTTTGGGTATTTATAGAAACCCACAACTGATGTGATTATACCCGCCACCAAACTAAAAATTGTTAGAATAGCAAAAGTATTGAACAACAATCTTTTTTGTTTGGTTTCATCTGAAGCATGGTAGAAAGGAATAAGTGTATTGGTAATGCTCGACACCCAAAAGAAGGTTAAGCTAGAACTCAACAACATGAGCATCTCATGTTTACTTAACAACAAGGTACCAAAACCAGAGGTAAACCTTGCAAAGGTAATCTTGGCCAAAAGAATAGAAACCAAAAAAAATGAACCAAATCTCAGAAACTGATATATTTGGAGACTGTTGTATTTGTTGAGTTCGAATTTCTTGCTAAAAATGCCCAAGTTCCTTGTGTATTATGATAATATATAGACAAAGATGCAATATTTAGAGCGTAATTGGTAAAATTATTTTGTGTCTAAATTTTGGAGTTTTATCATTAGTTTTGAACCCATGTGGAAGAATAACATACTAGAAACCATTGGTAATACTCCCTTGGTTCAGATAAATAAGATAACCAAGGATTTGCCCTGTACTGTTTTAGCCAAAATTGAAACCACAAATCCCGGAAACTCAATAAAAGATCGCATGGCGGTTAAAATGATTGAAGATGCAGAAAAAGCTGGTATTCTTAAACCAGGTTATACAATTATTGAAGGAACTAGCGGCAATACGGGAATGGGTTTAGCAATTGCAGCAGTAATCAAAGGCTATAAGTGTATCTTTACCACAACCGACAAACAAAGTAAGGAAAAATTTGATGCGCTCAAAGCTTTTGGCGCGGAGGTAATTGTCTGTCCAACGGATGTTGAGCCAGAAGATCCTCGTTCATATTACTCTGTTTCTAGTAGATTAATAAAAGAAGTGCCTAATTCATGGAAACCTAACCAATACGATAATTTATCCAATTCATCCGCCCATTACGAATCTACTGGCCCCGAAATCTGGGATCAAACAGAAGGAAAAATAACACACTTGGTTGTAGGGGTTGGAACTGGTGGAACAATTAGCGGAACTGGAAAATACCTTAAAGAAAAGAATCCAAATATTAAGGTACTTGGTATTGATACCTATGGTTCGGTATTTAAGAAATACAAAGAAACAGGCATTTTCGATAAAAATGAAATTTACCCTTATATCACTGAAGGTATTGGCGAAGACTTTTTACCTGCCAACGTTGATTTTTCGGTAATTGATCATTTTGAAAAAGTAACAGATAAAGATGCTGCCATTATGACCCGCAGAATTCCAAGAGAAGAGGGCATTTTTTCTGGTAATTCGGCTGGTTCAGCCATGGCAGGACTGATGCAAATGAAGCACATGTTCAAACCAACTGATGTGGTTGTAGTTATTTTCCACGATCACGGGACACGTTATTTGGGTAAAATGTTCAATGAAGATTGGATGCGCGATAGGGGATTCCTGATGAATGAACAAACTAGCGCAATTAATTTAATTGAAAGTCATAAACACCTTAAATTGGTAACTGCCAACGAAGATCAAACACTTGAATCTGCCTTAAAACTGATGCGAAAATTCTTTATTTCTCAATTACCTGTTACCAATGTCAAAGGCGAATTTACCGGTTCATTAAACGATGCATTGTTGTTTAATATGCTTTTAGAAAACCATGATTTAAAATCGAAATTGGTTAAAGAAGTAATGGCAGCTCCATTTCCATTTGTTAAAACAGATGCATCCTTGGAAGAGGTAAGTAGAATGATTACCAATGACAATGCAGCGGTAATGGTTAAAGACCTTATGGGTGACATTCACATCATCACACGTCAAGACATCATAGAAGCAATATCATAGTACGACAGGCTCACTATGACGTAGCCTTAAAATCATACTTCGACAGGCTCACTATGACGTTGCCTCAAATGCCCGCTACGTCATGCTGAGCCTGTCGAAGGACATTCACACAAACCTCCACCGCTTTCTCCATATCCTGCACACTCACATATTCTTGCTTGCTATGAATACCCATTTCACCAGTGAAAATATTGGGGCACGGCAAACCCATAAATGAAAGCCTCGAACCATCCGTACCGCCTCTAATATTTTTTATTTCTGGGTTCAAACCACTTTTGATATATGCCTCTTTTGCAATAGCCATCACATGCGGATGCTGGTCTAAAATTTCACGCATGTTGCGGTATTGTTCTTGAACCGAGACGGTATAGGTAGCTCCAGGGAATTTTGCAATAGCCTGCTCGGCCAAATCCTCTAACTTTGATTCATATTTAGCCAACTTTGCCGTTTCAAAATCGCGTACAATAAATTGCACCTTGGCTTCCTCTAATCCTCCCTCTATGTGCACAGGATGCACAAAACCTTCATAACCCTCGGTTTGCTCCGGACACCAGGTATCAGCAGGCAATAGGGTCATAAAATAGGCTGCTACTTTTTGTGCATTTACCATCTTGTTTTTTGCATAACCAGGATGTGCACTTATTCCTTGAAATACAACAGTGCAAGCATCTGCTGAGAACGACTCACCCTCAAGATGGCCGCGATCTCCGCCATCCAATGTGTAGCCAAAATCTGCGCCCAATTTTGCCATATCTACCTTTGCCACACCTCTTCCAATTTCCTCATCAGGGGTAAATAAAATTCTAACTTTACCATGCTCAATACTTGGATTTTCCATCAAATATTTGGCAAGCTCCATAATGATGGCTACCCCTGCCTTGTCATCAGCACCCAATAGGGTCAAACCAGAAGCTGTTATAATATCATCGCCAATTCTTTGAAGTAAGTAGGGGTGATTTTTAGTGGAAATTACAATGGATTCATCATCTGGCAAAACTATATCTGTCCCGTGCCAATTTTTATGCAATATTGGTTTTACATTTGTTCCACTGCAATCTGGCGCTGTATCAACATGAGAGCAAAAGCAAATGGTAGGTAATTTTTTATTTGTGTTTGCTGGTATAGTTGCATACACATAACCAAACTCATCCAGCTCTGCATCTATAATTCCTAAAGCCAATAATTCCTGAACCAATAAGCTGCTCAAGTCTTTTTGCTTCATAGAAGATGGCTGCGTGTCAGAGTTTGGATCAGCCGTGGTGTCTATTTGTACATAGCGCATAAAGCGCTCCGCAATACTACTGATGTAATTTTCCATAAAGTTTTTAAAAACTTAATTTTACAGCTGTTCCGCTCACTGAAACCATTAGCATGCTTCCTCTTTGACCTAGGGTTTCATAATCCAAATCTACTCCAACAATGGCATCTGCTCCTCTAAGTCTGGCTTCAATTTCTAACTCTTCAAAGGCTTTCTCTTTTGCTTCCCGTAGTACTCTCTCATATCCATTTGCTCTGCCTCCAATTATATCTCTAATTCCAGCAAAGAAATCTTTAAATAAATTGGCTCCTAAAATAACTTCTCCCGAAACAATTCCTTTGTACTCGGTAATTTGTCTTCCTTCAACAGTAGGGGTGCTTGTAATTATCATGTAAATTATAATTTGTTGTGCCAAAGATGCAGAGATTTCCATTAAAAAGAAAATTTGTTCTTTGGATGGTTTTAAAATAGTTTAACGGTGAGAATTAAGAATATATTAAGGCAATAAAATGGCTTTCAGACAGTATTTACTTACCTTTCACCAAAAATATAATTGCATGAGAAAGTTTCTCTTCTCCCTTTTCATAGTGCTCTCTTTACAAGGCTATTCTTTTACGGCTCCTGCTTTGCAATCTCCAAGCAATGGTGCATCCTTTGCAAGGTTTGATGCATTTTTGAGTTGTACCTCTGTTGCTGGTGCCAAAGGGTATCAGTTCGACTTTGATACTGTACCTACTTTTAATAGCATAAATCACAAACGCGATACAAACACCTATTCCTATTTGTATTCGCCAACCTTGCGATTAAACAGAACCTATTATTGGCGTGCCAGAGCTTATGCTCCTGGCGATACTTCTGCTTGGTCTGGTAATTATAGTTTTTCTACAATAAACGGCACTACAGTCTTATTACAACCAGCCAACAATTCAACTGGGGCAATTGTAAATTTCTATGCATCTGCTACAGGTTCCTTGCCTACAATTACCTATCAATTTGAATTGGATACTGCTGCAAATTTGAGTTCTTCAAAAAAGAAAATTATCATTAAAAGTATTAGCTATTTTGATGATTCTATACTTTTTAATTTTGGAAAAACCGTTTATTGGCGTGCCCGTTCCTATAACAATTTAGGAGATACCATTACTTGGTCTTCAATTTATAAATACACCTTTCACCAGTTGCCAGCATTAAATGCTAGCACAATTACTCAATTGGTTAATCCAATGATGTTTCCAAATTGGACCAATGCTGGATTGTCATCAATACAATTACAAGCAGACACTAATACAAGTTTTAATACATCTCGATTAATAGAACGCTTTATTTCTCCTGGGATAATTCAGGATACACTCAAAAATATGCTTTTTGGGAAAGATTATTTTTATCGAATAAGAGCTGTTTACAAAGGCAAAGTTTCTGCGTGGTCATTTATTGCGCCGATTAGAGTTTATGTTAACGGAAATATTACTTCCCCAACCAATGGCTCAACAGTTGGGGCATTAACCCCTAGTTTTAGTTGGCGAATATTGAATGGAACGCAATGTCAGTTTCAGTTATTTGATGATTCAGCTAGGACAATCGTCTTGACAGATACAATTACTAATCTATTTTCTTATAACTACAAAAACGAGTTAAAATTAAACAAATGGTATAATTATAGGATTAGGTACTTACATGCATTAGATACTGCTGCTTGGTTGCAAGCAAATTTTAAAATTTACTCTGGGCAAGTCAATTTAGGTTCGCCTAGTTTAAACGCAGCAAATGTGTCGGTTCGGCCAAGATTTAATTTTAGAAAGCAAACTTGGGCAACAAATCATATAATGGAAATTGATACAGGAAGTACTTTTGGCGCATCACCCTCTTCTTATTTTATAAGAATTGATAGCTTCAAATATGATGGCTCATTTTATCATTACTTAGATACTTCAATTGCCTACAATCAAAAATATGTTTGGCGCGTATATGCCATCAAAGATTTAGATACCGCGCAAGCTACAGTGAGTAATTTTACTACTGCAATTAGGCCATTGAATTATTTTCCACCCAATAATTATATAGGTACAGGTCCATCTACAAATGGTTTGGTAACTGGAATTTCTGGCTCACAGTTTATTCAATGGGAGCTTGATTCAAGTATTACATTTGCTAGTCCCATTAAATTAAGCGGTCAAGATTTACATATTCCAGATGATTTTACCCCTCAATATGTAGCTGTTAATTTTCCTTCCGACTTGCGTTTTAAAACCAAGTATTTCTGGAGAACAAGGTGCATCAATCCAATTGATACAAGTGATTGGAGTAATCCATTTAATTTTTTAACTACCCAAGATGTTTGGTTAACTAGTCCAATAAACAATAGTACCAATGTAGCCATAAATCCCAAGTTAGAGTGGGGGATTCAAGGCAGTGTTTCGGAGTTGAGGTTTCAATACCAATTGGGTACCGACTCCAATTTTACAACCACTACCATTGTAACCTTAACAGTTAACACCTCTCCAAATGCCACAGTTACCTGTTTGTATGGAACGCAATATTATTGGCGTGCACGGGCTTTTCACACCAAGGATACCAGCGGATGGTCTGCTTTTTATACTTTTAAAACCATCAATCCGCCATCAATTGGCACGCCAGTTTTAATCTCCCCAGCAAATGCTACAGTAGATGTGCCAGTGGCCACTGTTACCTTATCATGGAACTTTTTACCGAACGCATTAACCTATGATATTGAAGTTGCAACAGACCAACTTTTTACGAGTATTGCAGCCCATGGAAATACCATCAACAACGCCATTCTGTTTTCAGGTATTCAGCCAAAAACAAGATATTTTTGGCGTGTAAGAGGTAGGATTAATGAAATAATAGGAGCATGGTCAACCGTACGTTGGTTCGAAACAGCACCACCTACAGGCACTAATGAAATAGGCGACAAGGCAAGTATAAAGGTATATCCAAATCCAACGCACGAATCATTTTCAATAGAATTTGAAGGCGATTTTATCCTAAAGGTTTACGATACAAAAGGCAGCCTAATCTTAGAAACTACAGGTAAAGATAACTTAGATATTATTTCCAACGAATGGCATCCTGGCATTTATTTCATCAACCTCATCAAAGGCGATCAATGCTACATACAAAAAATTGTTATACAATAGATTATTCGCCATTTGGTGCGCCACTGCCTAATAGAGGAAAGTCGAAAATTGGGTGCTAATATTTTCTTAAGACTAAAATAATTCTCTTTTAAAGATTAGCAGAAGAAAAACAGATTTTTACCTTTCTTTGAATCATGGAAAAGGAAAACAATATTAACTGCCCTAATTGTGGTTTTGCTATAGATGTGAATGATTTGGTTTACCACCAAATGGAAGCCGAATTGAAGAAGGAATTTAATGCCAAGCAAGCTCAAGAACGTTTAAAGCTTAATAGGGAAGTTGAGCAACTTCAAAAACAACAAGCCGAATTTGAAGAGAAAAGAAAAAGAGAAAATGAACTTTTTCAGGATAAATTAAACCAGAAAGTCAAAGAAGAGAAAGAACACATTGAAAAACGTCTTCGTCTCCAACTTGAAACAGAACAACAAGACCAAATTAAATTAATGCAAAATGAGTTGAACCAAAAACAGGAACAACTCAAAGAATTAAACCGCACCAAGGCCGAAATTGAACAACTCAAAAGAGAAAAGGATATGGTGAAGGAACAAACTTTGATGGAGGCCGAAAAGTCGCTCAGCACAAGGTTAAATGAGGAACGCGACAAGATCAAAAAGCTTGAACAAGACCGCACCGAACTAACCATTAAAGAGCTTCAAAAACAACTCGAAGACCAAAAGCGACTCACCGAAGAAATGAAACGCAAGCAAGAGCAAGGCTCTATGCAATTGCAAGGCGAAGTGCAAGAATTGGCAATTGAAGAATGGCTCATGAGTCAGTTCCCACTAGATATTATTGCTGAAATTAAAAAAGGTGCTAGGGGAGGCGATTGCGTTCAAATTGTAAATACACGCACCAAGCAAAATTGTGGTACCATATATTACGAAAGCAAACGTACCAAAGATTTTCAACCTACGTGGATAGAGAAATTTAAAGCTGATATCCGAACCAAAGGTGCAAATATTGGCGTGTTGGTTACAGATGTACTTCCATCAGATATGGAAAGAATGGGAATGCGCGACGGTATTTGGATTTGTACCTATGAAGAATTTAAAGGCCTTTGTAAAGTATTGCGCGAAAGCATTGTACAATTAGACTCAGCCCTCGCAACCCAAGAAAACAAAGGCGATAAAATGAGTCTCCTCTACGATTTCTTAACCAGCAACACTTTTAGAATGCAAATTGAGGCCATTGTTGAGGGCTTCAGTCAAATGCAATCAGATTTGGATAGCGAGCGCAGAGCCATGCAGCGTATCTGGAAATCGCGCGAAAAACAAATTGAAAAGGTAATCACCAATACCATTGATATGTACGGATCCATTAAAGGAATTGCGGGTAATGCTATTGGTGATATCAAAGCACTTGAGTTGCCTAGTTCTAGCCTAGATACCGATGAATAACAATAAAATTATAAAGAAGATATCGATATTTTCCATCATTCAGTCGTCAACAAACGATGTGCATAGTTTCATTTGCGAGGTAGGATTCGTTTTCCTACTTTTGCACAAATCTAAACTACTTTGAATCGATCAGTCAATAAGTTTCCGGCCACTTTGCTGCTTGCAGATGGTACGGTATTTCATGGAACTTCCATCGGAAAAATTGGTTCCACCACAGGAGAAATTTGTTTTAATACGGGCATGACAGGCTACCAAGAGATCTTTACTGATCCAAGTTATACCGGCCAAATTTTGCTACAAACCAATGTGCATATTGGTAATTATGGTGTGAACAATGAGGAGCAAGAATCAGATACCATCAAAATTGCAGGCTTGGTATGCAAAAACTTCAATGTGCCTTATTCGCGCAAGCAAGCCGATCAATCGGTTCAAGAATACTTTGCTTTAAACAATATTGTAGGTATCACAGATGTAGATACCCGCGAAATTGTTCGTCATGTGCGCAGCAAAGGTGCCATGAATGCAATTATTTCTTCTGAAGGTAAAAGCATCGAGGAACTAAAAGAGCAATTAGCCGCTGTGCCAAGCATGGAAGGCCTAGAATTATCAAGCACTGTTTCCACTAAAGATACTTATTTTATGGGCGATCCAAGCGCTGAAAAAAGAGTAGCCGTTTTAGACTTAGGGGTTAAACAAAACATCTTAAGATGCCTTGAAGAAAGAGGGGCCTACCTTGCCATATATAATTGTAACGCCACTTTTGAGGAAATGATGGCCTTTAAACCAACTGGCTTTATGATCAGCAATGGTCCTGGCGACCCAGCCGTGATGCCTTATGCAGTTGGTACGGTGAAGAAAATTGTAGATGCCAATATTCCTTTATTTGGAATTTGCCTTGGTCACCAAATGTTGGCCGAATCGCAAGGTTTAAAAACATATAAAATGTTCAACGGACACAGAGGTTTAAACCACCCGGTGAAAAATCTCATCACGGGCAAATGCGAAATTACCTCTCAGAACCACGGTTTTGGGGTTAAGATGGATGAAACCTTGGATCATCCAACAGTAGAATTAACACATATCAACTTAAACGACAATACCGTTGAAGGCATTAGGATCAAAGACAAAAAAGCATTTTCGGTGCAATACCACCCAGAGGCCGCACCAGGACCAGAAGATAGCCGCTATTTGTTTGATGATTTTATGACTTTAATGAACTAATAATTAATTCTGAACCAACAGTATGTTTTGTAGATTTGAACCTAAAATAACAAAGTAATTGAATATAAAACAACAGTAAACTACCAATTAAAATGAGCGTAATTATTAACATCCATGCCCGTCAAATTTTGGATTCTCGAGGCAATCCAACTGTAGAAGTAGAAGTGATAACCGAAGATGGTGCCTTAGGACGAGCCGCAGTACCTTCTGGTGCATCAACTGGAATTCATGAGGCTGTTGAGTTGCGTGATGGCGACAAAAAAGTGTATATGGGCAAAGGTGTTCTTAAAGCTGTTAAAAACGTGAACGATGAAATCTGCGACAAACTTTTGGGTGTAGATGTGTTTGAGCAAAATGAAATTGACCGTAAAATGATTAAGTTGGATGGTACAGATAACAAGGGCAACCTTGGAGCCAATGCCATTCTTGCCGTTTCTATGGCTGCTGCAAAAGCTGCTGCAATTGAAGCCAATATGCCTTTGTATCGTTACATCGGAGGTGTAAACGCCAACACTTTGCCTATTCCATTGATGAACATCCTAAACGGTGGTTCACATGCCGATAATTCAATTGATTTTCAAGAATTCATGATTGTGCCTACCAAGGCAAATAGCTTCAGCGAGGCGCTTCAAATGGGCACTTCGGTATTCCATCACTTGAAAGATGTATTGAAGAAAAAAGGATACAGCACCAATGTAGGCGATGAAGGTGGTTTTGCACCTAATATCAAATCAAATGAAGAGGCTATTGAAACAGTACTAACAGCTATTGAGTCTGCAGGTTACAAGCCTGGAAAAGATATCTACATTGCCATGGATGCTGCCACCAGCGAATTCTGGGATGAGAAAAAAGGAGTTTATGTATTCAAAAAATCTGATAAGCGCGAAATGACGCCAAGCGAAATGGTGAGCTATTGGGCAGATTGGGTGAAGAAATACCCTATCATTTCTATTGAAGATGGTTGCGCAGAAGACGATTGGAAAGGTTGGGCTGAAATGACCAAAGTATTGGGCAATAAAATTCAACTGGTGGGCGACGATTTGTTTGTAACCAATGTAAAACGCTTATCAAAAGGAATCAAAGAAAATATTGCCAATTCAATTTTAGTTAAGGTGAACCAAATTGGCTCTTTAACCGAAACCATTGATGCGGTGAATATGGCTACTAGAGCAGGTTATACCAATATCATGAGCCATAGATCTGGCGAAACAGAAGATACTACCATTGCAGATTTAGCAGTAGCTTTAAACAGCGGCCAAATCAAAACAGGTTCAGCCAGCAGAACAGATAGAATTGCCAAATACAACCAATTAATCCGCATCGAGGAAGAGCTTGGAAACAACGCATACTATCCTGGTAAAGATTTTAAATACGCCAAGTAATTCTTTCGTATGAAAATGAGTTCAAAATATATCAATTTACTCAAGAACAAATATGTTCTATCAGGACTTGCATTTATTTTGTTGCTATTAATCAGTGAGCGCAACAGTATCTTCGACCAAATTGAGTACAGCAAAAATCTAAAGGAAACCAAGTCCAAATACCAATACTACCATCAAGAAATTGCCAAGGTAAAAAAGGAAAAAGAGGAACTTTTTGGCAACAAGAAAAATCTCGAAAAATTTGCCCGCGAAAAGTACCTCATGAAAGCAGATAACGAAGATGTTTTTGTAATGATAGAAGATAAGAAGTAGGTTTGATCCAATTAAAATAAAAAAGGCTGGCTCAATTGAGTTAGCCTTTTTTATGCCCAATTATTCAATACTGAATCAATTAATCCAGCCAATAATCAATTACAAGAAAAATGGGTACTTGATTTATTACTTAGTTGCTTCTTTTCAAAAGTATAATTTGTTCCGTTTGAATCAGTTGATTGGGTAATTAACCTATAACCCCTTGCATCAATATAATTCAAAAAATCTGTGGAGGTTTTAAATACCGCAATGCCACCTGTTGAATCTAAAACCATAATGCTTTCTGTATGGTAAGGCTCGCCCTCTTTCGATTTATTAAGGTCCTTTGTTGCAGCAAAACCATTATTAGGCCTTATAACACGCAAACCAATTTCAAAATACTGATCTTTCACATCATAATTAGTGTCAATCATAATTCGATTAGGGCCTTCACCTGTATCTTTTAACTTGTTGATTCGTAATTTAGGACTAGAATCATCTTTAATATCTAAACCATAAGAGCAGCCAAAAACCAGTGCAATTGCTAAAAAGGTAATGATTTGTTTCATACCCCAAGTTTTAATATATCCTTCATGTCTCTAGTTATTACTTTTTTTGCTTAAAGTAGAATTTAGAAAAAGAACTGCCTAAATATCCTATAATTAATGCTATTGGTACCTCAAAAATTACATTTTTAAACAAATACTCAATATCAAAAACGCAATTATAAAAAAGACAATTTGTAATTGGGTGAGCTACTAAAACTATTAATAGGTAGTAGGTAGTAGCAATTTTTAGTGTAGCTTTCATTAATTAAATTAATTGATTTATGATGGCCAAACATACTGCCAAAAATAATATTTACCAATAGCTCCAACCGAACCAACACCAGCACCTACTCCAAAGCCAGCTAACCCTAAAGCTCCAGCGCCAACGGGTCCTCCCACAGCCAATCCCCAACCTCCCCATCCTATACCGCTCATTAATCCTGCTTCGGCATCTGTTGTAGCAATATCTCTCCCGGAAGGAGGAAGTGCAAACAACGTAGTACCTCCTTTCATTATTTTAGTTTGATTAAATTGTCCTTGGCTAAATAAATCAATCCAATTGTAAAAATTCTCACCCCAATATACCACAGAATAAATTCCAATTTGTACAACGCTTGCAAATATCTTTCTCTCCTCAATGTTAGTCAATTGGTTTACATTTTCATAAAAATATTGTGTTGCAAATGATTGCCATTCTTCATTTGTAGTGGTATTGCTCATTTGCCTAAGCTCTGCAGATAAATCCTTTACTAAGTTGATAAGTTCTGGTGAAAAGTTAATTGTATCGTATACATTAAATTCAATGAATGAAGTTGAATATTGACAGAAACCAATCCAGTCATCATAATATATTGGATCAAAATTAAATCCAACTTGTTCATTCATAATATGTCGAGCTATGTTAATTGAAAGAATGTTATACTCGTTAGCAGTAAATGTGTCTTTTCCAGATGTTGAGTTAAACTTTTTTTCATAAAATCCATATACACTATCTAGTACCATATTGTGTGCAATTCCCACAATTTCAGCATTTTCAAATATGTCTTGGTCAGACATTGATAAATTGCTTGTAGCTGGTTGGGATAAAAATGGTGTTTTTTCGAAAGGAATTTTCTCATCCTTTTTGCAACTCGAAATTGGAAAATAAAATAAGGTTAAGAAGCATAAACTAAGTTTAATTGTTTTTGTTTTCATATTAATATTTTGTATTTTAAGTCTACAAATCTATCAGGTCAAAGGAACTAAAAAATGATTTAGAGGTGCTATATTTAAACATTTTTGGAAATTAAGTTCATTTCGGGTGCAAAATATGCACATTTACACTTTTAACTTCTTTTGAGTCCAAATTCACCTTGATGAGATCAATTAAAGTTGAAACATTTTCCTCGGAAAACAACTCCTTGTTTGAATCAATTTTAATGGATGCGAAGAACTTTACTATTAGCGTTTCTAAATCAACTTTTTTATAATCATGTTTTGAATCGATTATGGCATCAACCATTGCCAAAATCTGAAAATTACTAGTTCCTAGAATTATAGCAATTTCTCTTAACTGTCCAGATGTAATAGCAATATGGCCATTTTCTATTCTTGAATAAGATGTCCTATCAATTCCTAACTTAGTAGCAAGATATAGCTGCTTATATCCTTTAATATTTCTGATTAATTTTAAAACTTCACTTAATTTTTTATCGTATTCAATTAAGGTCATAGATTGGGGTTTTTGTAGAGATATTTTTTCAAATATCAAGTTAGGCTTATTACTTGAATGCAATTTAAATAAAAAGTACCTTGATTTACAATATTTTTATTTCTAATAAATTTTAACCCTTCATTCAAAAAATACAAATGAAAAAATCAAACGGCTGGCAAGAATTTTTTAATTTGCCATCTTCTTTTTCATAAATTTGAATTAACATAAAATGATGGGTTCAAATTGGCTAAAGTATTTTTGTAGAATTATGGTAGGTATTTTAATACTGCAAACCATGCATTGCAAAAAACACGAAAATAGAAATCTGTTAGGACCAGGAATACTATTAACCGTTGATAAACCACCTGATACTTGGTTTCACCTCAAAGATTTTTTAAAGGAAAACGGAATAAAATTAACCTTTTATATTGAGGGTTACCATGATTTGGCTGATTCTACTAAATGGATAATGAAACAATTGCAATTGGATGGACATGAGATGGCCCATCATACCAATAGTCATCCACATAGCGATGAATACGTTGAAAACTATGGAATGGAAAGGTTTTTAAACGAAGAATTATCGGTAACAGATAGCATGAAGAAGGTTGGTTTTAATCCACTTACTTTTGCTTATCCATTTGGAGATTGCACCGCTGAAACCGATAACCGTTTGTTAGGGCACTTTAATAGCTTAAGAAAGGTTCTCGGCACTTATTTAATTAAAAAAATTGCCGATATGGACTTATTGTATTTTAGGTATGGCGATATTCAATTGTTCTACTGAACTGGAATAGATGTAAGGTATCACCATCCCAATGAGGAGGTTTTTGATGCACTTGAAAAAGCAAAAAATAGTAAACAAACCATAAGCTTATATTGGCATTTTTTAAGCAATACTGGTCCACTTGAGGGGTCAAATTCACATATCATGGAAGATGATTTCAAGAGAATTGTTTTGAAAGCAAAAGAACTAGGACTTCGATTTTATACAGCCTCTGAAGTGAGTCGCAAGAAATTTGAATAGCATGAAGAACCTGACTTTGGGTATTTTGTTTTTATTAGCTTTATGCCATCATAAAGCGATTGCACAAAATGATAGTAATACGAAGATAATTTATTTAGAAATTTTAGGTGCAAGTGATGTTTATTCATTCAATTTTGAGTATCTATTTAAGAAAAATCAAAGCATACAGGTAGGAATTTCATGGATGCCAGGAACTTGGCAAGTTAAAGCGCAAAACGATAGGTCTTTTTTTTATATGCCCATCGTTTATCACTATTTAGTAGGTTCAAATAAACATAAAATGGATTTATCTGCTGGTATTTTATATACGCAAAGCAATTACTATGCCTCCCCAAATAACCACAAATTTCGTCCAGAATTTGGATTAGGTTACCGTTATTCTGCCGACAAAGGCTTTATGGTTAAAACAGGTTTTATGTTTAAAACACCTTTAAATTTATCGATGGATCGAGATCAAATATTTGTCTATTCAGAAAAAAAATGGCTGCCATGGCCTTATATAAGTATGGGGTGGAGTTTTTAAAGGATAAAATATAACAAGCCATTTATTGGAATAATTATACTAGATAATTTTTCAATCATTCAACCCCGTAAACAATTCCTCCAAATCAATTAAAAAACCAGGTAGGATGGAGGTGCTTGCAACATCACCACTTGTAAGTAATTTAGACGCATGGTATTTGCCATTTATCAGTGTGTAAATGAGCAAAGTTTCTGCTTCGGGTGAAATTACCCAATACTCCAAAACGCCACTTTCTTCATACACCTCATATTTATTTTGCAGCTCTTTTCTTGAATTTCCTGGCGATAAAATTTCAACTATAAGGTCTGGTGCTCCTAAGCAACCTGCCTCATCCAGTTTACTTGGGTCGCAAATTACACATAAATCAGGCTGAACAACAGTATAAATATTTTCGTTTTTAATAGGATTATTGGAAAGCCTTACATCAAAAGGAGCATCATAAACTTCGCATTTTTTACCTTGCAAAAAATTGCCAAACTTCAAAAACAACCTGCCACTTACTTTTTGGTGAATTCTCCTTGGAGCCGCATTCATCTTGTATACGCGACCCTTTATGATTTCAACGATTTCTGGAATATTCCAAGTTAGGTAATCAGCATAGCTGTACCCATAAAATGTCATATCTGGCTCCCTAACTTCCATTAATCGAAATTACTAATTTTATTTTTTAAATCAAATTTGATTTTATTTCATCTGCTAGAAGGATTTTACGAATATATTAAAATTTAAATCATTAATTAATCCCAAAAATAGTTCAATTGATATTCGTGATGTTGAAAATGGTATCTATATTGTAACATTAAATAATAGTTCATTTTTAAAAAGCCAGAAATTGATTGTTAATCATGAAAAATAATTGCAAAATATTAAGCCTATCACTTTTTATAGCAATATCTATTTTGTTTTTAAGTTGCAATCGAAAATCATCAGGTTCAGATTCAATTGGTCCGATTTTAAATTGTGATTTTCCGCCTTCTCAAAGTAATTTTGGATATTCATATTATAGAGTTGGAAATCAATATACAGAGCCTTCTTATTCCAATGGAAACATTGTTTGCAATTTCTTAAGCACAGAGCCATTTACAACCAAAATTGTTATTATTGATCAAAACATCGGTTTAAATACTTTACTACAGGTTCGAGCCATTGGCAATGTTCCAGTTTTTAATAAAAAAATACTTTATACAGATTCAAAGTTGGGCAGTTCTTCAATGTATGATTTTGAAAACTCAATCTCTAGAGTTTTCGAAACTGGTAAAAACTATTTTTGCACTGAATTTAATTTCAGTCCTGATGGTTCTAAGTTCGTCTATAAGGCTGAAAATGTAAATGATTTAAGTAAATCATATATTTTCATAAGAGATACCAGTTTGTTTATGCATGATAGCATCAAATATTTCGATTATGGGCTAGAAACTTGGACAAAAATTACTTGGATGAATGATCATACTCTTTTATATGCTTACCAAAATGACAAGGAGGAAACTGGAATCAAACAATTTGATTTAAATACAAGGAATATTGAATTCGTTTATAAGACTAAAATTATTAATAATAAAAGTCAAATTAGATCAATAATTTATTCAACTCAATTGAATTGTATTTTTTCTGCGATGGTTACAATATTTACAAGGCTAGTTCAGGAAATTCTAATATTCAAAAAGTTAAATCATCCTGCGATAGCCTTGAATATTGCACTTTAAGTAATTATTTCCCCAATTTACTTTTGTTGGATAAAGTTACTCGCACAAAAAAGAATGAAATGACAATAGAGGAAAAGCATTCATTATTTTCCTTAAATACTAGTACACTTGAGGAAAACCTAATCATTAAATGATTCTAATTGTTTTTTTGAGCATTTACTCCTGCTAATTTTCCTTCTAAATCAATGGAGAATCAATGCAAATAGGAGAGTGCTAGACAATATAAACAAAAAAGCCCTCGAAAAATCAAGGGCTTTTGCAATGGGGGTGGAATACCGGGCTCGAACCGGCGACCTCCTGAACCACAATCAGGCGCTCTAACCAACTGAGCTAAAACCACCATTTTAAGGAGTGCAAATGTAGTATTTGAAACCTAAAATTCAAAAACATTTTTAATTTACTTCAGAAGTGCTTCTATTTCATCCCAATTAACTGCATTCCAAAAGCTCTTTACATAGTCGGCGCGCTTGTTTTGGTGCTTCAAATAATAGGCATGCTCCCATAAATCTATTCCCAAAATTACCTTTGGCATCATCTCTGGCACTGCACCTGCATCCATCAATGGATTGTCTTGGTTGGCCGTAGTAGTGATTTTTAATTGTCCGTTTTGCAAAATTACCCAAGCCCAGCCCGATCCAAAAACACCCATAGCAATCTTCTCAAAAGTGCTCTTAAACTCTTCCACACCGCCAAAAGATGAATTAGCCAACTTGCTAAAACTAGGACCCATATTAGTGCCTGTTTTCAAACTCTTCCAAAAAAAACTGTGGTTCCAATGTCCGCCACCATGGTTGCGAATCAAGGATTTTACTGAGGCCGGCATGCCAGATAGGTTCAGCAATAACTCTTCTAAACTTTTGCTTTTTAAAGAGGGCTCCTTGTCCATTGCCTCGTTCAATTTATTGATATACGCTTGATGATGCTTGGTATAATGTATCTCCATGGTTTGGGCGTCTATAATAGGTTCTAAGCTATTATAGGTATATCCTAGTGGTGGAAGTTCGTATTTGCCATCTTTAGGCTTAATATCATTGATACTTGTTGAAATAGGTTCAGCAAAAATGCCTTTTGCCTTACTTCCAAATGCAATGCTGCCAATGCCTAACAATGCAGTGGCTTTTAAAAACGATTTTCTATCTATATTGGATTTCATTTTTTGCTTAAATTAATTTAGCCTACCAAAGGTATCTATTACAAAACAATATCAACAGCTTTCTTTTCTATTTTTTTAATATGGAGCAATCGGCTTAGGTTCAGCCCAGCTAATGCCA
>Ga0070374_10000072_pt1 | contig 32809 bp, 26 predicted proteins | sample LauGreSuBDMM15SN_2_FD_66374 | JGI IMG/M metagenome (GOLD analysis project Ga0070374, IMG submission 66374) | Freshwater lake microbial communities from Lake Michigan, USA - Su13.BD.MM15.SN (version 4) (version 4) | ecosystem: Environmental > Aquatic > Freshwater > Lake | place: Lake Michigan...
TGAACGTGCCAACATTTGGAACGTCATGGGCTGTGCGTTTTCTTTTTGTAAATCAATCAGGTCTTGCAGCAACTCAATGGACAAGGCCCAGTCTTCACGGGTCATGGCCAAGAGGCCAGATATTGCCAAGATGTCTTCACTGGCAGGGTAGAGGCTTAGACCAGCCTCTGCCAATGCCTGAGCCAAATCGTGATGTTTCTCAGCTACCAACCATTGCACGCCATGACGGAAGTCTTCTGGGCTGAATTGCGAAATCTCTTTGCGATCCAGGCTCTTTGCACTGACAAAGTCTTGCATGGCTTGTTGAATGTTGATGTTCATCTTTGACTCCAAAAAATTTGTTTAACAGTTCGTCCAATTGACGGATGTAGGGTAATAAGCAAAAGGGATGCCAGCTTTTTGTTGCCGTTTATTTATTGGGGTGCGTCGTTGCCGTTGCCACTTTGAACAACTCTTCCTCAAAGTTCTTCACAAAGCGTGGCATGTCAAACAGCGGAGAAGTTTTGGCGTTGCGCACCAGCTTCTTTTTCACCTTCTCAAAATAGGCTTTGTTGGTGCCCAGTTCGATGGCGCGTTTTTCGTAATCTGCCAGAGAGAAAGTAATTAGTTCTGGCATGTCTAAAGCATTGAGCAAACTGCCGGCCATTCGCGAAGAAAAAGTACGGCCGGAATAGGTCAAAACCGGCAAGCGAACAAAGAGTGCATCGTTGGCGGTGGTGCCGCCGTTGAAGGGGTAAGCATCTAAAAACAGGTCGGCCAGCTTGTATCGGGCCAAATAATCTGCGGGTGCCACACGACCGGCAAAAACTAGCCGCTCAGCGGCAACGCCTAGCTTGGCGGCCTCTTGAATGAGGGAAGCCTTGGACCATTCGTTGTCTTCTAGCAGCCAAAACACCGAGTTGGGGGTGGCGGCAACAATGCGCATCCAGGCCTTGAAGACTTCTGGCGTGAACTTGTAGTTGTTGTTGAAAGTGCAATATATGAACTTGTCTTCCGGCAAGTTGTAAGTGGCTTTGTCAGGGGTTTTACCTACTGGCCGTTGCCGGTCGCTACACTGAAACACCTCGGGCATGTAAAAGGGCTCTTCTGTATAGAAGGGTTTTAAATCCTCTGGAATTAGGAACTTATCGGCAATGACATAGTCAATGCAAGGATGTCCAGTGCTACCTGGAAAACCCAAATAAGTCATTTGAATGGGAGCGGGCCTGTAAGACAAAATGTCTGGCCTTGCCCCTGAAGTAATGCCTTGCAAGTCCACCAAGACATCAATGCCTTGGTCGTGAATGCACTTTGCCGCTTCTTCATCCGTCATGGCCACTATGCGAATGTGGTGGTCCATTGCCGACATTACGCGGTTTCTTAAGTCAGAGCCATCTTCACGGCTCCAGCAGAACCCAAACACTTCGAATTTAGATTTGTCCAGCAGTTCAAACAGCTCTACGGTCAGCAGCGAAACGGCATGCAAACAAAAGTCGGAGGACAGAAAACCCAAGCGCAACTTGCGTCCACCCGGAAATGGCAAAGGATTGCCGCTGGTGAAGGTGGGCACCCGCATGTTCACTTTTTCATGCACAAAGCGAATGGCGGTGGCCAGTTGCATGCCCGGATCGTCGCTGGCCGACAACATGGCCAGGGGAGAGGTCCACTTGAGAAGTTCGCCCTTGTCTACACCTTTGACATCGGCATAAACCGGCCACTTGCATTGCTTTTGCCGCAAGTGCACCCAGTGTTGGATAACCTTGGGCTGGTCTGGCTGCGTCACCAAGCTCTCTAATAAAAAGGCTTCGGCTTTCTCAAACGAGCGAATTTCTTCATGAATACGGCCCATGGCGTTGAGCACCATGATGTACATGTCGACATCTTTGGTTCGCGTCACCAACGGATGGTCCAGCATGGACTGCCAAATGGTGATGGCGTGAGGCTTGCGACCGGCTCGCTCTACCGAGGCGCCCAAGTTGAACCAGGCTTGAATAAAGTCGGGTTTGACGTAAATGGCCGATCGGTAAGCATTTTCTGCATCAGTGGCCAAGTTGTTTTGACCATACAGCACGCCCAAGTTAAACCAAAAGACGTGCGTGTGTGGCCCTGGCGCTCCGGCCAAGGCTTTTTGGTACATCTGCACCGCCTCTTGCCAGCGGCCACTGTTTTGAAGAGCTTCAGCTTCGTGAATGAAATTCAACATTCAATCGTGCCTTTAAAAATTCAAAGAATAAGTTAAGCCGACGGAAATTTGACACGCAAATCGTCCGTATCGCTTGTTTCAGCTTAGTTAGCAAACTCCAAGCCAGCTTTACCCGTAACGTGCATAAGCCATTATTAAACTAGGCATTGACGGATTTTGGCTGGCGCAAATATTGCATAAACACCTTTGATGCACTGTCAAAGTGTCAATAAATCAAGGATTTAGATTGAGTGCTTTAGCCACCGCAAAGCTTAACGGCAAGGCCCTGATGGGTGTTCCATCAGAGCTGAAGTCTGCCCTTTGGGCCAATACAGACCTAGTCAAACAGGCGCTGTGGTTTAGCTTGGCTATCAATTTACTCATGCTGGCGCCTACGGTTTACATGATGCAGGTGTACGACATGGTGCTCAACAGCCAAAGCATGAGAACTCTCTTGATGATGTTGCTCATGGTGTTCTTGGTCTACATCTTTGTAGAGGTGCTCGAATGGGTCCGCCAGCAAATGATGACCGCCATCAGTTTGAAGTTTGATGCCAATTTGCGCAACCGCGTGTTTGATGCAATGTACGAAGCCAGGCGCTTGCAGTTGCCTGGTGGATCACCTCAAGCTTTAAGCGATTTACGTGTAGTGCGAGACTTTATCGGCTCACCCATGGTGATGGCGTTTTTAGATGCGCCTGTTTCATTGGTTTTCTTGTTCTTGGTGCTGCTGATTCACCCTAGCATGGCCCTGTTTGCCTTAATTGGCGCTGTGTGCCAGTTTGTATTAGCTGTTCGGGCGCACCGAGTGACCGAGCCCGAAGTGGTTCAGTCAAGTAGAGCGGGCATGGAGGCACAGGCCTATGTATCTGGCGCGTTGAACAATGCCGAAGTGGTTGAGGCCATGGGTATGTTTGGCGCTGTTCATGACAAATGGATGGTAAAGCAGAAGAACTTCTTGTCGCTCAACGCTGCCTCTGCTGAATCTTCAGGTTTAAGCGCTGCTGTTTCTAAATTCGGACAAGCTGCCCAAGGCTCCTTGATGATGGGGCTTGGTTGTTGGCTCACCATCATGGGCTTATTACAAGGTAGTGGTTCACTGATGATTGTGGCGTCTATTTTGGGTGGCCGTATGTTGGCACCTTTGGTACAAATCATTGCCCAGTGGAAAATGATTGTGAGTGCCAAAGACTCTTATGCAAGATTAGATGCGTTGTTAGAGTCGGTCCCTTCTAAACCAGTGGGTATGGAATTGCCACCGCCCGTAGGTCAGTTGGTGGTGGAGAACTTGTTCGTTGCTGCACCCGGTAAGGGGCCAGCCATACTAAAGGGCTTGAGTTTTGTTTTGAGCCCTGGTGAATCCCTGGCGCTAATTGGCCCTTCAGCTTCCGGCAAATCAACTTTAACCCGAGCCATTGTGGGCGTATGGGGCGCGCAGAGCGGCAAGGTTCGATTGGATGGCGCCGATGTTTTTCAGTGGCCCAAAGAAAGCTTAGGTCCTTACCTGGGATATTTACCGCAAACAGTTGAATTGTTTGATGGCACGCTTGCTGAAAACATTGCCAGGTTTGGTGAAGTGGACATGGCCAAAGTACTGGCAGCCTCGCGCATGCTGGGTTTAGACGAATTTGTTCAAGCATTGCCCGAAAAATACGACACACGCGTAGGTGCAGCCGGTGCGTTTTTGTCTGGCGGACAAAGACAGCGACTTGCCTTGGCGCGTGCCATTTATGGTGTGCCCAAGTTGATTGTGTTGGATGAGCCCAATTCGAGTTTGGATGAGCAAGGCGATACCTTGTTCATTGAGTTGCTCAAATCGCTGAAAGCGGCAGGTAGCACCGTGGTGGTGGTAACGCACAAGTCCAGCCCCTTGGCCGTGATCGACAAAATTTTGTTCATGAACGATGGCCGCATGCAGTTGTGGGGACCTCGAGATGATGTGCTGGCCAAACTGAAAGAGGTGGCGCCATCATGAACAAGCTGATTCAAATTTTGCAGCGCAGCGAACTGGGCCAGTTAGTATGGCAAGCACGCAAAGAGTTTATGTGGGTGGGTATTTTCAGTTGTGTTTACAACTTACTTTTAATTACGCCTACCTTGTACATGCTCCAAGTGATGGACCGGGTCATGCTGAGCAAGTCAGAGGTCACACTGATAGCACTGACTTTGCTGATGATGGGTGGCTTGGTGCTATCGTCTTTTGCAGACTGGATTCGAACACGCGTGCTTGTAAGAACAACGTTGCGCTTTGACCAAAAGCTCAATACCCGTATTTTGATGGCGTGCTTTGACTCTAGGCGCAAAGGCACTGAAGACAAAGCGCAGATGGTATTCAACGACCTGACCAGCATGCGGCAGTTAATTTCTAGCCAAAGCTTTTTTACAGTATTCGACATTCCTTGGACGCCTGTTTACTTAGCCATTCTGTTCATGATGCACCCTGTATTGGGCTGGACGGGGTTGGTTTTTATGCTACTTTTTGGCGCATTGGCGTACTTAAGTAGCCGTTGGACTGAAGCACCGTTTGAAAAAGCCATGGATGCAAGTCAAGTTGCCAACACTTATGTGGGTACCAAGCTGAAAAATTCAGAAATTGTTGAGTCTCTGGGCATGCTCAGCAACCTGCGCAGCAGATGGCTCAACTTGTATTTGAAGCATTTGAAGTTGCATAACCACTCTCAAGACAACATGCACAAGGTGCAAATGCTGAGCAAGTTGGTACGACATAGCCAACAGTCTATTGTGTTGTCCGTTGGTGCTTATTTGGTCATTCAAGGAGAACTGTCTTCGGGGGCCATGGTTGCCTCCAATATGCTGATAGCCAATGCCCTGAGGCCCATTGACATGCTGGTTTCTAGTTGGCGAATGTTTGTGCAAGCCAAAACTTCTTACGTGCGCGTAGAAAAAATGCTGGACGAAAATCCTGTAAAGCAAACCTCTGCTTCGCCAGACAGCATTCAAGGTTCAATGAAATGGCAAAACCTGGGAGCAACAGTACCCGGAAAATCAGAGCCCATTTTAGAAGGCCTAACGGCAGAGTTTAAAGAAGGTCAAGTGATTGCAATTGCCGGCCATTCAGGTGCAGGCAAAACAACTTTGCTCCGTTGCGTATTGGGTATTGCGCAAGGTATGTTGGGCAGCGTCAACATCAATAACCATGACATTTGCCGTATGGGCAGAGACGCACTGGGTGGCATGGTGGGCTACTTGCCACAAGACATTGAATTGATGGACGGCAGCATTGCAGAAAACATTGCCCGATTTGGCGAGATCAATTCTGAAGCCGTCATTGAAGCCGCCCAAAAAGTTGGCATTCATCAAATGATTTTGCGCATGCCCAGAGGCTACGACACCAATATTGGTGATGCAGGCGGCATTTTGTCTGGCGGTCAACGCCAACGTCTTGCATTAGCCCGCGCCATTTATGGCAATCCACAGCTCTTGGTGCTAGACGAGCCGAATGCGAACATGGATGAACAAGGCACTGCTGCTTTGGTGACTACATTGAATTTAATGAAGTCTGCTGGTGCACTGATCTTTATGGTGGCACACGACAGAAATTTATTGGCTACTGCAGACCGATTGGTGGTGCTTGCTAAGGGAAAAATGTTGCACAACGAAGCTTTGAATCCAGAAGCTAACGCGGTGCCAGCGGCTTAAGGACAGTCATGACAAACAACAACACAAGCCAAACAGCTTTGAACCCAGCAGAGATAGAAGAAGAAATTAACACCCAGAGACCTATTCGTTTAGGTGTTGCAGTGTTGGTAGTAGGCTTTGGCGCCTTCTTGCTTTGGACCGCTTTTGCACCCCTTGACCAAGGTGTGCCCGCCTCCGGAACTGTGGCTATCGAAACTCGTAAAAAAACGATTCAACACTCTTCTGGTGGTGTGGTGAAAGATGTGTTGGTCAAAGAAGGCCAATGGGTGAAAGAGGGTGAAGTGCTGATGGAAGTAAGTGATACACAAGCACGCGCCAACAACGAAACAATTAAGCAAGCCTATTTAAGCCAACGCGCTGTTGAGGCCCGTTTAGAAGCTGAGCGTAAGAGTGCGGGCAGCATTGTTTTTGGTTCGGATATTCTAGAAAATCAATCTGACCAGTTTGTGCAGCAAGTGATACTGACACAGCAAACCTTGTTTGCAGCTAGAAGAGCATCTTATAACTCTGAAGTCTCTGCTCTTGAGCAAAGCATTCAAGCGCTTAAAGAGCAGTTGTGGGGGGTAGACCAATCGATTGCTAACAGACAAGTGCAGATTCAGTTGCAAGAAAAGCATTTGAAGTCGATTAAGACCTTGGCAGATGAGGGCTATGCCCCCAAAAATCAAGTGTTGCAAATGGAGCAAACCCAAACAGAACTTAAAACAGCACTGTCTGATTTGAAATCTAACCAAGCAAGACTTAGCCGCTCCATAGAAGAGTCGCAGTTTAGATTGGAGCAGCGGAAGCAAGACGTCATTAAAGATGTAATGGCCCAACTGGCTGAAGTTAAAAAAGAAGTACAGGCGGGTAAAGAAAGACTGACAGCTACTAAAGAAGAGTTGGCTCGAACTCAGATTAAATCACCAGTTGATGGTCAGGTTGTGGGCATGAGTATTAGCGCTACCGGTGGAGTGGTCATGGCTGGACAGAAATTAATGGATGTTGTGCCCAAAAGCGAAGCGTTGCTAGTAGATGCAAAAGTGTTGCCGCACATTATTGACAAGGTGCATACGGGAATGGATGTGTCTGTTCGGTTTAATACATTTGCCAATACACCGCAATTGGTTGTACCGGGTAAGTTGGTTGCTTTAACTTCGGATGTGATTAACGATCCTAGCGCTGGAATGACTGGAATTAGCAGCTACTACTTAGGCCGTGTGGAAATTACGCCAGAAGGTTTGCAGATTCTGGGGTCTAGGGTGTTGCAGCCAGGTATGCCTACAGAGGTAGTTTTCAAAGTGGGTGAACGTACCTTACTGCAGTACATCATGTATCCGTTAACTAAGCGGATTGCGGCTTCGTTGAAGGAGGAGTGATGTCGCAATATTTCGTAAACAAAGGCTTTGTTATGCAACTTGGTCATCGCCTTCTAACAACAACTTGTCTTTGTATATCTCTTTCTGCGCAAGCCGTAACTTTGGATGAAGTCATTGAAATTGCTTTGAAAATTGATCCGACTTTGCGTGCAAGTAAATTCAACTCACAAGCGACCGAAGAAAATATCGCACTTGCAAGAGCAAAACTGTTACCTCAAGTTTCCTTACAAGGTACATCTAGCCAACTAACTCAAACAACGATACAAGATTTGCCAACGGGTGGGAGTTCTTCAAGAAGCTTCGCAGGCCCTTCCGTTAATCATCAGTTAGTAATGCGACAGGCCATCTTTAGACCGAAAGACTTGTCTTCTTTACGTTATGCCGAGTTGCAAACTGAATACATGCAACTTAAATATAAGTTCGATTTGGCGGAATTGAAATCAAGAGTAAGCATCTCATGGATTGAATTAATTGGTGCTCAGCAAATTGCATTTGCGTATCAAAAGCCATTGACCTCTATGAAAATAGCCGCAATGCAAGAACGTGCCAAGTTGGAACAAGGGGAAGGTACAAAAGACGTCATGATGGAGGCGGATGCTCAATATGAGAATGCAAAGGCGACATATCAGCAGGCTATTGAAGCATTAAAGGCGAAACAAATTTCTTTTGAAAAATTGACAACAATTTCTTCAGATCAATTGGCCAATAAAAAGTATGCTTCAATGCACGTTAACGACATCCCTGAAGCTGAAAAGTTGATTATTTGGGAAAATCTTCGCAATACATCATTAGAGCTTCAGATGGCCAAACTGCAAGAATTAATGCAACTAGAAAGAGTGCGGATCGCGGAGGCAGATCATAAGCCGACACTGGATTTAATTGCGTCAGTTAATATAGCTCAGAACGATGCTACCAGTACACAAGGGTATCAATATAAGAATAGTCAACTAGGTATCCAATATATATTGCCCCTATATCTAGGTGGGGGCGTTAATGCATCCATTAAGCAAGCCTACTATTTTTATGAGTCCTCTAAATTGGAGAGTCAAATTCAATACTCAAGAATTGAAAATGATTTCAATTCTTCTTGGAGTCAATTGCTCGGTGTAATTAAGAGAAAAAATGCAATGATTAAATCAATAATATCTGCTGAAGAACAATTAAATGCAGCTAATAAAGGATTTGATTTGGGAGTAAAAACTGTAAATGATATTGCAGTTTCCGAGATGAATTTAACTAGAAGAAAGGCAGAGTATATTTTTTTAACTCAAGACTACCATAAGTTGAAATTAAAATTAAAATTAATGCGGTTCGATGATTCTTTAATTTATTGAAGTTTTTTAGATTAAATTTTAATATCTCTATATGAAAAAAATTTATGTAATAATTTATAAGCAAGATGTGGATTTGTATTGCAGCTTCAAAAATAATGCCGATTCTATAGCATATTATTTTGATCCCACATTGACTGATTATATAGAATTTAAGAAGTGTGAAAATATCAATTATATTGGACGAGTAGGATCATTCTCTTCCTCTGTAATGCAAGTTGATTCTAGGCGGTGTGCGTTAGATTTTGAAAATCAAATTGGCGAATTGATAAGAAAATATACGAAAATTTCAAATGTCGTAGGTTGGCAGCATTTGACATTAAGATATTTTTTTCTAACATATTTTTGGTATTTTGATTTATGGAATGAAATATCATATAAATTTCCAGATGGTGAAATAAATATATTTGTACTTAACAATCCTCAGTACTTGCATCAGCAATCTTATTTGCCAGCAGTGCTTCTCATGCAGCACTTGAGCCGTATTGGTAGAGTATATAAAGCTTATCTATATGGAGAAGTAAATTACAATCAGAGTGATGTCCTTGATGTTATAGGTACACAACTTGAGGTTGGATGCGATTTATTAATCCATTTGCCAACTATATTGTATGATGCTAAATATGTTGAGGAGGCGTTATTTGATCTTGACTCAGTAGTAAATATTAAATCTAAACATTGGGATACAAATATAAATAAAACGTCAATTAATATTGGTTTTGTTGGTTCAGATAATCATAATTTTTACGATGCAAAAAAATTGAAAGAAGCCTTGACGAGTATAATCGATGGAATATTATCTAAATATTTTAGTACGCATGATTTTAGAAAAAGACAGGTCAATCTTTTGGTTGAAATGATTGATTGTCAAATAATAAACTATTATATAATTGATCATTATTTTACAATTAACAAGCCTAAAAAACTTTTAATTTCTGATCATGATACTGGTCTTCATGGGCCTATTCTCCGATATTGTGAAAATGAAGAGATTGAGATATATGTATTTCCGCATTCCAAATTCCATTCGGACAATGGATTCAGAACGCGGAAAACAAATTATTTAAATCATCCAATACAAAGAAGCATTACTTGTTTTCATGGTGGAGCTAAGCCTAAGTCAAATTTATATTATCCCAAATTAAAAAAACCAATTGCGAGTGATTTTGAGTCTAAAAATATAAGAGCTGTTGGATTAATGCTAAACGGTTTGAGTGAAGGGGGAATTTTAACTTTAAATTTTGAAAAATATATTAATGGCATAAAAATTTTAAGTGATTGGTGTACTTTAAATTCTTTAATAATGAAAATACGTTGTAGGCCTGATATGCCAATTAGAGGTGTGTTGAAGGTTTTGCTCGAACAAAATAAAAATATAATTATTGATTCTGCTGAAGTCCAGTTAAATGAATTTATATCTGCAATTGATTTATGTGTAATGTATGACACACCTACATCTGCTGCTATATCTGTTTTGGATTCAAGCTGTCCATTAATTAATATTGTCCCAGGAGAACTAGACTTTTGGATATCAGGATGGATTAATGAAGATGTGGTGCCATTCTATGATCTTGATAGTGGAATTGTGAGGCTAAATCAATTACTAATCACTCATGCTGATTTTTTGAAAAAACAACAGACTGAATATAATTATAGAAATAATAAATCTAAAACTTTGAAAGCTATTTTGTTTGATTCCGAGATATGATTAAACACATTATTATTTAAGCTAATTTTTACTTGGTGCTTATATTGTAGATTTCACCTACCCCCTTGAGACGAACCATTGATTAAGAATTAGTCCGGTTTTGTAAGGTTAATCTAAGAATTGATGGATGTTGGAATCAGTGGCAAAGAATTGAATCCTTTGCTGCTGGGCGAACTGTGAGGGAGGAATCTTCCCCCAGACTGCTGTGAGGCCTGACTTAGTTGTAGTCCTTAAACCGTTCAGTAATGCAATCTCTGGGGGCAGGCCAAACTTTTATTTCTCAAGCAGCACGGCTTTAATGTTAAACAAGAGTAATAATTTATGAATTTTTATTCTTAAAGTGAATTATATTTACTAAACGGAGTATAAAACAATCTCAACTAATTTAATGCAAACTAAGAAAACCACGTTAATGTTAAGTAATTCAACAATCCTAGTCACTGGCGGAACAGGTTCGTTTGGCAACACCTTTGTTCCTATGACATTGGCCAAATATAATCCTCAAAAAATCATCATCTTCTCGCGTGATGAAATGAAGCAATGGGACATGGCCAAGAAGTTCCAGGGCGATGATCGTGTAAGGTTTTTTATCGGTGATGTGCGTGATAAGGATCGTTTGTACCGAGCCCTTGACGGTATTGATTATGTAGTGCATGCCGCTGCTACCAAAATTGTGCCTACGGCCGAATACAACCCATTCGAATGCATCAAAACTAATGTAATTGGTGCAATGAATCTGATTGATGCCTGTATCGACAAAAAGGTTAAAGGCGTTGTTGCACTCTCAACAGACAAGGCCAGCAGTCCTATCAATCTGTACGGTGCTACAAAACTCACTTCGGACAAATTGTTTGTATCTGGCAACGCCTATTCTGGTGAACACGGGTCCAAATTTTCAGTGGTCCGTTATGGTAACGTAATGGGTTCGCGCGGCTCTGTCATTCCCTTTTTCATGTCAATTCGTGAAAAGGGCGTCTTACCTATCACCGATACGCGCATGACGCGCTTCATGATTTCTTTGGAACAAGGTGTAGAGCTGGTTTGGCAAGCGTTTGAAGATATGGTGGGTGGTGAAATTTATGTCAAGAAAATTCCTTCCATGAAGGTGACGGACTTGGCCAGGGTTATTGCCCCTGAATGCAGACAAGACGTGGTTGGCATCCGGCCCGGTGAAAAACTACACGAGCAGATGATTGGTGCCGAAGACTCTTTCTTCACCTTTGAGTACCCTGAGCATTTCAAAATTCTTCCTGCCATCAACGACTGGGGGGTCAGCCCCGAACGCATCAAGAATGGTAAGAAAGTCCCAGAAGGCTTTGTTTATTCAAGTGACAGCAACATAGAGTGGATGAGTGACTCGGAACTGCAAGCCTGGATTGACGAAAACCGCAAAAAAATTGGGTTGATCTAAAAATGATCCACTACGGCCGCCAACACATAATACAAGCAGACATTGATGCGGTTCTTGAGTGCCTGCAATCAGATTACCTGACGCAAGGCCCACAAATAACAAAATTTGAGCAAAGCGTTGCATCCTACACTGGTGCTCAGCACGCCGTGGCCGTAAGCAACGCTACGGCCGCCCTTCACATCGCCTGCCTCGCGCTTGATCTTGGCCCTGGCGACTACCTGTGGACGACGCCCAACACCTTTGTGGCATCGGCCAACTGCGCCCTGTACTGTGGCGCACAGATCGACTTTGTTGACACAGACCCATTAACTTACAACCTGTGCGCCTTCAAGCTCGAAGAAAAACTGGTTACTGCAGCGCAAGTTGGCAAGCTACCAAAAATTGTCGTTCCCGTGCACCTTACGGGCCAGCCTTGCAACATGGCTGCCATTCATGCTCTGGGCCAAAAATACGGTTTCAAGATAATAGAAGACGCCTCACACGCTATTGGCGGCGAATACAAAGGCGAGCCTATTGGTAACTGCCGCTACAGCGACATTACGGTATTCAGTTTCCATCCAGTCAAAATAATAACTACAGCCGAAGGCGGCATGGCACTGACTAACAGCGCCGAAGTTGCCGCTCGTCTTGGCCTTCTGCGCAGCCATGGCATCACTCGCGACCCAGCGCTCATGACAGAACCCATGCACGGCCCATGGTACTACCAGCAAGTGGCGCTGGGTTTTAACTACAGAATGACCGACATGCAGGCTGCGCTGGGCGTTAGCCAAATGACGCGGCTAGTTGACTACATCAAACGCCGCCACGAGATCGCCCGCCGTTACAATGAACTACTGGCAGACTTGCCGCTAACACTGCCTTGGCAGCATCCCGATAGCCATAGCGCACACCACCTTTATGTGGTGCGCCTGCAGCTCAACAAAATGAACGTAACCCATAGTCAAGTTTTTGAAGCTCTGCGAGCCAAAGACATCATGGTTAACTTGCACTACATCCCTGTGCATACCCAGCCATATTACCAACAAATGGGTTTCAAACATGGCGACTACCCCCAGGCCGAGCAATACTATCGCGAGGCCATCAGCATCCCTATGCATGTCAATTTAACTAATGAAGATTTACTATTTGTGTGCAGCAGCCTACGCGAGGCTATGGGTCTATGAGGCTGGCAGTGATACCAGCGCGTGGCGGAAGTAAGCGCATACCACGAAAAAACGTCAAGCTATTTTGTGGAAAACCCATGATTGCCTGGTCTATTGCGGCTGCACTGGAAAGCGGATGTTTTGATATGGTCGTTGTGTCCACCGACGATGCTGAGATTGCCGAAGTATCTCGCCAATGCGGTGCCCAGGTGCCCTTTATGCGGCCAACTGAACTGTCTGATGATCACACTGGCACCATACCGGTTATACGTCATGCCATTGAATGGTTTAACGAACGGGGACAAGTTTCGGATCAGGTCTGCTGCATTTATGCGACAGCGCCCTTTGTTTGTGCGGCTGATATTAGGCGTGGGCTGGATATCCTTTCCGGAGCTGGCAGCGACTACGCTTTCGCCATAACCAATTATCCGTTCCCAATTCAGCGTGCCATCCGTATTACCGGTCAGGGGCGGGTGTCGATGTTCAACCCTGAGCACTTCAACACACGTACTCAGGATTTGGAAGAGGCATATCACGATGCTGGCCAGTTCTACTGGGGTAGGGCCACTGCATGGCTCACTGGCAAGGTTATTTTTGGTTCACATGCCACCGCTATTCAACTGCCACGTTATCGCGTGCAAGATATTGACACTGAAGAGGACTGGCAGATGGCCGAGTACCTATTTCGGGCAGCCAATCTTAAAAGTGATATCAATCAGTCGGTTAACTAAGGAAAATCGAAATGACTTTTAAAACTGAGCAAGAGGCTTTCTGGGCGGGCGCCTTCGGCACTGAATATATTCAACGCAACCAAGGCGATGCATTACTTGCATCCAACCTCGATTTTTTCGCCAAGGCGCTCCGCGCTGTGCGAAGCGTGCGGACTTGCATCGAGTTTGGTGCCAACATTGGTATGAACCTCAAGGCATTGAAATTGCTACACCCGACTTACGAGCAGCACGCCATCGAGATCAATGCTGACGCTGCGGGCGAACTAGCCTCGGTCATACCACCTGAACATGTGTACAACACTTCTATTCTCGACTTCAACCCGCAGCAGACCTGGGAATTGGTTCTAATTAAGGGCGTACTCATTCACATCAATCCTGACGTGCTACCACAGGTGTACGACAAGTTGGTTGTATCTAGCGGACGCTTTCTGCTGGTGGCTGAATACTACAACCCCGCGCCAGTTGCCATTCCCTATCGGGGCCACACCGACCGCCTCTTCAAACGTGACTTTGCGGGCGAGATCATGGATCGTCACCCGCAGATGCAATTGATAGATTACGGCTTTTCTTACCGGCGCGATCCCAACTTTCCGCAAGATGACATCACTTGGTTCCTCATGGAAAAAATGGAGCAGACATGCTGACCTACTGTAAACACTGTGTCATGCCGGACACCAAGCCTGACCTGCATCTAGATGCAGAAGGTGTGTGCAATGCATGCCGCAGCTATGAAAAACGCAAGGAAGTTGATTGGGATGCCCGCCACAAAGAGTTGCTTCAAGTGTTAGAAAAATATCGCAACCACGTTGGTAGCAATTGGGACTGTATCGTGCCAGTCAGCGGCGGCAAGGACAGCACTTACCAAGTTGTGCGCATGCTGCAACTGGGCTTAAACCCACTTTGCGTGACTTCTACCACATGCGATCTTTCGCTATTGGGCCGGCGAAATATAGAGAATCTGAAACAGTTGGGAGTGGACTACGTTGAGATGTCCCCTAATCCGCTGGTCCGCGCCAAGCTCAATCGTGTCGGTCTAACTCAGGTGGGCGACATTTCTTGGCCTGAGCATGTTGGCATTTTTACCATCCCGGTTCGTGCAGCAGTGCAGTTCAATGTGCCTCTCATTGTTTGGGGTGAGAACTCGCAGAATGAATACGGTGGCCCTGCTGCTGCTGCAGGTAACAGCGTGCTCAACCGCCGCTGGCTCGAAGAGTTCGGCGGCTTACTGGGAATGCGTGTGTCGGACATGGTTGGGATGGAGGGCATCGAGGCCAAACACCTTATCTGTTATACCTATCCTAGTGATGATGATCTCGCAAGAGTGGGTGTCACGGGCCTGTTTCTCGGTCACTATCTGCCATGGGATGGACTGTCAAATACCTTGATTGCACAAGCCAATGGATTCATTACCAATGACAAAGTTGTTGAGGGCTCCATGGTCAATTATGAGAACTTGGACAATCACCAGACCGGCATCCACGACTACTTCAAGTACCTGAAATTCGGATTTGGCCGTGCAACCGACCTGGCCTGCCTGCACATTCGCCGCAGCCGACTAACTCGTCAAGATGGAGTGGATGCTGTCAAGCGGCTGGACGGTAAGTTCCCCTGGGAATACCTGGGTAAGTCCCTTGAGGACATCCTGCGACCGTTAGACATTACGGTGGACGATTTTATTCGGCTGTGTGACAAGTACACCAACAAGAAGATCTTTAGACGTGATGTCAGCGGGACACTTATTAAAGACCGCGACGGCAACCTTACCAAGATCAATTACGACAACGTATGAAGGTCGGCGTAATTGATTACGGAGTAGGAAACCTGGGTTCCGTAATGCGCGCACTGGAAGAACTGCATGTAACTCCAACGCTTGTCACCTGTGCTTTGGACTTGCACGCGATGGACCGCCTTATTTTGCCCGGTGTGGGCAATTTTTCTGACTGCGCCCAATTGCTGTACAAAAGGGGTTGGGCTGAAGCACTGAAAGACGAGGTGCGAGGCTCAGGCAAACCCCTGCTGGGTATTTGTGTTGGTATGCAGTTGCTTGCCTCCAGCAGTACGGAAGGCGTGGGTGCGAGTGCGTCAGAAGGCACGGTTGGTCTCGACTTGATACCTGGGCAAGTGAAACACCTGCGAAAATTGGGTTGTGATCTACGTGTGCCGCATGTAGGGTGGAATTCCGTTTCGCCTGTCTCGTCACAAGGAGGCCTGTTTGATGGCATAGATGAAGGTACTGATTTTTATTTTGTACACAGCTACACTTTTGTGACCGAAAACCCCTCGGATGTGATTGCTACCACCGACTACGACATACCAGTGACAGCTGCAGTGCGACGCGGCAATGTGTGGGGCACACAGTTTCACCCCGAGAAGAGTTCTCGAGCAGGGTTCCGGCTTATTCATAATTTCATCAATGGATCATCATGTTGAAAGTGCGAGTGATCCCCACCTTGCTTTGGAAAAAGTTTGGCTTGGTCAAGGGTGTGGGCTTTGATAGTTGGCGTCGCGTGGGGCCAGTTTTGCCAGCAGTCAAAGTCTATAACCAGCGTGAGGTGGATGAGCTGATGTTGGTTGACATAGTGGCGCATCTATCCTCAGACGATCCGGATTTTGAGTCTATCGATGAGTTTGGTCAGGACTGTTTTGTTCCCCTCACCGTCGGTGGTGGCATAACACGGATCGATCAAGTACAAAAGCTGTTACGCGCGGGCGCAGACAAGATCAGCTTGAACACTGCAATTTATACTCGCCCTGAGCTAGTGACCGAAATTGCAATGCGGCATGGAGCTCAGTGTGTGGTTGCAAGTATTGATGTTAGGGCAAATTCAGCTGGTGGCTGGATGTGTTTTAGCCACGCAGGGCAGAAGGCTACGGGCCGTGACGTACAGACCATGGCGCGCGAGTTGGAAGACCGTGGTGCAGGCGAAATCCTTATCACCTCAATTGAGAGAGACGGCACATTCCAGGGCTATGATTTGGCTTTGATTGAGGCGGTTGTAGGGGCAGTCAAGATTCCGGTTATTGCGTCAGGTGGGGCAGGTAACTATCAGCATATGGTGGACGCAGTCATACAGGCTGGCGCCTCAGCAGTAGCCGCCGCAAGCATGTTTCACTTTACTGAACAAACCCCAGCTGGGGCCAAAGAGGCTCTGGCAAGAGCTGGTGTGCCAGTTCGTAAAGCGTTTTTAGGTTCGGCGACCTCAAGATGACTTTGCAAATTGCTTTTCGTACCGACGCCTCCCTGCAAATGGGCAGCGGTCATGTTATGCGTTGTCTGACGTTGGCAGATGCGCTGCGGGCGAAAGGTGCGCAATGCCACTTCATCAGCCGAGCACACCCAGGCCACCTGATCAAAGTCATCCGTCAACGTGGTTATGAGGTAACAGGCCTTGATACTCCGGTGCAGCAAGCGCAAGCAGCTATCAAAAACGGTTTAACTACAATTCAAGATCGGCTGCACAAACCCCCCTATGCCGCTTGGTTAGGCAGCACCTGGGAAACCGACGCACAAGAAACCGCCGCAGTGCTGGCAAGACTGCGGCCCGAATGGCTTGTGGTAGACCATTACGCCCTTGATCAGCGTTGGGAAGATGCGCTAGCCACCCATTATCGTCAACTGCTGGTTGTTGACGACCTGGCAGACCGGCCCCACCGCTGTAACTTGCTACTTGATCAAAACCTGGGCCGCCAGCGGCAAGAATATGCGGGTCTGGTGACCAAACACTGCCAAATGCTCATAGGTCCGGAGTACGCCTTGATACGCCCAGAGTTTGCCGCACTGCGCCGTTATAGCCTGCAACGCCGTCAAACCCAGCCCGCCTTGCACCAGTTGCTGATCACCATGGGCGGTGTCGATCAACCCAACGCCACCGGGCAGGTTCTGCAAACCCTAAAAACCTGCATTTTGCCGCAAGCGTGTAGCATCACAGTGGTCATGGGCTTGACAGCGCCTTGGCTGCAAAATGTGCGTGAAATCTCAGCTCAAATGCCCTGGCCTACCGAAGTAGTGGTCAATGTCAAGGACATGGCCCAGCGCATGGCTGACAGTGATTTGGCGATAGGTGCGGCAGGAAGTACGTCGTGGGAGAGGTGCTGTTTGGGGTTGCCGACTCTTTTGGTTGTACTCGCTGCAAATCAACGGCTAGGTGCCCAAGCCATGGAAGCCGCAAACGCAGCCCGCTTGATCGGGGTAGTTAGTGATATTCCGACGCAACTGCCATTGGCCATAGCTGAACTGATCGAGTCAGAGCGCCGTAGCCATATGAGCCTAGCCGCCAGTGCAGTTACCGATGGGCTGGGCGTTGAAAAAGCCTTGAACGCCATGGGAGTGATCAATGTCTAAGTTAACCACTGCGCCATCGCAAATTCGGCCAATGGTTCATGCTGATCTTGAGCGGGTGTTGGCCTGGCGTAATCACCCAGATATTCAGCGCTACATGTACACCCAACATGAAATCATGTTGGAAGAGCATCAGCGCTGGTTTGAACGGAGCTTAACAGACCCAAAAATACACTTGCTGATTTTTGAAGTAGACCAACAACCCCTGGGGTTCGTGAAGTTTAATGAGACGGGAAAATGCGGCATTGCTGATTGGGGTTTTTATGTGGCACCGGATTCGCCCAAAGGCAGCGGTCGACAACTTGGCTGCGCAGCGCTTGACCATGCCTTCACTCAGATCAAGCTCCACAAAGTCTGTGGCCAAGCCTTGGCATATAACCATCCATCCATCCAGTTTCACCTTGGACTTGGTTTTCAGCAGGAAGGGACGCTGCGCGATCAGCATTATGATGGCGAGCGGTATCACCACGTCAATTGCTTTGGACTGCTGACCCACGAATGGCAACCCAGCACATAAGACACAGGAGAGAACACAATGTCGAATCAACCCAGCATCACCATAGCGGGCCAGCGAATAGCCGTTGACACCCATCCTTACATCATCGCTGAAATGTCGGCCAACCATAATGGCAACATCGAAACCGCCTTCAAGATCATCGAGGCAGCCAAGCAAGCGGGTGCCGACGCTGTCAAGCTGCAAACTTACCGCCCTGACACCATCACGCTGGACTGTGACTCAGAAGACTTTCGTATTCACGGAGGTCTGTGGAACGGTCGCACGCTCTACGACCTTTACCAAGAAGCCCATATGCCGTGGGAGTGGCACGCGCCGCTGTTTGCGCATGCGCGCAAGCACGGCATCACTATCTTTAGCTCGCCATTTGACAACACCGCCATTGATTTGCTGGAAGACCTCAACGCACCTGCATACAAAATCGCCTCTTTTGAGGCCGTTGACTTGCCACTGATTAAATACGCCGCCAGCACAGGCAAGCCCATGATTATCTCAACCGGAATGGCCGATGCCTATGAGATTCAGGAGGCCATTGCAGCCGCTCGAGAAGGCGGCTGTAAAGAGTTGGCCATTTTGCACTGCGTTAGCGGTTACCCTGCACCTGCGGCGGACTACAACCTGCGCACCATCCCAGATATGATCCAGCGCTTTGGCCTGGTCACGGGCCTGTCGGACCATACCCTGGACAACACCACCGCCGTCACCAGTGTGGCCATGGGCGCATCCATCATTGAAAAGCACTTCACGCTGAACCGAAAAGGTGGTGGTCCAGACGACAGCTTTTCATTGGAACCAGCTGAATTGGTAGCTTTGTGCAGTGGTACCAAAACAGCATGGTCAGCTCTGGGACAAGTAAATTACGGTCGAAAATCGAGCGAACTTGCAAATGTGAAATTTCGGCGTTCGCTATATTTTATTAAAGATTTAAACAAAGGTGAAATAGTTACGACCGAATCCGTTAGAAGTATTCGCCCTGGTTTTGGTCTTTCAAGTAAGCATTTAGAAGACATTATTGGTTTAAGGGTGATTTCTGATGTAAAAGCGAATACGCCAGTTCTTAGAAGTGCGTTTAAAGAGCAATTTTGAATTATATTATGGAATATTATTCGAGTAAAAGTTAATATTTAATTTTTAAAGAAAAATCATTTATGCAAACTACAACACTAAAACAAATAAGTGAAAAACTGAATTTAATTGATATAGGTGAAGAGCCTATTATTTTTCTTCATAGTAGTTTATTTCAACTGGGGAAAATAAATTTTTCTCTAAATGATTTAATTGATTTGTTGCTAAATTGGGTTGGTGTAAATGGTACGCTTCTGATGCCCTCATTTTCATATCAAAATGACGGTAATTGGTATGCTCTGGAGACGAAAGGGAAAACTGGTGTTTTGACAGAGCACTTTAGAGGAATTCCCGGCGTTTTAAGAAGTATCCATCCTATTCATTCTGTTTCTGCTTTAGGCAAACACGCTAATTATTTTACTAAAGAAATAGAGTCATCTTCTTTTGGAATTAAATCTACATTCCATAAATTAATTGAAGCAAATGCAATAAATGTTTCTTTGGGCGCTAACTTTATAGGTGGGGCAACTTATTTGCACTATTCAGAGGAAAGTGTTTTATCACCATTCAGAGATTTTAAGGACTTAAATGTAAAATGTTTTGATTCAAACAATTTTTTGCTCCCAGTAAACTTTAAATATTTTGCCAGGAGAATTACTTCCGAAGGTGAATATGTTAACGATTGGGGAAAGCCGTTATCTGATTTTATTGAGAAAAAGCTATTTATTTTCGATAAAATCGGAGATGCTAATTTTATGTACTCTCGAATGTTACCATCTGTACGATTTCTTATTGAGATGTTAAGTTCCGATGCATTTTATTGTGCAAAATTTATTGAACAAAAATGAATTAATTGCTTGGAAAATTGTAAATGACAAAATTAGACGAGATTGAGCGTTTGTTGATTGGTTGCATCAATACAACAATATGTGAGTTGCCGCTTGAAAATCAATTCGAGGTAAACGGGAGTACTTTATTATTGGCGGAAGGTGGTTCAATTGATTCACTACAGCTTGTGTCGATTATTGTCGACTTTGAAGAGGCTTTAAGTGAGCGTTTTGATATTGCGGTGAGCTTGACATCTGATGAAGCTATGATGCAGGTTGAAAGCCCCTTCTACAGTGTGAAAACACTATCAAACTATGCTTATAAATTAATCATAGCTTAAATATTTAAATCTGTGTAATCATGAATAATCTATACGAAAATAAAGTTGTTTTGGTGACCGGTAGTACTAAAGGAGTGGGGAAATTAATTGCAGAGCATTTTCTAAATAATGGCGCTCTTAAGGTGATAGGTTTTGCTCGCAGCTCTTCCAATATTAATCAATCTAGATATTATCATATTGAAGTGGATTTGGGGGATGTAGGCTCTGTATTAAAGGGCTTTGCGGCTATCAAACAATTAACTGAATCGATTCAAATCGTTGTAAACAATGCGGCGGTTCTGACTTCACAATATTCTATGATAATGCCCCCCGCTGCCGCACAAGCAATGGTGAATGTGAATCTGCTTGGTCCCTTTATGGTTTCGCGTGAAGCTGCCAAGATGATGCGAAAGACAAAGTGGGGTCGAATCATTAATATTGGTTCGATGGCGGCCTCGCTCGAGCCAATTGGCGATTCAATGTACGCAGCTTGCAAGGCTGGGCTGTCGACACTAGCCAATGTGATGGCAAAGGAATACGCATCGATGAACGTGACTTGCAATACGCTTGGCATTAATGCGATTGAAACAGATATGTTGGCGCAGCTACCTCGGGACAAGATTGACGCAATTATCGCTGGTCTACCAGTTCCACGAATGTCGAAAGAAGACGACATCCTCAACGTGATCGATTTCTTTGCGGCCGAACGATCGTCGCAGATCACAGCGCAAACTGTGTTCCTTGGTGGAGTTAATTAGCATGCCTGTGCCGATTGGTCACTGGGGAGGTGGCGACGTTTGGCGTGTGACGAGTGGCGAATTTCTTTCCAATGCATATATTTGTAGTGCCGGCGGCGGCAACTGCATACTGATTGATGGTGGGCTTGATCCTCATTCTATCGACGAAGCGATGCAGGAACTGGCTCTAACACCTGCAGCCGTGTTTTGTACGCATGGTCATTTCGACCATGCCGGTTCGGCCGCGCATTTCCAGAGGAAGTTCGGTTGCCCCGTGTATCTGCACGGGGCAGACCGCAAGCTGCTTAAGTCGTCAAATTTTTTACTGATGGCTTTCAAGCTAGCGTCACGCATTGAGCAGCCGTCGGAGATTACGGCTGTGGAGAGTGGCCAGTCATTTGATGTGGCCGGCCATGAATTGACTTTCCACGGCGCTCCCGGTCATACGCCCGGTTCCTGTATTATTGAGTTGGGAAGCGCGCTGTTTACTGGCGATACGATTTACACGCAGGGCGTTGGCCTGTCGCACCTGCCTGGTGAGAAGCCTGAAATTCTCAAGCAATCCATCCTCTCTATTTGGCCGATGCTGACTGCTGACTGCATTGTCTATCCGGGCCATGGCGGCTGCGCTAGCGGCGCTGTAGTGCGCGAGACCAATCTCGCGTTACTTAAATTTTTAAGCATATCGCATATCAGAAAAAAGAATTTTTTAGAACTATGACTATCGATAGCGGCGTCACCATCGCAGGAGTTGGCCACCATTTGCCGGATCTGATCGAGGACAACGAAACCCTGTGCGTAAATCTGGGTGTTGGTCCGGAATGGATTTTGGAGAAAACCGGCATCAAGCGACGCTATTTGGCGCGGCCTGAAGATTCGGCGTCAGACTATGCGGCCAAGGCTGCGCGGAACGCGCTAGATATGGCGGGTATCTCTGCGGATGAAGTGGATTTGATAGTCGTGTGCACCTTTTCGGGCGACTATATTTTCCCGCCAGTGTCGGCCAAGGTGCAATCGCTCCTGAATGCGCCGCATGCGCAGATTTTCGACGTACAGGCCAATTGCGCCGGCTTCGTCACTGGCCTGACTGTGGCTTCAGACCGAATGCTGGTTGATCCGACAGTGCGTAGTGCTCTGGTGATTGGCGTGGAGCTGAATTCCCGTTATATCAATCGTGCAGATGTGAGTTCGGCTATTTATATGAGCGACGGCGCAGGTGCTGCAGTGCTTACGCGTACCGTAGTTGGCAAGGGCATCATGGCATCAGCTTTCCATACCGATAGCTCGAACTTTGAGGCGGTCCGCATGCGCGGCGGTGGTTCAAGCTTTGGCTCTAAGGGTCGTGAGTGGGACCCTGCAGTGGATTATATGGAGATGAATGGAATAGCCACCTGGAAGCAGGCGATTACCCACCTGCCATCCGTGATTCGCAAGGCTTGTGCCAAGAGCGGTATCGATTCGAAAGAGGTGGACTTCCTGTTATTCCATCAGGCAAACCTAAACATGATCGAATACGTGGTACTCAAGATGGGGTATGGCATGGAGAAGACTTTTACAAATGTGCAAGAGATCGGTAATACCGGCGCGGCGTCAGTGGGCATTGTGTTGAGCGAGGCGGTGTCCGCGGGCTTGATGAAAGATGGGCAGCTGGTGGTGCTTGCCGCTGTCGGTGCGGGCTTTAACTTTGGTGCTTCAGTGTGGCGCTGGCATATGCCGGCGCAGAAGGCAGCTTGATGTTTATGGACTTTGACGCGATTGTGGTCGGCGATACGCAGACGCTGACCAAGCACATAACCGAGGCGGATTTACGCAAGTTTGTCGATATGACTGGCGATAATAATCCGCTGCATGTAGATCGTGCGTTTGCAGAGACGACCTCATTCAAGGATATCGTGGTGCACGGTATGCTTGGCGCTTCGTTTATCTCGACGGTGATTGGCACTAAGCTGCCAGGGACTGGCGCGTTGTGGATATCGCAGAATATGGAGTTCCTGCAACCGGTGCGATTGGGCGATGTGCTGACCATCAGCGCTACGGTTCTAAAAAAGCATTTACGCGAACGCTTGCTGGAGCTTGATACCAGGATCATTAACCAGAATCAGCAGCTGGTTCTGACTGGTATAGGCAAGGTGAAAGTTCTGGTGGCTGCTGTGCCGGAAACAAAGTTCGTAGCAGATGCGCGTCCGCGCGTTGCGATTGTGACTGGCGGCGCTGGAGGTATCGGCAAGGCGATTTGCCAGCGCTTGGCGGCGGATGGATTTGATGTGGTGGTGAACTATCGCACCCAAGCTGACCGTGCTTTAGAGATTGTTGCTGATATCAACGCGACAGCAGCGGCCGGCGCATCTTTTGGCGGTGCGGGCGAGAGCACCGGCAGCTGCGACTCTGTGGTGGCGGTTGTTGCGGGCAAGCGTTATGGGCGCGCGCTGGCGGTAAAAGCAGACATCGCTACCGAATCGGGCGCGCAAGCGCTGTTTGCTTCTGCGGTGAATGCGTTTGGCGCGGTCAGTGTGCTGGTGAATAACGCCTCACCGCACATTATTCCGAAGCCCTTCAGCGCCACCAACTGGGACGATGTGCAGCGGCAGATAGACGTTCAGGTCAAAGGCGCATTCCTGATGACTAGCGCGGTGACGCCTGACATGACGTCACGCAAATGGGGCCGCATTGTGAACATTACGTCGGAGGTGCTTGATGGCCCGCCTTCAGTCATGTGGACTGGTTACGCGATGGCTAAGGGGGCGTTGCAGGTCTTCTCCAACTATATGGCCGCTGAACTGGGACCGCAGGGTATCACTGTGAACTGCGTGTCTCCGGGTATGTGCGAGACGACGCTGATCGGCGACATCCCGGAGAAGACGCAGTTAATGATCGCTCGCCAGACCCCATTGCGCCGACTGGCTAAGCCGACAGACGTGGCGGCAGCAGTTTCATACCTAGTATCCGACGATGCGGACTTCATCACCGGCCATACCATTGCCGTCAACGGCGGGAAGGCAATGCGATGATCAAGAAGCATAATTCTGCGGAGGCCGCGCATTTCGTATCGCCGCGCGATGCAGCTCTGGCGGTGCTGGCGAAAACCGATAGCACGATGATGCAACTAACGCAGGCCATTACTGCTCTGGAAAAGGAAGTGCAACCGCGCACTATAAAGATCGGCGTTTCGTCCTCTGCCACGGCCGACTTGTTGAACATCTACTTGCGCAAGTACGGTCTGCTGAACGGCGCCAAGGTTGATCTGGTAGCTGGCAACTACGATGACCCGATCGGCGATGTCGACTTGTTCGCACAATCCGGTGTGGAACTGATCGTGCTGCTGCCCTTTTTTGACAACCTGCTGCCATCATTTGAATCGCAGCTTGAAAACCTTGATTCATCTATCATAGATGCGAAGGAACAGGAATTGCGCCAGCGCTACCGCATGGTATTCGACAAGGCGCGCAATGTGCCGGCTATCTACCTCGGTACCTTCCACCGAATGGGTGTCGCTGCAGATGCCAGCGGGCAGGACACTGTAGCGATCGTTCTGGCCCGCTACAACGCAGCACTGCTAGAAGAGGCGGCAGCATTTGCGAACATTCGCGTGCTGGATACCGAAGATATTGTGAGTGCTGTTGGTCAGTCGGTTGCGTTTGATACTCGCTTCTACTTCCGCAGCAAGGCACCATACACCGGTGCCTACATGAATGAACTGGCGCGCCGCATTGTCGCCGCTGCACGCGGCTTCGGCGCGCACTTCTACAAGGTGCTGGCACTTGATTGTGACAATACATTGTGGGGCGGCGTGGTGGGCGAAGATCTTATGAACGGCATTAAGCTCGGGCCCTACGACTATCCAGGCAACATCTTCTGGCGAATGCAGCATGAATTCGCCGCGTTGGAACGCCAAGGTATTCTGCTGGTGTTGGTCACCAAGAACAACCCGGCCGACGTTGAAGAAGTGCTGCGCAAGCACCCGAACATGGTGTTGAAAGAATCTCAGATTGTCGCCCGCAAAGTGAATTGGAAAGACAAAACATCAAACCTGCGTGCACTGGCGCAGGAACTCAACTTAGGCTTAGACAGCTTCATCTTTCTCGACGATTCGTCGTTTGAATGCGAAGCCGTACGTCAGCAGCTCCCGATGGTGAAAACTTTGCAAGTGCCATCCACGCTGTCCGATTATCCGCGGGTGGTGGCTGAGATTAGATCGCTGTGCCTCGCCGGTGGGATCGCTGCCGACAGCAAAGGCAAGACAGAACAATATCGCAGGCGAGCTGGCGCTGAAGAGCTAAAGGCGCAATTTGGTTCGCAGGAAGAATATCTGGCCTCGCTAGAGCTGAAGGTTGAATTGACGCGTAACGCCCGCGCTAACGCTAGCCGTATCAGCGAACTGTCGAAGAAGTCCAACCAGTTCAACCTAACTACCAGACGTTACAGCGTTGCCGAGATCGAGCAGATGATGGTTAGCGACTCACACTGCGTCTACTCGCTGGTGGTAAACGATAAATTCGGTAACGCGGGTCTCACTGGCGTGGTCATCATGCGCTACGAAGGCATGGTCGCCATAGTCGAGAACTTCCTTATGAGCTGCCGCGTGATCGGGCGCGGCGTCGAAACAGGCATTTGGAACCGCATCGTCACCGAAGCCATGCAACGCGGCTGTACCGAACTGCGAGCGGCATACCTGCCGAGTTCTAAGAATGCGCAAGTGGTCGATTTCTACGACCGCTTGGGCCTACCGATGAACAAAGAGAGCGAGGGCGCGCGCCACTACACAATTGCCATCGCTGATTTCGCAATACTGCCTCAACCATGGATAGAGATGACTTATGTTAAATGAAGACGACCTGAAACTATTAATTGCCACAATGTTAAAAGTTGATGCTTCCACCATCAACGAAGATTCCAGTATGGACAACCTACCAAGCTGGGACTCGCTGCGTCATATGAACTTGGTACTTGCGCTGGAAGAGGAATTCAAGGTAACCATTCCGGACGAAGATGCCGGTAATATAACCTCGTACAAACTAATTAAGGTTGTGCTTAATGATCTTGGTGTTTGAATATGGAATGGCTCATTGATCGATTCCAGAGCGCGCCGGAGCGCACCGCCTTCATCCACGAGGGCCGAGAGGTCAGCTACGGCGGTGTGGTTTCTTCCATAGATGGCTATTACCAGCGCGTGCAGGCTACTGGTATCAAGCGCGGCGAAACTGTGGCAATACTTGGTGATTACGCGCCGGAAGTGTTTTGCATGATCATGGCGCTGTGTCTCAATGGAAGCATTGTGATTCCATTAACAAGCACTTCAGTAGTTGAAGAATCGGTTGCTCTGGCAATCTCCGGCTGTGAATGGTACATAGAGTTTGATGCTGCTGGTCGCGACGCGACCATCACTCATCGCGGCTTGAAGAGTGAAAATGCCCTGCTTAATCAATTCCGCCTCCGCGGTACACCAGGCATGGTATTGTTCTCGTCCGGCTCGACCGGTAAACCGAAAGGTATTCTTCACGACTTCAATCAAGTAGCGGAGAAGTTTCGCAAGCAGCGTTCGCCGGTCGTTGCGATCCCATTCCTAATGATCGACCATTTCGGCGGTATCAACACAATCTTAGCAATTACTTCTAGCCTTGGTATTGTAGTGACAGTGGGAGATCGTTCAGTATCGAATATCTGCGCTGCTATAGAGAAGTATAGGGTTGAGCTGCTTCCGGCAACTCCGTCGTTCCTAACGCTGTTGATGGCGTCGCACCTCTACAGCAAGTACGACCTGTCGTCGTTGAAGCGGATCACCTACGGCACCGAGGTGATGTCCCAATCGACGTTGGACCGCGTGAGTGCTCAGTTCCCAGGAGTTAGTCTGCTGCAGACCTATGGTCTGTCCGAGGTAGGCGTGCTGCGTTCTCAATCTCGAGAAGATGGGTCACTTTGGGTACGTTTGGGAGGCGAAGGTTTCAAGACCAAGGTGGTTGATGGTGTATTGTGGGTCAAGTCACAGTATGCCATGGTCGGATATCTAAATTCGCCATCCGATTTCGATGCCGATGGATGGTTTAATACTCAAGATCAGGTTGAGGTTGATGGCGATTATTTTCGAATACTAGGTAGAGTGACTGATATTATTAACGTTGCTGGACAGAAAGTTTATCCCGCTGAGGTAGAAGAAATAATTCTTCAAGTTGAAAATATAAAAGATGTTGCTGTATTTTCAGAAAAACACAATTTATTGGGAAATATTGTAGTCGCTAAAATTTTACTTGTTAAACCAGAATCTATTGAAAGCGTAAAGAAAAAAGTTCGACTTGCTTGTTTGGCTAGATTATCGGCCTTTAAAGTTCCTACAAAGGTAATTTTGAGTGATGAAGCATTGCATAGTTCAAGGCAGAAGAAAATGCGGCGGGAGTAGCCATTTATTTATTATAATAAAATTATGAATGAAGATGATTTTGTGAACATTGGTGAAATTATGCATGGCTTGGCAACTCGCCTTTGGCCTATAAACCGAAGTTTGACTGGCAATGGCGTACGTGAGACTCTTAATATATTGAAGGAAACTTTACCTGATCTTGTAATTCATGAAGTGGAATCTGGAACAAAGGCTTTTGATTGGATAGTACCCAATGAGTGGAATATACATAGTGCATGGATTACTGACGAAAATGGAGATAAAGTTATCGATTTTGAAAAAAATAATTTACATGTTGTAGGTTATTCAGAGCCAGTGGATTTATGGTTATCTCTTGAGGAGCTAAAAAAATATCTTTATAGCATACCAGAAAATCCCTCCGCCATACCGTACATAACTTCATATTATTCTCGGCGATGGGGTTTTTGTTTATCTCACAATCAATTGATGAGATTGAATCCGGGCCTTTATCATGTAGTAATTAATTCTGAAATTAAGCTTGGAAGCCTCACTTATGGCGAGCTTTTAATCCAAGGAGAACTTGAGAAGGAGGTGCTCCTGTCAACATATATTTGTCATCCTTCAATGGGTAACAATGAACTGTCAGGGCCAGTGGTATTAAATGCATTAGCGCAGTGGATCTCGTCATTGCTTGATCGGAAATACACATATAGAATTGTCTTTTTGCCTGAAACAATAGGATCTTTAGTTTATCTGAGTCGACATTTGGATTATTTGAAATGTAATGTAATTGCTGGATATAATATAACTTGTGTTGGTGACGATAAAGCCTATTCATATTTACCATCCCGAAATGGAAAAACGCTCTCGGACATTGTTGCAAAGCATGTTTTAAAACATACAGACCCAGAATTCAAAATATATACATGGTTAGATCGTGGCAGTGATGAAAGACAATATTGTGCCCCAGGTGTAGACTTGCCTATCGCTACAATTTCTAGAAGTTTGTATTTTAAATATCCTGAATATCACACTTCTCTTGATGATTTGAAATTTATTACTCCCAAGGGTTTAGAAGGTGGGTTTATTGCATTAAAGCGAGCTATTGGCTGCATAGAAAATAATTACATGCCAATTTTAAAAACAATTGGAGAGCCACAACTAGGTAGACGAGGGCTTTATCCCACTTTAAGCACCAAAGATACGATTGATGAAGTAAGGGTAATGATGGATTTTATGTCATACTGTGATGGGACTAATAATCTTATTGAGATTTCGAATTTAATAAATCAACCGCATTGGATTGTATTACCAATATTTTCTAAGTTATTAGAACACAATTTAATAGAAATAATTGATGAGTGAATTTTTTAAACTGTAACTTTTATTACATCTAAGATATTTGCTTAAGCTATAAATTTTTAGTTGCTGATGTTCTCAAACCAATATTATTATTGAATTAAGCTGGTTCTTTTAGTAGTTAATACTTCTTATAACGAAAAAGTGACTATAATCCATGTTAAGATAATAACTACAATTTTAAATATTAATTTAATTTCTTGAAAAATTCATATTAAAATTTCTTTTAACATATCAATTTATCAAGAAGCTACGTTAAACAAAAATAATACATTTTCATAAGATCTCCAGAGCTTACGACCGCGGATTTTAATGTGATGTCTCACTCCGTATAGTTAATTATTTAAGATAATTGTCGCCTAAATTCAAAGGTGTTAGGGTAATCCTCCCCTTTTACAAGGGAATAATTGTCCGTACTAATTAGTAAACACTTAACTTAACTTGAACCACACATCAACTAACTTATGAATTTCTTCATCGGTTGTCTGGAACGTTGACTCAAGTCCAATCCAGTTGCCTGCATCGTCTTGAGATACTGGTGTAAAGCCCAATGAGATCGACTTTATAGACAAATCATCCAAAGCATGAAGTTCGTCGGATTGGCTAACACCGTCTTGGTTAAAGTCTTGCCAAACTCGCAACTCTCCAAAGACTCTGTCAAACCCGTCAATGACTCCGTTGTTGTCTGAGTCTAAAGCTCTAAGCGCTTGGAAGCCATCTTGCGCTCTAGTGCCATCTGGAAGAACTGTTGAGCTACCGAAAAGTTCGGCTCCAGAATTGATCAAGCCATCACCGTTTAGATCTCGTACTAGTAAGCCGTCATTTGCGCCTACCCAGCCAGTAGGAATTCTTGAGCCAGTATCAAGGATATCAAACTGCACGCCTGCATTTAATGATGTTGTGTGAATGCCATCATCGTTCAAGTCCAGAACCAATGGGGTGGTAGTGATAGCGCTAGTTTGAGCCGTTGTCATGGCATTTTTCTGAGCATCTGTGAAAGAGGCTACCAAGGGGTGAAGAGTAGCTAACTGAGCCGTGGACATACTCACAATGTCTCGAGCCTCAATAGCCGCAACTTGCGTACCCGTGAATCCAGCTAAATCTGCTGTCTCAATGGCCGCAATTTGAGCGGTGGTCAAAGCACTCACCTGCGATGTCAAGAGAGATGCAAAGTGGGTGCTGTTCATTGCTGCAATCTGCGCTGTTGAGAACGCTTGCAATTCAGCAATGGTGAGTGCTTTCATAAACGTGGAGGTCAGTCCAGAATAGTCTGCTGTTTCAATGGCGGCAATTTGTGCCGTGGTCATAGCCTGTACTTGATTAGCCGTGAAATTGCTCAACTGTGCGGAGGTCAATGCAGCAATTTGTGCTGTCCCCATGATGGCAATATCGGCCACATCAATTTGTGAAATTTGGCTGGTTGTAAAGCCTGCAATTTGATTGGTGGTCATGCTGACAATTTGCGTACCTGTTAAGGCATGCATTTGGTCAGAAGTCAAACCTGTCAGCGGACCTGCAACAGTCAAACCTTTAATTTGATCAGTGGTGAGTAGTGCTAAGTCTGCAACTTCAATACCCACAATTTGTGCGCTAGAAAGTACAGCCAAGTCGGCAGTTTCTATTGCCACAATTTGAGTTGCTTTCAAGGCCTTTAGCTGGTCGGTGCTCAAGCTGGCGAAATGTGCTGTTGAGAGACTTGCAATTGAAGCGGTTGAAAGGGCTGCAAAGTCTTGCGTTTGCATGCTCATCATTTGATCGGTGCTAAACCCAGCCATTTGAGAGCTTGTTAGAGCTGCAGCTTGCGCAGTAGTCAAACCCACAATGGCGTCAGTACTCAGCTTGGAAATGTCGGCTGTCTCCAGCTTCACAATATTTGCTGTGCTAATGCCGGCAACCTGGACGCTTGTAAGCACTGCTGCTTGATCTGTTGTCAGCGCCACCACTTGCGAGGTGGTTAGGCCTGCCAAAGCAGAAGTGCTTAAGGACGACAAGCTACCAGTGCCAATTTTGGCAAAATCTTCTGTCTGCATCGCAGCAAGCTGTTCAGAGCCTAAAGCGCCAATTTGTGTGCTGGTCAATAAAGGCATTTGTGCTGTAGTCAGCGCCACAATGTGTGCGGTTGTCAGGTTTGCAATAGACGCAGTAGACAAGCTCACCAACTGATCGGTGGTGAGGCTGGCGACTTGAGCATCTTTTAAGCCTGACACTTGTGATGTACCCAAATTGGTCATAACTGCTGTTGTGAGCTTCACAAAGTCGTTGGTTGCAATTTCTGCCAACTGTGCGCTGCTCAGAGCCGCCACCTGTGTGCTGGTTAGCAAGCCTGCCTGGTCGGTAGTCAAAGCTACCAATTGCGCCGTTGTAAAGCCAGTCACCTGTGTGGTAGTGAGGGCATTGAACTGATCAGAGGTCAATGCGGCTACGCTTGCCGTGCTGAGTGCCCCAAATCGTGTGCCGTTCATGGCGCGTAACTGAGCAGTGGTCAAAACTGAAGCGTGTGCAGTGTCAAGTGCAAAAATTTGATCAGTGCGCAGGGCTCCTATATCAGCCGACTCGATGGCTGCGAAGGTTGCTGTGCTCAGTTTGTTGATGTTGGTAGCGGACAGCGCGCTAATTTGTGCAGTTGTCAACGCTTGAACATCTTCAGTGGTCATATTGGCCAGTTGTAAAGTAGTCAGATTATTCAACTGCAGTGTTGTCAAGCTTTGAATTTGCCCAGATGTCAGTGCATTAAATTGATCGCTGCCAAGCATACCCAAGTCGGCCGTTTGAATTGCTGCCACCTGGGATGATTGCAAGGCTACCACCTGTGCCGTGCTGAGGATTGCGAATTGTGAAGTGGTGAGCGCTTCAATTTGGGCTGTGTTCAAACCGCTAATGCTGGTCCGAATTGCCGAAATTTGAGCCGTTGTGAACTTGGCTAATGCACCTACTTCAATCGACGACATTTGTGTCGATGTAATTGCGTTTATTTGGTCATTGCGCAATACGCCCCATTGCGCCGATGTCATGGCAGTCAATTGCGAACCACTTAAGGCCTTAATTTGTGGATCTGTAATGGAATCCAGTTTGACGCTGGACAGTGAAGCCACTTGAGCAGTACTCAGATTGTTAAATTGCGCGGTAGTCAAATTGGCAAATTGTGTATCTGTGAGTGCGTCAAGCTTGGCCGTTGTCAAGGCGGCCAGAGTGGCTGTGCCAATAGTCTGCAAGCTGGGCACGTTCAGTCTTGGTAACTGTTCTGTGGTCAAAGACAACAGTTGGGCGCTAGCCATACCATTAATTTGTGCTGTGGTTAGCACGCTCAACTGTGGGGCCGTTAGGCTGGCAAAGTCGGCAGTTTCCATTGACGCAAATTGCTCAGTGGTCAAGGCACGAATCTGGTCTTGCGTCAGCGATGCTGTTTGTGCGGTTGTCAAACCTTTCAGGTTCGTGGGTGTGATGGCTTTCAAATCATCGGTTTGAATGAGTTGAATTTGTGCATTGGTCAATGCGCCTACCTGAGCAGAGGTCATGGCCGCAGCTTGGCTGGTGGTCATGCTTTCAATCAGGGCTTTGGTTAAACCTTGCAAGCTGCCTGTAGCCAAGCTTGCAAAATCGGCCGTTTCAAACTTAGCCAATTGTGTCGCAGTCAAGCCTGCCAATTGGTCGGACGTAAGGGCTGCAGTTTGTGCTGTTGTCAACGCGGCCACTTGATCTGAGGTGAGTGAAGACATTTGCGCTTCAGTCAAAGCGACAATTTGTGCAGTGGTTAATGCCTTTAAATCGCCTACTTCTATTGCTTTGATTTGCTC
>Ga0070374_10000075_pt1 | contig 32497 bp, 30 predicted proteins | sample LauGreSuBDMM15SN_2_FD_66374 | JGI IMG/M metagenome (GOLD analysis project Ga0070374, IMG submission 66374) | Freshwater lake microbial communities from Lake Michigan, USA - Su13.BD.MM15.SN (version 4) (version 4) | ecosystem: Environmental > Aquatic > Freshwater > Lake | place: Lake Michigan...
TTCAAATCGTCTCTTTTCTCGCAGGATGTCTGCGGTATTAATCCCCATGAGGAGAACCATGAAAAAATTCAACAAAGTGGCATTGGTGTTGGCTTCAGTCACCTTGGCAAGCGCAGCAAGTGCTCAAACCGTAGACAACTGGCGCGACAGTGCTGGTACAGCTTGGAAAAACGGCACAGCTGATCTCTGCTGGAGAGACGCTACCTGGACACCTGCTACAGCCGCTGCTGGTTGCGACGGCGCCATTGTTCCGCCAAAAGCTGCTCCTGCTCCTGCGCCAGCACCTAGAGCTGCTGCACCCGCACCCGCACCAAGAGCTGCCGCTCCCGCACCAGCACCAGCACCAGCACCAAGACCACCTGCACCACCACCAGCTGCGGCCACCAAAGTGACTTACGCTGCTGACACCTTCTTTGACTTTGACAAATCAGTTTTGAAAGCTGACGGCAAAGCCAAGTTGGATGATTTGGTTGGTAAAGTCAAAGCCATCAACCTCGAAGTGATCATTGCTGTGGGTCACACTGACGCTACCGGCGCTGACGCTTACAACCAGAAGTTGTCTGTCAAGCGTGCAGACGCTGTCAAGGCTTATTTGGTGACCAAAGGTATCGAGAAAAACCGTGTTTACACTGAAGGCAAGGGCGAAAAGCAACCCGTTGCAGACAACAAGACTGACTCTGGCCGTTCTAAAAACCGCCGTGTGGAAATCGAAGTTGTGGGTACACGCCCCAACAAGTAATCTTGAATGCAGTTGTTCCACTCAATTGCATCAGATTATTAAAAGCCTCCTTCGGGAGGCTTTTTTACTTTCGGAGACAATGTCGGCTATGACTTCACAAACTAACCACTCACAATTTTCTTCATCGAATGTGGATCCAGCCGAACTGGCCAAATTTTCTGACTTGGCGCACCGTTGGTGGGACACTGAAAGTGAATTCAGGCCCTTGCATCAAATCAATCCTTTGAGGTTGAACTGGATTCAGACGCTCGTGCCACTGGCGGGCAAGAAAGTGCTTGATGTCGGTTGTGGCGGCGGCATCTTGTCAGACGCGATGGCGAGACAAGGCGCTCAAGTGTTGGGCATTGATTTGGCTGTCAAGTCACTCAAAGTAGCGCAGTTGCATGCATTGGAAGCAGAGACACATGGTGTTCACTACCAAGAAATCAGCGCAGAAAATTTGGCAGCACAGCAAGCAGGCCAGTTTGATGTCGTCACATGCATGGAAATGTTGGAGCACGTGCCCGACCCTGCAGCAGTTGTCAAGGCGTGTGCTCAATTGGTGAAGCCTGGGGGCTGGGTTTTCTTTTCAACCCTGAATCGCAATCCAAAATCGTTCTTGTTTGCCATCGTTGGCGCCGAGTATGTGCTCAATTTGTTGCCAAAGGGCACTCACGAATACGCCCGCATGATCAAACCCAGTGAATTGGCCGATTGGGTGCGCGCTGAAGGTCTTTCATTGAATCAAATGAAAGGGATGGGCTACAACCCTTTCACTCGAATTTACGCCATGAACTCTGACACGGACGTGAACTATTTGATGGCCACTCAAAAGCCATTGGATCTGTGAAAGTTCAAACCATCCATGATGCAGTTTCAAAACATTCAGGCGGTCTTGTTTGACCTCGATGGCACCCTCATTGACAGTGCGCCAGACTTGGGGGCGGCCGTCGACAAGATGCGAGTAGACCGCGGCATGCCTTCCTTGCCGCTGCTGCATTACCGGCCCATGGCTGGCGCAGGCGCAAGGGGCATGATTGGTTTGGCATTTGGTTTCACACCCGAGCATCCTGAATACGACGCACTGAAAGAAGAATTTTTTTGCAATTATGAAAATTGCATGACCCAAAGAACGTTTGCATTTGAAGGTGTTTCAAAAATGATCGAGGCCCTGGTATCAGCCAAATTGCCTTGGGGCGTTGTGACCAACAAATCCAAGCGTTTTGCCGAGCCGCTCACGCAAGGCATGTCACTTTTTGAGACGGCGGCAGTGGTCATCAGTGGCGATACCACGCCTCACGCCAAACCGCATCCTGCGCCCTTGCTGGAAGCGGCCAGGCGTTTGGGCATTGCACCTGAAGCCTGTGTGTATGTGGGTGATGATGAGCGTGACATTGTGGCGGGTCATGCTGCAAACATGAAAACGGTGGCAGCAACCTATGGCTACTTAGGGGCGCACAGCGATGTTGAGAAATGGCGTGCACATGCCCAAATTCATTCGCCTTCTGAGCTGCTGAATTTAATTTCAAGCTGAACAAATTCAACTGAATTTCACAGCGCGCCCTTGTCTCGGAAAATTTTTCACGCCGAACTGCACTTATCTGCGCGAAAAACGGACGCCTTGGCCATCTTTTGGGGTTTTGGAGGCTGTTAAATTCGAAGTCCCCCGTTATGCTACGGGCTACTTTATTTGATGATTTAGCAACAGGAGTTTTCATGAGCAACGTGACTTGGTCTGGTGGTGTGGAGCATTGGACAAAAAAGGGTGATATCAATCTGTTTCTTTGGCAGAAAAAAGCCTCCCCCAAGGTACCTTATGCCGGTACCATTTTCTTTGTGCACGGATCGTCCATGGCCTCTCAGCCGACCTTCGATTTGTCGGTACCTGGCCGTCCTTACTCTTCAGCCATGGACTGGTTTATAGAGCGCGGCTTCGATACGTGGACCATGGACAACGAAGGCTATGGCCGCTCTGACAAACACCGCCCCATCAACTCTGACATTGCCAATGGCGCAGAAGATTTGGCCGCAGGCAGTGAGTATATTTTGAAGCATTCAGTGTCTCAAAAGCTTTACTTGTATGGCATCTCTTCTGGTGCTTTGAAGGCTGCTTTGTTTGCACAAAATCATCCAGAGCGAATTGCCAAATTGGCCCTTGATGCATTTGTCTGGACGGGTGAGGGCAGTCACACCTTGGAGCAGCGCCGCAAAAAATTACCAGAGTTTTTGGCCAAAAATCGCAGGCCCATCGATCGCGCTTTCGTGCACAGCATTTTTGATCGCGACCATCCAGACACAGCGGACCAAGCCACCGTCAGCGCTTTTGCAGATGCCATTTTGACTTTGGATGACTCTATGCCAACAGGCACTTACGTGGACATGTGCTCCAAGTTGCCAGTGGTCGATCCCCTCAAAATTTCGGTGCCTACCATTGTGATGCGTGGCGAGTACGATGGCATTGCAGGTCTTGATGACCTCATCGATTTCTACAAACTGCTGCCCAACACAGACAAGCAGTTCAGTGTGATGGCTGGTATTTCTCACGCCAGTTTCCAGCAAAAAAACTACTTGATGGCCTATCACATTCTGCACAGTTACTACACCATGCCTACACCAATCTACAGGGGATAAACCATGCGTCACATCGTTCGACAGTTTTGCCGAGTTGCACTGCTCAGTTGTATTTTGGGGGGCACAGCCAGCGTTGCTTTGGCGCAAGCCTATCCCAACAAGCCCATTAAATTGATCGTGCCATTTGCGCCCGGAGGTTTTACGGACGTTGTGGCGCGAATCCTGGGGCAGAAGCTATCAGTTTCACTGGGGCAACCTTTTGTGATTGAAAACAAGGCGGGTGCTGGATCAACCATTGGCACAGACTTTGTGGCCAAGGCCGCCCCTGATGGCTATACCTTGGTGATGATTTCTACCACGCACGTCATCAGCCCAGCCATCTATCCAAAATTACCCTACGACCCCATCAAGAGCTTCACGCCCGTGGCCAAGTTGGTTGATTCTGCTTATGTATTGTTGGTCAACCCCAAAGTGCCGGCCAACAACGTGGCTGAATTCATTGCGCTGGCCAAGGCCTCGCCTGACAAAATTCACTACGCATCATCTGGCAACGGCAGTGCGCAGCATTTGATGGGTGGCATGTTTGGCGCAATGGCAGGCGTCAAGATGAAACATGTGCCTTACAAGGGCAGTGGTGGCGCCGCCAATGACTTGGTAGCGGGTGTGGTTGAGAGCAGTTTTGCAGGTGTTCCCAATGCCATGGCGCAGGTGCCCGCTGGTCGGCTGAAGGCTTTGGCAGTCACCACCTCCAAACGCATTCCTCAACTGCCTGATGTGCCTACCATGCAAGAGGCGGGTGTACCTGGGTACAACGCCAGTATTTGGCTTGGACTTTTAGCGCCAGCTGGCACCCCCAGAGATGTGGTCCTGAAACTCAATGCTGAAATTGCCAAAGTATTGAGCTCTGCCGATACAAAGAAGGAGCTGTATGCAGCTGGCGTTGAGGCCGATCTTTCTTCTCCTGAGGCATTGAATACCTTGATGGTTCAAGAATTGGACCGTTGGGGCAAAGTGATCAAAGACGCAGGCATTACCATGCAATAAAGCAGAAATTTCATGTCCAATAGCGGCATGACATTTCAGTTGATCAGTGAGATTCGAAACCAATTGCGTTGCTTGGGGGCACGGCCTGCCCATGAGCAACGCATTTTGCGTTTATGGTCCCAAGCCAAGCCACAAAACAGTGGCAGCCGGCCCTTAGAGAGTTTCATGCCTGCCGGTTTGCGTCAAGCATTGCCGGAGTTGTCCGAAAAACTTGCCAACTTGCTTCGCTTGCAATCAACCCATCCCGCAGAAGATGGCTCGGTGCGTTGGCTGCTTTCTTTGCAAGATGGACAAACCGTTGAAACAGTGGGCTTGCCTCGCGATGGTGTGTGCGTGTCTTCTCAAGTGGGTTGCGCTGTGGGTTGTGTGTTTTGCATGACGGGCAAAGAAGGCTTGATCAGACAAGTGGGCAGTGCAGAAATGGTGGCGCAAGTTGCTTTTGCAAGACTTCATCGCCCCGTCAAAAAAGTGGTGTTCATGGGTATGGGTGAACCGGCTCACAATTTAGACAATGTGTTGGAGGCCATCGAAGTGCTCGGCACGGTGGGCAACATTGGTCACAAATCATTGGTGTTTTCAACGGTGGGCGACGCGCGTGTTTTTGAGCGATTGCCACTTGGTTTGGTCAAGCCAGCATTGGCGCTTTCTTTGCATTCCACCCGTGCCGATCTGCGCGCCCAATTGTTGCCACGAGCACCCAAAATGAGCCCTGAAGAGTTGGTGCAGGCCGCTGAAGGCTATGCCCAACAAACGGGTTATCCCATCCAATACCAGTGGACACTGATGCAAGGTGTCAATGACACGGAAGAAGAAATAGAGGGCATCGTTCGCCTGCTCAAGGGTAAATATGCACTCATGAACATGATCCCCTACAACGCCGTAGAAGACTTGCCCTTCAAGCGACCCTCATGGGAGCGGGCCGCTGAAATTGCGCGTACGCTTCATAGGCGAGGTATTTTGACCAAGCTCAGAAATTCAGCGGGGCAAGACGTGGAAGGTGGGTGTGGGCAATTGAGGGCGCGTCAAATCAAAGCTGCAGCCGGTGAGTCTCAAAATGCCAACCCAGAAAAGCCCATTCACTTTGTCAAAGCGAAGCCGGCCACTGTTTTGTAATTGTCGGAAATTTGGCGCAATTCGTCTTGGCTAATGAGGTCATCGATGTGCCTGAACGGCTTGCCGCCGCTCAGCTCTTGAGCCTTCATGATGATGAAGTCTGGCGGCACATTTCGATTGGTCTCGACCACCTTGGCCGTGGGTGCCAAACGCAAAGCTTCGTAGGCTTTCAATGCTTCTTGTGGGTTGCTGTGTTGGCTCAGTTGCTCTGCCAAAGTGCGAGCATCGATCAGTGCTTGCGCCGAGCCGTTGGAGCCACGGGGGTACATGGGATGAGCAGCATCACCCATGAGGGTTACGCGGCCTTGTGTCCAAAAGGGCAAAGCATCTTTGTCGACCATGGGGTATTCGAAAACTTTTTCAGCTTTCAAAATAAGTTCTGGCACATTCAGGAAATCAAACTTCCAGTCTTTGAAGATTTCTGCGCACACAGCCGGATCACCTGGGCGATTCCAGTCATTCATGGCGGCATTGGGTTTTTGGAGTTCAGCTACCCAATTGATGAGCTGGTTGCCTTTGCCATCAACGTTGTCAATGATGGGGTAAATCACCATCTTGCCCACTTCGACAGTGCCAATTCGCAAATAACTTTTGCCAGTCAAAATGGGGGGGTGAACTGTGACGCCGCGCCATGTGTTGATGCCCGCAAAACAAAGTGCATCTTGGGGATGCATTTGCTTTCGCATGACGGAGTTCACGCCATCACATGCCACTGCAATATGAGCATGGACAGAAACTTTCTGGCTTGTGTGAGCGTTTAAAAATTCAATTTGCACACCCTCTGCGCTCTGAGAAAATCCTGTGCAACGCATGCCCGTGTGCACTTTGTCTGCCCCCAAGCGACTGACTGCTGCATCAAACAAAATGCGATGTAACTTGCCTCGGTGAATACCGATTTCAGGCAGGGCATAGCCTGCATGGCGGCCGCGGGCTTCTCGGTAGACGTATTGACCGTGCTGTGTGTAGAAAACACTTTCAAGATTTTCGATGCCAACAGCCTCGAGTGCATCTTGCAGACCTAGCTCGGCCAGCTCGCGCATGCCATGGGGTAGCAAGGTAATGCCAACACCAATTTCTTTGATATCGGTCACACTTTCAAAGACATCGCAATCAATGCCTCGCTTGTGAAGACCCAACGCAAAACTCAAACCGGCAATGCCGCCCCCCACAATGGCGATGTTCATGTTCATTCCGCTTTGATATTTTGGATTTTGATCAGTTCAGCCCAGCGGTTGGCGTCGCGTTCGACCAACTTACCAAACTCCTCGGGTGTGCTGTTTGCCGGATCCATGCCTTGCGGCTGAAATGCTTTTTGAACGTCCTCACTTGCCAAGATGGTTTTGATTTCTCTGTTGAAAGCTTGAACGATGTCGGTGGGTGTGTTTTTGGGCGCAAAGATGCCGTACCACATGTCAACATTCACTTTGCCTGTTTTGGCTTCAGCCAAGGTGGGAACATTGGGCAGCAAAGGGTGACGCTGATCACTGCCAATGCCCAAGGCCACCAGTTTGCCCGCCTTGATTTGTGGCAAGGCCACGTGAATAGGCAAGAACATGGCGTCAACTTGGCCACCCAGCAAGTCGGTTACTGCTGGCGCAGTGCCCCGGTAAGGGATGTGCGTTAAGAACACTTGCGCCGTGCTTTTGAACAATTCCATAGACAGGTGGTGGGGTGTGCCAACACCCGGCGAGGCGTAGTTGATGCGACCTGGATTGGCTTTGGCGTGAGCCACCAATTCGGCTGCCGTTTTAAAGTTCGACTTTGGATGCGTGACCAACAGGAGCTGTCCCCAGCTGGTCAAAATAACGGGCGCAAGATCCTTCACAGGATCAAAACTCAGGCCCGCATAAAGACTTCTGTTCATGACCAGGGTGTTGACGCTGACCAACAAGGTTTGCCCGTCTGGTGCGGCCCGAACCACTGCTTCAGTGCCAATGTTGCCAGAAGCGCCCACTCTGTTTTCAACGACCACGGGGCGACCAAGCCGTTGCGATAATTTGGGCCCAACTGTTCTGGCAATCAGGTCAATGCCAGTGCCAGGGGTGAAAGGGACGATGAGCTTGATAGGTGCTTGTGTGCCTGTGAGCACACTGGGTGGCGCGATTTGTGCAAAGGCATTGGCCCCAAGCAAAATGCCAGCAAGCAGACTGAAAGAAATTTGATGAGTGAAGTTGCGTCGTTTCATAGCTCTATTGTTTCATTTTTGGAAAAATACCACTCGACATGGCTGTGCCTAAAACAACCACCATGCCTAAAAAGACCATGCTGAGCGTTACCGTTTCATTTAAAAATGCGACACCATAGATCAATGCAAACACAGGTATTAAATAAGTCACCGTAAGTGCTTTGGCGGGTCCTGCTCGGTTGACCAATCTAAAGTAAAGAATGTAGGCAATGCCCGTACAGGCCACACCCAGGATGATAAGCGATAGCCAAGCCTGAGTGCTTGGCAGTTGCTCTGGCATGGCCCAAAGCGCTGGTAAGGCAAGTGCCAGACTGGCGCCCAATTGGCTGCCTGTGGCAGACACCAAGGGGGGTAAATTGGGCATGTACTTTTTTGTAAAACTACCCGATATGGCATAGCAGAGCGTGCCTAGAAGGCATGCCGCAATGGCCGTGTATTGTCCCCAAAGGGTGGCATCTGGATTGGCTTCGCTGTGAAAGCTGGTTTGGTTGCTTGCCAACAGGGTCACACCCAAAAAGCCGATGAACAAACCCGCTATTCGCCAGCCATTCAAGCGATCGCCCTACCACACCCATGCCACCACAGCGGCAAACAAGGGCACTGCCGCATTCAAGATGGCTGAAAGACCCGTAGAAATGTGCATGACAGCGTAGGCAAATAAAGCAAAGGGCAAGGCAGAGTTAAAGACCCCAAAACCCAAAACGATTTTCCACTTGGACTTGAACAAAGCCCAATGGCCTTGCCAAAGCATGAGTGGCCATAAAAACAGTGTGGCCACGCACACGCGTGTCCATGCCGTCGTCAAGGCGCCAAATTCAGTTGCACCCATGCGCATGAATAAAAACGAGGAGCCCCACAAAGCTGCCAGCAACAAATAATCCAATCGCCAGTCCTGCGAAACACCTTCTTGCTGGTCGCTCATCGCTTGTTATTTGCTTTGGCCATGAAGTTGGCGTTTTCTAATGTGAGCAAGGCTTGCTTTCGCCAAACACCGCCGGCATAGCCCGTCAGTTGCCCTTGGGTGCCTAAAACGCGGTGACAGGGAATGAGGATGCTGATGGGATTGTGGCCAACGGCAGTGCCCACAGCTCTGACAGCCCGAGGCCGGCCGATGGCCGCTGCAAGCTCGCCATAACTGCACGTGTGGCCCATCGGGATGCTCATGAGGGCTTGCCAGACAGCTTGCTGAAAAAGGCTGCCACTACTCAAATCAAGAGGAAGCGTTGCAAGAAGCTGGTGCGCTGAGAAGTTTGCAGGCCAATTTTTTTGAAAATAATTCAGCAAGACTTGCTCTGCCTGAAGCAATGCAGGGTGATGCTTGTTCATCTTCCATGATTGCGTGTCTGGAAAATGCGCTTGATTTTCAAACCAAACACCACATAGCCCCTTAGGGTTGGCAGCAAGGGTGAGCAAGCCCCATGGACTTTGGATGGTTTTTTGGCAGGTATCAGGGTGAAAATGCATGTTTTGATCGTATCCGATTTGAGTCTGCCGCACCTACAATAGGCGCCAATCGCATTCACTTACAGCGCCACAGTCACGGCGAGGCGCTGTTTTTCCAAGGATTTATTCATGCAAGTTACAGCCTCCATTTTCAAGGCCTACGACATTCGAGGAACTTACCTGCGTAACTTAGATGCAAGTCTGGCACAAGCCTTGGGCCGTGCATTTGGCAGCTTGGCCTTGAAAGAAGGGCGGCACACTGTGGCGGTTGGGCGGGATGGACGGCTGAGTGGCCCCGAGTTGTCCGCTGCTTTAATGCGTGGCCTTGTGGATGTCGGAATTGAGGTCATTGATGTGGGTTTCACCACCACGCCGCAACTTTACTTTGCCGCTAACACGGTATGCGACAGCGGCATTCAAGTCACAGGCAGTCACAACCCCAAAGATGACAACGGTTTCAAAATGGTCTTGGCTGGCAGGGCCATTTATGGCGATGAAATCAAGGCCCTGCAACACATCATTGAAAACGAATCATGGCAACTGAAAGCGGGGGGCTCTGTTCGCGCCATCGACGTTTTACCCGCTTATATTGAGCGAATTGTTTCAAGCATTCACTTAACGCGACCTCTCAAAATTGTGATCGATTCAGGCAACGGCATTGCAGGTGCAAGTGCGCCTGGTATTTTCCGTGCTTTGGGTTGCGAGGTCATTGAACTGTTCAGTGAGGTGGATGGCAATTTCCCCAACCACCATCCCGATCCCAGCAAGCCTGAAAACTTAAAAGACCTGATTGCCACCTTGCAAAGCTCAGGTGCAGAGCTGGGTTTGGCCTTCGATGGGGATGGCGATCGATTGGGCATTGTGACCCATGATGGTGAAACCATTTACCCAGACCGACAGATGCAGTTGTTTGCTCAAGATGTACTGAGCCGGGTTCCGGGGGGCACTATTTTGTTTGATGTGAAGTGCTCTCAACGTTTGGCGCCTGCCATTCGGGCTGCTGGTGGTCAAGCTTTGATGTTCAAAACAGGCCACTCGCTGATCAAAGCCAAGATGAAACAAATTGAAGCCGAAGGGGGGCAAGCGCCATTGGGTGGTGAAATGAGCGGCCACATCTTTTTCAAGGAACGCTGGTATGGGTTTGACGATGGGACCTATGCGGGTTGCCGCTTGTTAGAAATATTAAGCCGCAGTCCCAATGCGAATGCTGTTTTAAAGGCATTGCCAAACAGCTTCAGCACGCCAGAGTTGAATGTGCTTTGCAAAGAGGGGGAACCTCACGCACTCACGGCGCAATTGTTGAATGTGGCCAGCAATTATTTTGCGGCTCCTGCAGAAATCTCGGCCATTGATGGCTTGCGAGTCGATTGGCCTGATGGCTTTGGTCTGATTCGCGCATCCAATACCACGCCGGTGTTGGTGTTGCGTTTTGAAGGACACACAGAAGCGGCACTTCACCGTATAGAGAATGAGATGCTGACCTTGCTCAGAACCGTCAAGCCTGATGCCAGTTTGCAAAGCTCTTCCCATTGAATTGCGCATCAGAACTTTCCGGATGGACTGATTGATGTCGCGCCTTTCACTTTGGGTTTATGGCGTGATCATGTGGCTTGCCCAACCGCTGTTGCACCGTAAGCTGAGCAAACGCGCGCAAGCAGAACCGCTGTATGGCCAGTTCATTGAAGAACGATTTGGTCGATACAAGCAAAGTTCTTGTGAAGACTGGATTTGGATTCATGCGGTCTCTTTGGGTGAAACACGCACAGCCGCCATCTTGCTTCAAGGCTTGCGACAAGCGCTGCCGGGTATGAAATTATTGCTAACGAATGGCACAGCAACAGGTCGCGAGGAAGGCCTCAAACTATTACAAGATGGCGATGTGCAAGTTTGGCAACCATGGGATTCACCAGAGCTTGTAGATCGCTTTTTGTCTGCATTCAAGCCAAGGATTGGCTTGCTCCTAGAAACTGAAGTGTGGCCACAATTGATTCATTGTGCTCATGGGAAGGGCATCCCGATCATGCTCATCAATGCCCGGATGAGTGAAAAATCAATGCTTCAGGCGCAGCGTTGGACGTCATTGATGAAGCCTGCTTTTGCAGAGCTCAGTGCTGTCTGTGCACAGGGCGCAGACGACGCAAAGCGCTTGGCATCTTTTGGGGCTCATATCAAGGGTGTTTTTGGCAATTTGAAATTTGATGCCAAACCTGATTCGTCGCAAGTGGCCTTGGGACGTGCTTGGCGTGAAAAGTTCAATGCACCTGTTGTCCTGTTTGCCAGTTCGCGGGAGGGCGAGGAAAGTTTGTGGCTGGCTGCTTGGCAACAATTCACAACGCAGCATCCAGAGCTTCGAATCCACTGGTTAATTGTGCCAAGGCATCCACAACGTGTGCGTGAGGTTGAGAGCTTGTTGCAGTTGAATGGCTTGAGGGTTTCCAGGCGCTCCTCCTGGGATACTGAAGGCTCAGAATTGGGTTCTCATTGGAATGAGGTCACTCAAGACACCTCAGTCATTTTATTGGGCGATAGCCTTGGCGAAATGGCGCTGTATTACAGCCTCGCAGATGCCGCTTTGCTGGGTGGCAGTTTTGAAAAACTAGGGGGTCAAAACCTGATCGAGGCAGCAGCTTGCGCCTGCCCCATCGTGATGGGGCCGCATACTTTCAATTTTGCAGAGGCCGCACAGGCAGCTGAAACTGCCGGTGCTGCGCAACGAGCTGCAGACATGCCGGAGGCCATGCGTTTGGCTGCAGAGACCGTTCAGAACAGGTCAGTGCAAAAGCTGAAGTCAGCCAGTGCCGTTCAATTTGCACAGCAACATGGCGGCGCGACTCAAAGCACTGTTCAAGTTGTGCTGGCACAGATGCAAATCAGCCAACATTGAATTAAAGATTGAATCAAGGATTCAAGAGTGCATTGATCGAAGCCAGATCGGCATCGGTCAGGACGCCAGCAGCTTGTCTCAACTTCAGTTGGCCCAGCAAAACTTCGTAGCGTGCCTTGGCCAAATCGCGCTTGGTTTGAAACAGTTGACTTTGGCTGTTGAGGACATCGATGTTGATTCGAACGCCGACTTGATAGCCCAACTTGTTGGCATCCAATGCACTTTGGCTTGAGGCCTCAGCAGCTTGCAAGGCGTTGACCTGGCCAATGCCAGACAGCAATCCGAAAAAAGCAGTGCGAGTTGCTTGTGCCACATTGCGCTCTGCGGCATCAAGGTCTGAACGAGCTTTATCCTCCAAAGCCAAAGTTTCTTTGATGCGATTTTGAGTGGCATAGCCAGCAAACAAAGGCATATTGAAGGACAAGGAGATAGAGCTTGCATTGGTATCAACTTGTGCTGTGTTGATGCCTGTACCGTTTTTATAGCGAGTAGGGGTGAAGCCAGCAACCAAGTCAAGTGTGGGTTTGTGGCCAGCCTCTGCCTTCGTGGTTTCGAGTTTTGCAATGTCCAGCGCTGCGCGATTTTGGAGAACGACTGGGTTGAACTCTGAGGACTGCCGCACCCATTGATCGATCGCTGATGACTCTGGGGCAGTCAGCTTGGCTTTGCTTGACAAAGATTTGGGTTCGATGTTGTTCAGTCCGACCAGTTGATTCAAAGCCATGCGTTTGATGCGCAAATCGTTGTCAGCCGCAATTTCTTGCGCCAACACCAAGTCATAACGAGCTTGTGCTTCGCGGCTGTCGGTGATGGTGGACGTGCCGACTTCAAAGTTCCGTTTGGCAGCGGCCAATTGCTCGGCCACAGCCATTTTTTGGGCCTTTACAAAATCCAAGCTTTCACGAGAAATGAGCACGTCAAAGTAAGCTTGGCTCAAACGCACCATGAGGTCTTGCTCTGCGGCCTTGAGTTGAATGCTTGCCAATGCCAATTGGCGCATGCCTTGTTGGAAACTTGCAGAATTGGCGGGGCGGTAAAGGGGGTGTGAGGCGTTGAGTGTCAGGGCCATGCTTTGTGAATTGACGCTTCGTGCGGCTGCAATCAGCTCTACTTCGGTCCTGTTCAGATTGGCGGCCAAGCCAACTGTGGGCAGCAGCAGTGCTTTGGCCTGCTCGCCCTTTGATAAATTGGCCGTGTATTGCGACTGTGCGGCTTTGTAAGTGGCATCGTAGCCTCGAGCCGTCTCGAACAAAGACATCAAGTTTTGAGCTTGCGCTGATCCAGCAAAAGCAGCAGACAGGGCCAAGGTGATGGGGAGAAATCGCAAATTCATAAAGTTCTTTCGAGGCATTTGCCAATAGAAATGGAAGTCAATTCAATAAACGGGTACGCTAGCATCAACCTGGTCAGACCAAGCTTGGATGCCACCACTGATGTTGATGATATTTGTAAAGCCATGGTGCTCTAAAAACGTGGCCACTTGCATGCTGCGTCCGCCGTGATGACACAGGCACGCAATGGCTCTGTTTTTGTCCAGCTCGTCAATTCGAGCTGGCACAGTTTGCATTGGCATGATTTGAACGTCACAGCCTGCGGGGGCAATGCTTGCCAGTTGGCACTCCCAAGTTTCGCGCACATCCAAAATCAAGGGTTGACCTTGCGCAGATGATTGTGAGATCCATTCTTTAAATTGGGCGGGGCTGACTTGTTGCATCTCTGAAAAGCTCTGGTCTAAGGAGGGTGTGAATCAAGCGTTTTAGAAAGAAAAACGATTGTGTTCGGGAAAGCCTTGTAGGCGGGGCGCCACGGTATCCCAAGGCTCTGAAGTTTGCCATTGTTGATCGGCTGTGCGGGTGAATATGCTGGCACGCATCACAGGGTCTTGGCCAACCACCGCCAACAATCGCCCACCAACGCTCAATTGGTTAAGTAAAACTTGGGGCACATCAGGGACAGAACCGCTGAGCATGATGACATCAAAGGGTCCTTCAGAAGGCGCGCCTTGACTGCCATCGGCTTCTCGTACTTCAACGTTGTGAACACCCGCTGCTTGCAAATTGGTGCGGGCTTGTTGGGCCAACGTGGCGTCGATCTCAAAGCTTAAGACGCTGGCTGCTTGGTGTGCCAAAAGTGCAGCCATGTAGCCTGAGCCTGTGCCAATTTCCAAAACTTTGTCTGTGCGCTTGACGTCGGCATCCTGCAAAAAGCGAGCTTCTACCCGAGGAGCCAACATGACTTGGCTGGTTTGCTTGCCGTCCTTCAAGGGAATTTCCATGTCAACAAAAGCCAAAGCTTTGTGCGCCAAAGGGGCAAAGTTTTCGCGCTTCACCACGGATAACAATGACAGAACTTCACCATCCAAGACTTCCCAAGGACGAATTTGTTGTTCGATCATGTTGAAACGGGCGGTGTCATTGTTCATTTTTACTCCAGGGGGTATCTAATTCTAGCAATTTATATTTTAGCTTCTCAGGAAGCATCAAGCTTTGAATTTTGCTTGCCAGACCATAGCCTTTTTAAAAACTCACTCAAATCGTCCATGTAGCAATACACCACGGGAACCACCACCAGCGTCAGCAAGGAAGATGTGATCACGCCGCCGATCACGGCTTGGCCCATGGGCGCCCTTTGTTCTGAGCCCTCTGTGATGGCAAATGCAAGTGGAATCATGCCAAAAATCATGGCCAAGGTGGTCATCAAGATTGGGCGAAGTCGAACTTTGGCCGCCATTAAAAGGGCATCGTGTCGATTTAAGCCTGCAATGGGCTGACCAGTCACAGAAACGCTGCCTTCGCGTGCCCTGATTGCAAAATCGACCAGCAAAATAGCATTTTTGGTGACCAAGCCCATCAGCATCACGACGCCAATGACAGAGAACATGGAAAGCGCAGATCCAAATGCCATGAGTGCCAACACCACGCCAATCAAGGTCAGAGGCAGGGCCGTCATGAGGGCAAGGGGTTGTAAGAAGCTCTTGAACTGACTGGCCAAAATCATGTAAATGAAGATCACGGCCATGATGAGCGCTGTGATGGCGTATTGAAATGATTCGTTCATGCTTTTGGTAGAGCCACCGAATTGATAGCGATAACCGGGGGGCCAGGCAACGGTGTCTAAAATTTTTCGAATGTCGTTTGAAATTTCACCAGCCGATCGCCTGAACGAATTGGCGTTGATAGAAACTTCGCGCATCAAATCGCGTCGGTTGATTTGATTAGAGCCCGTCGTTTCTTGAATTTGCGCAACTTGACCTAATCGAATGGTGCGAGATGTGCCATCGGCTGCAGTCAGACTAAAGGGCAAGCGTTCTAAATCTTGAGGACTGTTGCGGTATTCAGGTGCAAGACGCACTTTGACGTCATAGGTCTGATCGTCGGGTGCTCGCCAATTGCCCACAGTTTGCCCTGCAATGAGTGTACGCAGTGCGTTTGAGATAGGTGCAACACTCAGGCCGAGGTCGGCCGCGGATTCAGGCAACACCTTGACGGCGATGGATGGCTTGTTGGGTTTGACGCTTGAATCCAAATCGACAAGGCCCGGAATGTTGCGTACTTTTTCTAGAATTTGCAATGTCAGTCGTTCGAGTTCGCGTTGATCGGGGCCTTGAAGCGAGAATTCGATTTGTTTGTTGCCTCCCACCGCATCCAGTGTCCCAACGTGGGTTACCGTGATACCGGCAACTTTGCTCAGACGCTCTCGCAGTTGGGCTGAAACTTCCTCAACGCTGCGCTGGCGCAGTTTTCGGTCAACCAAACGGATGTAAATGCTGGCGCTGTTCTTGCCTTGAGCATTCGGGGTGTTCATGCCGGTCAGGGTGTATTGCACCTCTGGAAACTCCCGCACAATTTTCTCGACCTGTTTGGCTTTCAAGGCTGTGCTTTCTAGCGAAGTGCCCACGGGAGTTTGAAATGTGAGTGTGGTTTCTGAGTAGTCGCCCTTGGGCACAAACTCGGTCCCCAAAAGTGGCACCATGAACACACTTGCAACAAAGATGCCCAAAGCCGCTAGCAGGGTGGTGCGCTTGTGGTTGAGGGCCCACGAGAGCATGTGTTGATATCTGTCCGACATGCGATCGGTTTGAATTTCAAACCAAGAGGTGACACGACCGAAAGATTTGTCATACCAATTGGCCGGTGCCTTGTGTTGACCCGCATGGTGAATGCTAGGGTCATGCCAAATGCTTGACAACATTGGGTCAAGCGTGAAACTCACAAACATGGAAATCAGAACTGCCGCAACGATGGTGATGCCAAACTCGTGGAAGAACTTGCCAATGATGCCTTCCATAAAACCAATCGGCAGAAACACGGCCACGATGGACAGCGTTGTGGCCAAAACAGCCAGGCCAATCTCTTGGGTGCCTGTCATGGCCGCTTCGTAGGCATTTTTGCCCATTTGCACGTGCCGCACGATGTTTTCACGCACCACAATGGCGTCGTCAATCAGCAAGCCCACACACAAAGACAGCGCCATGAGCGTGATCATGTTGACCGTGAAGCCAAACATGCTCATGAACCAAAAAGTGCCGATCAGTGAAATAGGCAGGGTGAGGCCGGTGATCACAGTTGAGCGCCAAGAGTTCAAAAACAAAAACACAATGAGGACGGTGAGGACGGCGCCCTCAATCAGGGTTCGGCGCACGTTGTCAACCGAAACGCGAATTTGGCGCGAGCCATCAGAGACTGGCTCTAAGCGAATGCCGCTGGGTAATTGCGCCCGGAGTCCTTGGAGTGTGTTCATCAAGCCATCGACGACTTCGATGGTATTGGCATCTTGTGATTTTTGAACTGTGAGAATCAGTGTTCGTTCGCCGTTGTAGAGCGCCATGTTCTCTGTTTCTTGTGCGCCGTCATTGACGTGTGCTACTTGTGCCAAACGGATGGCCGTGCTGCCTTTTCTTGCCACAATGATGTTGGCGAAATCTTCAGGTCGTTTGACCCGTGACTGAACCTGAATCACACGTTCTTGTGAGAACGAGCGCAAAGCACCCACCGGCAAGTCCTGATTTTCATTTCGCACTGCAGCGGCAATTTGCTCAGCGGAAATACCCAAGGCCTCCATGGCGTCAGGCCTCAGATAAATGTTGATTTCTCTTCGGCTACCGCCCAAGACATTGACCGCGCCAACCCCTCTGACATTTTCAAGACGTTTCTTAATGACCTGTTCAGCGTAGTTGGTCAGTTCAACCAAGCTTGTGTTTTTGGCGTCTTTTTGGGTTTCAGGAAAGACAGCCAAAGACCAGATGGATCTGCTCGTGGGATCAAACCGAATGATGCGAGGTTCATTGACTTCATCGCGCAAAGTGGCCCGGATGCCGGCCACTTTCTCGCGCACATCGTCGGCTGCTTTGCGCCCATCCATGTTGAGCTGAAACTCAATCACAACCACCGATTGATTTTCATAACTGCGCGAAGTCAGAGCGTTGATGCCTGCAATGGAGTTCACGCCTTCTTCAATTTTTTTTGAAACTTCGCTCTCTACAATTTCAGGTGAAGCGCCCGGATATTCCGTGAGAACGACGACCACAGGAAAATCAATGTTGGGAAATTGATCAACCTTGAGACGCTGGAATGAAAACAAGCCCATCACCACAAACACGAGCATGATCATGGTCGCGAAGACCGGATTTCTAAGGCTGACTTGGGTGAACCACATGCGCTTGGCTTAAGGTTGTGTGTTGGAGGTCGAAGTCTTGGCTTTCAAAGCCTTCGTGACCAAAGTGCCATCCCTCACAGCCCCAGCGCTAGGCGCCAGCACCAACGTACCTTCTTTGATTTCTTTCAAGGCCATGACAGCTTTGCCGTCTGCTTCACCTTTGACACCGAGCGCTACTTGCAGATGGATGATTTTGTCTTCTTGAAGAATTTGAACATAAGGCTTGGTTTTGTCAGTTCGCACACTTTCAAGTGGCACCACCACAGCTTGAACTTGTTGCGTGCCCAAGTTGCCTTGTACAAAGACGCCCTGACGCAGAAGGGGGTGCGATTGCAGTCCCAAATAGACCAAGACACTGCGGCTGCCTGTTTGTGTGCTTGGATTGATTCTTATCACACGGGCTGAGACCTCTTGAGCGGTGCCTTCTACATTCAATTTGGCAGTTTGTCCTACTTTCACACTCATGGCCTCTGCCGATGTGAGTGTGGCTTCGAGTTCTAGTTGTGCAAGGTCGACAATTTCAACGATGCGGGCTTCTGGGGCGACACGCTCACCTGGTTGAACAAAGCGCTGACTCACCAAACCATTGAGGGGGGCTTTTAAGATGGTGTCGTCCACGGCCTTGGTGCTGACATCCAGTGCAAACAAGGCTGCTTGATAGGTCGCCTTCGCACCGTTCAAGTTGGCGATCGAAGTGTCTAAGGCGGTTTTGGAAATAAAGCCTTGATTGACCAGTGCATTGTTGTTGTCAAATTGTCTTTGAGCCACTTCCACTTGGGCGCGAGCTGCTTCCGCTTGCTGTTGCACTTGGCGCTGTCTGGCTAGGTATTCGGTGTTGTCGACCCGCGCCACAATTTGTCCCATTTTGACAGCGTCGCCCTCGCGCACTTCAAACATCACAAGCTCTCCAGCGACCCGGGCCTTGACCATGGCGCTTCGCACGGCCTTCAGAGTGCCAGAGACTGGCAAGCCTTGCGTCATGGTGATGTTTTGCGCAACGGCAATGTCGGTTTCTGCCAACTCAATGCTCACGGCTCCAGTGGTTTTCAGGGCTAGGCTAGGTGCCGCTCGCTTGCCAATCCAACCTTGTTGGATGCTCAAGGCGATCAAACCAATCAGGCCAAGAGCGATGATGCCAAAGGCATATTTTTTAAAATTCAACATGGTGATGTAGGGGCGGAAAGTCCACGCACAATCAAATCTGCGTGTTGTGCAATTAAATCTTCGGGATTCGTTTCTCCAGATCCAGTCAGACACACTTCGTTGTTGTGTTTAGACAAGATGAGATACATCATGGGGGCAATGACCACCATGGCTGTGTGTGCAGTGTTGAAGTTGTGAAACTCTCCCGATGCGCGACCGCGTTCTAAAATACCTTGGAGCAAACGCATGGCAGGGTCGATCACTTCTTCTTGATAAAAGATCGCCAATTCTGGAAAGTGATGCGCTTCAAGACTGATCAATTTGCTAATTCCCGAGGCCTTGGTTGCGCCATATCTGCGCCACCATTCCAACATCAGTGTTTTCAGTAACTCGGTACAAGTTCCTTTGAAGTTGGCAACCTCCAAGGCGCCTTCTGTGACTGTTTTGACCACGTTTTCGCGAACCACGGCTTTGAACAGCTCCTCTTTGCTGGGAAAGTACAAAAACAGAGTGCCTTTGGATACCCCCGCTTTGGCCGCGACTTCTTCTGACTTGGTTGCAGAAAAGCCATTTTCAACAAACAAATCCAATGCAGCCTCCAGCAGTTCGCCAGGGCGGTGCTGCTTTCGGCGCTCTCTTTTGGGAATCATGAGGGGTTCAGACACGTTTAATGACTCGATGGTTAGTAATGTAAACCGCAAGCTTGTGAGAGTCAAGCTAGAAGGCGGTTTTCACCCCAAAAAAAGACCGCCAAAGCGGTCTTTTGAAGTGAGTTTGCTTTGAATCAAAGTTCAATAAAAAGCCTGCAAACCGGTCTGGGCGCGTCCCAAAATTAGGGCATGCACATCGTGCGTACCCTCGTACGTGTTGACCGTTTCCAAATTGATCATGTGGCGAATGACATGGTATTCATCGTGAATGCCGTTGCCGCCGTGCATGTCGCGGGACATGCGAGCAACATCAAGGGCCTTGCCGCAACTGTTGCGCTTGATCAGGCTGATCATCTCGGGCACCGATTGGCCTTCGTCCATGAGCCTGCCAACGCGCAAACAGCCCTGCAAGCCCAGGGCAATTTCGGTTTGCATGTCGGCCAATTTTTTCTGAATCAGTTGGTTTTGGGCCAAAGGACGACCAAACTGTTCGCGGTCCATGGTGTATTGGCGTGCGCGGTGCCAGCAATCTTCGGCCGCACCCAAAGCGCCCCAAGCAATGCCATAGCGGGCTTTGTTCAAGCAACCAAAAGGACCTTTCAAGCCAGATACATTGGGCAATATGTTGCCTTCTGGCACAAACACATCGTCCATGACGATTTCGCCTGTGATGCTGGCGCGCAAGCTCATCTTGCCTTCAATCTTCGGAGCGGTGAGACCCTTCATGCCTTTTTCCAAAATGAAGCCACGAATGGCCGATTGACCGTCGCCTTCGCCTTCTAATTTGGCCCACACCACAAACACATCGGCGATAGGAGAATTGGTAATCCACATTTTGGCGCCCTTCATGATGAAGCCGCCATCCACTGGCTTGGCGCGGGTGATCATGCTGGCTGGGTCAGAGCCGTGGTTGGGTTCGGTCAAGCCAAAGCAGCCGACCCATTCACCAGTTGCCAATTTGGGTAAGTATTTTTGACGCTGAGCTTCAGAGCCGTATTCGTGGATGGGGTACATCACCAAAGAGCTTTGCACGCTCATGGCACTGCGGTAGCCGCTGTCAACACGCTCGACCTCGCGAGCCACCAAGCCATAGCTGACGTAATTCAAACCGGCACAACCGTAGCCGTCAATGGTTGAACCCAAGAAGCCCATGCTGCCAAACTCGTTCATGATTTCTCGGTCAAACTTCTCGTGACGCGCAGCCATCAAAACACGGGTCTGCAATTTTTCTTGGCAGAAGTCATGGGCTGCATCAACGATGGCTCTTTCGTCGTCGCTCAGTTGCGAGTTAAGGAGAAAGGGGTCTTGCCATTGAAAGGAGGGCTTCATGATTTGAATCCGTGAAAGATAAAAGATGCCGTATTTTATCGCTATGCGAAATGTCCTATGCAGATGTCCTGTTAATGGGACCACTTGGCGCAGTGCTAAGAAAGCCAATTGCAAGGACTGAGAGATCAATGGGGCTGAATTTGAGAGACAATCTGCCAATGACTATTCCTTCACATTTTGAAACCTTGGTCCTCGGCGGTGGGTGCTTTTGGTGCACTGAGGCTGTCTATGTTCAGGTCAAAGGCGTGCTGGATGTCGAGTCGGGTTATTGCAACGGTCGAACCATCAACCCCACTTACGAACAGGTATGTGGGGGCGATACCGGCCACAACGAGGTGGTCCGGCTGACCTACGATCCACAAGTCATCAGTACTCGGGTCTTGCTCGAAATTTTCTTTGTCATTCACGATCCCACCACCCTGAATCGGCAGGGGAATGACCGCGGTACCCAATACAGAAGCGGTGTTTATTTCACCACGCCAGCACAGGCCGAAGTGGCCCAAGCGCTCATTGCAGAGATAGACGCTGAAAACGTATTTGATACGGCAGTTGTTACTGAAGTCCTTGCTTTGCAAAATTACAGCGCTGCCGAGGAATATCACCAAGACTTCTTTGAACGCAACCCCACTCAAGGCTACTGCTTGGCAGTGGCTGCACCCAAAGTATGGAAGTTCAAGAAAACATTTTCCGATTGGGTCAAAGCGAAGTGAAACGAAGCTCGATGATCGTTCGGGTTCTTCAAGCGCTGCTGATAAGCGCTGTTTTGGTGGCGCCTGCTTTAGGGCGAGTGCATCAATTTTGGCACGCTCAAGATTTTGATCAAGACCATCAAGCTGTTTTGTTCAGTGAGCATCAAGAAGGCTCGCTTTCCTGTTTGGCGCTTGACCACTTGGGTTCTGGTGAAGCCCCTGTTAGCCAGGTGGCCGTGCTTGTAACTTGCCCGCCTGTCTCAACATATCGATGGGTTTTGCTTGAGAAAAGCACCCAATCACCCGCTCATTTTTTCTCTGCCCGCGCGCCCCCCTGTTTCCTTTGAAAACAAATTGACTTCGTCTCTTTTCTTCAAGAAAAGAGCTTTTCTGTTTTTCAAAGGATTTTCATGTTTCAAGTTTCTTCAATGAAGAAAGTGGCGCGCTTGCCATTTGCTCTTCATGCATCGCTTCCGATGTTTGTTTGCGCGGTATTGTCCCCCTTCGGATTTGTGTCTCAAGCGCTTGCTCAGGCTGTGTCCGAAGTGGTCATCACTGGCAACCCGCTTTCTAGGTCTCAAAGTACCAACAATGTCAGCAGTTTGTCGGGCATGAACTTAACCCAACAGGGACAAAGTACCTTGGGCGAAACGCTCAACAACTTGCCTGGCGTGAGCAGCACCTATTTCGGGCCCAACGCCAGCCGCCCCATTGTTCGCGGACTCGATGGTGATCGCATTCGAGTCTTAAGCAACAGTGGCGCCAGCCTGGATGTCTCCTCCCTCAGTTACGACCATGCGGTCCCAATCGATGTGTTGTCAACCGAACGCATTGAGGTTTTAAGGGGCCCCGCCGCATTGCAGTATGGTGGCAGTGCCATCGGGGGGGTGGTCAATGTGATCGACAACCGCATTCCTCGAAATCCGATGCAAGGTGTTGCGGGCAAGCTTCAATTGCAGGGTGCCTCAGGCAATCAGGAAGTGTCCAAAGGCGCGCTGCTCGAAACTGGTTTTGGCTCTTGGGTATTGCACGCTGACGCCTTTGATCGGAACTCCAAAGATGTCAAAGTGCCGCAGGCCTTGGCTTGTACAAAGCCAGGTTCACCAGAGCTTGCAAAGCGCATCTGCAACTCTGCCAACAATGCCAGTGGCGGTGCCCTTGGAGCCAGTTTGTTTTTCGATCAGGGCTTCATGGGCCTTTCTCTGCAAACCTACAAAAGCCAATATGGCACAGTGGCTGAAGACGAAGTCACCATTGGCATGAAATCGGACCGTGCGGCCTTGGAAGGAGCGTGGCGACCTAGGCATGGGTTCATCCAAAGTGTCGATTGGCAAGCCAGTCAAACCCGTTACCAGCACATAGAATTTGAAGGCTCCGAAGCCGGTACTGTGTTTGCCAACAAAGGTCATGATGGGCGCATTCAACTCAGACACAAACCATGGCAATCAGGTGCTGGAACGTGGGAAGGCGTTTGGGGTTTGCAATCTGAGCAAGCCCGATTTTCAGCAAATGGCGCAGAAGCATTTGCACCCTTTAGTCACCATCAAACACAAGCATTGTTTGCCATTGAAGAATTTTCATTTGGCAAGGCCAGTGTCAATTTGGGCGTTCGCCGTGAGCAAGTCTCCGTTCAGTCTCTGGGCAATCCAGATCCCAGTGTCGATCGATTTGAATTGGGAACGCGCAAATTCTCACCTCAAAGCTATGCCATGTCCTCTTCATGGCAGTGGCTGCCCAATTGGCGCTTAGGAGCCAACCTTTCACGCACTGAAAGAGCGCCCAAACACTATGAACTCTTTGCCAATGGCCCGCACATTGCCACAGCTGCATGGGAGCGAGGTCAATCTGGTCTAGGTTTAGAAACAGCCAACAGCATGGACTTGACGGCCTCTTGGCAAGAGGGTGCTCATCTGATGAAGATGACAGCATTCCAAAGTCGATTTGGAAACTTCATTGGACTTCTTGGAACTTCGGAGGTGGAAGAAGATTTGCCTGTGCAGGTTTACCAAGGTGTTCGCGCCAAGTTTGCAGGCTTTGAAGCTTCAGGCTTATGGCGCTTGGCAAAATCTGCAGGCACCTTGGATTTAACTTGGCGTGCAGATGCCGTGCGTGCGCAAAACCTCAATTCAAACGAAGCCTTGCCTCGAATTGCTCCCTTTCGTATTGGCGCAAGTTTGGTTCATGCATCAGGCCCATGGAATTCACACTTGGGTTTTGACTGGCATGCAGCACAACAACGTGTGCCAGAGGGCAGCATTGCGACGCCTGCATTCGCGCTCTGGCATGGTCATGTGGCGTACAAACAAAAATTGTCTGACAGTGTTCTCAATTGGTTTGCAAGGGTCGACAATTTGAGTCAGCAATGGGCCTACAGTGCAACTTCGATTTTGACCTCGACTGCACCTGGCAAAGCGCCGTTGCCAGGGCGAAGCGTCAAATTGGGCGTGCTGGCTTCTTTTTAAATTCTGCGTCAGCTTAAGGCGCCAAGCGTTCGCGAAGCCAATTGCCTTCGTTCAAGCAGTAGCGCAAGCGATCGTGCAATCTGCTTTTGCGGCCTTGCCAAAACTGCCACTCATCCGGGACCAAGCGATACCCGCCCCAATGGGGTGGGCGCGGCGGGCTGAGCATGAATTGCGCAGCGAACTTGGCGGCGTTGGTGATCAATATGCCTCGGCCATCGATCACCTGACTTTGGGGGGAGGCCCATGCGCCGATGCGCGAATCGAGTGGTCGGCTGTGAAAGTAGGCGTCACTTTCTGCGTCGCTGATTTTTTCCATTCGGCCTTCAATGCGCACCACGCGTTCTAACTCGACCCAGTGAAATTGCAATGCGGCAAATGGATTGCCAGCAAGTTCTCTGCCTTTGCGGGAGTCGTAGTTGGTGTACCAAACAATGCCGCGTTCGTCGTAGCCTTTGATGAGGACCACACGTGTGCTGGGTCGCATGTTGCTGGCCACAGTGGCCACGGTCATGGCGTTGGGCTCGGGGACTTCCGATTGAATGGCTTCATTCAACCAGCGCTCAAATTGCTTCAGAGGATCGGATGCCGAAGCGTCTTCGCTTAGCTCGGCTTTTTCATAACTCTTGCGCAAATCGGCGATGTTCATGGTCTGTCCTTGGCAAATTGCAACAAAGCTTCGAGGGCTTTGTCATGGATGCCGTGTTGTTTCAAGCTGTTCAAAGTTTCTTGCGCGTAGTCTAAGGTAGTGCCGTAGCGCCCTGTGGCATTTCGAAAGATATCTTGGTATTGCGCAGGGGATAAGGTGCCGGTGTAACTCGGACTGCTTCTGGGCAACGTAAAGGCCAGCGCATTCACCGGCCCTTGAGGGGTAGGGCATTGCAACCACCGGGTGGTGTAAACATTGTTGGGCATTTCACGAAACCAGAGTTGATCGATGGTTTGCGTCACTTTCTGCGCTGGCGTTCTAAAAACCATGCCTTGGCAACTGCCGCCAGACAACAAGGCAAAAACCAAACCCGGACACTCAGGTGTTCCGCGATTCAAGCGACTCCACATTTTGAGTGCGCGATGCCAGCCTTGAACCTTTGTAAGGTGTTGCTCCAGAATGTCAAATTCTGGTCGCCAAATGAGCGAGGCATACCCAAAGATCCATAAATCTTGGGAACGCGGCCAATGCTTGAGCAAGGCCTCGTGGGTAGGCTCGCAAAAGGCTTGGTCAGAGCGATGGTCTGTGGCTGAAAAGCTTGGAATCAAGGGGATCTTTGAAATGAATGCATTCAATTTTGAGGGTAAACATGTGCTTTTTTGAAACTGAGCTTTGAAAAATTCGTAACCAGTCTGTAACTTGAAGTGCCCCAAAGCCGCACTTGTCGAGTTACCATTCAACGTGTAACAAAGTTACATGCTCAATTTCACCCGGAATCAGATCGCCTATGACCTTGAATGCAACCGTAGCCAAAGTGACCGCCCGCATTGCGATGCGCAGCCAATCGACACGCGCCGCTTACCTCGAGCAGGTCAATGCGGCGGCTGAACGAGAACCTGGCGCAGATCGGCTTGGTTGTGCCAATGTGGCGCATGCTTTTGCCGCGATGCCTGCTACTGACAAATCACGGGCATCTGGTTTGGCCAGCATTCCTGTGGTGAGTGCTGCAGCGCGTGGTCCCAACATTGGCGTGGTCAATGCCTACAACGATTTGCTGTCGGCTCATGCACCCTTGCAACATTACCCTGACTTGATCAAAGACGAAGCCCGCAAGTGGGGCGCAACGGCGCAAGTGGCGGGCGGTGTACCGGCCATGTGCGATGGTGTGACGCAAGGCACGCCTGGCATGGAACTCAGCTTGTTCAGCCGGGATGTGATTGCCATGTCTACAGCTGTCTCTCTGAGTCACGATGTGTTTGACGCGGCACTCATGCTGGGGGTGTGCGACAAAATTGTGCCGGGCCTTTTAATAGGTGCTTTGCATTTTGGCCATTTGCCCACGGTTTTTGTCCCTGCCGGGCCCATGGGCAGCGGTTTGTCCAACAACGAAAAATCCAAGGTGCGTGAACTGGCCGCACAAGGTTTGGTGGACCGCGCAGAATTGTTGAAAGCAGAGTCTGCGGCTTACCATGGCGAGGGCACTTGCACTTTTTACGGTACAGCCAACAGCAATCAAATGCTGCTCGAAGCCATGGGCTTGCATGTACCCGGAACTGCCTTTGTGAATCCGGGGGATGGCCTGCGCAACGAGCTCACAAGGGAGTCAGTGCGCACCGTGTTGCAGTTGGTGAAAGCCAAAAACTTCACGCCAATCGGCCAATTGGTGGACGAGCGTTGTATTGTCAATGCCATGGTGGCTTTGCTTGCCACAGGTGGCTCTACCAATCATTTGATTCATTGGGTGGCTGTAGCCCGCGCTGCTGGCTTGACCATTGACTGGGATGATTTTTCTGAATTGTCAAATGTGGTGCCATTGCTAACGCGCATTTATCCCAATGGCAGTGCCGACGTGAACCAGTTCCAAGCAGTAGGTGGACCAGGGTATGTCATTCGGGAATTGTTAGATGCAGGCTACATGCATCCAGATGTGCTAACGGTGCGCGCTGGTGGTATTCGGGAGTTCACGCAGAGGCCTGTTGAAGTCAATGGTCAACTGGCCTGGGAAAAACTGGGTGCATCAAAAGATGAGACCGTGGTTCGCCCTGCTTCATCGCCTTTCAGCGTCACGGGCGGTTTGCGCTTGTTGCAAGGCAATCTGGGTCGCAGTGTGATCAAAGTATCGGCTGTGCCTGAAGCCTGTCATGTCATTGAAGCCCCTGCTCAAGTGTTCAATTCTCAAGAAGAATTGTTGGCTGCATTCAAAGCTGGCACCATGAACAAAGACGTGGTGTGTGTGGTGCGCTGGCAGGGACCGCAAGCCAACGGCATGCCTGAGTTGCACAAGCTCACGCCCCCGCTGGCTGTACTGCAAGGACAAGGTTTCAAAGTGGCGCTGGTCACAGATGGCAGAATGAGTGGTGCCTCGGGAAAAGTGCCAGCAGCAATTCACGTCTCACCAGAAGCGGCGTCTGGCGGTGCGTTGGCGCGAGTTTTGGATGGCGATGTGATTCGCTTGGACGCAGTGGCCGGCACCTTGCAAGTGTTGGTTGATGCAGAAACTTGGAATGCCCGAATACCCGCTACCATGCCTCCTGAGCTGCAGGCGGCTAACAGCCGCGGCATTGGAAGAGAGTTGTTTGCCAATTTGCGCAAGCATGCACTAAAAGCTGAAGAGGGAGCCTGTACATGGCTGTGAACACCACAAAGACGCCACCATTCACTGCCTTGCAAGTCATGCAAGATTCACCTGTGATTCCCGTGATTGTGTTGAACGATGTGGCCCACGCAGTGCCCATGGCGCGTGCTTTGGTGGCCGGTGGCATTCGAATGTTGGAGGTGACCTTGCGCACTTCTCAAGCTTTGGCTTGCATCGAAGCCATTGCCAAAGAAGTGCCGGAAGCCATCGTTGGCGCAGGTACTGTGCGCAACGCGGCCGATGCCAAAGCGGCGGCCAATGCGGGCGCCAAGTTTGCAGTGAGCCCTGGTTACACCTCATCTGTGGGTCAAGCCTGTCGTGATGAGGGATTGTCTTTGTTGCCCGGTGTGGCCACTGGCAGCGAAATCATGATGGCCCAAGAGGATGGGTACACCGAGTTAAAGTTTTTCCCAGCCATGCAGGCGGGTGGCCCTGCTATGTTGAAAGCTTGGGGAGGCCCATTCTTTGATGTGCGCTTTTGCCCAACGGGCGGTGTGACTGCTCAAAATGCTTCAGAGTTTTTGAGCTTGCCCAATGTGGCCTGCGTGGGTGGTTCTTGGTTGGTGCCTGCAGAGGCATTGGCCAACGGAGATTGGGCCCGCATTGAAAAGCTGGCCCGCGAGGCCTGTCAGCTAAAGTTGCGCTGAATCAGTTCTACTTTGTAGCCATCGGGGTCGGTGATGAAGGCAATGACCGTGGAGCCGCCTTTGACAGGTCCTGCCTCACGTGTGACCTTGCCACCTGCATGCCGAATTTTTTCACAGGCTTCGTAGGCATCGGGTACGGCAATGGCCAAGTGGCCATAAGCAGTGCCCATCTCATAACTTTCAACGCCCCAGTTGTAGGTAAGTTCAAGCTCTGCATGGTCTGGGTTGCTGCCATAACCCACAAATGCCAATGAGTATTTGTACTCTGGGTTCTCAGTTGTTTTGAGCAGTTTCATGCCCATCACCTGAGTGTAAAAATCGATCGAGCGTTGAAGGTTGCCAACGCGAAGCATGGTGTGTAGAAGTCTCATGATAGAAGTCTCTTAATTGAAGTCTGTTAATTGAAGTCTTTGTTGATGCCTTTGTTTAGGCCATTTCCCAGGCTTGAACAAAGGCTGATGCAGATTCGCTCACAGCTTCAGCAGATTTGCCAGGCGCAAACAATGCCGAACCAATGCCAAAGCCAGAAGCGCCGCATTTGCGATAGTCTGACATATTGTGCAAGCCAATGCCGCCAACAGGAATGAGTTTCACTTCTTTGGGCAAGACGGCGCGCATCGACTTGACAACGGCAGGGCTGATCATTTCAGCAGGAAACAACTTCAGACCATTGGCGCCCAGCGCGATGGCGCGAAAAGCTTCGCTAGGCGTCGCCACGCCTGGTAAAGAAATCAAACCTAAATTGACAGTTTCACAAACGACGTTGTCGTCGAGGTGAGGGGAAATGATGAGTTGCCCGCCTGCTGCTTTGACGTCTCTGACTTGCTGTGCGGTGGTGACGGTGCCTGCACCGATCAGTGCACTGGGAAAGGCTTCGGACAAAATTTGAATGCTGCGAAGTGGCTCAGGAGAATTCAGGGGCACTTCTAAAATATGAAAGCCGGAATTCACAATGGCTTGGCCAATGGCCAAGGCTTCTTCAGGTTTCAGACCGCGCAAAATAGCCAGCAGGGGCAAGCTTTTCATGTGCGATTGAAATTGATCAAGCAGGGCAGTCATTGGCTTAGCTTACACTGAAATCATTTGGAAACAAATGATGCGCCAAGGACCACAAACCACTCCAAGTGATTTCATCAGTGAGGGATTGGGCTTGCATTTCAAGGGCTGCGAGTGCGCAGGCATAGCGCTGGGTCAGTTGGCTGTTGCCCAAGATAAACAGGGGCGTGCTCGAGCCAGTTTGTTGCGATCGGGCTGACTTGATTTCTTCGCCAATGAGCAAGCCAGAAATATAGCTGCTAGATTGCGCTGGGTTTAGTTTTTCAAACAAGGCTAAGCTTCTGGCTGAAAAAGCGTGGTGCAACAAGCCCCCCGACTTTTGACTTTGCATCACACCATCCAGAAAAACTTCCTTTTTCCAAGGTGCATCGGGCAAGCATGTTTTGGCCAAGATGGAATGCTGACTAAGCAGCGCGTAAAACTCGCCAGTCATGAAAGTTGTGAACGACTGAATGTGGCTGTCTAATACCTGAGCCCACTTGCTGTGGGTGCCCGGTAAAACAAATTGAGCGTTTGCAATTTTCAAATTGCTCAAAGCGCCAAAAATTTGAATCTCTTCGCCGCGCATCACATCGGGCGTCGCGCCATTGAAAGTGGACAAGCCCGGCACAATGCCAATGCGGTCTTTTTCAATCCACTGCAGATGTTGCGCAATATCCTCAAAGCCGCTGGGACACGGACAGTAGGGCGCTTCGCGCCAGCCTTGCCGGCTACCCGCCATGCCTGAAACAAGGCAAAGAGAATCGGCCTTTATCCAATCGCCAAAGCGTTGTTCAAAAACATGTTGAAACTGCCCATGCGCCACTTGCATGATGCCCTGAGGGAATGCTCGTTTGTCGAGCACCACCCCATCGCTGCTGACCAGCGCACCTCTTAGGGAAGAGGTGCCCCAATCAACAGCCAATAGCGTACGCTTCATGCTTATTTCTTCAAACCATCCAAGGCATGCGTTGGGTAGTAGGGCAGCTTGCAATCTTCAATGTATTGCTTGATGACTTCTTTGAACGATGCATCGGGCTTCAAACCCAATGACGCTGCACGTTGTGCTGAACCCGCCTTGGCCCAATTGGCCACAATGCCTGCAATGTGTTCATCGCGGACAAATGTCACGTGTTGACGAACGGCGGGTCCCGCCACATCTTCCAAGGCTTGCAACATTTCTTTGACGGTGACGTTGAGGCCAGGCAGGTTCAGCGCCATGCGGCCTTGCATGGCTTCACGGCTGGCTTCAAACACAGTGATCAAGCCCTTGATGGTGTTGCTAGGAGAGGAAACGGAGTGCGACACGCTTTCGTCTACTGGGCAAACTGACGGCATGTCTGCCAAGGGCTCGCGAATGATGCCGCTGAAGAAAGAAGACGCTGCGCCATTGGGTTTGCCTGGCCTGATGGTGACGGTCATCAAGCGTGCGGCACGGCCATCGACATAACCCTTGCGTGTGAAATCGGCCAGCAAATACTCCAACATGAGTTTGTGGGTGCCGTAAGAGGTTTGAGGTGAGGGCAATGTGTTGTCCGCCACGATCTCGGGCATGGGGTTGCTGGGGTCTGGGCCAAACACGGCCACCGAACTTGCAAACACCATTCGGGGTACGTTGCCGGCTTTGCGCAAACCTTCAAGCAACAAGCGGGTGCTGTCGAGGTTAGAGCGCATGCCCAAGTCAAAATCTTGCTCGCATTCGCCAGAAACTGCAGAGGCCAAATGAAACACGCCATCAAAACCGCTTTGAAACAAAGCGCCTTGCTCGAGCAAGGGGCCAGCGTGTCCCTTGACTCGAGGGTCTGCCAACAAATCGGCTGACGCTGGAAACAAGTCGGCAATGTGAATTTCGGTCACTTGTCGGCCGTTGAGTTCTCCTTTTTTGAGAATTTCACGAGCCAAGCGTGCGCCCAAAAATCCTGCGCCACCGGTAATGAGTAATTTCATGATGCGTACTTTTTAAAAATTTGAACAGATTGAGATCAGTGGTTGTCTTTGGGTACAAATGAGCCGCGCTGGCCCACCAAGAAGTCGAGGTCGCAGCCCTCATCGGCCTGGAGCACAGTGTCGACATACAGCTTCCAATAACCAGACTTCAAGGGTGGCTCGGGGCGAACCCATTTGGCCAATCGGGCTTTCATTTCTTCATCGCTGATCAGCAATTGCATTCTGCGCTCGGGCACATTGAGCTCAATCATGTCGCCATTTTGAACCACGGCCAAGGGCCCGCCGTCAGCGGCTTCTGGCGTGGTGTGCAACACCACGGTGCCATAGGCGGTGCCGCTCATGCGCGCATCGCTGATGCGCACCATGTCGGTAATGCCTTTGCGCAAGACTTTTGGGGGAAGTGGCATGTTGCCCACTTCGGCCATGCCGGGGTAGCCTTTGGGGCCGCAATTCTTCAAAACCAAAATGCAGGTTTCATCGACATCCAATGATTCATCGTCAATGCGCTTGTGGAAATCATCGCTGTCTTCAAACACCACAGCGCGCCCTGTGTGCACCATGAGTGCAGGCGTGGCCGCGCTGGGTTTGATGACGGCACCGCGAGGCGCCAAGTTGCCACGCAAGATGGCGATGCCCGCTTTTTCTTTGAAGGGTGCAGCAACTGTTTTGATGACGCGCGGATCGTAGTTCTCTGCACTGGCCACATTTTCGGCCACCGTCTTGCCACTCACGGTCAAGATGTCATTGTGCAAATACTTTTGAATCTCTTTCATCACAACGGGCAAGCCGCCCGCATAGCAAAAGTCTTCCATCAGGTGATCGCCAGACGGTTGCAAGTTCAAAATATTGGGCAATTCGCTGCCCAATTTTTCGAAGTCGTCAATGGTCAGGTTGATGTTCAATCGGCGCGCGATGGCAATCAAGTGAATGACCGCATTGGTAGAGCCGCCAATGGCGGCCAAGGTGCAGATGGCGTTTTCGAAGGCTTTGCGCGTGAGAATTTGAGAAATTTTCACATCTTGGTGAACCATGTCGACAATGCGTCGGCCCGATTCACGCGCCAACACGTTGCGGCGGCCATCGACTGCAGGGTAGGCTGCGTTGCCAGGCAAGCCGATGCCCAAGGACTCCACCATGCTGGCCATGGTGCTAGCCGTGCCCATGGTCATGCAGTGGCCATGGCTGCGGTGCATGCAACTTTCGGCCTCAAAGAAGTCTTGCAGTTTGAGGGTGCCTGCGCGAACTTGTTCGCTCATGCTCCACAAGCCAGTGCCAGAGCCCAGCTCTTGGCCGCGCCATTTGCCATTCAACATGGGGCCACCCGAAACACCAATGGTGGGTAAGTCAACGCTGGATGCACCCATGAGCAGTGAAGGTGTGGTTTTGTCGCAGCCCATTAAGAGCACCACGCCATCAATGGGGTTGCCGCGAATGCTTTCTTCGACGTCCATGGAGGCGAGGTTGCGATACAGCATGGCTGTGGGCCGCAAAAGCGTTTCGCCCAAAGACATGACTGGAAATTCAAGTGGGAACCCACCGGCTTCGTAGACGCCAATTTTCACTTGCTCGGCCAAGGTGCGAAAGTGCGAGTTGCAAGGCGTGAGTTCGCTGAAGGTGTTGCAAATGCCAATGACAGGGCGGCCATCGAATTGGTCGTGCGGTACGCCTTTGCCTTTGACCCAGCTTCTGTAGGCAAAGCCG